>WLWD01001724.1_pt1 | contig 122740 bp, 72 predicted proteins | sample 6712731 | NCBI WGS metagenome assembly WLWD01 (sample SAMN12718690, study PRJNA576275) | sponge metagenome | isolation source: marine sponge | host: Mycale hentscheli | place: New Zealand: South Island, Marlborough, Capsize Point | collected 2014-11-01
TGATTATGTTATTGTAGAAGAAGAAAACATTTTAAATGATCCAGATTTGGAAAATGTGAAGATTGTGGCTGGCTGTGTGAAACTTTTTCTGCAAAAACTACCAGAACCATTGATACCTTTCAAAATGTATCGCTCACTACTTTCAGCTGCTCGTGAGTTTGGGACAATTAAATAGACAATCGTCTTAGGCATGCATGTATAGCATGAATAACTATATGTAGTACAATGTAAAAATAATACTTTTTACCATATTATATGGGTATGGTTGTTGTTAGCAAATTAACATTAATTTATTGTTAATAAATACAAGTACAATAATTAGACTCACGATTATACAGATCAATCATAGGACAGGAATACAAAATACAATTTATGATGCAACTAGTCATTATAAATGTTTTTGTTTTTGTTTTTTAATTACAAGGTACTGCATGGGCTATACAATTAAACATTAAAGTGTGGTGAAATAAAAATAAGCAATTTTTATTTATAATTTTTATACTTACTCTGAATTTTCTTTATTCATAGAAGCCTTGACTCACTCTGAAAAAACAGAGAAAATAGCAATGCAAGTGAATTTGTTTCCAGAGGCTAACTATTTCACTCTCAAAGCTCTCATTCAGCACCTCAGAAGGTAACTCTGTTTATAAGTAGCATATACTTTATATGGGTTTTGTCTATTCCATGATCAGAGTTATTTCAAAGAGACGGCTCAACAAACTATCAGCTACTAATGCTGGCATAATATTTGGTCCGATTCTGATTAAACCTAAAAGTGGCACTGTAGATGCAAATAAGGCCATTTTAAAGGATATAGTGAAGATCATTATAAAGGAATATGATGTGATATTTCGTGATAAAAAGCATAAAGGTTAGTTTCAGTGGTTTACATCATTTTAAATATATCAGGGAATACAATTTTTATACCCTTATTCCTCAAAAGTAAGAGTAAGTATGTATATAAAAAATTCTCTATTTATCTTCTCAAGAGAATATCAGATTATATTGATTGGCTTAATTTTTCATGAATAAATTTACTTATGGCACTTTTAAAAGGTATTAATTATACAGGTGATGCTACTGTATTATTAATAATGCTAATAAATTATTAATAATAATAGCAATAACAACCCAGCATCTCTGTGGCACTATGTAATAAATTAAGAATGCAATAGCATAAAATATAGCTGTTAGTTTATGATATCCCTCTCCTGATCCCTTTCTTCCTGAGTCATCTCAAGTTTTCTTATTCCTCTCTCATGGATTCCTACTCCTATCCTTTGTCTATCTCTCCTACTACTCAGTATCTCTGATCTTTCTGTGTATTTTCTTTCCCTTCTTCATTGAAGTAGTAATCAGTCAGTCTTTTCTCATCTGATTCTATTTTTCTTGACCCTGGAATTCTCCTGCTTTTCGGCCTTGCTTCTATCCATGATTTGTGGTGGATTATGGTGAGCTACTGTAGGTGAGCACTCTGCACTGCCAATGTCCATAAATAAATTCATTCACTCAGTTGGGAAAGAGTGGGTAATGAATAGGTCAGACCAAGGAAAAAGAAAGAAAAATAAATAAATAAAAAGTAGCAGAATTCTCCGAAGTGTTAATTCCGAATGATTCAATGGTAAGTACATGTATGCGACCTGTGCAGTTGATGGTCAGGAGTGGAACCTGACACAGTACCTTATTTTTCTTTCTTTTTCTTTTACCTTGCTTTTCCCATTAAAATAATGATGTCACTTTATCAACTCAGCCCAGCTCATGAATTATTCATGAATACACACCATCATTGTCGTTGTTGTTACTGGCACACATGTATATTATAGATAATAATAATAATAATAATAATAATCACAGTCGGTCTGTGCATTTAGTTATCTTTGATCAACTAATTAACTAACTTTATATACACTTTCATTCTCTTTTGTAGCAGTCAAAAAAACAGTATGGAAGAAATTGTTCGTTCAAAGCTTTAAACATGACATAATAATTTCATAATTAAGGTAAGTTTACAATCACTTTGTTATACTATTATGACATTATACGGTTTCTTTCTATCCTCTATCCTTGCAGACATTATCAAATCTTGAACTGAAAATTATATAATTGTGCTTGCTTAGCTAGTTGTTATACAATTTATAAATTGATGAAGTATATGAAATAAAATTAATGTTCTCAATCTGCATAAAAATAATCACATAAGTGGGATGTTGTGTAGTTCACAGGTGGCTGGCTAAAGTTTCATATCATCTGGGGCTTAATTTAACTTCTGTCCAACACCTGAGATTTTTTTCGAATTTACTTTAGATATTCCCTGATATTTTTAAAGAAATGCTTATTTAGCTCATTTGAATGGTCAGAATTTGATCATTGTCAGGTTCGTAATGATTGTGCATTTATTCCAGATAATGTCATTGAAGGATTACATTAATGTTTTGATAAGCCTTGCTTGTTTTTGATAGTCAAGTTCCAAGACAAAGATATCTTTTAAACAAACTACCCAATAATTAGATTTTTAAAGCTTAGGTGAATAATGAACCCACTACTTATACTATGTTTATAATTATAACTTTGTTTAACAAAACGTAAGTATTACTTCCTTTAGAGAACTTCTAGCTAAATTCTTTCATGCTTAATAATATTATTATATAATATATCTCATTTATTTATTATAAATGAGAGTAATGCTTTGTCTTGTGGACTTGGTAATTGATCACTGATGTTGTGCCTTAGAAAGACAGACATTACCCATTACTTATTAATCTACTAAGTCTCTCTTGAATTATTTTAATTGAACACTTAGCGTAGGTCCAATGAGCACTAAACCCACGCTTTATGGCGTTTTCCAAGTTTGGGCGTTCAACCACACACTACGCCAAACCACCCGACGAGTATCTGTTCGGTAAAGGGTCTAAAACGCGATATGGAACTACAGTCCCGCAGTTCTTATCAAAAAACTCATTTCATTGGTTAATCAAATCATGTGACCAATTATAGCGCTGCGCGTGACCAATTATAGCGCTGCGCGTGACCAATTATAGCGCCGCGCTAGGGCTAGGGCTAGGGGACCAATCAGAAGAATTCTTTGATAAGAACTGCGGGATGGCTCATATGGAATATCGAGTGTTAAACATTAGCGCTACGGCGACCTGACGAGGGCTGTTACTTCAAAATGTAAATTGGACTCAGGGGTACGGGCAGGGAATTCATTGTCCTGACAACCGGTCGATGTAGCTTGAGCGTTGATAATGTAAGTTGTATTTATATTATAGCTAACGAATAGAAGTTAAGACTGATGGATTTTTTCTTTTTAATTAGTGCTTGTTACATGAATAGACAGCGTGTAATTGTTTTAATGACTAAAGTAGTGCCACACAAACATTATGTTAAGTTCATCCAATAACTGTATTTTTAAATTCTGTTAAAAAATATAATGGTTCAAGGTGTTTTTCACTTAATTATATGAATACAGCACCTTTACAACTGACTTCCTGCAGAAGCTATGGCAACGTTTTTGCAGGGTAATATTGTTTTCATAATCTATGATGCTGTTTATTTTTCATTTAATTATATTCTAGATGATATCACAGTGTTTGGTGGTGACCTGACTGCACTATGTAGAAAACAGGATACACATGTACCAAAATTCCTACTTCAGTTTTTAGAGTACATAGAATCAGAAGGTATCAATGTGGTGGATATATATAAAGTACCTGGAGAGGAATCATATGTTACTGAGCTAAAATCCTTGGTGGAAGAAGGTATTTCAGACACCTATTCAGTGTGAATGATAAATGTTGTAATTGCTTTAGTAATTAGCAAATTATAGTATATTTATATGTGATGTTTTTTTTGTGAAATACAGCATCAGGTGAAGAAGTTCAGCTGGCACAGGAGTGGGTCAGCCCTGTAATTGTTGCGGAATGTTTAAAACTGTACCTTCAGGAACTTCCAACTCCGTTAATACCATCATATGAAGAATGGCGTAAGAAAATAGACATTAATGCATGGATTCATATCACTTGCTACAAATAAGTTATTATAAATAGGAATTTGTGACTACTATGAAAGAATAATTGAAATGGAAGCACATGTGAAGGGGCTGCCTGTTTGTAATCGTAGCACCCTGGACGTTATCATAAGTCACTTGGCGATGTGAGTGTCTGAATTTAAAGTATTGAGTACCATTTGACCTTACTTTATTTTTAAGAATTGCTGGACACAAGACGGTTAACAAAATGTCTTCTGAAAATCTTGCCATGATTTTTGGTTCATTGCTAGTACATAATGATGAAGCTCCTGAGCGTATGTTGGTACTGCATCAAAATGAAGCAGTGCAAGTGATGATAGATCAGTATGAAGAGATTTTTTGCTCTGGAGAAAGTAGCTGTACTGACTCTGAAGATTCCAGCAGAGGGAAAAGTAGCAGTAAAAAAAAGACTAAAAGATTTAAAATATGTAAGTTGATTGAACTAATAAGGAATTAACGATACTTTAAATCATTTTTTGTCAGTACAGTTTCAATGTAGGACAAATAAGCAATATTCCCAGAATAGGGTGTAAAACATAAATTTTCAAGTATCTAACAAGTATGTACAATAATTCAATTGCTTCTCACAGGCATACTTACATTTTGACGGTAACAATCATACACTGAGGCCTTATTGTAACACTTTTTTATTAGTAGTATAACATTTATTGTACTGTGCAGTAAAAAAAAGTTTCAAGAAGTTTTTGTCCAAGATCTCTTAACAGGTATTAAAAATGTGTAAGGTAAACTAACAATTGTACTTCAAATTATTCTTACCTTCTATTATTTCAGATATTAAATCAAACATTTCAAAATGATGATCTATACATAATATGATTTTATAATACAATTTTGAAATCACATTATTATTTTGAATCAAAGGGCATGAAATGAGCTGAAATTATTTCGAATAGCCAATATGTGCAAATTTTCAAGAAAAATTCACACTATAAGTCAAATTTCGTAAATATGCAATTTCATAAGTAAGTCTTTTTCTCACAGATAGCTATATTTAGTTACTTCACTCAGCAAACTTTTTTTTAAATGGTACAACTTATTATAATGTATCTCATCCATCACTGTCAATTATACTAATATTACACTAGTAGTAGATCAACCTCTTCTGGTAATATTGTCTGAGGTATAACTAATGAAAGACATAATAAACATTCTCAATTGCTCTTTTCTATCATCTTAACATTGTTACTATATGCATGCATATAAGATATTTCATAAACTGCCAAATTACTTCCTTTCAATTTGCCTCATGAACCATCAGCAATAACTGAAAATGGATTCTTCCCTCAAAATCTGTCACCCCAGTTTGTTTATAAAGCATAAATAATTAATTCTAGGTATAATCTGCTAACATTAGGAATTTGGCACTGCTTACTCTACTCCAACTAATAAATCCAATGTTGGTGTCAAAAAAAAGACTCATTTATTATTATCGTGTGCTATACCTTCATAAAAACTTGTATATTTCCACTGATATCAACTAGACAGATGAGAGAATAGAAAAATAATACTCCAATTTATTTCAGAATCTATATAAAAAACAAACGTGATCACTCAAGACTTCAAGTGGTACACAGTGCACAGCTACATGGCTTAGTGTGACCAGACTTTATCATGAAATGTTGCCATCTTGAGATCCATCATTTTTAGGAACAGACAGACAGAAAAAAGACCACTCAACAAGGGATCAAAATATCTGAGAGTTGTGGACTTATATTATTGTACTAGCTACTAATAAGTAAAAAAAAAATTTTTTTAAATTTAATTTATAGCTTATACAGACATAATAGTCTATGAGCTCATAAGAGTAGCCAACAAATTATGTGAAAAATGATGTAACTGGGAAAGAAAAGTAGCAACCAAAGTTATCTGCAAGTCGCAAATTAAATTAGTCCAAATTATTTGTCTCTCGAGCGACGGGACCCTAATACTGCAGAGGTAAGCGGTTGGGTAAGGGGTTTTCTTTTACCGATCGAGCGGTGTCGGCTCCCGAGACTATGATTTATCGTAATCTTGTTAAGCTGACTACCTCGCATCAGAAACTCTATTAATATTCCAGAAAATCTGGATTATCTCATCCCCTGCAGTAACTTACAGACTAAAATAAGAAGAAAAAACAAACAAACACAGGCGCTGGAGCGATGGGAAGCTCGCTATCAGCTTGACCCCGCCCCTTTCCGCGCGGAGAATGACTGGTTTGTAACTAGACTAGGGAAATTCCCCTTAGATATTTTTTTTTTGATACTTCGTCCTGGCAACCGATCTTAGTGGACCCTTGTGTTTATAACAGCTAAAGTAAGTTAACAGTGTTTAGCTGTATTATTTTTTTAGGTATATAAACAGAACAAAAACAACAACAACAACATCCATTAGCTCTTGGGATAGCTCCTTAATTTCTAATTATTCTTATGGTAGCATTTATTAAATGCACATCCAAAACTTTCTTATATAACTGTCATCTACATTTTATTGGGGTGAGTGGACACTTTTTTACAGTTTAGGCTGAGTCATCATAAGATATTATTAGAGGATATACACAAATTCTCACTCACTCACACATGGTATTTCCATTCACAGTTGGGGGGGGGGGGGAGAAATAACGGTACCTATTACTGATCACCTTTTTTGTTTTACTACTTAGATAGCTCAACAACACTGCTACCATCAGGGTTCCTTAAGAGCAGGTTGAGAGTAAGTTTTAATTTTATGAGAGGCATTGAAAGTGTCACACAAATCCTTTATAAGATAAGTACACTGTTAAAAAGGGGGTGTTTGGATAACTTAGTTTTGGTGTTAAATAGGAGGCGCTGCCTGGACACCCCAGTTTAAAGCATAATATTGTCTCCATAGTTAATCAGAACTAAAAGATATTTGAAAGAAATAGGATAGTATAAGGAAACCCTAAGTAAATTATGAGGGCATGCAATTACATCTTTTAACAGAATATAGCTTTATTCAGTGAAGCGAGCGGAGCTGACTCTCTACTGAGTTCGCGATATATTATATATTTAGGTCTAGAAATTGTTTTTGTTCTTGCGTGGGCGTACGTGTGTACCTTTTCTCCTACGCGCTTGCGCGGGCCGGGTAACCTTCTTAGCAACATTTTGTTTTGTTTACCTGCCGTACGAAGTAGCGATGCCCAGTAGACAAAACGTTAGAAACGCTCGGTCAAGAGCTTTGAGGGCATTAGAAACTCCTGAAGAAAAATTAGTAAGGAGAGCGATAAGAAATGAAAAAGACAGGGCAAGGAGGAGGAGAGCTAAAACGAAACAGAGAACGGAAATCTCACGTAGAACAAAAGGGTAAAAGCTTGCTTGATTTTGATTTTCAGTACGAATACAAACTGCGAAAGCATGGCTTATCGATCCCTTAGTCTCTAAGAGTATTAGGCTAGGGGTGTCAGAAAAGTTACCAAAATAAAGCCTGATAGTGAAATATCTTGCCATATCACCTATCAAATGCAATAAGTGGTTTATTCTAAGCTAGATATCTTCATCTTTGGTAACTAATGTAAAGTTGGCTATAGGGGCTTTCCCAAACAACAAGCTGATATTTTAGTAGCTGCTCTAACCATGTTGGGTAGGCTACACCAGAGGACCTAGCTGTAAAAACCAGGAAAACTTGTAAGCTTGGCAGGTTGCTATAATGAAATATCACTGTTCAAGTACCTCCAATAATAACATTGTGAAGATATCTGGGGTGGAATAAAAATATATATAATCTTATAGTGGTATTTTTTTTTTAGTCTTATACAGCTTGAACTAATTAACAATCATGCTAGCTTTTGTTCTAGTTCTAGCATAAAGATACTATCATTTTTTCATTTTTTAAATTTTGCAGCACAGACCAAAGGGATTCTTACCAAAAATATGGCAATGAGTTTGCAAGGTAATCTAGTATGCTATTGTTGTGGTTGCACAATTTCTTTCTCAGCCATCTATATTCTCTTGTCTTTTCTCTCTTTCACAGGCTTTATTTGAGACAAATACAAAAAAAAAATGTTTTGTGTCGTGTGAGATTGAACCAAGACTACTTGCTTAATGTGCAAGCACTGTAACCACTGAGCAACCAAGATCCCTGTACAGTATACATAATATTTGGTTTCCCATTGGTTGTCATAACTCAGGATTAAATCACTTGTGCGTCAAACAAATGGGCCTAAATTTGATCTTTCGATGACAGCCAAATATTTTAAATTCTGAATTTGCATTAAGTAAAGCCTGAGAAAGAACTTCAATTGCTGTTGTTATTGCTGTTTTTATTGTTGTTTTTGTTTTAAATAAACTTTTTTCAGGCCGTAAAGTGTTTGGTGGTGACCTGGCTGCACTATGTGAAAGTCAGGGCACAAAGGTGCCACATTTTTTACTTCAATTCATAGATTACATAGAAGAAGAAGGTTTCAACCTCTCAGGAATCTATAGATTATCTACAGAGGCAGGATTTGTCACTGGGCTTAAATCAATGGTGGAAGAAGGTACTGGTATCTAAAATCTATTTTAAATTTCTCCCATTATTTCAGAATATGAAATTTAGTATCTGGTGGTAAAGTTGATTTGTGTCAGGAGTGGATAGACGTAAGAGTTGTGACAGAATGCTTGATGGATTATTTGTATGAACTAGCAGTTCCATTGATACCAAATTATGAAGAATGGAGTAAGAAAATTTGCCATGAGAAAGAAAAAAAGTGACCTCTTGTTTTATTTAATTAGGAATTTCTGACTATGAAGAGAGAGTAACAGAAGTAAGGGAATATGTGAAGGAGATGCCTAAATGTAACCAAGAGACTCTTAAGTCTATTATTAAGCATTTGAAAACGTGAGAAATTTAATTTGTAGATGACTGTTTTATTTTAATCATATATTTGTACTTCTTCAAGAATTACAGACTATAGCTATCTGAACAGGATGTCTTCTCTCCATATTGGGATGATTTTTGGTTCCTTGCTGGTCCACAAGGGAGACCCACCTGAACGTATATTAGTACTGCATCAAAATGAAGCAGTGCAAATGATGATAGATAAGTATGAAGAGATTTTTTACTACAAAGATAAAGAATGGAGCAGTTCCGAATCTGAATCTTCAAGTAGAAAGAAAGCTGGTACTCAAGAGGAAAATCGAAAAAAAGATAAAAAAGGTTTATCAGTAAATTGATCTAAGCAGTATAATAAAGGGGGTCCACAAGATTAACTTTGTGTTGTTGTTATTATTTGATGAGTAATGCCAGTTAGTGCACTTGATGTAATTGTATGCATTATTTACCAACAGATAGAGTGAAATCACAAATCAATTGGTTATCATGTGTAGGAAAGCAAAGTCTAAATTATCCGGGTAAGTGATAGCAGCAGTAAATCAATTATAAGTCAATGTGTTGGGGGGAGGGCATGTTTTGACACTAATATTTATCTCAATGTAATGTATTCCTACTAAAAGTTGACTAAATTATTTAGCACTCAAAATAATTATGCTAAATAAATTTTAGATCGTGTGTTTGGTTGTGATCTATCAAAAGTTTGTGAAAGCCAAAACTCCAATGTACCTCTTTTTCTAATGCAGTTTATGGAATACGTGGAAAAAATAGGACTGGAATCAGAGGGCATTTATAGAGTATCAGGAAATTCTAAAACTGTGACTGAACTTAAAAATATGGTAGACAATGGTAAATCATTAATCCAATCTCAATCATTTAATGAGTTGATTGTATTTTAACTCTGATGCATGTAAAAAAAAATGTTTTTATTAGGAAAGGAAATTAACTTGGAAGGTTTAAAAGGAGTAAATATATATGTGGTTTCAAGCTGTGTGAAATTATTCATGAATCAACTTCCAGAACCATTGGTACCATATAACATGTACATGCCCATGCTTGAGGCAGCAAGTAAGTAGTCATACATACTATGAACATTATTTTTAAGTAGGTAACAATTATAGTTGTTCAAGAAAGAATTTTATGTGGAAATGTGTAAAGAAGCTACATGAATATAATAAAAAAAATATTTCAGCACTCTTGATGCACCATTTTATTGGCTTATTAGTATTGGTTACATCTACTTCCACAGTACTACTCCCACTACCCATACTATTAACACTATTTCCATACTCCTATAGTACACTTCCTCACTCCATTCACTGTGCATAATATCAATTCATATAACTATATTTTTGATAGGTCTTCCATCTGATTATGACAAAATTGCTAGCCTTGTACCAGTATTGCAGCAGCTTGATTGGAACAATTATTCCACAATTAAGGCTCTTATGCAACATCTTAGAATGTAAGTTGGAAAGTCATTTTATTTAAAATTTTTAAGTATCCTTTATGTAATCAGTGTAGCTAACTACAGTGAGATTAACAAGATGACATCAACTAATCTGGCAGTCGTTTTCAGTCCTTCAATTATGCGACAACAGAGAGTGACATCAGACTCTTTGACTAATTTGGTCTTTCAACAAATAATTGTCCAACTAATGATTGACTATTGTGACCATATTTTTGAATGATCCAACTAATGATTGACTATTGTGACCATACTTTTGAATGATTACAATTGAAATGAAAATCAATGATGTTATAGTCAATAATTAGCTACTAGCAAAGTAATCAGCTTTTATTTAGCATTTAGTTCATGACATTATTTTGGTGATAATCAATGATTACATGTACTATTTCATTTTTAACACTGATTGAGCTTAATTGTTATGCTAGATTAAAAAGAAATTGATATTTGTATATTATATTTTCTTTGACGTCATATATGTATAAGATAGTAGTACTTTTTAGAGGGTAAGCATGATGAAAAATGTTCTCTACTTTTTTTGTTGTTATTTCTGGTAGTTTTATGTGCAAATACTATTTAAGAACCCCTCACCTTGGAGATATAACCAAAATCGTAATTATTTCCTGTTGTGGGCGGGGTTTAGTGATGATGTAGATAGGGAAACCACTGTGTTTGGTTTGTTTAGTAAGCCTATGGCTGTGGGCTTGTTTTAGTTAGCTTGCAATGTCTGATGAGTCTGAGGCAGAAGAAAGCAGCCAGTATAGATCAGACTACAGCTCATCAGAGACAGTAATGGTAGTATAACAAAGTGCCAGATTCCTTAAAGCTGTGTTGTGATGGAAGTGTGTGTGTGTGCATGTGTTTGCGTGTGTGTGTTTGTGTGTGTGTGTGTGTGTGTGTGTGTGTGTGTGTAGGGGGCAGATTTATAGTTTGGGAGACATATGAATATTTTTTCATGAAACAGTACATGGTTTTCATGTGAGTAAATTAACTTGTGATACATGGTGTAGCTACTCCCCATCACTTAAAGCAGCTTCAGTCACTACTGACCAAGCAGTATATTGATTCTGATGGTACTTCAGACATCAATGGTAATGTGCTTCAAATACCAGCAGTTATATCTCCGACTGACTTGCTGATACATCATCATTGTTAGTAGAGTAGACTTTTTACACAATCCAGTGGGAAGAAATTGATACAGTTGCAGGTACTTGTGAAAGAGACACATGCATTGTAGGGAAGTAGTTAGAGTTGCTGGTAAAGTAAATGCACTAGGTGATCCCAACTAAACCTGCATTACACAACATCCTGGCTCCAGTTTTGTGTACCTCAATTTATGGGCACTTCAGGGTTCATACTTTCAGCAGTTGCAGGAACAAAAATACAGTAGAACAAGTGACCAACTCCTTAACATTCTGTCCAATATGTCATGTAGTGTTTGATTGTGTATTTGTGATTATGTTCGCATAGTGTTTCAGTTTTCATGCTTTGAAGTTGTATTATAGCCTTTACCTTTTTTTCTGCTTCATTTAATAGATGCTCAGCTGCATTACTGGTGACAGCTTTGCCTGGGACTGATTAATACAACAATCACACATTATTCACTAATGTTATGGTCCTCACAATACACCAAGGCACCTAACTATTATTTATAACTAGTTTATAACTATTTCACACTTTAGTGATACAGAGGTGCCTATAAGACACATGCTTCACAATTTCCTTCTAAGCCTTCTTTACAAGCAGTCCTGGGTTCGATTCCCGGTGGCGACCAAATATTGTTAATTCTGTATTGTTTTAAAAAAGCCTGTGAAAGAGAGAGAATATTATACATCTTATGAGTAAAGGAAGGTTGAGAAAGAAATTGTGAAGTGATAAATTAGAGGAGTAAAAAAATTTCAATGAATAATAAGAATCTAGGAAAAAAGAGAATTTTCGTAGTCTGTTGAGAGTGAGACTGTAGCATAGCAGTACCCATTAACAAAATACATAATTTGAGTATTTATTCACTGGCTGGTAGTCGTAGCTCAGTGGCAGAGTGCTTGTGCCATATACAAGCTGTCCTGGGTTCGATTCCGGTGGCGACCAAATATTTTTAATTCTGTATTGTCTAAAAATAGCCTGAGAAAGAGAGAGAATACATCTAAGACACATGCTGTCAGAGGTTATCCTTATCTGGAGGTTTTATTATATATGTCTTCAATATAAATTGATGAGTGTAGAGTGTACTTCATACTAAAACATTGCATGAGAATCTTTCATTAAAATAAGTAAATAGCTATGTCAACTCAGGAACCAAACGATGATTCTAACATGATCTAGATGCAGTTGCACTTGTGATCTTTGGAGCAGGTTGATCAACCAGACTTATTCTTAGGGCCATTTTCTATGTAATGTTTTCCCCTGCAGTAGATTTATTTGATGGCTTGTTATTAAACCTCTTCTATACTGCTTCAGATGGGAAAGGGTCTTTTTAGGGGAACCTTTTCCCTGTCAGCATCACTTAGGTGGGAACCTGAACAACTGGTCGCCCTCAGACGCTTTCCTCGGTAGGTATTGCAACGCCAAACTAACCCTAGGGCAGGAAATTGTCTGGCTTTAGGGGGTTCTCAGGAATGTGTGTAGACAGAGAGATCAGATCACACTAATCACACGACCCTACCCGAACTCTTTTATTGTGAGTGGCCGGCGTCGACTGTACAGAGTGTTGCTTAGGGCCGGATACGGGGTACAAAGCCGCGCGTGTTTTGCGGATCCTAACTTTTCAAAAGCGGTACGGTAAGCTCAATCCCCAGGCGCGGCGCAGCGTGGCGATGTTGAGCGCAAAATGCACGCTAATTGCCAAGATAACATTTCTAGAGACCCATACTCTTCGATTATTTCTGTACCAACTGGTAAGTCTAATTGAGTGAATAATAGACAAAGTAGGTAGCTAATGATAATTCTTTTAGTTGTTAAAATAATTGTCCAAATATTTTTTGAATTTCTTAGCAGAAGTCATCTGTAGACAGAAAGGGGACCATCAGTGATATTCATTAAAGCCAGCAGATCTAACTGGTAAGTCAATGTACACTGGTAAGTCAACATTTGCCTAACTTACTCTGAAATAGTCAATTCCCCATTATATTAATATAGAAATGAATGCAAAAGCTAGAGCATTGGACCTGTAATCTAAATAATCTAGGTATGGTCAGACAGACCAGCACAGAATTCTCCACGATGAATATTCCAAATAGATAGACTAAAAGTTAACCCTTCAGCTTTAATGGTATAAGTACTTATACATGAGTCAGAGTGTGGCGAACACTAGCAGGCTAATTAATTTCCAGGAGCCAGAGGCAATAAGCCTGAAAGTGAAATATCTAGCCATATTACTCAAGACAAGTGTAATAAATGGTTTATTCTAAGCTTGCTTGATATCTTCACTGAAGTAGTTTGTACTAGGGTTGGCAACTCCCCTGTAAAGTTGGCCTCAAAACTCTCTAGGGGATCCCCACAACCCCCATCTGGTATTTTACAGCTAGCTACTAGGTTGGGTAGGCTTCACTAGAGGGAGGTAGCTGTAAAAACCCTGAAAATGGTAAGCCAGGCCCATTTGCTATAGCTACTGGGGTAATAAGCTTGCAGCATTATAGCCATGAGGTAATACCATGAGAGGTATTTGTCAGGTACCTTAAAGTAGCATTGTGAAAATTAATATTTAGTGGAATAAAGGTTCCTACTACATGGACATGGATGAAAAAAATTATTTTTTTGTTTAGGTATCTTCAGTTATCCTAACACATTGGGACCAAGTGTTCAGATAACTGAACACCATAGAAAACATAGAATAAAGCATTGATGGAGGGGCATGGTCCACACGCTTCTATTCGATATTGGGTGTTCAGTTAACTTTGAAGTGTGTGATAATTGAAGTTCTACTTAGCCATAATAAATGAATTCATTTTGGCATATAGTAGTCTGTGATGCCTTCTGATCAAATACATAATAACTTTGGCTTATTTCCCAATAGTCACAAGGATTTTCAATGTAAATTGCTAACGACCAAAATGTTTTTGACACACTTTTATATCCTTTTGCTGCAATGTCTGCACAACTTTTAAGTGCTATTTATTTTTAGTTGTTAATTTTTCTTAAAACAGCATTAATGCTTTCTCGTAGGCTCTAATAAGAGCAGTAAACAAAAATTGTTGTGTAATTCACTAACCAGAAAACTACACATACATACATAAGACATTGGACATAGCTAAGTCGTGTTATTAAAAAAGATAGCCTACAGCAGTAAGGCCAATAACTATGGTTTTAGTTTAAGGTATATCTTGCGGTACCTTTTTTCCTATTTTTAGTCTACAGTTGTAAAAATACTAATTTTCTAGCACAGATAAACAATCCCATCATCTCCTATCACATCTTGACTTTGTACAAATATAGTGATGATAGAAATATTAATCGTGTGCTCAAATATTCAAGTTGCTTCAATAATTCAATTTATTTTATGTGCAGCATTAAAGTGAGAGAACAAGTGCTCAATCATAATTATTAATTTTTTCTCTGTTTATAGATTTACACTAGCAATAATTATGGCTAGATCTTCACAAGGTAAGTTATAATATTGTTGATATTAATGACTTTATTATTATTTTTTCTATACATTTGTCAGGTGTTGGTTGTGTGTGATTATCTTTTTTGTGCAGCAGGTCGTGTGTACGGTGCTGATCTGTCGGCATTATGTGAACGTCAGGGTGCTTTAATTCCCCCTTTTGTCACACAGCTTATGGGATACATTGAAGAGAAGGGCATTAATGTGAAAGGTATCTACAGGATGTCTGGCGGCAAAAAACAGATTGCAAAGCTTAGGGCAGAAATACAAGCAGGTATACATATTATTTGCGAGCGAGCGAGGCACTATCAGGAGTAACTCAATTGAAAATCGGGGATATTTGTTTATATATATGTTTGGACATGCGTAAGGCATTTTTGTACTTTGACCCTCGCATTTTTGTGTTAGTTCTGTGGTCGACCCCGTCCCATACTTCGCTAAACAGAATCCTTCGGTTTATCGATCAGTACCCGTATCACCCTAGAAATTGAATTGTTTACCGTTTTGAATTATTTTGCAGGTGCAGTTAAAACGTGAAAACTTACGGGACTTCCATTTCTATCAAGTTGGTGGCGGTGGTAAGTCAATGCGCTCTTTGTCATGGTTATAAGCCGTGCGCAACAGTATTTAATTGAAAATGCATTGTCCACTAGACTAACCACGAAGGTAAGTCTCATGTATCAGTTGTGTCAAAGCATTGTGCTTTACAGCCACTACTTAGCTAAAGAATATCACAAAGAAAACATTTAAATAACGTGTAATGTTTTGTTGTTGTTTATAGGTGCAACGAGTTGTTACTATGGTACTGAAATACCTTTACCGTGTATGCATTATTTAAAAACTCGACCTTATTTTAAGTAGCTTCAGTGCTAGAAGTCAAAATCATTCCTATAATAATAGTATAGTCTTTAAGCTCGCTCGCCATTTGTGCTCAAGCACATCACTAGTTTATGTATATATTGTGTCTTGTATTATGTGTAATATAAATAATATAGTATTTCATAAATAATATAGTATTTCAATACCTTGAATTTTTGTTTTATAATCAATAAATTATTGTAGCTTCAGGAAAAGAAATTAACCTGCAAGATGTAGATGTGCACAATGCTGTTGCTTGCTTGAAGTCTTTCTTCGTGGAATTGTCTGAGCCAGTGATACCAGTCAATTTGTTTTATTCCTTCTCTGATGCTGCAAGTAAGTTTATTTCACCAGCTCAAATAATTACAGTAGAGATTTACTAGTTACCAATGGAATAAATTTAGGATGATATTTTATATTGGATATCTACAGATGTGTTCTATGTAATGCAAACTGTACATCACTATAAACCATTATTGACGTGGTATAGGTGCACATGACTTATATGTTTTTGATATTTAAGAAAAGCCACTGAAGCTAGATACTGTATAAAATGACCTTTTAGTTATGATAATGTTTAATTGTTGCAGAGAAAGAGGAAAAAGTTGAGCTACTTTCAGAATTGGTCAAAGAGCTTCCTGATGTCAATTATTACACTCTTTGCCACTTATTTCAGCATTTACATAGGTAAGTGTATATTATATAAAAGCTTATAGTATCTCATCACATGTTTGCTATAGCAATTAATTATTCAACCAAAACTGTCATTCAGATATGCAATGATTATGCAATAATGATTATGTGTATGAAATAATTTTTATTAAGAGTACTAAACTTTTATTGAAGCTATGAAATGCAGTGCAGGTTTTTGCTTGCAATGCAATATTTTTAATCGTTTGTCAGTATGCGTGCCAATAATTTTGTATTTTAATAGTAATAACATTATCTGCAATATAATTTGTTCATAAATTTTAAGGCAACAGGCTGTGTAATTTGCTGACTGGATGAAGCATTTATGTATGGGAAATTTATGCACCGAACTATTAACAATTTAAATGCTGAAAACAAAACCTGAAGAATTAGCTATGCATCCAAAATCAGAAACAACTCAGGTGCTCGCATTATAACTTCCCCCAAAGAGTAGAAAAAATACAACAAGACGAAATACAGGTTAAAAACAGAAAGTCATATTAATAATTGGTTCCAAATAGGGTCTCCATCTAATTTTTGCTTGATTTTATTTTGATCTAAGAATTTTCTTTTTAACTGAATGTTCTTCGAACCTAATTTCCTTGCTGTCAGACCATTATTAATAATTATTAAACAAAATTTCTATTAAGATAGTAAATAATGACAATACAACATGATTATAATTATTATTCACAACAATTTGTAAAGATAACTGTGTAGTTTCTACTCAACTATTGTACAATGTCTTCCGCAATTGTTCTTCTTCCTCCTTAATGTAAGGGGAAAAAGTAGGAATGACAGTGAGAGCTACAGTAAATTGTTATATCACAAACAAAAGTAATGGGCAAAGTTTATGAAATGTTTAATTTGACTTATATTATTGAATAAATGCTACGAATTTTATTTACTCAGCCTAGAATGACTGAATTATTGAAAGCATGTAATTGATTAACAAAGAAACATAGCTATTACTACTAGTTATGTCGAAATATACCACTTAAATTAACACTTAACTTGCAATAAGTTTGACTTATTGCTTTTATCATCTAGGATTAGTGCCAATGACGAAGTCAACATGATGTCAGCTAAGAACATTGGCATTATATTTGCTGGCACATTACTTCCAGGAACAATTAAGCCAGAAGAAGTTGGAAGGTTGCCTTGGATGAGTGTTGCTTTAGCCACTATGATAGAAAGCTCTGAAACTGTTTTTCCGTACGGTATGTGAAGCTAAATGAATTATCCAGTTTTAATTTTTAAGTAAGAAAAGAGGATCAATTTCTTGTCTTTCTTCAGCCTATTTAATTCATAAATATAATAAATCTTTCTATACAAGCAGAGTTATGTTACAATTGTTTTTTTTAAATAAAGGGTCTATATTTGGTGCTGATTTGGAGAAATTGTATGCACATCATGAAGGAGTACCAGAATTTCTCACATATTTTTTTAACCACATTGAAACTGAAGGGATAAAGGATCCAGAATTGTATAGGTGGTCAACTACCAAAAAAGACAAGCTTCTAGTCACTAAGCTTAAAATGAGGGTGGAAATGGGTGAGAAATTATTCTAACTTTATTAGCTATAGCTAATTACTATGAAATGCCTGGGTAAATGCAATATTCATTTGTGCATGGTTGATTATCTGCTCCAATTATTTTTAGATATTTTTAGCACCACTATTCATAATCTCTTGCTATTGCAAATTTGTAAATTGAAAAACAAGTATCAAAAAAAGTTAATTAATATTCCATTCATCATTAAGTTGATTAACTGTATTTTAGCCATTCACATCATTAAATAATATGACTATCGCACAGACCAGACATATTGTATATACATTTTTTGTGTCTGTATTAATCTTAGGTGACTATGATTTGAGAAAATATGACTGGGCTTCACTATTAGTTGTGGCAAACTGCATTAAACAGTTCTTTAAGGATCTAGCAGAACCTGTAGTTCCAACATCTTTGCAGCAGGCCTTCATTGATGCAGCTCGTAAGTTAGCTATGGCACTATAAATTATTGTCATTTAATAAAGATGCTATATAGATCCAAATGAACATTAATTAGCAGACCATTGAATAATGATCATTTAAAGCACGTTAATTTTTCTGCATATTTAGAATCTCTTCAAAGTGTGGAACACTTAGCAATAGCAGTAAAAGAACTTCCTCAAGCTAATTATGATGTGCTTAAGACTCTTGTACAACACTTGACAAAGTAAGTTGGGGAGATTTTGGCTGAAAATATTAGTTCATAATTTTAGAGGGAGTTGGCATCACTTTTTTAAAAATTGAATTCATTTTTTTACTTACATTACTCGTCATGTTTATGTGTACAGCGTTTGTTCTATGGGTGAGGTCAATGGACTGACACCAGTAACAGTTTCCCATGTCTTTGGCATCACACTAATGTGTACCACTGATATGGCAAGTGTGGAAGGAGCAATGCAAGCTTTACCACATTTTTATCATGCTGTAGACTTGATGGTGTCAAATTTTGAAGAAATTTTTGGTACGTATAAGTTTTACATCGGTTTGTTCTAAATAATTTACTAGTACTTATTACATGAGTCAGAGTGTGATATGGTGAAATATTTCACGAGCAGGTTAATTTATTTTCATGAGCCAGAGGCGAGTGAAATAAAGCATGAGAGTGAAAATAATAACTATAACTAAAACTAAACATATATTTATATATTTTTTTTCTTTGAAACAGTTTAGTATTTTTGGTCATGTATATGTCAAACTATTTTAATGATAACTATAACTAAAACTAAACTTTTTACACCTATATAAGGCCTATATATTTTGTCTCTGAAAAAGTTTATTGTTTTCGGTCATGTATAGGTCAAACTATTTTTGCCAGTTACACTAGTTAGACAACATAATGTGCTAACACAATCTTGATGAAATATAAAGCCAATGCTGTGGATTGTAAAAAAATAATAAATAATTATTATTAATTGTTTTGTGTTACTGCAGCATAATCAAACAATCAATGGAATTGTGCAATCATGAGACATTGATTTACTGCAAAATAAATTTAAAATAAAAACATTATTAGCACAACACAAAAATTGAAGCAGGTAACTTTCATGCCTAATATCACATTTTCTCCACAGAAAATAATACATTACAATGTTTAATACTTTCACCACTGTAAGACAGCCAGTATCCCTGGAAGCTCTAAGATGATCTAAATAAACAACAGCAAAAAACTTTAATTGAATTAAAACATATGTCTGATATTGCCATTCTTCCAGCTGATAAAGGTAGAGTCACAGTCGTCATGAACCCACTAATACAATCAGGCACTTACAGACTTGCTTAAGAAGGATCCAACTAAGACTCAGGAAGCCAATAGGTTGTGTATTAAAGAACTTCGAATGGGAAGGTAAAGTTCCTACTATGTTGTACAATAGGATAAGACCTACTGGATGTAGACCACCGCTTCTTTATGATCTTCCTAAAATACACAAGTTAGGAACCCTACTCAGACCTATTGTTTCCTACATTGGATCACACAATTTATCAATTCATATAAAAAAATGACATCTCCATTGTTTGGTAAGACACAATCATACATAAAAAAGTAGTTTGATTTATGCTCAGGGAAGTTAACGGAGTTAAAAGAAGTGAAGTTTCGCGTTCAAAATGCGTATCGGTGAGTGTTTCTGGCTAGTTTAGCTTCTTCTCTTATGAAGACAGTGTTTCCATGTACCATTTTCATTCGTCGAGCTATTTTGATGCAGATTGCTTGTTCTTTTGAAAGGAGATTATATTGTAATAGCTAGGTAGTGTTTAATAGCACTGAGGGTTCGCACCTTTGGTGCTTCATAAATTAATTTGTAATACTATTCTTATTCCTGTACATGTACATCTTACCTATTTATGTTTCATCGTGCGGCTTTTTTGTTTCAATTGTATTGTTCCCTATACCTATATATTCACCGGTACGCCTAGCTGTGTAAGATCGTTTTTGACATAATTCACTTTCCAATATTTAAATTATAACTTAACCTTAACTTAAAATTAGTTTGTACCTGAAAAAGTTCAGTAGAATAATGACAGAGTGTAGTATCCCTGAGGAGAGATGAGTATTTTACTTGACTACTAAGCTTCCTGAGCGCCTTTGTGTACGAGTGGATCCACTTATTGATAATGAGGCTGATTATTATGTTATCAGAGCATCCCTTCTGGAGTCAGAAACAAGTTTTGGGTCAAAGTTAATGTCAATTACACCAGACACACTTAAATCAATGACAGGAGTACAAATAGTAGAACATATACACAGGTTAGCCAAAGGTCTCATGGAAACTGCCCAGACCAAGGATGACTGTATTCCAGCCCTGACTGAAGTCTCATTAAACATAACATTCCCAATCATGGTCAAGTCTTTCTTGAGACTCGTGAGATACACACATATCAACATTTGTGCAAAGGGATGATTGATTGGACTACCAGGGCTAAAAGGCAATTTTTCAGGCCCAATATTAGTGACGGTGGCAGAGAATATACTTATAGTAGAAAACCTAATTATGTCGATAGCCAATACAAGCTAATTACATGCCAATCCAGTGGCAGCTCATGTAACTTGAGACGTAATTCCCAATCTGGTAATACCACCAATCCAGCACAACCCATACAGTGTTTTACATGTGGGCAAGAAGGTCATAAAAGCCCAGCCTGTCCCACCAAGACCAACACTTATCAGAAGGCAAATAAGAAGGAGAAGATCCCGGCAAAGGTAGCAGAGGTACACTTGCATCCTATTCAGCCCAACATTGTACTGGATAAAGTAGAGGGCCACTCTACTCAAGTGTTGCTAGACACCAGGTGCTATGATCAGTATTGTTCCTTCCCAATGGGTCCCTCCATCCAAACGTGAAACTTGTATTATTAAAGGAGTAAATCAGCCATATCAGGTGGGCATTGCAACTTTGAGATTAATGGTAAACTTTTTTGTAAGAGGGCTGCATTGAGCAATGAGCTATCTGACCAAGACCACTGTATTTTCTCCAACGGGCAGAACGAACATGAAACTCAATTATTATTCAATCTTTTTAACACTCTAAAAGTGAATAGTCCAGTCATTTTATGATTTGACCTTAAACAAATTGCAACACAAACGATTCCAACTGTTTCTAATACAGAAAAATGTACTCTATAACATACTAAAAGTCCTAAGGAATCCCATGGGGGAAAAGTATTATTTTTTTCTATTTTTAGTAACAGTGCATGATATTTATAGCCCTTAGCTATTTTAAAAATAGTTATAGCTGAGCTGAGCGCACCAGCAACTGGAATCTGCATTTGCAAGCTGTTTCAGAAATGGTTCCATACTTGGCAGCCTCTGAGCACAATAATTACACAAAATCTGCCCTTATATTATATTTGCAGCGGATGTCTCACGTTCAGGATGAACAACCAGAAGTGTACCATCATTTCCAAGCAGGTTTGCATGTGGTCAGAAGAACTGATCGTTACTGGTGGAGGGGTGGCTGGCGCAGAGATTGTCAGTTGACACCAGGGTGATTAAGTCCCTGTACTCCTGCCAGATAAGAATTACTATTTCCTCCACTTGCCACCTTACTAGCTAACACACTGGATGCTAGCTAGAGAGAGAGAGACTCAAGAACGACTTCTTCAAAACTTAGATAACAACAGAACAGTGAAAAAGAGATGAGTGCATATATAACAACCAGAGTCACATGCCTAACAGTAAACAAGTTAAGGAAAAAAGGTGATACCTGACTACAGGGTGGCCCCGCAGACAAGTCTGACAAAAGAAAGGACTCTTTAACACACACCAGAGGTATGCATACATGATTAACACAAACACACAAACATCTAAGTTCTAGGTGAAGTCTCTTGGACCTGTCCAACTGGGCTGGTCTTTCTTCAGTCCTTGTTGTTATAGAACAGGTACTAAAGAGGAGCATGAAAACAAGTGGTGGTCTCACAAGAGGACGAGGAATGACTGAACAACAGCGATTGATTTGGTTACTGTCTATGCCAGCTTGTGCTAAAATCAACAGAGTCATGCTTGAGTTGACTGGAGTATCATACAGTACAAGTGAGCAGAACAAGGACATGACCAAAGCAAGGCACGATCGTGATTGGAAGGATACTCAGACACTTCTGAAGTATTTACATGAGAGAAACCCATTCACTTCTGAGGACCATCTGCATAGCATTTCCACTGGGGTACATGCCAGCAGCTCAGTCAATGTTGACACAGCTAAAGACGTGGGTAACACAATTCTAGCTAGCATGGAGGGATATCTGCAGCAGACTACACTTTCAAGAGGAAAAACCAGGTTGTCACGCTGGACACAAAGTGTGTAGTGAGAATTGATGTTGCTGCTGTTCAGATAGACCCTCAACTCCTTTTCCAGCGACTAACAATTGCTGCCAAGGTAACTGAAAGTCAGCAGGATATCTTCTAGTATGAGCTTTGTGGTCACCCACCAGCTCTCTTTGATGCATCACTTTTGCTCCGGGAGCCTCAGAAGCCAGTGTTCGCCAATGCCATTTGGGACCTTGTATCACCAACTACTCCTGCAGTTCTCGATGATGTCCAGTATGTGCTAGATGGTGGTGCCCTCATTCAGCGCATTCCATGGACGCGTGGAGCCACTTATCATGATATATGCACAGTGTACTCAGATTATGTGGCAAAGAAGTATGGGAGTTCCATTATTGTCTTTGATGGCTATGGTGAATCATCTACAAAGGACATAATACATTTGAGACGAACCAAGTTGGTGTGAATGTGGCATTCACTGAAGAAACGCAACTCACAATGAAAAAAGAAACTTTTCTTGCAAATAGTACCAACAAGCAACAGTTCATCAACATGCTCAGTGGCTACTTAGAGAAGATGTGTGCTGTGTATCATGCATCAGGGGATGCTGACTTCATTTCTGCACTATAAGCAAGTCAGCATCCCCTGATGCATGATACACAGCACACATCTTCTCTAAGTAGCTACTGACACAGTACTTGTTGGTGATGATACAGATCTTCTGATTTTGCTATGCTGTCATGCTAGCCTAGACTTACATGACATACTTTTCCGACCAGAGCCTAAGAAAACTACCAAAAATCCCAGATATCAAGGCTGTGAAGCAGGCATTGGGGTCTGAAATCTGCACTAATGTTCTTTTTCTTCATGCAATACTTGGGTGTGACACTACTTCCCATTTATACGGCATCGGTAAGGGTGCGTCCCTCAAGAAGTTCAAGCCAAGCCGTCATTTCCGAGAAAAGGCCAAGGTATTTAATGCTGAGTCATCTACCCACATGGACATAGCTGCAGCAGGAGAGGAAGTGCTTGTTAGTTTGTACAATGGAAAGCAAAATGAACGACTAGATGTTCTACGCTACAAGCGTTTTTGTGAAAAGGTAGCTACAAGTGTTTCCCATGTCCATCCTCAAACTTTGCCACCATCTTCAGCTGCTGCAAAGTACCACAGTTTTCGTGTTTACCTTCAGGTACAGTAGTGGAACGGTTTTGACCTTGATCCGCTAGAATGGGGCTGGGAAAAGCGAGATGGAGGACTGATGCCAGTACACACTGATTTACCCCCAGCTCCGGACGAGCTCTTAAAAATCATCCGATGCAACTGCCACACAGACTGCAGCACTTTACGATGCACATGTCGGAAACATAATGTGAAATGCTCTCCTGCATGTGGCAACTGCATGGGATCTGGGTGCACAAATGCTGACAAGTGTTATTTCGATGAAACTGATGATGATGATACTGATTAAGAAATTTTGCATTACTGTTGTTTTATCTTTGTTTGTTTGTTGTTTTTGCCTGGCCTTGCATCATTAATATTTATTGCCAATCAGCTGCTTTTCAATTAACTAATAAAATGAAGTATAATAGAAATGTGTACGCAAATACTACTTTCTATTGTCATCATAATTATTAATAGTTGGTTTTGGTTTTAAAAAAGTGCTTTCGGTTGATTGAATTTTTTCATACTTTCCCCCTGTGGGATTCCTTAGGACTTTTAGTATGTTAAAGAGCACATTTTTCTGTACTAGAAACAGTTGGAATCATTTGTGTTGCAATTTGTTTAAGGTTGACCCCCTTTTCTTCGTAGAATGACTGGACTAGAAGGCTGTGCAGACCAGAAAGCAATATAAGAAAGACCAATCAGCCCTTGACCCAGTTCCAGTGACCACTGATGTGGAAAATAATAATGACGTTGATATTATGAACACACAAGTTACTGATACAGTTGACAATGATGTTGTTGAGGAGATAGTACTTGACAGTGAGACTGACGATGATGTGAGTGTTTACAATGAAAAGTCTGGTGATGAGGTATGTGTTGAGAATGTTCCTTCAGGGAATAAGGATGAGGAGTTAGAGGGAAATGGCGGTATGTCTAGCAGATTCTTGGAAGTTGGCAGTGAGGAGTCTGTTGTGCGTGAGAGTTTGGAGACTTTGAATGATGATGTGACTGATAAGGAGGGTGCAATCTAAGACGCCGAGTGGGAGGAATTTGGTGAAGTGGTTGTTGTCCCCCAGAAGTTTTGAAAAATGATTCTCTCAATTGCTCACGATAAGACTGGACACATGACCTTTAAAGTTAATCAGAAGAAGGTTTGAATGGCCAACTGTTTCAAGAGATGTAACCAAGCACTGCAGGTCCTGTGCCACTTGCCAGCACTTCAGCAAGCATAAACCTGCTAAGGCCCCAGTAGTTGAAAAATGGAACCATTTGAGCAGTGTGCAGTGGACATTATTGGTTCTGTCCCGAAGGGTAGAGGTGGAGTAAGGTACATCTTAAAGGGTATATTCAATGAAAAAAATAAAAAGCCTCAAAATACACCAAAAGCATGTATTAACATATTGCCCTAAACAGTTTTGGTCAAAACTCACTGTAAGCAAAGATATAGTACCATGCTTTTCACTCTAAAAAGCCATTCAAGATTCACTTCCTGTTGTGGGTGGATGCACATATATAGGGATTCAATTGACCTCATGGCCATAGTGGTAGTACCAATCTAAAGTATGGGAAGGAATTGTATTTTTTTTGGGTGCTCTAATACTCAGAAGAAAGGTGTACAATCATAATCAACATCCCTTCTCAAGCATTGGAAACTTGTGAGACATCTCACTCAACACATTTGGCATCTCTGGAATACATCCTATTTTCGGACCCTACAAGCTCGCAACAAATGGAAGAAAAGTCACCCTAACATAAAGTTTGGAGAAGTGGTAATCATCAAGGATGAAACCCTTCAGAATGAAAACATCGAGATCAATCCTTGGCCCTTGATCTCATCATTAAAGTTCATCCCGGACCTGATGGACTGGTTAAAGTTGTGACTGTACGCTGCCATAAAACATTTACTCGACCTATCACTCGACTGGTGAAGCTATTCACTGACGAGAACACTTCTCCAGTGTTGCCCCCAGAGGATGTCCAGGCCTCATAAGTCTTGCCATGAGAGAACACTTAATGATATTCATATTATCATACCTTACCTGTCAGAAACCCACTGTGATTGTATCACTCTTGTTTGCATATAAACTCACCTTGTATTCTTTTCTTTGTGTTGAGCGTTTGTTCGCTGGCTGGTTGTCGTAGCTCAGTGGCAGAGGTCTTGTGCATTGTACAAGCTGTCCTGGGTTAAATTCCCGGTGGCGACCAAATATTTTTAATTCTGTATTGCCTAGAAAAGCCTGTGAAAGAGAGAGAATACATCTAAGACACATGTTGTCAGAGGTTATCCCTATCTGGAGGTTTGATTATGTCTTCAATATAAATTGATGAGTGTAGAGTGTACTTCATACTAATCTTCATTAAAATAAGCAAATTGTAAAATGCAGCGCCAGAAGAAAAGACCAGATACTGTAAGGCTTAACTTTGTCCAGTCTATACCTGGAAGAAGAGGGAAACGATTAAGAATTAAGTCTGCAAGTATCCATTAGCTCCATTTGAAGCCCAGAACCCTAATGAATCTGATTGTTGTAGTTTAAGCGTTGAAATTAATCCACTCCCTCATTCTGTTCATGAGTAGTTCCTGAAATTTCTGGAGGAGAGTTGATTGTGAAAAATCTGGTTCTTACCAAGAAAGGAAAGGGAAAGCGGCTGAAACTTTGGGGGGGAAATTCACTCAAAGATTTTGCCAACCATAATATCTGGATTAGGATTTTCCAAGGGTATATTTTTTGTGAAGAATGTACAATAAAAATGCCTAAATCTGTCAACCTCTTCCATTCTCCTATATTATGTATGGTAATATGCTAATCAAACAACTGTAGATGGTAATGAAAATTAAGTATTTTATTAGGAACATAGTCAAATGTACATTCCCTTCAAAAGAAAGATTTTCATTGAAGGTGCCCATAAGTGCTCTACTAAATAGTCACGAGATATCATTTGTGTGGATGTAAGTGGTACGCAATTAATTAAACTAGTTATGTAGATATATTTTTTTAAATTATACTCAAACATTTAGGGTCTTATCATTCTGTTTCTGTACAATTTTGCTCATGTGAGAGTGAAGTAGAAACACTGCTTCAGGCATATCTGTTTCCTGCTACACCAAAGCATCCACAGCTGGCTTTTTCTTTTCAATTATTTGATTTTTATGAAGCGCTTATGTTGGAATGCCAAGTGGCATTACATGACTTCGTAGATGCTTTGAACTTTCTGACTGGTTCTAAACTTCTTCAGGTAGCTTCTTTCATAGATTTTGTATACTTGTTGGAAATTCTGTACGTATTTATATACAATTTTTTTTTAGTCAGACAAAAAAGAGGAATCTGTATCCTGTCATTATTGACAGTTTTGAGGAGTACAGGTATGACTACTATAGTTTGTTGTGTGTTTTTTTTAATATTGATGTCAATACAATTTACAGATATGCCAAGATTGTATACTGGCTTAATAATATTCAATTATGCAGACTGCTCCTGTGTTTTTATCAATTAATTGATGGCAATTTTGGACTTTGCCGGAAGAAGGCTTCTGGAACGAGTACCCGCCCACCGCTACATGGGCAAACTATATTTTTAGATCAGGATGAAGTCAACAAGTATGTTGCTGACTATGCAACTATCAAAGCACCAATAAGCAAGGTATTTTTACCAGGTTCACTTTATAAAGATATTGTATACTGAATATTTTTAATAGGAATGCAATCAGTTTCTTGCTGAAGATGCTCCCAGATCTAAAAGCCGATATAGTCGCCTTGATGAAACAGGTCTTTTGGGAGTTGTTTGCAGACATGAGTTTCCCTATAAAGTGGTGTCTCTCTGTCATGGAGAAAGGTTGGATTTTTGGTGGATCTAACATATTTTATTATAAAAGGATCCTTTTTTTTTAGGTTTTCTTACATTGTGTTCATGCATGTGAGAATAAGCTTGTAGTGTTGCATGTTAGAAAAACTATTGGAAGGTTTTGGTAGACACCAGAAGATTCGAGTGCTCTATGATGTGGCATGTACGCTATCAAAGCATCTTAAGGTATATAAGTAGTGTTAGATTTTGACAGACTTTAAAGGGGGAGTCGGGTAGGAGTATGCATCAATTGAAATTGGAGAGTTTAGATTGTTTAAAAATTGATGTCAGGTTTGTTGTTATTGAAGTGGCATAACTTTTCAGCCCCCCACCCCGTTTACCCCATAAGCATTAGTCAAAAAAATTTCTTACTGATGTACATGTTGTAGAAACCTTTATATGGATCTAATTTTTTGCTATAGACTGGTAAATGCACCCACGCGGGATATATTGTATTTAAATATAATGTCATTGCTGAATCTTAATCGCAACACTACAAGCTTATTCTCACATATCTATTGTTTCCATTCTTAGTTGTTGATGTTGTTGTTGTTTTGGGGTTGTTCGTTTGTTTTTCATGCTCTTGGTTAGTTACTGTCAACTAATTGGCGAGCGAGCGTAGCGAGCGAGACACTTACAGGGGTAACACAATCGAAAATCGGGGATGTTTGTTTATTTATATATATGTTTGGACGTATGTATGTCATTTTGTACTTTGACCCTCCGTATTTTTGTGTTCGCTCGGCGTTCGACCCCGTCCCAAACTACACTAAACAGAATCCTCTGGTTTAGCGACCATTACCCGTATCACCTTAGAAATTGAATTGTTTACGGCTTTGAATTGTTTTGCGGGTGCAGTTAAAACGCAAAAACTTATGGGAGCTCCATTTCTATTCGAGTTAGTGGCGGTGGTAAGTTAGTACGCTATTTGTCACAGTTATAAGCCCTACTCAACAGCATTTACTTGAAAATTCATTGTCCACTAGACGAACCACGAAGGTAAGTCTTGCGTAGGTATGTTCAGTTGTGTGAAAGTATTGTGCGTTACAACTACTATTAAGAATATCACAAAGAAAAATTTAAATAACGTGACTCGATTTTGTTGCTTCTTTTTCAATTCAAACAGTTGCGGGGAGCGGTTACTATGGCATTGAAACCCCTTTACCACATATACTTAAATTAAAAACTCGACTTTATTTTAGTAGCTTGAGTGTTAGTTGTTAAAATCAATCATTTAACAATAGTGTGGTTTAAGGCTCGCTCGCCATTTGTGCTCAAGCACACCACTAGTTAACAAGAATGGTTGTAGAAAAACTTTTTTAAACAACTGATTAGTTGTTTCTCTATTTATAAAAGACAATTAGAATAATGCATTAGTCCATAAGTGAATTGGGTTCAAGCTTAATTGTGTGTAGTGGATATCTGTGGCTCCAATACTTATTACACTATGGTCGTATTTTGCTTGTGAGCAGCCATATTGAACCAGCTGAAAGTGAATAAAATGTCGGTATTTCATCATTGAAGAGTGAAAACAGTGAGTTTCTTTCCTTAAATAGCCTTACAGAATGTAATTAAGCCTACTAATAATATGTGCAGTGTTGGTCAGAATATCACATGTGTAAAATAGGAAATCCTAACATTCCCCACTAAAAGATAATTGTACAAACTGAACGCTAGATCTTGATTGTGTCCCTTTGGTTGATACCCTTAAGCCTTTTGTATCTTTTAACCACAGTAGATCTTGCAATGCTTTCCATATGTACATTCTTAAATTTATATTTTCTCTAGAATCACGGCCGTGTTGATCTCTTAGATAAGCTTGACTTGGCAATTCCAGTTTTTCATTCGTATGGTCACAAAATGGATTGTCAAGTAATTAAAAATTATAATAAAAGGTGCCTTATTATAGCTTAGCTATATTACAGTTTGAATATAGCTCTCGCAGTAAGAACGGTTATGGTCTGACTGACGGGGAGAGGTTGTTGAAAGACTCTGGGCATATCTAAGAAGGTTTTCAAAATCCATCAAAGAGATGAGACCATGTCATCGGATTGATGTCTTAACGGATGATCTTCTCCAATTCTGCTCAAAGACTCGGTGAATAAATTCAATTCTTCTTTCTTCTTCCATTTTCAATGTTATGTACTATAGTGACTTTGCTACCTTCAAGAAGGAAAAAAGCAATCAAGGTTCAAAAAGAATCTAAAGATGCTCTAGTGAAGCTGATGACTAATTCCCCAGGTAATATACAGTAGCTAATTATATACTGTTTTACCTTGAAGGCCTGGTTGACATGCAATTTATATGATCAAGTAGTATGTCTAATGTAGTAGCCAGTCACACAATTTTCTCTATTAACATTGTTGCTAGCCGAGTGATGCTGAACTGTAAAGAAATGTAATCAATACATGTGTATGTGCAGAGAAGTAGTAAGCCAAATCGGATTGGTGCAGCCATAACCACAGCTACCTAACCACACCCACTTATTCACACACAGTTAACCATGCCATTTGTTTTATTTTAAAAAGATCATTTGGAAAACTATATAAAAGGATCAGGGTTGTGCTGAGTTTGGGGAATATCTTCCAAAATGGTCGTTGGCCATTTACTCCCCGTAGAAGACATGTTGCCACAACGACAACTAGAGAGATGCTACAGGACACTATGAGACACGCCCCTTTTTGCTAAAATATTGGTACGGTCATGGCCGCACAGCCTCACCTCTTCAGACGCCCCTGGTGTGTGGATCATCCATTAAAGATTGCTCTGACTTAACCCAAATCATGGCACAGGAATTAAAACGGGGGAGGGGAGGCTCCAGGGGGCACAATTTGATTCGGTAATCTAAACACTTTAAACTACAAAAAAAATATGCCCTTGGAACCCCTTACTACACTGCTGCAAATGTGGGAGTTAGCTGGATCAACCACAAGGTTACGCAATAATCACATCAGGGCTAAATTATTGCTCAAGATTTAGTAGCTAAAAGTGGAGTATGCTGCTTTACTCTTGCTGCATAAGTGACCTAAAGGAACAAAATGTTAGACCCTCTCGTTAAATCAGCCTCTATTTGGCCTGTCATGCATAATTCGGTCCCCCCCAAAAGTCGTCCGGCCGGACAATCTGTGTGTACACCGACGGTCCGGCGGACCATGCGTGTATAGGCGTGAGTGGTCCTAGTGGGACCGTGTGTGTTAGCACAGACGGTCCCCCTCCATCATAGATAGTCCCCCCTATCTTGACTGCATTCAAGTTACAATTTAGTAAGAGCGACGATAGGATTATTGGGAGTTGGTTTTGCCCTAGAAATGAATAATAAATGAATACGGAGCAAAACAAATTAAATGAATGAAATAATGAACAAATTAATAAACAGAGTGAATGTTTCTGATAGACTGTAAAACTGTCTACAAGATAACATATTTTTCAAGCTGTTTTAGTTAATTAAAACTAAAACTATTTAATACAATCTGTTGTTGTTACAAATTCCAAAGTATAAATTTTGTAAAGGTGTCTTCTCATCATCTCAGTATCATAGATGCATAAAGTTGGATCATCTCCAAACACAAGTGAGGTTAAATGTGCTATTGCGAAGGCACCACAATCATAACCATCACTCTACAGAGAAATATAATAGATTATGATATATTAATAAATTATATTAACATGTATAAATTAATATTAAGAATACAGCTAAATTTATTTACACTAACTTTTTCATCATCGGCTGAGCAATGCTGCTCAAACCTAGCTCCAGTTTTCCATAAATGCAGCAGGCTATCATTGTTGAGCTGATCAAGTAACACCCTAAACAAATCCTATATTTAGAGGTGATACAAATAATTTATAATTAGATATATCTGATAATTTACTAAACAATTGAATATCCATACGACCTCCTGTTGAATATCCATATTGAAAATCAACCTACACAATCACATAATTATAATTCTTCAACTAGCTAACTACTACTTCAGTTGGGATTAAGTGTAATGTAATTCTATTTCAGAAAAGCTACTATAACTGGCACGCTTACTTTAGGTGTCAATGATCTTCTTGCATTTAACAATGATGGCATAGAGTCATCAGAATCCAGATCACTATCAGAATCACTACAGTATTTGATATAGTGAAACTTTTTAGTGTTGCTGCTTTGTCTGGAAGAGATGGAGATGACTGAGTTTGATCCGTATTTTGAGTCTCCAGAATTTATTAAAATTTAACAGTAATTTTTTGCATCTGTCAATGATATTGCCCAATATTATATCACTGCAATTCTTACATTGTAGGGCTTCATATGAACTGCATTTACAGAGGAATAATTTCATTGCTATCGATTTTTTGAAGTCTGTAAAGTCCATGACCAAGTGAACCCACAATTGTCAATTGTAAATGGACCCAACCATTTCGTATCCAGATAGTACTGGATCAAGCAAAGGCTAACATCATTAAGGCTCAGCTAAATCAAAAAGAGACTTATAATAAAAAGCATTCCTGTACTGAAACATATAAAATAGGTGCAGTAGTATTGAATTAATCCCTGCCCGTTATGCTAACCACGTGGGGGGACCGTTGGTGACGGGGTCGGACCGTATATGACGGCAATGTTTGGTCCAGCCGGACCGGGTTTTACGGGGGACCAAATTTTTCGTGACAGGCCAACTACACAGTATAGGCTGGTGGCATGGCAACTGCTTCCAGCAAAAGTCATGTCAATCTATACATTACTAATGCTTAACTGGGAGGCACCACCCACTTGGACTTGTATGAGTATGTCCTATAGCTAGTCACATTACCAAATTAACCCAAAATAGCTTGCTTTGTGACTCCAGATGGTTTTTAGCCACTGGTGTGTCTTAGAATATTTTCCTCCTAGTGATCTGCCTGTTGTAATTATAACTACACAAATATCCAGATTTCACAAAAGTGTTTTGTGTTACTAACTGGAACAATGTTATGTCTTTATAGGCCATGAGCCAGGGGGGTCCACCGGTATCATTTTGGGGGACTAAGGTTCATGATGATTTTTAAGAAGATATGCAACTCTAGAGTTGGGAAATTGGTGATAGCATTGCTCAGGGAGTAGCTCTTGGTTTCTATAGTTGAATAAAATGTGCAGATGTCAGCAATTATTAGTTACAGGTTTACAGGGCTAAACAAGTAATGTAAAGAGATTTTGAAGAAGATATGCAACACCAGAGTTAGAAAATGGATGCTAACATTATTCTCGAGGTATCAGAGGTATTGTTACCTGATAATCATGCATGTGTCAGCATTTATTTAAAAAAACAACAACATAATTACAGTGAAAAAACTAGTGTTCACAGTCATCTTCCTGTTCATCATCTAAACTAGTAATACAATCTTCACTAACTAGTAAGGCTTGGTTCTCACAGTCTGGTAATCTGCACATATCAGTGCATTTAAGTCCATTTGCTAAACATTCAAAATTCGGCAGTACACACTTTTTTGAGCAGTTACAAGCCAATAGATCAAGAATGACCTGAGGTGCTGGCTGACCATCCATCCAGTGTATTATCAATGTTTATCAGCTCCATCCTTCTCGATCTTCCAACCTCTTCCAACAGAGGATTCTGCTCCAGACATCTTCTCCATATGCCAGCTTGGTAGTTGGCTCTGAAGATATGATTAGCCAAGCAGTCCTTGCACGGTGGAAGTTGGTGACTCTCAATCTCACCCTTCTTAGCACAGAACAGATTGTACCTGAGATCATTGACTTTGGTTGTTGAAGCTTTGGGAGCATAGAGGAGACATGTAAATGCTTCCAGTTTGTCCATAAGGTCAGCAGAAAGATCCCAAATTTCACTGTAGGTACGTCCTTCTCCAGTCTCTCACTCCTGAATGTGGAATAACATTTCTCACCAGTAGAGTGTGCCTTCATAAGGTCAGAAGTGATATCCCTGGGGGCTATCTTAGCAGTGGAGATGCTAACAAGATCTTGGTTCTCTGTAAAGGGGTTGATCCATCCTTGGATGAGCTGTACAACTGCTGACACTGCTTCCTCATCCTTCTTTATTCGTGTCTGCCGTAGCTCAGCATGGTGAAGTTCCGAGGTCTTGCCTAGTGCGATTTGTCTTATCTGGCCAAGGAATGCACTGCGATGCTCTGCTGTCATATAGTACCGCTTGATAGCGCCAGCTTTCAAACTAAATCGGGCAGTACCACCAGGAGTCTGAGTGTCCTTGTTAATTGTAACCTCGGTGGTCTGATCTACAGGGATCCGACCAAAGGGGTTATTACTGGACAACTCCTACATCGACATGATGGAGAATGTGGTCTTAGGCCTTCTTCGTGCTTCTCGTGAGGGGAAACTGGAGTCTGCATATCAATGCCACTCGGTATATGCTCCCATGGTGTTTTGCCTACGACAAGGTAAACTATGCCAGATATCTTTCACCATACTTTGCTGAGATGACTAATCTCCCAGAGAAGAAGCCAGATGTTTATGACGCTTTCAAGGCAGGTCAATTCTCAGTGCACATCCAAAAAGCTGATAGCTCTCCATTTTGATGACAGAGGTGTTCCAGAAAAGCCATCCACAGTGTCACCAGCTTTGCTAAGACTGAACTCTCTAGCAACTTGTCAAAATCCTGTTGGTTTAAATCATCAGCCATAATGTTGACTTTATTCTCTAATGCTTTGATCATGGTAACTGCTTCCAGGTTGTCCTCCACCCACACCACAAACTGTCCCCATGCCAATCTCATCAGGGCCTCATAGATGTGCTTGTGAACTCGTACACCATGATTGTAGTGTTTACCATCAAGGACAACGTTGATAGATCCCTCGGCAACTATCCCAGCCTCTATGCAGATATCCTTTAGACCAGCATCCCCAAATCGCTTGCCTAGAATGGATAAGGCATTGCAAATAGTGTGGAATGTACCCATCCGAAGGACAATGTTGGGAAACTGTTCTTTTTGCTTCCAAACAATTTCTGCAGCTTTTGCATAGAGTGCCTGATCCATGACTACCACAATACTTTCCAACAAAAGCTCTTTTCTGATCAGTTCTGATCTGTTCAGAATTTCGAAAACCGTATTAATCTCTGTTGCTGGAGCATTGATGGTGGGCAGATACCCAACAACATCTTCTGAGATTGATACTTGGTCTCTGGTTCTGATGTTGAACCCAGTCCAGCTTGGAATTGCCTGATTCTCTTGGTTAGCTCTCCTTGCAAGGATCCACATGAGGTTTTTCTTGCAGGCAACTTGAACTGCTTTTTGGGATTCTTGCACATAGCCCTCTCTAGTTAGGAGACCTTGTGGGCCCACACGTGCACATGCTACATAGACGTCTAGCTCTTCATGCTCAATCTGACTGATCTCTGCTTTTTCTTTTCAACACGTGGAAGTTCAGTAGCAGGTATATAGGGTCCATAAACATTGGTCTGTACAGCTATACCATTGACCCGATGTGAAGTGCCTTTACCAGTAAGAGTCTCCAGTCAGTGTTTTGACTGCATAAGGGAGCAGTAGATGCTTTGGTGGCTTGTGTTGACCGTGTGACACAGCATATATCATATCCTGACTAAAAGACTGCACAAGAGTGCTGACCCTGTGTGATCGACTCTTAACATCAGGATCTCCAGTCAAAAGCCCAGTGAGAAAGCGCTCTAGGTAGTGCGGTATGCATGTGCTGTTAACGTCAGATGGGTGGTAAGGCCAAGGAGTGGGTTTCATGTCTTCTTTGATGACATATCTGAGTTTTGTTGAAACCTGATCAATCTGTTTGAGGTTAGTCACCTTTGACTTCCAAATTTCAAGCTCCTTCTGTAGACTTTGATTCTCCAAGACAACATCTTGTAATGTTACACTGACAGGAACCATCAACAACCACCCCTTCTCATCAGGAAATATATGCACTGAATTCTCAAACTCTGATTCTAGTCTCCTGCGGATATTCTTCCTAGTTGACTCACTTATTTCACCTGATGGCACAAAGGATTTAAGTTTTGCAGTTAAGGAAGTGACTTGAACAATCTTCTTATTAGGTATAATGTCAGTTCTAATGTACTCAAAGAGGCTACCATAAGCTTCTTCCAACTCATTGTCACCTTCTTTCACATCTTCAGGCCTTTTCATTCTTGTGTAATTCTTATAACATGAATGATGATAGTGGGCTTCAGCAGCAACTATATCTCTACTGGCCACTGAGTGGCACATTCTCTCAGGGTTTTATCTGCTCTCAGTTGAACAGCCTGTGTAAGCTTTTCACGAGACTTTGAACCCTTCTGAAATTTCACCTTATTACAGAAGATGCAGACTGCATCATAAACCCTTGATTCTGAAGATCTCCTACATAACCTTTTAGAAGAGCAAGCAGCACCATCACCAAGGCTTTCACTTGATCTTTTCTTTACAATAGTTTCCAGATCTCTTTTGATGGTGAAAACGCTTCTACATTTCCGGTGATAATAAATTTTAGGCACTTCTTTATCTACTTGGTGCTTGGCAACTTCCATAATAGGGTCATGGCTTCTTATTCTGGCAGCTTCAAGTAATGCTTGCCATGACACATATGTTTGAGGACTGACTAAATGGTCATCCTTTTCAACCTTTTGGGTGCATATGATGCACTGTTCCATTTCTGATTACCAAATCACAGATATGTAGTAGTACCACACACAGATTGAGTACCTGAAAATGTGAATAGAAAGTGTAGGACTAGCACACACTAACTTCTTTGTGAGCATCTTACTTGTTTAAGATATATCCCAGTGAGAAGAACAGCTTCCAATTCTACCTTCTAAGAGACATGTGCTCATGCAACTCAATCTGATGATTCAGCATTAGGTACTGGGTGTGGTCTAATGACATGTACTTTGTGCTCAGCATTAGCTACTGGGTGTGGTCTGATGACCACACAGCATTAATATTGTGACAGTTCCATAAAAAGCAAATGGTAAGCCTATACACCTAGAATTAATACTCAAACTGAAAGCCAGGGGTGCAATTAAAAAGGTGGTGATAAAAACCACAAGCTACCACTTATGCAATGCTATCACATATTTTCCAACTCCAGGAATATATATCTTCTCAAAAATCACTATGAACCTTAGTCCCCCCAGATGATACTGAGAACCAAAATTTGAGCCCCTGGCTCATGGCCTATTAGTTCAGTTTAGTACTTCAGACATTGAAAGATGGTATAAATCACTGCTTGAAAATTGACCATCCTGTTCAGGTCTGTTTGTTTTTGTTGTATTTTTTTGTTGTCATTTTTTAAATTAATTGAATATTTTTTTATTAATTAATTTTGTTTATCAAGAACATGACAGCATTCGTTAGGAAACAAACTATACTGCACTTTTGGACAGATATTATAAATTAAAGTACATTTTAAGATGTTAAAAATTATGTATTATTTTATATTTTTTTCATTAGTGATAATGTCACAGGCAGCAACCATGCACTTTCAACTTTGCTTCGTAAAATTCAGAAGTATGTTTATAGTAAAAAAGTTTTGTACTATGTTGCATTAATTTCATTTAAATTTCAGTATAGAGGATAAGCTGAAAGAATACGAATCCAAGCATGGAATCCAAAGATGGACTGCTGACTCTGATGTATTTAAGGATATGAAGAGGAAAAAAATGAGATTGTGCATGTCATGGAGGTGCTCGGGAACGATGGTTCCTGTTAAATTTGAAGGACAAATTTGCTGGTAATTTATTATGTCTTGTTAACCCTCTCGTTCCTGAATTGTTTGGACGCGCGCGGAAAAATCTAATCGTCGACCGCGGAATAGAGTATTACCGTTTTATTTTTTTAACTCGACGCTGGCTGGGAAAACCCCATAGCAACCATATATCACTAAATAGACCAAGAGTTTGGGATTCCCCTCATTTTTTGATTGAGAAAATTGAATAATATTTAGGCCATCTACTAATACTTCAAAAAAAAAATTTTTTCCTCCCCAAAAAGTCCACTTTTCCCATCAATAAAAAAATAAAATAAAATAGAAATAATATTGTTTGATGCATTATATACCAATATTATATTAGTTCAACAATAAAATATGTTGTTTGTTGTGTGTGGTGCTGATTGTGATCATTTAGGAGACATCTATGAGTGTCCACAAGGAACGTATGCCATCGGACGTCGAGCTCCACTACAAAACAATTTCATATACACAAAAACACAAACAACAAAGATATTTGTAATACACACAACAAATTATTCATCATCCTATATAATTGCAACTTTATGATGTATTGTATGCGGTTTCATACAGGATTTTTGTTTGGGGGGGGGGAGGGGGGGGGGCTCCGAGTGTACTTCGCCACACTCATATTTTGGAACCTACACTACTTTGATGCACATCTTTGCATATACTTCACACTGATGATCAGTGTTTGATCCTATGCACTAAACAGCTCAGTAATGATAGGAACATAATGGGATACAATATCAGACCAAAAATAAATGCTTCCAAAATGTTATTTCTATTCAACTCCCAAAATTCTAGGTGGGGATCCCAGGGCTAGCCTCCCACTGTATGAACCCCTGGTATGTATACTCCATACTGTCCATGAGAGAAACAATCACCGTTGTATTGAGAAAGTGTAATTTGAAAATGAAAAGCAGTACAAGCACACACGTGGAATTCAACTTACGTGTCACATACTGAACGATCCCTCCCAGGTTAGGATCCGGAACCTCCATACAATACCAAAAAAACACAGACAACAATGATATTTGTAACATAACAGCTGGCCTCGCTGAATTGCCCCCCCTCCCCCGTCATTACTTTTGACTGACATTCTTGTACCATAACCCCCCCCAGCCCTAGCTGGACACCCAAATATCAGTAAGTTGAAATGAAATGAAACTTACCCAGCATGGATAATGTCACAGACCGAAAAAGATCCCCCCGAGTTCGTTCTCTCTCAGGTTGGATCCGGAAGCACCACATACTGTATGTTCATGGTTGCTCTCTCTCTCTCTTTCCACAAATGCACGCACACACATACACACACAAGAAAAAAGAAGCTACAGGTGAATACAGATCATAAAAATAAATGTATAATTTATTATACATAAATTGACTGGTGTACACACACACACACATGAAATTCAACTTACATGGGCATAGTAGTCACGATCCAAAAAGATCCAGAGTTCCCTCCCAGGTTGTATACTCTTGTTCACGGTTGCTCTCTCTCATTCCACAAATGCACGCACACACATACACACACACACACACACAAGAAAAAAGAAGCTACAGGTGAATACAGATCATAAAAATAAATGTATAATTTATTATACATAAATTGACTGGTGTACACACACACACACACACATGAAATTCAACTTACATGGGCATAGTAGTCACGATCCAAAAGGACCCTTCACTTCACTAGGACCCTCTGGACCCTCCACTTCACTGAGACCGTCCATCTCACAAGGATCCTCCACTTCACTGGGATCCTCCACTTTGCTGGAACATTCTAAAGACCTTTTTCCCACTGCACCATCTACTCACCAATCTCTGCCATCTGGTATTTTTGTACTAGCTGTATTTTGCATGACGTTTGTGTTACGATTATTTCTTGTAGTACTTAATAATGAATCCAGTGATGATGAATAAAGTATTTTTCCAAGCGAGGAAGATATGGAACGACGCAAACTACGTCATGAAAAGGAGGATTTCATTAAGGTATGTGCTGGTATTCTTTATTCTATATTTAGGAATTATCTGCTATAGAATCTACATCAGAAAAACAAGGGATGCGTGTTAAGCGCTGAAGACAGGGAAATTTTGACTAGTTGAACTTAAGTGGAACATCAGGTATTTGTTGTGCACATGCAATTTTATATAATTCATTAGCTATGCATTATGATGTTTTGTTGATAGTGCTTCAAAAAAGGGGTATTTGCACTGGAAGAAAAAAGATCTTGAGAGGGCTCTTAAAAGTTCAAGAAGTGACTTTTCATTTACCGCTAGACCATATTTTGTCAAGAGACTATAACATTTCACTCATTTTCTGTGTGAGAATATTCAATTTGTTGCTAAATGCTTTCCATGCTCTAGCGCGTGCACTCACACTCACACTACACTGTTAATTATTGGTCTTGTGGTCTGAAGTGGTAATGTAGCAGATAAATACAACATCTCATGGCATGGCATTGTCTCCAACACCAGTTGCTCCATTCAATGCATAATCTTGTGATCATACAAACTTTACTAATTTTGAAAATCATATTGGTGCCAGCACCACACACACACACACACACACACTCACTCACACACACACACACACTCACTCACACACACACACACACTCACACACACTTGTCTTGTCTTGTCTCAATACTGCCCACAACGGGTCACGCGTCCCTCCAATGGAGGGTGAGTAGGGCCTCAACTCGGCTGGGGATTATGGGTGCGCCGATGAACAGCAAGACCGCCGGCACTTCGAAACCATCGCTGGCATACTCCACATTGTACAGCGCTTTGCTAGTCCTTCACTGGTTTCTGTTGTTCTTGTAAACACTTGTGTCGTTTGAGGTCTCCAGGCCGTGCGAAGTTCCTTCCACATACACTACATATCACATCAACTGCTGCTGCATTAGTGAGCTGCTCTTCACTCTCGTCATCCTCCTCTCTCCTGCAAGTATGTACAGCCAACTCACACACACACACACACACACACACACACACTCACTCACATACATACACACACACTCACTCACACACACACACACTCACACACACACACTCACTCACACACACACACACACACTCACTCACACACACACACACACACACACTCACTCACACACACACACACACACACTCACACACACACACACACAAAATGTTAATTCTCTTGCAACTGCTAGCGGTCATGCGCACCTGGCAGAGCCAGGATGCGTGTGCACTAAGCAGGCACAGTAAGCTGTGCAAGGATAGACTGGTGGGGCTGGTGGGAGGCAGATGAAAAATCAGATGGAAAATTGCCTGAGTTAGGCTTGAAGTTGGACACAACCACTACACCACAACACAGCTACCACACACACACACACACACGCATGCATGCGTGCACACACACACACACACTTGACATTAAACATAAAAGAAACAACACATTGGATGACTATTTTTTCTGCTACTGTAAGTATCCCTCACAGTGGATCCACCTGGATCACTCTGCTAGCTAACAGATACCTACCCAGCCAAGAAAATTACTAAAAAGGTCTACTTTTGCTTTTTTTAAATTAAAGCTCACACCACACAATAAAAGGACTATCCCAAATGAGACACTCTCTTCGAATTTACTCAATAGTGCACACACACACACACACTACATTGGTATGAAATATCTAATGTTCCCAATACTTGCCTACATATACATGTCCTCCTCCTCCTCTCATCCTCTTGCCTCCAGCTTTAGTCCTGTCCTGCATGATCCTCAACCACTCTGCGATTTGCATAACCTACTCTCTTCAATCTTCATAAAAATATTAAAAACCAAACAAATCCCATGAGCTTCTTGTGCTCAAAATATGTCAATTAACACTTGGCTACATCATATAGTAATCGCTAACCAATGCAGTCATGTTAGCATTAACTTCCCAGGCACCATGAGGAGATAGGACTTGGAATTGGACATGTGATAGGGTACATGTGTAAAGTGATCAGCAGCCAGAAGTTTGAGAGTTGATACACTTTGTAGTCTGAGTGAACCTACCAACCACCTCTGTCCACCTCCTAATGCTATGATAACCATAGGCTGGCCTCAGCACCCCCATGGCTGACACACAATCATGTTGTGTGCTGCAGCATGCTTTAAGAATATTGCCGGGCAGGAAAGGTAGCCTGGTAGAACCTTCCCATGCAATGTATCGGCGACAGTGTAAGTGTACCAATATTGTTTGGTACACAGCACGTGTCACGCACACACAAACAATCACATCACACACAAACACACATACTCAACTTTGACTTGTACCTAACCTAAATCCAGTTAAAATCTTGCAACAAGTCTGTGGTAATGATGACTTAGCTACTAATATAAAATTTTCAACCACTTCATAGTAATTCAGAAAATGACTCGTAACAGAATTGAAATGTTATATTTATTGCCATGTCTTTGTTTGTGTCTAAATCTAATAACTGGACTTAGTGTTGAGGCTCACCTAGCTACACCTAGCCCGAGTGATAGATCTGTGGACACACATGTTTCCTAAATGCTTCCACTGCCCACTTTCACGAAGTGAATAATGCTTTCAATAATCATGAGGAAATGTTCATTTCCAGTGAACTCAAGGTTTCACGGTAGCTGTTGGGCTAAATGAATTATTGGGAAGTTTCAGATTATACAAATAGTTAGCTAGCATGAATAAAGTGGATCCGTGGCATTTACTCCTAGTTCATTAGCTTTTGTGAAGAGTCTATTTACTCAATGCTTTTCATCTTTCTCAATGAAATACTTACAATATGCCTACCCAAACAGTTGTATGATAGTGCACGTTTCTTAAGAAGCTGCCAATTCCTTTTGCCACTCACTTAGCATGCAATGGCACAGACTCACTTAACATGCAATGGTAATTGTTCTCTACTTTATCAAGTATTAAATGTACTCTTGTCGCAGAAAATAAGAAAATGGATGCAAATTTGAAAAATTCCCCCACTATAGTTTCTCAAAGCTTGTTATTGTGAGATATTCTCAAATGAAGTTATTTTGTGCAAATGAATAAATAAACAAAAGTGAAGCATTACATTCATCTGACACAGACAATGTCGAATAGCCAATTTGAGATTGTTTTGTTCTGAGTTGTTATTCAGCAGCTGTTGAAGGCTTCGTGTGAGAATGATCAGTGAGATTAGGCAGCCTTTCAGGAGGCACCCTGTCAACAGTAATAGGAAGAATATTTAAAGCTTATTATTATGAGTCAAGAGGTTCACATGCGTAATGGTTGTATAAAAAGATAATTAAAATATTAGAAAAATTTTCTCGTTCTAACAGCCAAAATTTTAATTAAAACTTAACCCAACTTGCCGAAGTCTGCTATTATTATAATTATTTCAGCTGAGAATCATCAGAAAGATAATTATTGGCACAATAATATTGTATACATGTAATCTGGTATAACATCACACAAAACTTCTGAGGGGAAAAAAAGTTACCGATTAAGAGAACAATGAAGGGGGAAGGGACGGGAGAACACTGGGACTCCACCTCCCACCCCTCCCCCCAAGCACCATTCCTCACCAAACGGAGTGTTGTCCCCCCCCCCCCCCCCTAAAGAAACCTTTTCTCCCACCCACAAAATCTTCCTCATATTACATAAAGTGTAATTTTGATGTGCTTGCAGCATTGTTTTTATTATACTTTAGTCAAAACTGTCACTTTGTGTGTTTGTGCAATTCTCCAATTTACAAATTATATTCAAAATCCAACACAAATCATTGAAGAGGGCTTGCTTACGAGCAAGGGAGACAAGTCAAGGACCTGGTGGCAGTGCTATTACTACTTGTGGGGGAGACATCACAAAGTTAACTCTCACTTACAACAGCAACTTATCACTATGTTCCCATATGCATCAAACCCTGACTAACAATGAATAAAGCTTACCCACACATTTAATTGTAGCCATAATATTATGATAGAGTAGCTTTAGTTGGTCATATGTCATTGCCGATGGGTGGCGCAGATGCATAGACACTGGCAAACCAATGACATTACTCTTCTTGAGTCTACTAGCATATATGGCACTCAAGCCAACGGATCACCAACAGCAAGTGCTGAAAATAAATAATTTAATATAAAAATTTTAAAGCTAACATAAACCAGGTTGGATACATGATTTAAATTGATTAATTTATTCATTGAATATATTCAATAGTTTATGAAAAGAGGAATCAAGAAAATGGTTTTGAGTGGCTGGATGCACTGATGAGCTGTCCATATAAGGAGGCATCAACCCTTTCGTAATGTGCGGTTAGCTATGTCCAATAAACTATGCATAATTTGAATGCATGAAGTGGATAGCAGCACTATTTGGAAATGAATGAGAAAGGGGGAGGGGGGAAACAATAGCCTTCTGAGCATATATCCAATTGGTGGGGGAAGGGGCGAAGCCTCACTCTCTTCCTGCACTTGTCTACTGTCAGGCATTTAAAGCTATAGGAAGCAGGCAACACCACTCTGGGGAAATACCCACATTTGATCGTACAGCAGACACATGTGTTTGTATGTATGTATGTATGTATGTATGTATGTATATGTACGTAGGTATGTATGTATGTATGTATGTATGTATGTATGTGTGTATGTATGTATGTGTGTATGTATGTGTGTGTGTATGTATGTATGTATGTATGCGCATGCATGGTACAGTGACTTTATATAGTTTATTGATCCTTTCATCCTTATTTACTGCTTCATGATGCCAGAATAACATATAACACAATGAGGTTGCTCACCACACTGCAATGTAAGAGCATGATAAATACACTATGTTTATCTTTAAAAAGTATATCACATACCAGCATATATGCCCACCCCAGAGTCTGGGGTGGGCTTATATGCTGGTATGTGATATACTTATTGACACTGCCGCTATTCCCACCCATTCTAGGATGTCATACAAAACCCACATGAAACCAACAGGTGCAAATTACTTCATTCGTAAGCAAATGACCAGAAATGACAAAATTATACCTAACTTACACCATTAACCTGTTTACAACAACAATAAAATGGACATATGTCAGGGTTTGATACAGAAATTTTTGATGGGGATGGGGGTGAACATTTGATAGGGATGGGAATGAACATTTGATAGGGATGGGAATGAACATTTGATAGGGATGGGGGTGAACATTTGATAGGGATGGGAATGAACATTTGATAGGGATGGGAATGAACATTTGATAGGGATGGGAATGAACATTTAATAGGGATGGGGGTGAACATTTGATAGGGATGGGAATGAGCATTTGATAGGGATGGGAATGAACATTTGATAGGGATGGGGGTGAACATTTGATAGGGATGGGAGGATGACATGATAGGGAGGAACATTTGATAGGGATGGGGTGAACATGTGATAGGGATGGGGGTGGCAAATTTGATAGGGATGGGGGTGTGAACATTGCTAGGGATGGGGGGAAGAGGAAACATGGATGGGGAGATGGGGGTGAAACATTGATAGGGGATGGGATGAAACATTTGATAGGGATGGGAATGAACATTTGATAGGGATGGGGGTGAACATTTGATAGGGATGGGAATGAACATTTGATAGGGATGGGAATGAACATTTGATAGGGATGGGAATGAACATTTGATAGGGATGGGAATGAACATTTGATAGGGATGGGGGTGAACATTTGATAGGGATGGGAATGAACATTGGATAGGGATGGGAATGAACATTTGATAGGGATGGGAATGAACATTTGATAGGGATGGGAATGAACATTTGATAGGGATGGGAATGAACATTTGATAGGGATGGGAGTGAACATTTGATAGGGATGGGAATGAACATTTGATAGGGATGGGAATGAACATTTGATAGGGATGGGAATGAACATTTGATAGGGATGGGAATGAACATTTGATAGGGATGGGGGTGAACATTTGATAGGGATGGGGGTGAACATTTGATAGGGATGAATGAACATTTGATAGGGATGGGAATGAACATTTGATAGGGATGGGAATGAACATTTGATAGGGATGGGGGTGAACATTTGCATTAGATACACTTTGAAATGTATTGTTGTAACTGTTACAAATACGAGTAATATTGAGGAAGTCGTATGTGGGTGGGGAAAAGGGAGGGGGAAATTTAAATTTGGGGGAGGGGGTGGCTCTGTTTAAGGGGGGAGGAGAACTTAGCGTGGGTGGGGGGGGGGGAGGGGGGGATATTTCAGTACCGGAGTGTTTAGCTTGCTTTGCTTGTTTGCTAATTAAATAACTAGACTTTGGTTATGTTGAAATCAAGTATGAAGCAGGGGGTTATTCTGGAGAAAAATTTTACACTTGATGAACCTCCAACATAATGGTTTCAGCCATTACAAACCACATCAAATGACCAGTCTTTTCCGCCCACTCACACTAACATAAACATATAAGTAATATAAGCACTAACACACCTCTACTAGTCGAGTTTATACCAACAGGCAATCATACAACACATATGCACGTACATTATCTGGCATGTTGCTCAAAATTTGTTGAGTCTCATGCCACTTGTCAAAATTCCCATACTTGGAGAAGGAATTTGGGTAGCAATTAGCTGATAACGTTGTTTTTCATCCTAACTCATTCCCTTCCACTTCGTTGCAGCTTCTTTGTTTATCTCTACTAAATTAAGGTGGTATCTAAAATAAAGATATTAATGGTAATGCTACTGAAGCTAAAACATATTACATCTCAAGCTAAAAGTAAATGCTGTACCCATTGTTTTGAATAAATCTTTCACAAACAAATTGTATGCATTAGGTGTTCTTAATTTTTGAGGTGCTTTTGTTCGCGTTTTTTTCCCTTTTCTCTTCATCCAATCCAATTCTTTTTTTCCGGATATAAGTAAAAAAAAATTAGGTTTTCCTTTGTAGCTGAAGGGACCATCATTTGTACAGATCACTCTATTTTTGCAATATATATAATATATATATATATATATATATATATAATTATATATAATAGTTAGGCGCTGCTTCAGAGGGAACTACTGTATTTAGGGTCCCTGAAGCCCCTTGATTGTAGCGTCCCGAGCGCAGTTGAGGGCGCTACACTTAGGGCCTGAGGGACCCTAAAAACAGTAGTTAATGACTGCGCACAGCGCCTAACTAATTTAGAACCTAGCAACAGTTCCTAACAACACAATTGGAGGTATAGAAGCCCTGCCCTGAAGGCGGGGGCACTACATATAGAATCCCTCCCTGAAGGACCTAAGAGATTTAAAGTCCCTCTGTCACAATACAAAAACTACGGTAGCTATGTTCTAAATATATATATACAATGAGCATCAAATTAGTGTGGCTTTAATTACAATGACTAAGCATGCCGTATTTTCCAACCCAAGCAAGAAATCATGCACAGGATTAGGATATCATGAATCCACCCTTTATAAAAATGAATATGAGGCCGTCTGAACATGGTGGGAACAGCACTTGATGCCAAGGATTTGCCTATTCAAGATATCATAATCTAACTGTTTCGGAACCCAGCAACTGCTAAAACCAAAAGAAAATGTCTGAAATTTGTGTAGTAACAAGTGCCCAATTTCTAAATGCTAAACCTGATTGTAAATAAATTCATGTAATGGACCAATCACATTGCTCGAATATGACTATAGAACTACTGCTTTGAAGGCCCATAGGCTGAAGCTGAGATCAATATAGTATGTTGATCTTGAGTCATTTATATATATTATATATAAATGACTCACTTATATTTCTTAGTGGTGATTCATTCACCTTTGGCTTGTGAATAAACTTGCTCATTATTGAAATATCTGGCGATCCCTCAAGTCATACATACATACAAACAAGTATTTACATTACAGTTTGGTTTTTATTTAGCTACAACTGCAATAATGATAATAACAATACTATTTTAGATAACAACAGTTCCAGTTTAAATTTATACCTAGCATAAGCAATGTCGTTCTACCAATTTAAAGAAAGAAAGGGCATTTTTTAAATTGTCCTTTAATGTGGTTGGAATAGAGATTTAATTCACTAACCTTTATCGCTGATCATCTCTTTTTAATTTTGTGGCTACTTCATGAATTAGAGATATTTTGGATTTCTCTTTCTCACTTCACCGTCCATGACCAGCCCGGCCCGGGAGAACGCAGAAATGAAAACGATACTCGCGACAGAGTCGGGAAAATTACGCGCTGCGGGACTGTAGCCCCCCGGGCGCAGCGTGGCGATGTTGGGCGCAAAATGCACGCTAATTGCCAAGGTAACATTTCTAGAGACTCATACTCTTCGACTATTTCTGTACCAACTGGTAAGTCTAACTGAGTGAATAAAATGTATAAGAAATAAGTTTAATAGACATAATAGGTAGCTAATAGTAATTCTTTTAGTTGTTAAAATAATTATGTCCAAATATTTTTTGAATTTCATAGCAGAAGTCATCTGTAGAGACAGAAAGGGGACCATCAGTGATATTCATTAAAGTCAGCAGATCTAACTGGTAAGTCAATGTACACTGGTAAGTCAACATTTGCCTAACTTACTCTGAAATAGTCAATTCCCCATTATATTAAAATAGAAATGAATGCAAAAGCTAGAGCATTGGACCTGTGATCTAAATAATCTAGGTATGGTCAGACAGACCAGCATAGAATTCTCCATGATGAATATTCCAAATAGATAGATTAAAAGTTAGCCCTTCACGAACACTAGCAGGCTAATAATTTCCAGGAGCCAGAGGCAATAAGCCTGAAAGTGAAATATCTAGCAATATTACTCAAGACAAGTGTAATAAATGGTCTATTCAAAGCTTTCTTGATATCTTCACTGAAGTAGTTTGTACTAGGGTTGGAAACTCCCCTGTAAAGCTGGCCTAGGGGATCCCCACAACCCCCATCTGATATTTTAACAGCTAGCTACTAGGTTGGGTAGGCTTCACTAGAGGGAGGTAGCTGTAAAAACCCTGAAAAATGGTAAGCCAGGCCCATTTGCTATAGCTACTGGGGTAATAAGCTTGCAGCATTACAGCCATGAGGTAATACCATGAGAGGTATTTGTCAGGTACCTTAAAATAGCATTGTGAAAATTAATATTTAGTGGAATAAAGGTTCCTACTACATGGACATGGATGAAAAAAATTATTTTTTTGTTGAGGTATCTTCAGTTATCCTAACACATTGGGACCAAGTGTTGTACAGATAACTGAACACCATAGAAAACGTAGAATAAAGCATTGATGGAGGGGCATGGTCAAGCAAATCTAGCACACACGCTTCTATTCAATATTGGGTGTTCAGTTAACTTTGAAGTGTGTGATAATTGAAGTTCTACTTAGCCATAATAAATGAATTCATTTTGGTATATAGTAGTCTGCAATGCCTTCTGATCAAATACGCAATAACTTTGGCTTATTTCCCAATAGTCACAAGGATTTTCAATGTAAATAGCTAAGCAACCAAAATGTTTTTGACACACTTTTATATCCTTTTGCTGCAATGTCTGCACAACTTTTAAGCGCTATTTATTTTTAGTTGTTAATTTTTCTTAAAACAGCGCTAATGCTTTCTCGTAGGCTCTAATAAGAGCAGTAAACAATAATTGTTGTGTAATCTAGAAAACTACACATACATACAAAAGACATTGGACATAGCTAATTCGTGTTATTCAAAAAACATAGCCTATAGTAGTAAGGCCAGTAACTATGGTTTTAGTTTAAGGTATATCTTGTTCAGAATGCATGGATAATGGTACCTTTTTTCCTATTTTTAGTCTACAGTTGTAAAAATGCTAATTTTCTAGCACATAATTAATGATCATGCGAGATAAACAATCCCATCCTCACTATCAAGTACATTTTAACTTGTACACGTACATCCATATGTTGTGATGATATAAAATATTAATCATGTGCTCAAATAATCAAGTTGATTCAATAATTCAATTTGTATTATGTGCATCATTTAATATTTATTTTTTCTCTGTTTATAGATTTATACTACCAATAATTATGGCTAGATCTTCACAAGGTAAGTTATGTTGTTAATATTAATGACTTTATTATTATTTTTTCTATACATTCATCAGGTGTTGGTTGTGTGTGATTATCTTTTTTGTTAATGCAGCAGGTCGTGTGTACGGTGCTGATCTGTCGGCATTATGTGAACGTCAGGGTGCTTTAATTCCCCCTTTTGTCACACAGCTTATGGGATACATTGAAGAGGAATGTGTGAAATTTAATGTGAAAGGTATCTACAGGATGTCTGGCAACAAAAAACAGATTGCAAAGCTCAGGGCAGAAATACAAGCAGGTACACATATTATTTATGTATATATTGTGTCTTGTATTATGTGTAATATAAATAATATAGTATTTCAATATCTTGAATTTTTTCTTTTATAATCAATGAATTATTGTAGCTTCAGGAAAAGAAGTTAACCTGCAAGAAATAAATGCGCACAGTGCTGCTGCTTGCTTGAATTCTTTCTTCATGGAATTGTCTGAGCCAGTGATACCATTCAATTTGTTTGAATCCTTCTGTGATGCTGGAAGTAAGTTTATTTCACCAGCTCAAATAATTACAGTAGAAATTTACTAGTTACCAATGGAATAAATTTAGGAATAAATTTATTTTATATTGGATATCTACAGATGTGTTCTGTGTAATGCAAACTGTACAACACTATAAACCATTATTGACGTGGTATAGGTGCACATGACTTTAGTATTAAAAACAAGATTTATGTTTTTGATATTTAAGAAAAGCCACTGAAGCTAGATACTGTATAAAATGACCTTTTAGTGATGATTAATGTTTAATTGTTGCAGAGAAACAAAAAAAAGTTGAGATACTTTCAGAATTGGTCAAAGAGCTTCCTGATGTCAATTATTACACTCTATGCAACTTTATGCAGCATTTACATAGGTGAGTGTGTATTATATAAAAGCTTGTAGTATCTTGGTCTAGGAGCACATGACATGTTTGCTATAGCAGATAATTATTCAATCAAAACTGTCATTCAGATATGCAATGGTTATGCAGTATGATTATGTGTATGAAATATTTTCTATAAAAAGTACTAAACATTTACATATTGAAGCTCTGAAATGCAGTGCAGGTTTTTGCTTGCAATGCGATCTTTTTAATCGTTTGTCAGTATGCGTGCCAATTTAGAATTCTGTATTTTAATAATTGGTATCAAAATAAATTATCTGCAATATAATTTGTTCATAAATTCTAAGACAACAGGCTGTGTAATTTGCCAACTGGATGAAACATTTATGTATGGGCAATTTACGCACCGAACTATTAACAATTTAAATGCTGAAAAAAAACCCTGAAGAATTAGCTATGCATCCAAAATCAGAAACAACTCAGGCGCTCACATTCTAAGTGCCCCCAAAGAGTAGAAAAGATACAACAAGATGAACTATAGGTGAAGAACAGAAAGTCAAATTAATAATTGGTTCCAAATAGGACTTGGTTAGGCCTTTATCTAAATTTATTTTGATCTAAGAATTTTCTTTTTAATTGAATGTTCTTCAAACCCAATTTCCTTGCTGTCAGACCATTATAAATAATTATAAAAAAAAAACATTTCAAATTATATTAAGATAGTATAAATATAATGAAAATACAGCACGATTATAATATTATTCACAACAATTTGTAAAGATAACTAACTGTGTGTCTACTCAACTATTGTTAATAGTACAACGTCTTCAGCAATTGTTCTTCTTCCTCCTTAATGTAAAGAGAAAAATATTAGGAATGGCGGTGAGAGTGAGCAATATTATTATTAAATATTGAGCTACAGTAAATTGTTATTATCACAAACAACAAAAGTAATGGGAAAAGTTCATGAAATGTTTAATTTTGACTTTTATTTTGAGTGAATGCTACTAATTTTATTTACTCAACCTAGAATGACTGAATTATTGAAGGCATGTTATTGATTAACAAAGAAACATAGCTATTACTACTAGTTATGTCAAAATATACCACTTAAATTAACACTTAACTTGCAATTGTATTGCTTTTATCATCTAGGATTGCTGCCAATGCCGAAGTCAACAAGATGTCAGCTAAGAATTTAGGTATTATATTTTCTCACACATTACTTCGAGGAACAACTAATTCAGCAGAAGTTGGAAGGTTGCCTTGGATGAGTGGTGTTTTAGCCACTATGATAGAAAGCTTTGAAACTGTTTTTCCATATGGTATGTGAAGCTAAATGAATTATCCAGTTTTAATTTTTAGTAAAAAAAGAGCATAATTTTCCTGCCTATCTCCAGACTATTTTAATTCATAAATAATAAAGCTGTCTATATAAGCAGAGTTATGTTGCAATTATGTATTTTAAATTATAGGATCTGTATTTGGTGCTGATTTGGAGACATTGTATGCACATCATGAAGGAGTACCAGAATTTCTCACATATTTTATGAGCCACATTGAAACTGAAGGGATAAAGGATCCAGAATTGTATAGGTGGTCAACTACCAAAAAAGACAAGCTTCTAGTCACTAAGCTTAAAATGAGGGTGGAAATGGGTGAGAAATTATTCTAACTTTATTAGCTATAGCTAACTACTATGAAATACCTGGGTAAATGCAATATTCATTTGTGCATGGTTAGATTATCTGCTCCAATTATTTTTAGATATTTTTAGACACCACTATTCATAATCTCTTGCTATAGCAAATTTGTGAAATGAAAAACAAAATATAAAAAAGTTAATTAATATTCCATTCATCATTAATTGATTAACTGTATTTTAGCCATTCACATCATTAAATAATATGACCATCGCACAGACCAGACATATTGTATATACATTTTTTTGTGTCTGTATTAATCTTAGGTGACTATGATTTGAGAAAATATGACTGGGCTTCACTATTAGTTGTGGCAAACTGCATTAAACAGTTCTTTAAGGATCTAGCAGAACCTGTAGTTCCAACATCTTTGCAGCAGGCCTTCATTGATGCAGCTCGTAAGTTAGCTGTGGCACTATAAATTAATAAAGATACTATGTAGATGCAAATGAACATTAATTAGCAGACATCTTATTGAATAATGATCATTTAAAGCACGTTAATTTTTCTGCATGTTTAGAATCTCTTCAAAGTGTGGAACACTTAGCAATAGCAGTAAAAGAACTTCCTCAAGCTAATTATGATGTGCTTAAGACTCTTGTACAACACTTGATAAAGTAAGTTGAGGGGATTTTGGCTGAAAAAATTAGTTCATAATTTTAGAGGGAGTTGGCATCACTATTTTTTAAAATTGAATTCAATTTTTTACTTACATTACTCGTCATGTTTATGTGTACAGTGTTTGTTCTATGGGTGAGGTCAATGGACTGACACCAGTAACAGTTGCCCATGTCTTTGGCATCACACTAATGCGTACCACTGATATGGCAAGTGTGGAAGAAGTAATGCAAGCTATACCACATTTGAATCATGCTGTAGACTTGATGGTGTCAAATTTTGAAGAAATTTTTGGTACGTAAAAGTATTACATTATTGTTTATTCTTAATAATTTATTATATAATATACCTTTCATGCTATTAATAGAGATGCTTCAGCACTCTCAATTTTAAGCTAGGAATATGTACTACATCTTCCAGTCTAATTGCCAACATTATATTTCAAAGTTAACAAACGATACTACCATACAACCTTCTATGAACAAATTTTAAAAAATATATTGATTACTGAAATAATATAGTTATAGTTATCTATAGCTAAAACTAAAATTTAGTGCTTTTTTACTGTTAGTAAATTACTAGTCTGACTTTCTTCATGGTTATTACAAACTAAAACTACAAGTCATCTTAGTTTGTTAACTATCACTAAATCAAAATGTCCACCTGTTTTAGTTTATTAAAAATAGCTAAAACTAAAATTAATTAAATGGTATTCAAATAGCTTTGATTCAGTTCTGATTAAAAAAATGTAAGTAGAAGTATTAGCTACAACTTGTATATGAATACTGTTTTCAGTTCTAAACCACTTTATCAATAGCTGTTATAGCTTAATTTGGAAAAAATAATTTTAGTAAAAACTAAAACTAAATAGCTATAGCTAACTACAGTTAGATTGGAAAAGAGTTCAGAAAAATAATTACTATAACTAAGTTGGATAATTTCTTTAGATTGAAAAAATAAAATAAAATTGGAAAATATTTGTTTTAAAAAATCTATAACTATAGCTATTGTAAATAGTATGGTAAAATAATGATAACTATAACTAAAACTAAACTTTTTACACCTATATAATGCCTATATAATTTTGTCTCTGATAAAGTTTATTGTTTTCGGTCATGTATAGGTCAAACTATTTTTGCCAGTTACACTATTTAGACAACATAATGTGCTAACACAATCTTTATGAAATATTATGAGCCAAACTGTGGATTGTAAAAATAATAAATTGTTATTATTAATTTTTTGTATTGCTGCAGCATAATCAAACAATCAATGGAATTGTGCAATCATGAGAAAATATTTGACATTGATTTACTGCAATATAAATTAAAATCCAATTCTCAAATGTAAAAAAAAATTATTAGCACAACACAATAATTGAAGCAGGTAATTTTCATGCCTATTATCACATTTTCTCCACAGAAAATAATACATTACAATGTTTACCCCTTTCACCACTGTAAGACAGCCAGTATCCCTGGAAGCTCTAAGATGATCTAAGTAAACAACAGCAAAAAGCTTTAATTGAATTAAAACATATGTCTGATATTGCCATTCTTCCAGCTGATAAAGGTGTCCTCATGAACAAGGAAGAATAAAATTCTAAGCTCACCCAATCAGGCACTTACAGACTTGTTTAAGAAGGATCCAACTAAGACTCAGGAAACTAAAATAGGTTGTGTATTAAAGAACTTAGAAAGGGAAGGTAAAATTGCTACTATGTTGTACAACAGGTTAGACCCACTGGATGTAGACCACCTCTTCTTTATGGTCTTCCTACAATACACAAGTTAGGAATCCCACTCAGACCTATTGTTTCCTGCACCATCTTACATATCTAAAATGATATCTCCATTGTTTGGTAAGACACAATCATACATAAAGAATTCAACACATTTCATGCAAAACAGTGTATGCTTGAGATTCGACGAAATGATATGGTGAGTTTTGATGTGTCTTCCTTGTTCACTAATGTTCCAATAGATGAGGCCGTATTGGTAATCAGAGATAAGCTCCAGAATGGTGAAAGTACATGAGAGAACATGACTATCTCCTAAGTGCATCACAGAATTATTAGAGGCTTGCCTTAGGTCAGGTCAACTTACTTTAGGTACAACGGGAACTGTTATGAACAAACAGATGGAGCAGCCATGGGTTCTCCTGTTTGTGCTGTTGTGGCCAACTTGTACATGGAATTCTTTTTAAGGAAGAAGCTTTAAACTGAGCTCCAGTTAAACCTATGTGTTATTGAAAAGATACGTAGATGACACATTTTGCATAGTTAAGAAAGGAACTGAAAAACATTAGTTGAACCATTTAAACTCTGTAAGACGTTCTATAAAATTCACCATGGAATTAGAGGAAGATAGTAAGCTACCGTTTTTAGATTGCTTATTGCAGAGTGAGAGTGATGGTATGCTTACTTCCACTGTGTACAGAAAAAAACCTACACACACAGATAGATACCTTAAGGAAGAGGAGAAAGTACTTCAAAGTAATGGTTATGACAACACAACCATTAGGGCAGGCTCTAAAGAGTTACCTTCTAGAGATCACACAGATACTGAGCAAGAGAAAGGTTTGATTCTTACTATTCCACACATAGCAGGATTGAGTAAGAAGAGTATTCAGAGAGTGTAGAGACTTTGATATCAAAACAGCATTTAAGTTGGGTAGGACACTAAGATCACATTTTACTGAAGTCAAAGATACTATATACCCATTACCACCAAGTCATCCATAGTATACAGTATACCCTGCAGCTGTGGTAAAGAACACCCATTAAATGTGAAGAGGTAAGAATTGTAGACAGAGCCAGTAAGAATCGTTAGTTAAAGATCAATGAACAGAGACATAGACTTAGAGTTTCCAGGATGCTGGCAGTCTAAGCTGTGTGCAAATCGTCCTCCAGGATATAATAAGCAGTAAGCATACTCTCCAGAAATCTTGCTGTTTGCATTGCGCTATTATAATAATATCACTGTGGGGGAATTGGGGAAACAACCAAGATAGGCTGCCACCAGAATGCAACAACTAGACAGTTTATCAAGCTGTTTAAATGCTTTTCCACAGCCCAAACACAGAGGTTCAAATCTATGCTTAAGTAGTTTGCAGAAATTAAGATTCACTGAATAGCAAGAAGTTACACTGAAGGTTGCTTGCACTGCCAAGTCATTATTATATATGTCTGAGCAGCACAAGCTAAGTTGAGTGATGACATGGCACAAAAGTAATGGTGTTAATTGGATGTGTGGGAATATATTAAGAGATGAATGCAATATCAGTGATGATAGCTAATTATAGAACATAATGTTTAGTGTTCTTGTAGAAAGTGTGGTGGCTATACCACACCTCCCCTTCCTTCTGAGATGCTGCTTCTACTTGCTGCTTCAGAAGGAGATCTTAAATTCTCCATGGATGTCCAGGACTGTCTGGAGAGAGCATCAGCCACTGAGTTCACCTCTCCAGCAATGTGAATAATATCAAAATGATTCAGCGAGTGAGCGAAGCGAGCGAAGCTGACTATCAGTCGTGTTCAATTGAGATTTCAGATATATATAATATGTTATAGTTATAAACCAAAATTGAGGTTTGTATGCGATTTATAAACTACGAGGGCGCAGCCCGAGTGGCGAGGATTTATAAATCGAAATACAAACCTAATGATTTTGGTTTATAACTATTTTATAGCCCAAACATAAACAACGAGCAAAGTATAGCGTTAGCTATCTTAGTAATGTATTAAAGTACCCAAACTCTTCATTATTCCATTTTGCTTTGATCTGCCTTCCACCATAATTATGGTTGCTAAGAACTATATCAGACTTTTCCCCGCTAATACATTTTCTTACGAGCATACCAGACTGTATCAGATTTATAGTTCTTAACGACAAGCGCGGTCGCTCGGGTAACGGGCTATAAATGTAGGTATGTATACGTACGTCAAAAAATTTCGCCCGCGCTTCTAATTACGTAAGTTAGGTAAAGCGTTCACAGTTCCAGTATTTTTCAATTAACGAGCGCGGAGAATCCTGCTGCACTGCCTTAGCAACTTTGTTTCAACCAAAAAGTTTATAGCTACTCTCTTCTTGAAACAATTGTGAAGTCTTTGTCAAACTGCGCTTCTTTGCCACTGCTTTCGAAGTTTATTCAGGTAATTCTGTTATTGTTAACTCTTCATGCCTGATCATTGCTATTATTTAGCGATTTCCTTCACAAATCATCTTTACCTATACTCATATATTTACTCGCTCGCCATGCATTTGCGCTATTCGAGCGCACCACTAGTAATCTGACAAATAATTCAGCGAGCGAGCGAAGCGAGCGAAGCTGACTCTCAGTCGTGTTCAATTGAGATTTCAGATATTTATAGCCCGTTACCCGAGCGACCGCGCTTGTCGTTAAGAACTATAAATCTGATACAGTCTGGTATGCTCGTAAGAAAATGTATTAGCGGGGAAAAGTCTGATATAGTTCTTAGCAACCATAATTATGGTGGAAGGCAGATCAAAGCAAAATGGAATAATGAAAAGTTTGGGTACTTTAATACAATTACTAAGATATTTTCTCAGTTTTTATTCGAATGCACTAGTCTTATTAAATAAAACAAATAGACGTTTCGACCACTCTACAGTGGCCATCATCAGTGTAATGGTAATATTTGATACAAAAAAGAATGACCTTAGGATGTAAATGCTGTGTTACTTTAATAACATGTTTATTTTTGACTTGTCCCTAGGGCTTAGGTGATAAGGGCATTGTACACTTCAGGCAGTGGTCCATTTTCCCTGTTGATTGTGTTGCTGGTCTTTTTAATATACCAAGATTCAAGCAAACACCTCTGGGTCCAGTTCTGCTGACAGTCTATAACTTTCACATTGCTCCAATCAATCTGATGGTTCCTTCTTATTGCATGCTCTGCCACAGCTGAAGTGTTGTATATGGCATCAAAGGAAGTCAAGGCTCTTTAGATAGCTAACGCTATACTTTGCTCGTTCTTTATGTTTGGGCTATAAAATAGTTATAAACCAAAATCATTAGGTTTGTATTTCGATTTATAAATCCTCGCCACTCGGGCTGCGCCCTCGTGTCTCGGAGTTTATAAATCGCATACAAACCTCAATTTGGGTTTATAACTATAACATTATAGCCCGTTACCCGAGCGACCGCGCTTGTCGTTAAGAACTATAAATCTGATACAGTCTGGTATGCTCGTAAGAAAATGTATTAGCGGGGAAAAGTCTGATATAGTTCTTAGCAACCATAATTATGGTGGAAGGCAGATCAAAGCAAAATGGAATAATGAAGAGTTTGGGTACTTTAATACAATTACTAAGATAGTTAACGCTGTACTTTGCTCGTTGTTTATGTGGGCTATAAAATAGTTATAAACCAAAATCATTAGGTTTGTATTTCGATTTAAATCCTCGCCACTCGGGCTGCGCCCTCGTGTCTCGGAGTTTATAAATCGCATACAAACCTCAATTTTGGTTTATTGGCGAGCGGCGTAGCGAGCTAGACACTTACAGGGGTAAAAATGAAAAAATCGGGGATGTTTGTTTATTGTATATATGTATGGACGTAGTAAGGCATTTTTGTACTTTGACCCTCGCGTTTTTATGTTAGTTCGGTTGTCGACCCCGTCCCAAATTGCACTAAACAGAATCCTCTGGTTTATCGATCAGTACCCGTATCACCCTAGAAATTGAATTGTTTAACGTTTTGAATTCTTTTGCCGGGCAGTTCAAACTTGACAACGTAAGGGACTTCCATTTCTATTCGAGTTAGTGGCGGTGGTAAGTCAATGCGCTCTTTGTCATGGTTATAAGCCGTGCGCACAGTATTTACCTGAAAATACATTGTCCACTAGACTACTGCGAAGGTAAGTCTGTGTAGGTGCATGTCCAGCTGTGTCAAAGCATTGTGTGTTACAACCACTACTTAGCTAAAGAATATCACAAAGAAAACTTTTAAATAACGTGTATTGTTTTGTTGTTGTTGTTTTCCTTCCAAGCAGTTGCAGAGAGTTGTTACTATGGCACTGAAATCCCTTTACCCTGTATGCTAAATTTAAAAACTGGACCTTATTTTCAGAAGCTTCAGTGTTAGAAGTCAAAATCATTCATAGTATAGTCTTTAGGCTCGCTCGCCATTTGTGCTCAAGCACATCATAGTAACTATAACTTATAGGTATGTATGCGTACGTCAAAAATTTCGCCCGCGCTTCTAATTACGTAAGTTAGGTAAAGCGTTCACAGTTCCAGTATTTTTCAATTAACGAACGAGCGCGGAGAATCCAGCTGCACTGCCTTACACAACTTTGGTTCAACCAAAAAGTTAATAGCTACTCTCTTAAAAAGTTTATAGCTACTCTCTCCTTGAAACAATTGTGAAGTCTTTGTCAAGCTGCGCTTCTTTGCCACTGCTTTCGAAGTTTATCCAGGTAATTCTGTTGTTGTTAACTCTTCATGCCTAATCATTGCTATTATTTAGCGATTTCCCTCACAAATCATCTTTACCTATACTCATATATTTACTCGCTCGCCATGCATTTGCGCTATTCGAGTGCACCACTAGTAATCTAGCTGATGGGGGTTGGCCATTCAAGATATTGATTAAGGGCTTGTGGTCTGTAAATGCCTTAAAATAAACACCTGATAAATAATAGTGAAAGTGATGAATGGTAGCCAGTAATGCTAAAGCCTCCAAATCCAAAATAGCATAATTTATCTCTCTGGGCAAAAGTTGCCTAGAGTAGAAACTGCATGGCAATCATTGTAAATCCCTGTAAACGCACAATGTGCCACCAACACCTGATGTTGAAACATCAGAAAATAATATGCTGAGTGGGTCAGCTGGAGTGGGGATGATAAGTGATGAGTGATGACTGACTGCTGAAATGATATTCTTGAATGCAGTGGAAAATTCCTCTGAGATTGTGATGCCGGTTGAATTATCCTTAGGCATGTAGCCATTAAGAATGGTAGTGAATCTGGCCAGATGGGGGATGAATTTAGAATAAAAAGTAATCAAACCCAAAAATGATTTCAGTGATGCTCTGTTAGATGTAATCAGAAATTTGAGAAACTCTTGCATGAGGGATGGAGAGCCTGCCTTTTCCCACATGATAACCAAGAAAGTCAAAGCTTGCAAAACACCAGCTGCACTTGCTGACCTTGACAGTGAGGCCTGCAACAGCTAGCCTGCTCAAAACAGAAGCAATGTGAGCCAGATGGTCTTCAAAATTTGATGAAAAAATGATAATATCATCAATAATATGGAAGTGAATGACTTTCCAGTCCTCTTAAAACCTGTTGCATTAGCAACTGGAAAGTACCAGGGGCATTGGTCAGGCCAAAGGGCATGACACAATACTGAAACTTGCCTTGTAGACAAGTGAAGGCAGTGTACTGCTTTTAATCTGGTTCCATGGGCACCTGGTGGAACCCTTTTAATAAATCAAGTTTCGACAGGAAACTAGCATTACCAAGCTGGGATAAAATGTCTTCCACTGATGGCATGGAAAAGGGTTCTTTGATTGTGATAGCATTTAATTTCTTGTAATCTATTACAATCCTGATACCACCATCCTTCTTGGTGTCTGGCATAGGTGATGAACTGTATTTTGAGGTGGATGGCTCAATAATGCTATATAAGTGATAACAAATTTTCTATTTCTTCCCTGAATACAGTCTGATGCGCAATAGGGATGGAGTATGGTGGTGACCAAACTGGAATGGTTGTAGTTAGTGAAATAGAATGACTGATCAAATTTGTTAGACCTGGTGACTCTGAAAATACTGTTGGGAAGCTATCCAAAACATGTTGAAGCCGTAACTGCTGTGAAACAGTGAGCTTGGGTGGTTGCGGTTTGTTTGAATTGATAGAGAAATCATCAATATCCTCATTTGGAATGATAATGGCCCTATTGACTGAAAGTGACCTTTTCAATTGAGAAATGTGAACAACCTTTTAAGCACTTTTGACAGGCTTGCACATGCTTTCTGACATCGTCAGCTAAAAGCTAAACCAGGCCAGGTAAAATGTTTGTTCAGCAAGGATCTTGTGGTGTTGATTCCTCCATGACCTAAACCGTCATGAGCAGCTATATATACTTTCTTTCTCAATTGCTGCGGTACCACAAGTGCATAAGAAACAGTGTTAAGTGTGGAAGTTAAACACATCAGTAAACCGTCAATAATGAAGAATTGTTTGTTGCCCTTATGTGCCTGATCCCAGAGGGGTTGCAATGAAATGTCATGAGTTTGAAGCTGTTTGAACACATCTTTTGAAATACCATCAAATGACAGTGTGGGAATTTCCATTGGAATTGATAAGGCCTTGCATACATTAGTTGAAGTGTTTGCTGGCACAGTTTCATCTGTGTTCATACCAGAGGGAGTGATGTCTTCAATAGAAGGAGTTTCATCAATTAGTGCAGTTAACAATGTATCATCATGTACTAATGCAGTTTCGTGTGCATTGGTGACAGTGACATCAGGAATGTTGTCTAATGACAAAGGCTTGGCTCCTTCTATAGCATGAAATGTGTCTGCAACTTGATTTGCTAATTCCCCTTTAGCATGCATAGCCCTTGTGACAGTGAGTGGAATGGGAGTGGATTTGACAGAATGAATAAGTGAGAGCATATTGTCTTTCCCAAAATCAGTGCCTATTAAAACTGTATTATTTGGTAATCTGTCATCAGCTGCAAGCTGGCAAACACCTTTGATAGATGGTAATTCAACTGACATTTGATACACTGGCACAGAATGAGGGATTTGGGAAATACCATGAATTGTGACTGTAGAAATAGGGGTAAGATTATCAGTGACAAAATCTGTGGAAATCAAAGAAATTTTAGCACCAGAGTCAATGACAACACTTGTGTGAATGCCGTTTATGATGCCTTGAGTGACAATATCCTCTTCATCATGACAATTCAGAGGAGTGATTACTACATTTGTTGCTGTCTGAGGGTCATCAACTTTGTCAGTGACAGTGACACACCTTGTTGAGTGACTTTTCCTTGGCACAGGAATGGGTCTGTTATGTTGCTGTGGTCATCAACTTTGTCAGTGACAGTGACACACCTTGTTGAGTGACTTTTCCTTGGCACAGGAATGGGTCTGTTATGTTGCTGTGGTTGTGATGATGCTGCACCTTGACTGTGTTGCTGTGATTGCAATGGTTTGTCAGCATAGTGCCCTAGTTGGTTACATTTGTAACATGTTACTGAGCTCAAATCTCTAAATGGCTGAGAATAAATGGGTGTAGCAGGAGGTGTAGCTTGCCTGTTACCATGCTGGTTATTTGATTGTTGATGCTGCTGACTTTGATAATGGGGTTTGGGATACTGAGAATTTATGGGGTTTGAATGATATGAATTTGAGGGAAAAGAACTGGAGTGATGGGAGTGAACGTTGGGACCAAATGTGGGTGATGAAAATTTTGGTTGATGTTGTTGATGTTGGTGAAATTGCCTCTGTGATGAGTTATTACTAAACTTTGGTTTATAACTGTGTTCAGAGTGGGACAAAACAGTGTTACAGTCATTGATAAAGGTCCAAGTGTCATCGTAGTCTCTGTTTAAAACAGTTTCTCTCAACTCAGTGGGCATACCAGCCAAAACACCTATTGTTGAAAAAGTCTGTGCAACAGCATCCAGATCAGCTGGATCAGCATCACCAAGAAAGGTAAATGTTTACACTGAACTTATATCTCCATGAATTGAACCATTGGAGAAGGGATTTCGAACCATTGGTCCGATACTTAAGTGGGAATGAACTGATACACTCTGTCCACCAGTTGTTAACAGAATGGTTTTCATGGTTTGAAATGTGATATCATTGGTAATGTTATTGTAATAAGCCTCACTATAGGGGCCATGAAGTAAGCAGGAAGATAAATAACCCAATCATGTACTGGAACCTCAAATGCCTTCATATTATACTCGAATCTGTGGAGAAATACAAAAATTTCCTCCCCAGCCCTCAGCTCTCCAATAGCCTTTAAAAAGTTTTATCTACCCTCCTCTTAGGCTGAGACATATGGTTGAGGCTGCTGTTGTGCTGGAGTTTTTAGTTGCTGAATCAATTGTTGTACAACCAAAACAGTTGAGTCTACGTTTAGCTCTTTAGCAGTTTGCTCAAATTAATTTCATGCTAATATTACTCCCTCAGATAAAAAGGAATACCATTTTAGCCTTATAATTTGGTAGTTTAAATGTAAAGACAGTGACTTGGCCAAACTCAACCCTTCTATCCCCTCCATCCCCCCCCCCCAACAAAATTTTATTACCCTAAATAGACGCACAGCAGTAATGAAAATTATGCTCAAATAAATACACATAGCAATCTCGTGAGCCAGACCTTTTACTCTATCTCTTCACTCTGAATCGTTTCGGGTTAAACATAGCCTTGTTGGATTCTCTACTGAATTTGTTATAAAGCTAGTCATAATTGGACTAATATCAATATAAGTACCTAATGATTTAATTTGGCTCATAAGACTCTTGTGGTAATGTTGATCAACAAGTAGTAGGTACAAGTTTGCATGCAAAAGACACGATAAGTTTTTATTACTTTACCTTCATAATTAAATCATATACACTTTTTTTGTTTAGTTGTATGATCCATGTTTGTTACTGCAGCAACATGGTTCAGTTATTTATTCACAAACATTTTGACTCCAAGGGTTTTCTCAATTTGATAAAATGGTACACATTCACATTGGCAAAAAAGACTCTACAGTTTTAGCTCCAGGAGCTAAAACTTCAAAAAGACATTCTTTTAAATTGATGCCATAGATTTGAAGAGGTAATTGGAGTCTTGTTGTAAGTATGAACAAACTTCTGCTGGGAAAAAATTGTGGCATTCCTATGATGTTATCTATTACACTATTATAGCTAAATTCATAAAGTGTAATAAAATGCTACAGTAGTGGAAAATTACTATTATGATTAGATGGCCATTTGATGACTATATATGACCTCGTGGCACTTTATCAACTAAGCAATAACGTGACAGAATTCCTGAGTAATGCTGTATTAGTAGCAAAAAAAAAAGTGTAAAAAATAATGCCAGATTTGGATGATAGACGAAAATACATTAAAGTAAATAATGTCATAAGTGCAGCGTTTACTGCAGTACTAATATTAGATAACATGGAAACTGTAGTATTTAGGATTAATAGTACTTGTACGATGAAAATTTTAACTTTGCTTCACCTTGTTAAACATTTATTGTACACTCATGGTATTAATTATACTTTTTATATACTTAATTATCATGTAATACTTCACTTATAAAAATATCTTCTCATATTCGTCTATTAGAAATGTCACAATTGCATTTTGAATGTACATGATAGCAAATGAGTCTTCCACTGCCTGAGCATCACTTCGCATAAGAATTGGGCTAAGCACATAACCCAAGTCCATGCTTGTCATCTGATTTTCTTGGTGAAGATCCACTCTATATAGATACGACAAATACATCGATATATACATACAAAGAAATCTAATCTACATTTCTCACTTTTTCCAGTGCACTAGCAGAATTTTGAGAGTGTTATAGTTAACAGGAGGAAGTCTGACTGATGCTTTCCTCATAGCTGCCACTTTTTCAGAATATGAGGGCTTATCTATTAATTATTAAAGATATTACTATTTTTAGGTAAATGATATACTCGGATAAATGGTCTAATTATTAAACTAGTGATGTGTTTCAGCTCAAATGGCGAGTGAGCTGGTCGGACTGAAATCAAATTTGAATGCTAGCCACTTATAATATTTCTTTGTTAGTTAAAAGTTTCTGTTTAATTTATTTGTGCTAATCGTTAGCAATACACTATACTTTTTTTTTCACACACATGCTTGTTCACTGGATATACCAGCACAAAGCTTACATTGTCTTCTCTTCGTGACTTGACTATTGAACAATTGATTTTCGGGTTGGCATTAAAATTTCCGAGGGTGATACAGGTAAAATATATAAACCAAGGCTTCTGCTTAAAGCTAGCCATGTTTCCAGAGTACGCTCTGTTGAAAATGCTCTATTGTACCAGAGCTCTAATAGATAAAGCATTGTATTGTATACTCTTAGTGACTTAGCTATTATGGACAATGGATTTTCAAGTAAGAACAAATCTATTATGCAAGGCATATCAAACAACGTATTAACCAAGGTAACTACCATGCTACTAAGAATAGAAAATGAACTCGGCTAAGTTTGTAAGCCTAATTGCGAAGTCTGTCCCCTTCTGTCTCCATAGCACTTTGCCTAGTGTAATGTCTTTGGGTTTATTTCCAAGTCTTTTCTCCTAAATTCTTGCATCCATTTAATGCTTACATTTGAAAGTAGCTTCCCATGAGTGGATACGCAGCATTGACCTCTTTGAACTTCGCCACAATTATAATGCTAATTGTTATATTATGAATGAATATTATTAGATCATTTCATATTTCATCACTGATATCTTATTGGCCACTTAGCCGCAGGTTAGGTGGGGTTAATCATAGGCGGGAACTCCTATGCAGTGGTAAAGGGATGCTGGGCTGTGTGGGCCCGGCATCACGTGGGAGGTAGAGCGGGAACTAGTGTCTTGGCCACATACGTACACGTGTAAACTAATAGAAGTGAACTCTGCCACGACGAGCTAAGTTTTCCCCACCCTCCCACACCCTTACCTGAGCAGAAAAGGGGGGGGGGGGCGGTTTAGATAGCATTTACTCTCCGGTAGGCAGCTTGCTGCTTTGCCGTGATAAGGTATGCCGCAGGATTAAAAGGGGCTTTCCCCTGCCCCTTTAATTTGCCCCAATTAGCACACGTTAATTAGGGGTGGGGTTCCTTTGCGGCTACCCGTGCCAAACTACTCAGCAATGGTGCTGCGGCATGGAGGGGCCACAAGGAGGACAAGAGAGGTAAGTTGTAGTTATAGGGGTAATTATAGTAGTAGGGGCTAGGAAGGGTTTCCAATGCCGCAAGATATAATGCGGCCAGAGGGTGGGTATAGTTGTGGTATAGGATGGGAGCCGTGGGATTAATTCACAATAATGATTATTAATGTCCATCAACACTTGTACCCAGCTCTTTTACATTATTTTTATCATTTCATGTAATATCTAGTTTTACGTCTACCTCACTAGCCATTTCACCTATAACTGCTGTATATACCACCTTAAAAAATCTAAGCAATATCTTTAATCATAATTTTATTGATCCATCTGTAACTATTGATATGGAAAATTGTGAATTTAATTAAACCAGATAAGTAGTCAATTGACAAAACAAAACAGACCAAGGTGAGTGATACTACTTTATGTTTTTACAGGGAGAATGATAAAATTTCTGATTTCACTTGATAGTTACAATTAGTATGTCAGTTGTATTTCAATTAAATTGATGTAAATATAAATATTATAATAACTGAACTTGGCCTCAATGCAATAAAAATATCAAGAGAATAAAATGAAAATTGCCAATATATTATTACCTAGACTATTAGTATCAAAATTTGAACAATATCTTTTTTAATTTAATAGTTATAATGATGAAAAATTAAACTAAAGTCACTAATGGGAATGTAAAATACCTACTTAATGCAATAGAACATTTATACTAACAGACTTCATATATAGCAGACTCTCTATACAAACTATGCATCTAGCTATAATGAACTCACTAAGAGCATCGACATATTTCTCATGCATATTTATTGGAATCAGTGACTCAGGAAGTTCCTTAAGATACTGCTTTAGGCAGCTTGTGGCATCTTTCACAGATATTTCATCATCAGAATCTAGCTCAAGATCTTGGTCTACATAGAATAAGATTTTCATATAATATAAAATGATTTTAGTAAACGTAATCACTTACCTATTAATACATATGGGTCCTTATCCGTACCAAGCTCTTGACCTAAATTGACATTAATATAATTATTTTAAACTTACATTATTATTATTAATGTTGTGCTTCAGCAAAAATGGTGAGCAAGCTAGCCTATCTATATAAAGATAAACTGATTTTATTTGTAACTATGAGATACTGCACTTGTATAAATTTAATAGTTTCTCATTTCTTGCATGGCGTTAGGAACTATGTGTGGGTTCCAAGGGCGATAGTCCCACCACTTTTTACCAACAAATTTGGTAAAGATCATCACAAATTGGCCATATCATCACAAATTGGCCATATCAAAGCATGTTTCAGGGACTGATCTAAGGATAATATTTTCTGCAGAATTAATAAATGCCAAACTTGCTCTACTTTGGCACACTATGAACTTGGTAGGCCATATCATGAAGACAAATAGTAATAATCCTGACTCAGCATAATGAATAAGCAGTGGTGCATTCTTTGAACGATCGCAATTACTGGAGGATGAGGAAAACAACGACAAGCAAAAAAAGTGATTGTTATTTCCACTTACAGGAATGAAGTACAGTAGCTAAAAAAGTGGCCTCATTTGAAAAAAAAAGGTACCTAAAGGAGCATTTCAACAGAACTTACTATGCAAACAATCTGTAATATTTGCACATACAGAGTGCTTTTGTTTAAATGTTTTCAACATGGATTGAAAACCATAAAGGTAATTCGATATTTGTAAGTACACTGCAGGACAAAAGCTTCCAAGACGTACAGTAACTTTAGGTTCAGTAAACCTTGATGATCTATAAATACCTCCATAGAATGCCCCTGTCAAGTTAGTATTGAAAGTACACTGGGGAAAACCTCACTCTCAAATTTGCTTCCTACAGCCATGCCTTGATTTCGTGAAGCCCATCCTTATGCTTAGCAGCACACTGAAGTCATAATGTATTCTTTTTTTCATGGTTTCAATGCACTGTAGTCAAAATGCATGTTCAAAAGAAAATTATCAGTGACTTTTATAGTCGTCTAGGCTTTGTAGATTAAGTAGAAGTGGTTGGACTATACTAACTTACTAACTTTTTGTGATTGTACAGTGCTTTAGGTTCAAAGCTAGAATTTGACTTACTGCTGAAACATTCTGAAGAAACCTAGAGTAAGCCCAAAAAGGAGAATTGCTTCAGAAAAAAAGCACTACACTCCAATAAGAGACCATGTGTGTGTATACATAATATAGTACTTACAGAGTCAGAGTGTGATTGAAATATTTCAAGAGCAGGCTAATTTATTTTCACAAGTCAGAGGTGAGTGAAAATTAAGCCTGAGAGTGAAATATCTAGCCATATTACTCTGACTAATGTAATAAGTGGTTTATTCTACACTAGATATCTTCACTGAAAGACAGTTTGAACACTTTGTCTTATCCCTGAACACTTAATACCAAACATACCTTTTTATCGTATTTTTTTAAATTTTATATATTTATACGCATTTATGCCATTATTTTATCCATTTTTTCTACTTAAAGTGGAAAAGTCAAGTGTAGCTGGCTATAATATAGCCAGCTACACTTGACACTATTATGACACTATTATGACACTATTATGACACTATTATGACACTATTATGATGTAGCCAACTAGCTAAATTTTAGAATTATATTGTGTGAAACAAAATTTGCCCATTGCCATTTGGAATTGTCAGAATTATCGCTGATAACTGTCTAAGTACAAAGGAGCATGCAGCTGGGGAAATATACCATGCCCGAGGAAAATTAACAGGTTATTGAAGTAAATTTAATTTAGGCAATATTATATTAACTTGTACTGTTCTGAAATACTGATTAGTGAAACCAAATAATTAAGCAAAAATTTGCCATACAGACTTTAATATTAATTTTTAGATAGCAAACTATTTAAAGTTATTATTTAAATTGTCAGATAGTTCAATCCCTATCAGATATGCCATATTTCTTCAATTACTTTGTGTCCTTGTTCACACCTTTGAATAGATTGAACACAATTTGAATAGATCGCACACCTCCTGCATAAAGCTTAGCTATTTGTTATATTGACCCTTTTTCTGTTACTTTGTGTTCAATTGAAACAAAGATTTTAGAACACAACTACTTGATCATTTGACATGAAACTAAATCACACAAGATTAAATACCAGTAGCTTAGAAATGAGATAAAAGAGGTGTTCAAATAGACCATGCACAGTTAAAGATTTCAGCAGAGTAGAATGCACACATTAATTGGAAATATGATAAAGATTATTAAATTTCCGATACTATTTTCCCACTTGAAAATAAGAACTAAATTGGATATCAAGCGCTTAATTTTGATTTGACAGTTGAAAATTGTAGCCTAACCTTTTATCTCTAATTGTCTTTGGCACATCATATTACTATCATTGCTCTTAAATTGTGCCATCACAATATAATAGTCTCTTACCTTGCTCTATTTTATTAATTATTTTGTTGATTCCCATAGATTGCCCAGAAGCTCGATATAAGCCAACTGTATCTATATGATCTTCTATATAGCTTAATAATTTCGTAAGAAACCAAGGTGAGTCTGTCTGGTGTTCAATACACAATTTACCGAGATCATATCCAAACACAAAATCTGGAACATAATTGAGAAGAATCATAAATGTGGTTATCTCTATATGATTACAGTATCACTGATAGAAATCAAGATAGCTCCTATACTGACAGTCTATGTCAATACTTACTAATGCTTGTGACCTTTTTTTTTTTTTTGCTTGTTTATGGTCACATTTTGCATCTCATCATTCTTGTATCACTTGGAGAATCTGTAATATTGAACTTACTATTTTTAGACATGCGAAACAGGCTCTCGTATTCGGTCACCATCAACTCCACAATATAATTTTGAAGCTGTTGATCCACAACAGAAGGTGTTTGAGCCCTCATAATGATTGGGCCAAAGATGTAGCCAAAATCATTAACTGTCATATCATTCTCATCACTATCAACAATTCTGTAAATAGCAACAAAAAATGACACTTTATATATAGATTTTGATTTATTTTATAAAATATATCTCACGTTCTCAGGTGTTCTATAAAATGCCTCAGTGTGCCATAATGCGCAGGTGGAAGTTCCATCAATGATTCAGCTATACCAACTATCCGTGCATTTAATTCTGTAGCTTCTGTAAGGAAAATAGATTATTGTAAATATAGTACAAAAGCTATGAGCCGAAGCAACTATTTTCTCACAATATAATTGTCTAATTACAGTTGGTTAATTGCTCTATGAACACTCTTCCGCAAATGTATATTGTGGTTTAATGCTTTCACAAGTATTGCTTAGACATGATTTAAATGCTTATGTTTTTATTATCTAATCTTACTTGCTGCCTCAATGCATTTTTTCAAAGATGCATCTAGCACCAAAGGATCTGGAAGTTCTCTAAAAAATTGCTTTAAACATGTTGCAACCACATTGACTTCCCACCAGCCTTTACATTCATCATCATCTTCGTTTTCATCTTCCTCTTCCATCCACTCTATTTGAAAAAGGTCCACTTCTTCACCTACAAGAAATGGGGCTCATAATATTACTTTCCTATAATTCAGTCATTGGTGGGCTAGATTAAATAGAAACATTGGGGAAGACTCAGTGAGAAGTTCAACTGTCAGGTTAAGTTTTGATTACATATATTTATTGGTTATTAAAACAGAAGACAAATCTTCTATTAATATTTTCCTTATTACTTTAAACTGTATAATTATAATAGTTCATTGAATACTGTTAATTACATAGTATCCCACTTTGTACAAAACTGATCAAACTTTTACTATAATACAATCTTTTGATTTTCTTACCACCTCAATTATATACATTATAGTCCGACAAATGATTTTTTTTTAATAGCTAGCTAGTGTATAGTAGTAGTTCTGAGGATTCACATCTTCATTTGGTTTGTCAATCCTTTCATACTTCACATAATGTATTTCATAACCCTAAGAAAGAATTTTAGCTATGTTTTTAAAGGATATTCCACCACATTTTGTCTTTGTTTTTCCAAGATTAAAAAATGCTAGGTAAAAGGACAGTAAAATTATGGCTTGTGGGGGCAGATAAGTTCTTGGTGAGTATCTAAAACTTTAGAAAACATGATAGAATAAAGTCCAAGTAATAGTCACTTAAATATATACAGTCAAACGTTCTGAACAAATGGGGGCATTAGCACTTTACACTAAATTAATAGTGTACCTATTAGTTAGGTAATGAAGTAAAAGATTACTCGTAGCAATGCAATTTTATTATGAATGTCTTAACTTTGAGCTAATAAATAATAATAAAAATAATAAACAGCTAAACCAGTCATGAAAGCAAAAAACAACAACAACAAAACTTGAGCAATTACCTTTGTCTATCATTGATCTCAACTTCTGAACTTGATCTCCTTTGCTAGAATATCTATATAAACTGGCTACATTTAAACCACATTTTTCGATATATTCCATAAAGTGAACCAGAAATGATGGCACATCACTGCCTTCTTGTTCACAAATTGCACTCAGATCAGAGCCAAACATAACTATAAAAGTGATTTCATAATCATGTATGTATATTATAGTATCTAAGGCTACTTACTTGTAATCTTTCAAATTATGTATACTAAAATGCACAGTGGAAATTAAAAAAATTATAAAACATAGAATTTTTTTAAAGCATAACCTTTATACAAAAACAACATATTAATGTTATCTGCTGATTATTGAATTGTTAGAATTCACACAGTTCATTTGGAAACATCATTATATTTTGTGGACTATAATTGCATGAGACAAAAATGTTTGTTATAGTAGTAAAATAAGGTGTTTAGTTTCCAGGAAGTAAATGCAATGTGACCAAGTGTCAACCAGGCGATGTTTAGGGTATTACAACATCATGTGCTGATCATCTGCTCCTTACTACCTGTTCTTGCAAAATTAATACATTTACTTTAGAATGCAATATTTGAATGCATTGTTGTTTCCTTAAATGCTCAAATCAATAGCAATATTTAGGCTGCTTCTTAGTATACGCCTGTGTAATAGGAGGAGGAATGGGAACTATGCATGAGTCAAATAAAGGCAAGAAGAGATTCAACACAGGCAGGTGCAATGAAGAACAAATTGCTATAGAAACAGAGATCAGGATTCAACACAATAGTACGTTTGTGTGTCAGTAACGATGATGATGGTGTGTCACTCATGAATAATTTATTAGATAAAGCTAGGTTAGTAGCATCACCACAAACTGAATAGTTAGTGTCACATTAAGTAGAAGGCAATACGAATAAAAGGGGATTAAGCAAATCACGACTATATTGTAGCTAAAAGCAGGTGAAATTGGATTAAATTTACGATCATGGATTATAAGAACAGAGAGACTGAGAAGCAAGAGGCATAACAAAGGAGAAGAGAATCCCACTATTTAAGAAAATATTTTAATTACCAACTCATTCCATTTTTAGTCTCAATACTAAAGTCACCGAACTTGATATATGACTCGAGAAGAAAAAGCTGAAGAGAAGGGGGAGGGTAGGAAGAATAAGAGAGCTAGAGAGGGAAACTAATGTAATTAAGCCAAGTGGTAGAGGATAATAAGAATGGATAATAAAAAAACCTCATTCTAATTGCATTCCTAATTTGCAAAAGTTAGTACATCTAGCACTACAGTGTGGCTGGACATGCTAGTCATTATAATGTTTAACTTTCGTAATTGATACTTACTGCTTCTGACTGTCACACAGAATTGAAGTCTGGTTTGTATCTGTTAAAATTATTTGAATAGATATTTTATAATATTCTCATACATTGTTAACATTAAACAGCCTGGTAGTCAGAACTAACTTAACAAACACAGAATTAGGATCTTACCTGAAGGTACGTAAACTATAATCCACAACTCAAGTTACCATGGCATATCGCATCTACCAACTAAAACCCTCAAAGAGCGTCTTTGCTCGGGTATACTTCCCAGGTTTAATAGCGTGTCAACACATTAAACTGGCCAGGGTTCACCACTTTTTTCCCGCAAAAATAAACGGCCAATGATTTGGGGAAACTACAGACCCTTCAAGCGGCGACTTGTGAATTTTTTTTATTTCGTGACTCCGACGCTGGTATTCCACGTGATCTCCAGGAATCCAGGGGAAACATTTGTACCTTTATTGGGCTCTTACAGCTAAACGTATTAGCTGTGGCTATAATTAGAGTATAATTCAGTACGTGATGAAGTTAGCTATTAAAGGTAGATTGTTTTAGATTCACAGAAAACTTTGTAGATTTCTTTATCAATAGTCTAGTACAGAAGACTTTTTCCCCTTAAATGGCGGTGGTCGGATGCTAGTCTCGCGTAGCCAGACCCTTTACCTATCGCTACGCGGGAATGGTAAAGGGAATGGTAAAGGGTCTGGATAAGCGAGACTTGTCGGATGCATTCAGCATTATACAAGTCGTTCAAAGGAAAGAAGTATAAACATTGATATCGCACAGCTAGCATGTATGAAGTGATTATACCTTTTTTTTATTGAGACTGCTTGCATCACTACTTGATACCACCACTAATAATAATATTATAATACTGAGGTGTTAGTAAACTAAAATTGACAGCATGCCACCACCATTGAAGATTTATATTGGTCAGAATTTTTGAGCCTGTCTTAATAGAAAATACAATACTATAGTAATAGCTATTATGCGAAACATCAACAAGAATTAAGCTACTAAAAATAATATTTATTTAATTGAGATACAACAAAACATTTAGCTATAAAATGTTGTGCTACAAACATAAAATAAGGCACTCATGAATTGTTAACAGACTTTTATTATGTTCAGTTACTTCTTTCTTCAATGGCATTTATCAAAGACGTGGTTAAAGAGGACAGTTGGTGGTAATCATCTACTGCTTTTTTTTCTTTTTTCTTGCAACTGATTCTATGCACAATTTTCTGTGCTAGATAAATACAGGAGTATATCAAGGGAACATACAGCAACACTACTTGTATTGTACTGATGACATTTATGTACTTCTTCTTCAATGGATAATATGAAAGATTCTGATTCAGCATTGTCAGTAAGTTAATGATGGAGAGATTAGCAAACAACAATGCATCTGAAATGCCATGCCACTTGTTGCGATGAGGCTGGAACAGGACTTGAGCCAAAAGCATCAAAACAAATTGTGTTTCAAGTATGATGTAAAATATGAGAGGCTTGCTGATGAAAGCAAATGCAATCAGAGTTGTTAAACGATACATAAAATATAATCCAGAAAAAAAACGACAATTATCGTGGTAGCAACTTTGAAAGCTGTCAAAAAATGGTTTACATTTTTCAAGTGGAATCACTAGACAGAGTACTTTAAGTAACTTTGACTCATTCAGTCTTAAACAAGCCAGAATTTTATAACAGAGTGGATACGATAGAAGAAGTAATGGTGATACGATTCCAATTGATAGAAATATAAATAGAGCAGGTAAAGCATATGCCAAGTGATTCTCTCTAAAATAATCTAAAGTTCCATCATAAAAAGGTACAGATTTTATCCAATATGCTCCATTCTCTACGCTCATTGAGTATAACCAAGCTGGAGTGAGGAGAAACAACGAGATTCTGGTACATTCAGAGTAACAGATGACAAGAAAGCCAGATATGCCATGAATGATAGAGCTGCTGTAGTCTTGCTGCACTTTGCTGTATGAAAATTTACTAGTTATTTTTATATTACAACACTTGACAACCGCTACAATTCCAAGGATCAAAAGCAAGGCATAAAATATGGTTATGTATTTGAAAGTAAGGATGTCTAAGTTACTCGCTGATGCCCACAGGCAAAACGATAATCTGTCACTATTAAAGAAACTTAAGCGAAACATGCTAGCAATGGACATGTAAACATTGAGTGCCTGCTCAGTAAACTCTGGGAAAGCTATATGTCCATTGTTTCTAATTCTCATAGTAACTGATATCTGCGTGAACAAAATAAAACCGCCAATGGAACCAGATGTTAGCTTTATTCCAAAAATAGTAATTACTAAAAATACTAGAGTTACTGGAACTATTTCAGACAAAATGTAGTACAACCATCCTAACCTACACTTATTCATGACTTGCTTGCATTGATTTGTACCACTGTGGTAGTGAATGGCATAACCTTCCCTACATCTGCTGCATAATATTCCAGTGCGATGAGCCCCACCACAAATAAGATCATCCAGTTCTTCTCTAGAAGATGTGTTTGGCAATGTATGTTCAATGGCATCCAAAGAATCAGCAAAGCACTGTGATTGTGGGCAATAGGAAAGTAGCAAGTCTGAATATTCAGTAGCGTATCTGCTGCTATTGGAGATACTGTATCCAGCCCAATATCCTCCAGAGAGCTTAGATTGAAATTTAAACCTGTTGCATGAAGTAATGCCTTCATATAGCCTTATGTCTGCAGAGCAGATGCAAGCTCTTAGAAATTTGTTGTGCACATATCCAGGAGGACAATGCCACATGCCTACTTCAAACTCAATTGTTTTTTCGCGAATAGTAGTAGTTTTAAAAGTAATATTGGCTTTATCTCCAGGTCTTCCATGAAATCTAATCCTGTTATTGGAGATATAAGTGTAGGCTTTGCTTACTGAAATATTAGATTTACCTATGTTATTTACAAATACATGAAAAACTGTGGCTATTTGATTCCTAAACTCATCTACTGTCTCAATAGGAAGCTTAAAATGCTTTCCTGGAATTGCGTGAACAATTGTAGTATTAATTGTAATACTGTATTCTGATGTACTCAAGTCGTGCTCATTACGGTCCACGAATGTAAAGTTTCCTGTACTAGTGAACATGTCTGCTAGAGTAATGGACTCATGTTCATCTATTTTAGAATAATAACATGGCATTAAAGTTGTTGAATATATCGAATGACCAAAGTGTGATAGGTCTGTATTATTTCTCCCTTTCAAGCTACCAGAATTATTCTTAAATATGAATTGTGTGTTCTTACAGCCATTTTTGGCACTCTGGATGAAGCATGTCCTTGAAGCGTGAATATCTCTCTTGCTGTACATAATATGAAAAATGGCTCCACCCCCATCTTGGGCTACATTATTAATAAACTGGAAAGTGCAGTCATCGCCATAGATCATGATGGAGAAACCAACCAGTGCTATGGCTCCTCCTTGGAATCCACTGTTGTTCTGGAAAAGAATGTTAGAGTTTCTTAGGAACTTAATTCTGCTAGAAATAGCATAGAGTGCTGATCCATAATTGTTAACGGAAAGAATTTGTCCTGAAAATACAGTTTGTAAGCCTTGGATCCAAACGGTGCCCTTCCCACTATTTCTTTGGGAATCATTAGATAAAATAAGTAACTTGTTGTTGGTGAAGTTACAATTATGAATTTCTATAAGCACTTTCAAATCAAAAACACCAGAATCCCTATTCTGAGGAGAAAAATCAGCTGCAGCACCAAAAGTGGCTTTATTACCTGTCCAGCTGCATTCACTAAAATACATTTCGTTATAACCCTCAGAATACTTGCTTGCATAAAAACTTAATCCACCCCCATAATAAGCGTTATTGTCTATGAACTGGCATTTGCTGAAATGAACAGAGTTATTTTTGGAAGGATAGAGAAAGCCTACATTAACTCCTCCGCCGGCATTATTAGGACAAACGTTTCCAAAGAACAGAGTATCCTCAACAAAGACTTCTATATTCATAGAATGTTGGTTGATAGCTAGATAAAGCCCACCACCCCTTGTGGCTCTGTTATGTGTGATATTGCACCTCACAATTATTATTCCTATTTGGTACGAGTAGTCACTGACTGCAATGGCTATTCCTCCTCCATTTCCCCACGCTGACGGAGAATTATCAGTAAACTCACGAGCATTAGCCCCTGTGCCATCATTGTTAAAAAATGAACTATTCATTATAGTGTACGAACTCTTCTGCACATCATCATACTGCGACTCGTTACAATGTTGATGATAACGTTTTTGTCCACAGAAAGAAAGCTCTATATGGAGGCCAACGCCATTTTCCAGTACATCATCTCCAGTTCTCGGCGAGCTGCCTTCAAAGTTACAGTTGTTTATTGTTATTGCACCTTTGTTATTAATCATTAATAGCCCGCTACCTTTGCTACTTGATATAATTACTGAATTTATAGTAATATTTGAACTGTTGTAGATATAAACACTGCTGGCAAAGTACAAGTGGTGAATATTGTTTGATAATGCATTGAACAGAGTTCCACATTGTTTAATACAAACATCTCTGATAGTGAGATTGCTAACTTGAGTTATGTGAATCCCAGAGTCAGAAGTCTTACAATGAATAACTGTTGGATGCCCTTCAATAGTAACCATGCTATTATTTGAAAACAGTAAGACATTATGAAGAAAATATGAGGTAGAACAAAACTTCAATCTCAAGTTATTTGCATGTGAAGAGACATTTGATGTATTAGTTATATTTTTGATACAGAATTGACGTGGCATACATTGATGGATGCCATCAGATAAACAAATATCATAATATACTTTGCTATATGCTGTTACGATTAGCATACATATTATGTAGATATTATTTTTCTCCATCCTCTTATGACAGCGAGTGAACTATAGTGAGACTGACTGTAATTATCGATTCATTAAATAGTTTTCTGCTGCAACCATTGAGCTTCTCATGTTTGAAACAGAAAAAATAACTTTAAGCTTGGTAGCTATTATAATCTTACCTTTTTTTTAAATACAAAGTTTTATTTTAGAATCCTGTCACTTTGTGCCTCAAATGTTTCCTGCTGCTTTGTTTAAATTACAGCTGTATTGTTGTCTTTCAAAAGTTTACTAAATTATTGGGTGCTTATTAAGTGATAGTTTCATTTCCAAAGTAAACTGTATCCTCACACACATACCGACGCACTGGATACAAAAAAAGCAAGAACTACAATAAGTTTTATAAGTCTCTTTCAATAAGATGCTAACTTTATATCTTGGGAACTTCATTATTCTAGAATGTAGGATTGCAGTGTCTGGTACTATTACAAAAGGAAAATTAGCTAAATAAACTTTTTATGTTAATGTTACAATTTTGCAATTACATTTGTACTAAATAATAATCATACTACTAGAATAAATACTCTAATTTGAAGTAATCACACTTAAAATTATCTAAAAGGCTTGTGTTTTTCACTATAGCTTGGTGAGATTATAACTTTATACTTTGCTGCTACAGTAGCCTGAAGTAAATTATGCAGATGCCCAATATGGCATATAGTGTATCTTTACAGTCGAACCTCCCTACAACGGGACTCCGAGAAGTGGTCAGACTCTCAACAACGGTCAGACCGTTGGGAACGGACTATTTTCTGCATGTATGTAATGAATTTTTTGACTCCAAGTAACGGTTGACTCTCTACTCCGGACAACGGCCAAGTTGTGTGCCCCAAAACGTAATGTCTTGTACAAAATTTACTTCTTGGGACGGCCAGTTAGCCACACCCAACTTATTGATGCCTCCATTTTGCCTAGCCTTTCAATTTTAGCTTGCCACGCCTTACTAGTTTATGACTTGTGTACTAAATGAATGCTAATACTAATTTTACATTCATTACAGATGTCCCTCTATTAATAATTCATTAACTAGTTCTCTCATTCGGCAGACATAAACAGGTGGGCCGAACAGGCGGTGGATACAGGGCACGTCCCCCACAATGAACTTCTGTATAAACTTTGGCTAACTGACATTACTGGTCCTCTTTGGTTATTTTTCAAAGATTACTTACAAAATAGAAAGCATTTTGTTGAGGTTGAAGGGTGTAAATCTGACTTACTTCCTGTCAAATCAGGTGTACCTCAAGGTAGTGTACTTGGACCTCTGCTTTTTCTTATTTATGTTAACGACATACCGTCTCTCTGCTCTTTTTCGTCTGTGTTTTTATTTGCTGATGATGCCAAACTTATTGCCTCTCTAGACTCTGCAAGTGAGAATTTAGCTCTTCAAAAGGATCTTGACAATTTATTGTCATGGTGTCAATCTTGGAAACTTTCTTTAAATACTTCTAAATATGCATACATGAACCTCTCCCTATCATCATCTACTAACAACAATTACACCATCGATAATGATACAATTAAAACAGTGACTCAACAGAAAGATTTAGGTATTTTAATCTGACCTACTGTTCCCAGCTATGGTTTCCCAACAAAATACAAGACATTATCTTATTGGAAAGAGTTCAACGGCGTGCAACTAAATACATTTTAAAATTGTAATATTTTTTACAAATTAAGACTTATTCATCTCAATATTTTACCACTAATGTACTACCTACAATTACTAGACCTATTATTTTTTTTAAATGTCTTAAGAATCCGTCTGTTTCATTTAATGTATTTAATCACGTTACTTTTCATTCTCGGTCCACAAGATCTTCATCTAATCCAAAAAACTCCGAAATAAGGTCAAACTCTCTACAAAGGCCAAAGGGTTCGTCCCCATGCATGGCTGTTGTTCGGAGGTTCGACTGTATTGAAACTTTCTCACTTAAAGGGTGTGGGTGTGGCCACAAGAGAGAAGAAGAAGAAGAGAGAAGAGAGAAAGAGAAGATCAAGGAGGACATTGTCATTGTGTCATTGTGTGTGTAAATCTTATGAGCAGCGTGTGCATAGTTGAGTGTGTGTAATTTCGTGTGTTAGTATGTGCCCCGGACTTCCGGTGTATCGTCTTTCATTTCATATAAATGTGCGCATGAGTGACAACGGACTCAAATAGCCGGTCACGCATGCGTCTCATCAGTTTACTAAATAGCTATGAAGATAGATTTAAAACTCTACTTGAACTCTGTGGATTCTGGTGGCAGCGTCGTCGGGAGCGGCTGGCTAGTCCATGAATAAGTTGAGTCAGGGCTTCCGACACCTACTTTAACCTACAAAGGGGTCTAGAGAGAAGCAAAGGAAAAATTTGAAAAAATCTTATTGCCGTAGTGTATCCATATGTCTGTATATAGGTATGCAAGCATCTTATACACTGGAATACCCTATATGTCAGTGCACTGCTTATGGTATGTCTAGCAGGTTTTTGTGTGCCATGTCTAGAATATGTCTGTTACATGTCCAGTATGAGAGTATTGTGGATAAAGTTAGTGCAGCCACCAAGTCCTTGACTTAACCCCCTCGCTTCTAAGCAAGACTTTTTCAACGAATTGAGTTGAATTTTGAAGAAAATTTAAATTGGAGAATAGCACAAGAACTGAAAAACACACAAAGTGACATTGCTTTTATAGGAGTGAATGCAAGTACAATAAGAATAAGATAAGATTTCATACTCACATAATTCATGAACACTTAATTTACAAGTAGCATTAACTTACACATACACACACATACATACAATGTCCATTTGTTCTTATGTAGGCATGTGCCTACAGTGTGGATGGCCTTTATCCCCTGGATCCTCCCCTGTGTTTTCCTCCATAAGTGGAACAACACATTTCTAGCAATGCTACCAAAATTAAGAATCATACAGGTTGATCACTAGACACTTAGGAAAGTATTAAACTTAGCTACACAAGCTATGGGTATCACTAATGATAAGTAGTAGTGTTCAGAACAGGAATAAAAAGTGCTGGATTGGACTGAAATTTGGATTCCGTTTGACGTTTCTTTAAAACAAAAATAATTTATTGCTAGTAGTTTCCTTGAAAATCAAATGAACATTAATACGCATTAAGTGGAAGTGGAAGCAATTTCTTTCTTTTATTAACAATTTATTATTCATACACTCTTTATTAATCTAACTCTTCTGAGATCCTTGTGACATTTTACATCCTGTGGTAAACAATAACATAAATTACCATCATACAGCTCATTGTTAACAACTTCCACAGGGTATGTCAGGCACCACCTGGAGTCCACTCACATATGTAGGTTTCCATCCACACACACACTTCATACATTCACTTTCTCAAAGTAATTTTTTAAAATATAAAGCCAATATCATCAATCTAAACAGCAAAAATATCTAACATATCATATTAGCTAGCTATTATAAAACACAAGAGCTACCAATATTAAGTACACATAATTAATCTATTGAAGATAGTTCAAAGTCCAGTCCATCGAGTTCTTGATATTTACTGAGCCTTCTCAATACTACGAAGACTGTCATTAGGAAAGCCCATAGCATCTGGAGTGGGATAATTGTCTGGACCTAGAGTCCTAAATGGGCCTGCATATTCAGGTTGTGTGAAAAGCTTCCAGCGACCTCCACTGATGATAATGGACGATGCTCCCCCAACATTAATATGAGCTGCAGAGTCTGACAGAGGTTGTTCTCTGCCACAGTAGTCGTTGTGCTGATAGACTGTGACTCCCTCACTTCCAAAACTCTCCACTTTTCGAATACTTGCTGGACGAAACTTAAAATCGATGGCTCCTGAGTCTCCCTGCGTCAAGAGTTGCACATTGTCACTTCCCCAGGAGCTGGGATTGTAATCAGGATAGCGGTAAGCAATCCACTGTCCTTTATCAACCACAGCAGAGAGATAAGAACTTGTTAGATTGGCGTCATTTTCCATCAAGACACTTTTCAAACCAGCTGCATCTCTCTGTGTATAGAGCACTATTTTGGCTGCCATGGTTCTTTTTCTCTACTTCTGTTTCGTACCTTGTTGCTGAATTTGAGGAGTAGCACAGGATGAAGATAACCAAAACTATTGCCTCTTATATACTCTGAATTTGCAAAAAAAATTCATATTGCCAGATGTACTCATCACTGTGGTCTAGACAGAATCCTGCAAACAAATTAAATGAAGATAATCTATTCCTAGAGTTTCACTTACTGGTAGAGTAAATTTGATAATTGAGTTATGTAGTGGGAGGGAAACCTCTCTAATCCCCATTTAATCATTGGAAATCTGTAGTATAATTTTGTGACAGGTGCTGCCACATATGACAGTTAAGAACATTTACTTATGTGTGGTCAAGTATTTTATTCAATATTAGGGATTAAGAGGAAGAATAACATATTTTGAGCACAATTCAAGAAGCTATAATTATGGCTAAATGCTATGCATAGCTCACTTGTCATTTGTGTGCTGAAGCACACCACACGTGAGGAATAAGTTTGAAAAGCACGTACACTTCCTGAATATGACCAAATATAAAATGTAGCAAAATACCAATGGCCTCTTCAAAATGTACGTAGCTTTCAAACCATTATGATTCATATCCATAGTACTCAAATGTATTCTTTCTTTTTATCTCAAAAAAATCACTAAGTTACCATAGCAATATCTTAACATGATTATTTAATGTGCAAATTATTTCAATGAAGTTTACTTTTACAATCAATCAAGACTTTAGAATTATGCAACTCCCTATGTGATGTTTACAAACCAGACTGCAGTAGTGACGAGTTATATGCATAAAATCAATACACATGATTTTCTTACCACCATAGCACACATACACAATGTTTATTTATTGTTAAGCTTATAAAAATATAGTACATGGTGATGACTTTGAAAATAGCAATGAAGAACCTAGAATTGAACCAGGTACAATTTTTTGTAATGTGATATTGAGAATAATCTCCAGCAATAGCTGAAAAAATAGGTGAGTTCAACGAAGATCAAAGTACCCACATGTACTAGCTTTATGGCATCACATACTCCATATCTCTCATGAGTTTAAATAAAAGGCAATTTTCAATTCATTTGTGTACTTTATAGCTACACCCCAAAAGAATATTACTCAATTTATTTTGATTCCTCTTCCCATTTTTTTACAAAAAAGTGCAAGGCAAAATGAGTTTGGAGTTAAAAAAATAACAATGACATTTATTTGAACCAATAACCTTAGTAATTTACCAAAATTGGCCTGTGAACTACGCTACTATGTTTTAGCCTGTTATATATTAATTTATTTGCAGGTTTATGACTCTCAAAGCTTAATATGTCTAACTTCAAAGCCAATTTTAACAACAGATGTTACAAATATCCTGCATGTTTTCCTTGTATTTGTGGCAGACCCAAGTCTTCAATGGCTTCTTACAAGGTCTCATGTCTCAATGTGATTCATCATCAAAGCAGATTCCTAGCAATAGATGCTAGTTGGTCTGGTTAATTTCTAAAGTTTCTTCTTCTTGAGAAAATCAAATAAGTGTGTTAAAATGTGCATTATAAACGTCACTTGCAATCTCTCAACTTCTTAGTGACACAAAGCATATACTAAAAATTCTATTGTAATGAGAAACTGTATTTAGTCAATTTAATTAAGACCATTATTGTTAAGATATTATTTATATTATAATTAAACACATCTAACTTCTTCAAAGACTCTCTATGGCAGTGCAAGGTGGGAACATTGTGTATGGACTTTTGACATCTTTATTAACCCTCAGCACCCATGCACAAGAGGGTTATAGTAGTCGTCCTGTCTGTCTATTTGTCTGTCTCTGTCACACTCTGATTTTGGAGATAACTGACAATTAACCGTTGATTAACCGTTGGTATGAATGTAATCAGGATGAAGATTTATTGGATATTCGATAAGCGTAATGTTAAGTTTTGGTTGTAAGTGGAAATTAACTTTGTGAAGTCTTCGTAAAGTTAGTGCTGCCACCAAGTCCTTGACTTAACCCCCTCGCTTCTAAGCAAGACCTTTTCAACGAATTGAGTTGAATTTTGAATAAAATTTTAAATTGGAGAATAGCACAAGAACTGACAAACACACAAAGTGACATTGCTTTTATAGGAGTGAATACAAGTACAATAAGAATAAGATAAGATTTCATACTCACATAATTCATGAACACTTAATTTACAAGTAGCATTAACTACACATACACACACATACATACAATGTCCATTTGTTCTTATGTAGGCATGTGCCTACAGTGTGGATGGCCCTTTATAGGCCTCCCCTGGATCCTCCCCTGTGTTTTCCTCCATAAGAGGAACAACACATTTCTAGCAGTGCTACCAAAATTAAGAATCATACAGGTTGATAACTAGACACTTATGAAAATAATTCCTTAATCTTAAACATGGCTACACAAGCTATGGGTATCACTAATGATAAGTAGTAGTGTTCAGAACAGGAATAAAAAGTGCTGGATTGGACTGAAATTTGGATTCCGTTTGACGTTTCTTTAAAACAAAAATAATTTATTGCTAGTAGTTTCCTTGAAAATCAAATGAACATTTATACACATTAAGTGGAAGTGGAAGCAATTTCTTTCTTTTATTAACTTTCATTTATTATTCATGCACTCTTTATTAATCCAACTCTTCTAAGATTCTTGTGACATTTTACATCCTGTGGTAAACAATAACATAAATTACCATCATACAGCTCATTGTTAACAACTTCCACAGGGTATGTCAGGCACCACCTGGAGTCCACTCACATATGTAGGTTTCCATCCACACACACACTTCATGCATTCACTTTCTCAAAGTAATTTTAAAAATATAAAGCCAATATCATCAATCTAAACAGCAAAAAAATCTAACATATCATATTAGCTAGCTATTATAAAACACAAGAGCTACCAATATTTAAGTTCACATAATTAATCTATTGAAGATAGTTCAAAGTCCAGTCCATCGAGTTCTTGATATTTACTGAGCCTTCTCAATACTACGAAGACTGTCATTAGGAAAGCCCATAGCATCTGGAGTGGGATAATTGTCTGGACCTAGAGTCCTAAATGGGCCTGCATATTCAGGTTGTGTGAAAAGCTTCCAGCGACCTCCACTGATGATAATGGACGATGCTCCCCCAACATTAATATGAGCTGCAGAGTCTGACAGAGGTTGTTCTTTGCCACAGTAGTCGTTGTGCTGATAGACTGTGACTCCCTCACTTCCAAAACTCTCCACTTTTCGAATACTTGCTGGACGAAACTTAAAATCGATGGCTCCTGAGTCTCCCTGCGTCAAGAGTTGCACATTGTCACTTCCCCAGGAGCTGGGATTGTAATCAGGATAGCGGTAAGCAATCCACTGTCCTTTATCAACCACAGCAGAGAGATAAGAACTTGTTAGATTGGCGTCATTTTCCATCAAGACACTTTTCAAACCAGCTGCATCTCTCTGTGTATAGAGCACTATTTTGGCTGCCATGGTTCTTTTTCTCTACTTTTGTTTCGTACCTTGTTGCTGAATTTGAGGAGTAGCACAGGATGAAGATAACCAAAACTATTGCCTCTTTATATACTCATGAATTTGCAAAAAAATTCATATTGCCAGATGTACTCATCACTGTGGTCTAGACAGAATCCTGCAAACAAATTAAATGAAGATAATCTATTCCTAGAGTTTCACTTACTGGTAGAGTAAATTTGATAATTGAGTTATGTAGTGGGAGGGAAACCTCTCTAATCCCCATTTAATCATTGGAAATCTGTAGTATAATTTTGTGACAGGTGCTGCCACATATGACAGTTAAGAACATTTACTTATGTGTGGTCAAGTATTTTATTCAATATTAGGGATTAAGAGGAAGAATAACATATTTTGAGCACAATTCAAGAAGCTATAATTATGGCTAAATGCTATGCATAGCTCACTTGTCATTTGTGTGCTGAAGCACACCACACGTGAGGAATAAGTTTGAAAAGCACGTACACTTCCTGAATATGACCAAATATAAAATGTAGCAAAATACCAATGGCCTCTTCAAAATGTACGTAGCTTTCAAACCATTATGATTCATATCCATAGTACTCAAATGTATTCTTTCTTTTTATCTCAAAAAAATCACTAAGTTACCATAGCAATATCTTAACATGATTATTTAATGTGCAAATTATTTCAATGAAGTTTACTTTTACAATCAATCAAGACTTTAGAATTATGCAACTCCCTATGTGATGTTTACAAACCAGACTGCAGTAGTGACGAGTTATATGCATAAAATCAATACACATGATTTTCTTACCACCATAGCACACATACACAATGTTTATTTATTGTTAAGCTTATAAAAATATAGTACATGGTGATGACTTTGAAAATAGCAATGAAGAACCTAGAATTGAACCAGGTACAATTTTTTGTAATGTGATATTGAGAATAATCTCCAGCAATAGCTGAAAAAATAGGTGAGTTCAACGAAGATCAAAGTACCCACATGTACTAGCTTTATGGCATCACATACTCCATATCTCTCATGAGTTTAAATAAAAGGCAATTTTCAATTCATTTGTGTACTTTATAGCTACACCCCAAAAGAATATTACTCAATTTATTTTGATTCCTCTTCCCATTTTTTTACAAAAAAGTGCAAGGCAAAATGAGTTTGGAGTTAAAAAAATAACAATGACATTTATTTGAACCAATAACCTTAGTAATTTACCAAAATTGGCCTGTGAACTACGCTACTATGTTTTAGCCTGTTATATATTAATTTATTTGCAGGTTTATGACTCTCAAAGCTTAATATGTCTAACTTCAAAGCCAATTTTAACAACAGATGTTACAAATATCCTGCATGTTTTCCTTGTATTTGTGGCAGACCCAAGTCTTCAATGGCTTCTTACAAGGTCTCATGTCTCAATGTGATTCATCATCAAAGCAGATTCCTAGCAATAGATGCTAGTTGGTCTGGTTAATTTCTAAAGTTTCTTCTTCTTGAGAAAATCAAATAAGTGTGTTAAAATGTGCATTATAAACGTCACTTGCAATCTCTCAACTTCTTAGTGACACAAAGCATATACTAAAAATTCTATTGTAATGAGAAACTGTATTTAGTCAATTTAATTAAGACCATTATTGTTAAGATATTATTTATATTATAATTAAACACATCTAACTTCTTCAAAGACTCTCTATGGCAGTGCAAGGTGGGAACATTGTGTATGGACTTTTGACATCTTTATTAACCCTCAGCACCCATGCACAAGAGGGTTATAGTAGTCGTCCTGTCTGTCTATTTGTCTGTCTCTGTCACACTCTGATTTTGGAGATAACTGACAATTAACCGTTGATTAACCGTTGGTATGAATGTAATCAGGATGAAGATTTATTGGATATTCGATAAGCGTAATGTTAAGTTTTGGTTGTAAGTGGAAATTAACTTTGTGAAGTCTTCGTAAAGTTAGTGCTGCCACCAAGTCCTTGACTTAACCCCCTCGCTTCTAAGCAAGACCTTTTCAACGAATTGAGTTGAATTTTGAATAAAATTTTAAATTGGAGAATAGCACAAGAACTGACAAACACACAAAGTGACATTGCTTTTATAGGAGTGAATACAAGTACAATAAGAATAAGATAAGATTTCATACTCACATAATTCATGAACACTTAATTTACAAGTAGCATTAACTACACATACACACACATAAATACAATGTCCATTTGTTCTTATGTAGGCATGTGCCTACAGTGTGGATGGCCCTTTATAGGCCTCCCCTGGATCCTCCCCTGTGTTTTCCTCCATAAGAGGAACAACACATTTCTAGCAGTGCTACCAAAATTGAGAATCATACAGGATGATAACTAGACACTTATGAAAATAATTCCTTAATCTTAAACATAGCTACACAAGCTATGGGTATCACTAATGATAAGTAGTAGTGTTCAGAACAGGAATAAAAAGTGCTGGATTGGACTGAAATTTGGATTCCGTTTGACGTTTCTTTAAAACAAAAATAATTTATTGCTAGTAGTTTCCTTGAAAATCAAATGAACATTTATACGCATTAAGTGGAAGTGGAAGCAATTTCGTTCTTTTATTAACTTTCATTTATTATTCATGCACTCTTTATTAATCCAACTCTTCTAAGATCCTTGTGACATTTTACATCCTGTGGTAAACAATATCATAAATTACCATCATACAGCTCATTGTTAACAACTTCCACAGGGTATGTCAGGCACCACCTGGAGTCCACTCACATATGTAGGTTTCCATCCACACACACACTTCATGCATTCACTTTCTCAAAGTAATTTTAAAAATATAAAGCCAATATCATCAATCTAAACAGCAAAAAAATCTAACATATCATATTAGCTAGCTATTATAAAACACAAGAGCTACCAATATTTAAGTTCACATAATTAATCTATTGAAGATAGTTCAAAGTCCAGTCCATCGAGTTCTTGATATTTACTGAGCCTTCTCAATACTACGAAGACTGTCATTAGGAAAGCCCATAGCATCTGGAGTGGGATAATTGTCTGGACCTAGAGTCCTAAATGGGCCTGCATATTCAGGTTGTGTGAAAAGCTTCCAGCGACCTCCACTGATGATAATGGACGATGCTCCCCCAACATTTATATGAGCTGCAGAGTCTGACAGAGGTTCTTCTATGCCACAGTAGTCGTTGTGCTGATAGACTGTGACACCCTCACTTCCAAAACTCTCCACTTTTCGAATACTTGCTGGACGAAACTTAAAATCGATGGCTCCTGAGTCTCCCTGCGTCAAGAGTTGCACATTGTCACTTCCCCAGGAGCTGGGATTGTAATCAGGATAACGGTAAGCAATCCACTGTCCTTTATCAACCACAGCAGAGAGATAAGAACTTGTTAGATTGGCGTCATTTTCCATCAAGACACTTTTCAAACCAGCTGCATCTCTCTGTGTATAGAGCACTATTTTGGCTGCCATGGTTCTTTTTCTCTACTTCTGTTTCGTACCTTGTTGCTGAATTTGAGGAGTAGCACAGGATGAAGATAACCAAAACTATTGCCTCTTTATATACTCAAGAATTTGCAAAAAAAATTCATATTGCCAGATGTACTCATCACTGTGGTCTAGACAGAATCCTGCAAACAAATTAAATGGAGATAATCTATTCCTAGAGTTTCACTTACTGGTAGAGTAAATTTGATAATTGAGTTATGTAGTGGGAAGGAAACCTCTCTAATCCCCATTTAATCATTGGAAATCTGTAGTATAATTTCGTGACAGGTGCTGCCACATATGACAGTTAAGAACATTTACTTATTGTGTGGTCAAGTATTTTATTCAATATTAGGGATTAAGAGGAAGAATAACATAATTTGAGCACAATTCAAGAAGTAATTATGGCAAAATGCTATGCATAGCTCACTTGTCATTTGTGTGCTGAAGCACACCACACGTGAGGAATAAGTTTGAAAAGCACGTACACTTCCTGAATATGACCAAATATAAAATGTAGCAAAATACCAATGGCCTCTTCAAAATGTACGTAACTTTCAAACCACCATTAGGATTCAGATCCATAGTACTCAAATGTATTCTTTCTTTTTATCTCAAAAAAATCACTAAGTTACCATAGCAATATCTTAATATTATTATTTAATGTGCAAATTATTTCAATGAAGATTACTTTTACAATCAATCAAGACTTTAGAATTATGCAACTCCCTATGTGATGTTTACAAACCAGACTGCAGTAGTGACGAGTTATGTGCATAAAATCGAATTGAACCAGGTACAATTTTTTTGTAATGTGATATTGAGAATAACCTTCAGCAATAGATGAAAAAATAGGTGAGTTCAATGATGATCAAAGTACCCACATGTACTAGCTTTATGGCATCACATACTCCATATCTCTCATGAGTTTAAATAAAAGGCAATTTTCAATTCATTTTTGTGTACTTTATAGCTATACCCCAAAAAATATTAATAAAACTTACTCAATTTATTTTGATTCCACTTCCCATTTTTTTTACAAAAAAGTGCAAGGCAAAATGAGTTTGGAGTTTAAAAAATAACAATGATATATGTTTGAACCAATAACCTTAGTAATTTACCCAAAATTGGCCTGTGAACTACGCTACTATGTTTAAGCCTATTATATATTAATTTATTTGCAGGTTTATGACTCTCAAAGCTTAATATGTCTAACTTCAAAGCCAATTTTAACAACAGACGTTACAAATATCCTGCATGTTTTCCTTGTATTTGTGGCAGACCCAAGTCTTCAATGGCTTCTTACAAGGTCTCATGTCTCAATGTGATTCATCATCAAAGCAGATTCCTAGCAATAGATGCTAGTTGGTCTGGTTAATTTCTAAAGTTTCTTCTTCTTGAGAAAATCAAATAAGTGTGTTAAAATGTGCATTATAAATGTCACTTGCAATCTCTCAACTTCTTAGTGACACAAAGCATATACTAAAAATTCTATTGTAATGAGAAACTGTATTTAGTCCATTTAATTAAGACCATTATTGTTAAGATATTATTTTATATTATAATAAAACACATCTAACTTCTTCAATAACTCTCTGTGGCAGTGCAAGGTGGGAACATTGTGTATGGACTTTTGACATCTTTATTAACCCTCAGCACCCATGCACAAGAGGGTTATAATAGTCGTCCTGTCTGTCTGTCTGTCTGTCTCTGTCACGCACTCTGATTTTGGAGATTACTGACAATTAACCGTTGATTTAGGTATGAATGTACTCAGGACGAAGATTTATTGGATTCTATTTTTTCTCTCTTATTAGTTTTATGGAGTACACTTTTTCAATTTATTGCTATTATTTATTTGGCACATGTTGTAGGAACCCTGTACCAACAATTATCATCTCTGTCAGCTGATTATAAATTATCCGACTGCATAGTATGTGAACAGATCATAAGTTTCTGTATGGCATTGTAAATAAACTAGTGGTGCGCTCGAATAGCGCAAATGCATGGCGAGCGAGTAAATATATGAGTATAGGAAGATGATTTGTGAAGGAAATCGCTAAATAATAGCAATGATTAGGCATGAAGAGTTAACAATAGCAGAATTACCTTAATAAACTTCGAAAGCAGTGGCAAAGAAGCGAAGCTTGACAAAGACTTAACAATTGTTTCAAGAAGAGAGTAGCTATAAACTTTTTGGTTGAAACAAAGTTGCGTAAGGCTTGCAGCAGGATTCTCAGTGCTCGTTAATTGAAAAATACTGGACTGTGAACGCTTTACCTAACTTACGTAATTAGAAGCGCGGGCGAAAAATTTGACGTACGCATACATACCTATATATATATATCTGAAATCTCAATAGGGGATTTGCATGATGACATCACGTAACATCCTACCACGCCCACCGATGGTATCACTGCACACCGTGTCCCATTGAAAATGTATTAGTTTTGCTGACCGCTTGGTCTATTTTTTGCTGTAGCAACAGCACCAGGCTGCACAGAGTTTCCAAATTACAGGAATAGCTTTATTATGAAATTTACTAAGTGCTGATAGCAAAAGTTTAGGATTTTCAGCCCTGGCTATTGGAATTCCTGGGAGTGAAATTTGGTGATGGTTATCTAACCACCCTACTTCTTCTTGGAACTCATCTTGAAAACTGAGACAGCTGATTTTTCTCAGAATTCTATAGCCTGGTGTGGTGGCCTGCCTATTGTGCTGTGGATTTTCTTAGAAGTAACCTGATTGTGGTGAAGTTATCATCTCCATAAACTAGTCAGGAGACACAAATGCAACCACCTGTCTGACAGACTCAGACTCTGGCAGAAATACCATTTATAAAAGCAAGTAGCTATAGTTGAACATCTTGCTCTTAGTCAGCTTCATGTTGTAAAGTTGAGATAGATAAAAGGTATGTATTTGCTAGCAAATATTGGCAACTTAAAGAAAGGTGAGCAAAATGGTAATGTAGCTAAACAACAGCCTCGCAATACTGTGACTTGTGACAAAGTAAAGAGGTCTAAGACATACTTCCTAAATTGAATATATTATATAGATCCAGATATTTGTCTTTGAGAATCAAGGTATGTATAAACGAAAACATTTTCTCACAAAGCGTGTGGGACTATTGTATATCTATGGACTGTATCAGTAATAATGTCCTGTTTGCTAGTTTTTAACTAGAATTTATATGTCCCTTCACCATTTTTTTACCTCTTCAACAGGTAGCTAGCTAATGGCATTACTTAACTCCACAGTAGGTGAGTTATTTTAGGTAGTTAATGCACGGACATTAATGTCCTGCAGAACTATTGCTTTCATGTTTTACACTGTGGTTAAACTGTAACTAAACAATCAAAGAAAATGAATACATATTGAACTAAGGGGAGAAAGATAATTAAAATAAACATAAAAACATACTCAATCTAAATAAAGTAAACTTGATCAGTAATAAGAGGCAATATTAATTGTAGGCTTGCCAATTCTCCACTGCCGTCCCTGTAGCAATGCTTTTTGTTACAATATCCTCCACAAAGATATTCAAGAGTTCTTCCACATTGTGGAGCAAAACAGCTGATGATACAAATCCTATCTTTTTAGAAATTAATCATTTCTTTCTCATCAGTTTATCCTTAGGAAAGTTATGAAATGATCACCATGTTGTTCTTTCTTCTGTTATCTTAGCATTCAGGAACAAAGCAATCTCTTTTTCTAACTTCTCTTTAAGACTCACCAATCCCTCCACAGAAATTAGTATCTTCACCACAATCAGCTTCTAAGAAGCAGGCCACCCCCAGGCTATAGAATTCTGAGAAAAACCAGCCAGTCTCAGTTTTCAAGGTGAGTTCCAAGAAGAAGTAGGGTGGTTAGATAACCATCACCAAATTTTACTCCTAGGAATTCCAATAGCCAGGGCTGAAAATCCTAAACTTTTGCTATCAGCACTTAGTAAATTTCATAATAAAGCTATTCCTGTAATTTGGAAGCTCTGTGCAGCCCGGTGCTGTTGCTACAGCAAAAAATAGACTAAGCGGTCAGCAAAACTAATACATTTTCAATGGGACACGGTGTGCAGTGATACCATCGGTGGGCGTGGTAGGATGTTACGTGATGTCATCATGCAAATCCCCTATTGAACACGACTGAGAGTCAGCTTCGCTCGCTTCGCTCGCTCGCTGAATGAACATTTCAACTTCCATAGGTTTTGAATTGAGTTTAACATTCATGATTGCATTCCCATTTAACACATTAATCTGAAAAGCATTTTGAGCTTTTAACACTAGAACTTATACATATTCTGTCCTCACTAATATTGGAATGATGGTTAAGTGGTTATACGCGAGAAGTTAGATGACTGACGCTATTTGTACACACTGGTTCCATCCACATTCATACTTTATATATAATGCACTAGGAAGAAAGAGATTACTATGAGTGAATTTTTAATAACTAAGCAAAGTACTACACTAAATGATTAGGTCTGCCTCAGCTCTACTATACAGTCATTGACTATTACAAAAGCCAAAAGAATAATTTATTTGGCTAGTATCAATAGGTCATACAGCCCAACTAATTGTATGAACAAAGAAAGGATAAAAAAAACTTTTAAAAAAATGTGATACTATCAATGCACAGCAGAAACCTCTAGTTATATATATATATATATATATAAAGTGCTCTATTGATTATTGTATTATGAATGCAACTGATCAGTCAGATAAATAAAACAAAACAGTATGAATAGAACACCATATCAAAAAGTGTTCTTTGGAGTAAAGAAAGAAGTAAATACTCTTTCTGACTTCTGTAACAGCATTCAAAACTGATAAACCCATTTGTATATTTTTCCTTGTAGCTAACCCCTTTACCTATCATGGGTTTGCGCACGGGGTTAGTTGGGCTGAAGCGCACGAGGTTAGTTGGGCTGAACTTACTTTTGTAACAAATGTTATATCAAAAAACTAACTAGGATAGATTTTTTGGTTCAATCAAGATTGTTTCAGATCGAGGTCCTTCTTCAGCAAGTTCAAACAGCTAATCCTAGAGAAAGAGAAAGAGCACTGGAGCATCCCATTGAACCAAAAGAAGATCATTGTCATTAACAGAAACAGCAAATCTCTAACATCCTATGAACAAGGAGTGCTTTCATTTAGGTCTGCATTTTGCACTTCCACTTCAAGATCTACCAGTAAAGGAAGTTATTGTGAACACAGAAGCTACTGCCAGAAAATTAGATGCTCGTACAGCACAATTGCTACATGAAAGAGTGAAAAGATCACCAGAACAGTACAAGCTACCTACGAAACCAATAATAGCCAGTCCTTTTTTAATAGTCATTTCAGATCTGAAAAAAGATGACAGCATTATTATCGTTCCAGCAGACAAGGGAAACTTCGCAGTTGTAATGGACAAACAAGAATATTATAACAAGATCAAATACTTAATGAAAGAAGACAACTATAGACAAATCAGGAAAGATCCAACCTTGAAATTAGAAAGAACTACACATGCCACACTCACACAATATGAAAAGAAAGGAGAGATAGATACAAGATTAAGCTATCATCTACAGTTACGGCCTGCTGAAAATTAGTAAGCAACAAATCCCTCTAAGGCCAATAGTATCAATGATAAGGTCAGTAACATATCCTCTAACCAAAGAATTAACACATATTCTAAATCCTCTCAGAGATAACTCTACAGACTATACATTGAACTCCCACCACTTTGTGAAGAGAATAAAACAGCTAACCATACAATAGTCAGACGCATTAGTCAGTTTGACGTGAAGAGTCTCTTCTCCAGAGTTCCCATAAAAGAAAGCCCTAAGTGTGTTAAAAGCAAAATTACAAGAAGATGAAACACTAAGATGAAGGAACAACAATGTCACCCGACACAGTCTACCATCTCATACAACTTAGTATGAAGGTCACTTACTTTGCTATCGAGGGAAAATTCTATGAGCAAATTGAGGGAGATCCAATGTGATCACCCCTTTCTCCAGTAATATATAGCAGATATCTATATGGAATTTTTTGAATCCACAGCCATCAGAACAGCCAGTCTACAACTCTCGCTTGACACATTTGTCATCTGGCCCCATGGAATTCAATCTCTACAACAATTTATATCCCATATCAACTCACTGTGACAAAACATTAATTTCACAATGGAGACAGAGGACAATGGCCAACTACCATTTTAGATGTACTGGTATAAACAGAAGGCACAATCCTCATAACATCGGTGCACAGAAACCCCACTCACACTGATCAGTATCTGAACTACAGATCTAACCACCATCGCCGAACTGGTATTATAAATGTCTAGCACACAGAGCTAAAGATGTAAGCAATCATCAACAACTGCAATTAGAGCTTAACACCTCGAAAATGTTTTCACAGATAACGGCTATCCTTTGGACTTGGTCAAGAAATGTCTGACAAAAAAACAACACCAAGAAAGATTCAGAGTCTGAACTTGAGGTCAAACCAGAAATTCTCTGCCTCCCATATTTCAGAGGTCTCAGTGAAAACATTGAAAAAATGTGTAAAGATCTGAACGTAAAAGCAATCTTACAATCCAAAATAACACCCCGCAGCATTCTCACCCGAGTTAAAAAGAAGCCACCAGAACATTAAGTGACTGGTGTGGTGTATCAAGTTAACTGCAGTTGTGGTTCCACATAATATATTGAAACAGGCAGAACTGTAGAGGTCAGACTCAAGGAAAATAAAAGAGCAATGAAAACAGAACAAAGCAACAATGGAATTCAGTACATGTTGAGAAAAAAAACTGGACTTACACAATTTTTTGGGACAGTGCTAAAATCCTAGAGAGAGAGAGAGAGCCAATATGGAACAAGAGAAGATACAAGGAAGCCATCCACATAAGAATCACACCACAAACTTGAATTTAGATCAAGGCATTCAAATAAACTTTATCTGGAACAATCAACATCCTCTGACACATAATTAACCATCCATCAACACCTACTTAGTATCATAAATTGACAGTATATAACCATCCATTCACCAGTTAAGTCACTCAACCAATGCACATGTAAAAGAAGAGAGCATGTGACCTCTATTGGTGAAGGATAACATGATATACAAGTTGAATGTTAGGTAAAGGTACGACAAAGATTCAGTATGCTACGACAAAGATTCAGTATGCTACATTACCCTCCCCTCCCAGTGAAACAGTGAACACAATAGTCTGTGAGTCTTGGTGGCCAGTGAATTTGATGGCCAGATCGGGTTGATCGAGGTTAAGGTGATTGAGACTGACGTAGATGTGTCCAGAGGGGGAGTAGTAGTGTATTTTATTTGGGAACAATAAGATACAAGAGAACTAGCAATACCAGTTGATGTGTTGCAGAGAATTGTAGAATCTGATATTGTCAGCCTTGAGTGTGAGAGAATATGAGGAACATATCTGGATAACATGTGGGTCAGACACTTGGGTTGCTACCATAGCTCATAGCTCTGAAATCAATCGCTGGAAGCGAATCAGACAGGAGGGCATTGGTCTGGATGCGAGACAGAACATCAGAAGGAACATTATCCTCACCATTAACATGCCTAATGTCAGAAGTATACTGAGCAACAAAATTTAAATGTCGTGATTGGCGTGGAAGGTTAGAAAAAAGGCCTCCTTTCGAAATTCGAAGGGCTTTTCTTTCTTACTTTGTGGAAGTCACTCGCCCCAGACTATGCAAAGCAGGCAAGGTTAGTGTGTGGATGATGATTCCCTTCCACATGTAAACGATAGGTGTGGTCAGGAGCACTAAATATTGCAGTCGCTTATCCTTAGTATAGATTTGTTAATCTGATAATAACCCACTGCCTTTGCTACATGATATTGTTGCTGAATTTACGGTAATGTTTGAGCTGTTGTTGATATAAACACTGCTGTAAAAATAAATGTCGTAACTAGAAAATGTATAGGCATGGTCGGGATCATTTAATATTTTAGATTCGGTTCGACTGCAAGATGATTTATGCCACATTATTCTCGCTGGGTGCAAAATGTCTGTCTTAATATTTTAGATTCGGTTCGACTGCAAGATGATTTATGCCACATTATTCTCGCTGGGTGCAAAATGTCTGTCTTAAAGGAAACAAATACTTTCATAAAATTTTTAAATTATACAAATGTTAAACTACAACAAAAAGAAGTTAGCTATATATCATGTTTTGGTTGTTACAAACATTAATCAGGCACTCATGAATTGTTAATAATCACTCGAAGACTTAGTTATTTCGTTCCTCAACTGCACTTATCAAAGATGTTGTCAAGGAGGACAGTTGGTGGTAATCATCTGCTGCTTTTTTCTTTTTTTTCTTGCAGCTAATTCTATGCACAATTTTACGTGCTAGATAGAAGCAGAAGTATATTAAAGGAATATATAGCAATACTACTTGTATTAAACTTATGACAATTGCATATTTTTTCTTAGACCAATAAGAAAGATTCTGATTCAGCATAGTCAGTAAGTTAATGACGGAGAGATTAGCAAACAACAATGCATCTGAAATGCCATGCCACTTGTTGCGATGAGGCTGGAACAGGACTTGAGCCAAAAGCATCAAAACAAACTGTGTTTCAAGTATGATGTAAAATGTGAGAGGCTCGCTGATGAAAGCAAATGCAATCAGAGTTGTTAAATGATACATAAAATATAATCCAGAAAAATAGCGACATTCATCACGAAAGCAACTTTGGAAACTGTCAAAAAATGGTTTACACTTTTCCAGTGGTATCACAAGACACAGTATTTTAAGTACCTTTGACTCATTCAGTCTTAGACAAGCCAGAATTTTATAACAGAGCGGATATGATAGAAGAAGTAATGGTGATAAGATTCCAATTGATAAAAATATAAATAGAGCCGGTAAAGCATATGCCAAGTGCTTCTCTCTAAAATAATCTAAAGTTCCGTCATAAAAAGGTACAGTTTTTATCCAATATGCTCCATTCTCTACGCTCATTGAGTATAGCCTAACTGGAGTGAGAAGAAACAATGAGATTCTGGTACACTCAGAGTAACAGATGACAAGAAAGCCAGATATTCCATGAATGATAGAGCTGCTGTAGTCTTGCTGCACTTTGCTGTATGAAAATTTACTAGTTATTTTAATGTCACAACATTTGATAACTGCTATAATTCCAAGGATCAAAAGCAAGGCATAAAACATGGTTATGTATTTGAAAGCAAGGATGTCTAAGTTACTTGCTGATGCCCACAGGCAAAACGATGTCTTGTCATCATGAAAGAAACTCAAGCGAAACATGCTAGCAATGGACATGTAAACATTGAGTGCCTGCTCAGTAAACTCTGGAAATACAATGTGTCCATTGTTTCTAATTCTCATAGTATTTGAAATCTGCATGAACAGAATAAAACCACTGGCGGCACCTGATGTTAGCTTTATTCCTAAAATAGTGATTGCAAAAAATACTAGAGTTACTGGAATTATTTGAGACAAAATGTAGTACAACCATCCTAACCTACACTTATTCATGACTTGCTTGCAGTGATTTGTACCACTGTGGTAGTGAATGGCATAACCTTCCCTACATCTGCTGCATAATATTCCAGTGCGATGAGCCCCACCACAAATAAGATCATCCAGTTCTTCTCTAGAAGGTGTTGGTGGTAATGCATATTCAGTGGCATTCAACGAATCTGCAAAGCACTGCAATTGTGGGCAAACAGAAAGTAGCAAGCTCGAATTTTCTTTAGTGTATTTGTTAGAATATCCAGCCCAGTACCCTCTGGAGAGCTTAGATTGAAATGCAATTGAGTTGCATGACGTGATGCCTTCATACAGTTTCATATCTGCAGAGCAGATGCAAGCTCTTGAGGTTTTATTGTGCACATATCCAGGAGGACAATCCAACATGTCTACTTCAAACTCTACTGTTTTTTCACGAATAGTAATAGTTTTCAAAATAACATTGGCTTTATCTCCAGGTCTTCCATAAAAAATAATCCAGTTATTGGAGATATAAGTGTAGTCTTTGTCCACTGAAATGTTAGATTTATCCAAGTTTTTTATTGTCACTTGAAAAACTGCGGCTATTTTGTTTTTAAACTCATCCAATACCTGAAGAGGAAGCATGAAGTGTTTCCCTGGATTTGAACGTATGATTGTTGTGTTGATTGTAATGATGTATTCTGATGTACTCAAGTCATACTTATTGCGGTTAACAAATGTAAAATTACTTATCCTTGAGAACACATCTTCAAAAGTTGCAAATTTATTGTACATTTTAATTGATTTATAACATGGCAGTAAAGTTGTTGAATAAATGGAATGCCCAAATTGTAATGACTCATTTTTGTTTCTTCCTTTTAAGCCACCAGAATTGTTCTGAAAAATAAATTTAGTGTTTTTACAGTTATTTTCGACACTCTGAAGGAAGCAAGTTTTTGAAGAGTGTATGTCTCTTTGGCTGTACATTACATGAAATATTGCTCCACCCCCGTCTTCAGCTACATTGCTAATAAATTGAAATGTTGATTGATCATCATAGACCATAATAGAAAATCCAATTAATGCAATGGCTCCTCCTTGGAATCCAGTATTGTTTACGAAAATAATATCGGAGTTTTGCTGAAATACAATCTTTCCAGAAAGTGCATATAAAGCAGAACCAGTGTTATCAAAAAATTGTACATTACCTGAGAAAAAAATTAGTAAACGCTCAATCCAAATAGTACCTTTTCCTTTTAGGTTTTGGGAATCCACATCAGCTCTTCTTGAAATAACATTATTATTAATGAAATTGCAATCAGTGATGGTTACTATGACTTCCAGACTAAAAACTCCAGTGTTCAAATTCTGAGGGGAAAAGTCAGCGGCTGCTCCAAACATGGCTTTGTTACTTCTCCAGATACTTTTAACAAAGGAAATCTTGTTAGTTCCCTCTATATTTTTGTGAGCAAAAAAGCTGGTTCCACCCCCATAGTAAGCTACATTATCTTCAAAAACGCACATATAAAATAAAATAGAATTATTGATAGAAAGTGGAAGTACAAATCCTACATTTACACCACCACCGGCATTGTTGGGACACTGATTTGCCATAAAATCACAAAACTTTATATTGATTTCTACTCCAGAAGCCTTGTATATAGCCAGATAGAGTCCACCACCCCAAATAGCCTTGTTGTGTGCTATGGTACACCTGGATAGCACTATTTTGATTTGATCTGTATTATTGACACCTATAGACAGTCCTCCACCTCTTCCCCATCCTGCTGTAGAAAGATCGAAATCCTGATCTATAATGCCATCATTATTGCAAAATGAACAGTTTGTGATTTCATATGCACTATTTCTAAAGTTAGTACATAGTAATTCACAACATTTTTGCTTTATGTTGTCTTCACAAAAACAAGTCTCAATATGAAGTCCTACTCCAACAAAAATATTTTTGGCTCTATAAGAGCTATTCTCAAATTTACAGTTGCTTATCCTTATTATACCTTTGTTATTGATCAATAATATCCCGCTACCTTTGCTGCCTGATATAGTTACAGAATTTACAATAATATTTGAGCAGTTCTCAATATAAACACTGCTGGAAAAATGGAGGTTGTCATTAAAATTTGAAAATGTAGCTCCACATTGTCTAATAGTAACATCTCTTAAAGTGAGGCCACTAACTTGACTTATGCGAATCCCTGAGTTAGGCTTCTGGCAATGAATAACTGTAGGATGTCCTTCAATAGTAACCATGCTATTATTTGAAATTAGTAAGATATCTTGAAGAAAAAATGAGGTCGAACAAAGTTTCAATTTTAAGCTATTTGCATTTGAAGGGACATTTGATATATTTGTAATATTTCTGGTACAGAATTGATGTGACATGCATTGGTGAATGCCATCAGATAAGCAAATATCATATACTTCGCCATATGTTACTATTATTAGCATACAAAGTACGTAGATCTTATTCTCCATCGCTATGATGATAGCCCATCAATCTATATAATGAGACAGACCGTGCTAATCATCGATTTAAATAGTTTCTTTCCAATATGTTTTGGGATTTTAATGTTCCAAACAAAAAGTAGACTTTGGTACTGCTAAAGGAAGGTACAATATATTTACTATCTAAATGATTAATGAATAAAATGTTTCATTTCACTATGAGCCTCTAAATGTTTCCCACTGAATTACAGCCGTATTGTTTTCTATTGAAAGTTTACTAAATAAATTATTTGTCATTTTTAAGTGATATTTTCATTTTCAAAGTAATTGTACACTCATACATGTAGAGCTGCTTCGGTAAGTCCTTATCAAACTTTATCATAATATACTTGTTACTCCATCAAATTTAAAATCTAGAATCAGGTGTGTGTCTGATACTATTATACAAACATAAAAGTAGCCAAATTAATTCGTACTACTAAAATATTACTAGAATAAAGTAAGTTATAAGCTTAAAGGCTTGGTTTTAACTGCTGAACTATATTATTGGTGAGATTATACTTTGATGCTTTGTTGCTGTGGCCCATTGTCATGGTCACCACCACAGAACCCGCTACCATTGCTTCCATCAATAAATCTGAAATGACTGATGATTAATGATATAATAGCATAATGTTACAGAAACGAAGATTAGAGCTAGCGAAACTACCTCGAACAGCAAGAAATTATTTGCTCATGTGATTACAACATAATGATAGGGACGCTACCTATGAAAGCTAGTAGTACCTATTATGCAGAGCTGATAAGCAGCCTGAAATTCAGAAAAATAGCACAATACATCATTCTGTGTAAATCACATAATTCAACAGTTAATACTCAGTGATTTCCAAAATCAGGGTGTGACTTACAAGACAGACAGACTGACTGACAGACAGGCAGACAGACACAGACAGACAGGCATTTTGACGGATGTGTGGGACCTCACCCACATGGAATGCATGTTCTCCATGTTGAACAGAGAACTCACAAACAACATTACATATAACAGTCACCTCCTTAGCTACACACACGCATAAACAACATTTTTCTAGATCTTTCTTTTTGACCATGTGGCCTTCATGTGTGGACTGTTCTCATTGGTCATTCTTTTTAAGTTTCACCATCCAGTGGGTGTGGGACATATAATCCCAACATGCTCAGTGAACCTGGTCTTGTCCTGAAGTAATAGATCACCTCCATCATCTCTGTACTTACACTTTTGTTACTCTAAACTTAAACTATATATTGAGGAGGGATAAATCAAGTGCCGGGTTTAGGAGTCTATATAGCTGGACTGATCTAAGCAGGTTGGCCTGGTGGCAGCCTACCTAACCCGAGAGCAAGAATACCACCCATAACATTATTGTAAACAAAACATTATTACCAATAGAGCACTACGTCATAATGGTGGCCACCTGTTGGAAGGCCAAGGCTTCCATGCGTCCCAAAAATTATCCTCCCTCCTCCCTCCCACAGATTTAAAACCAATAGGAATTAAATGTGGACAATAAATTAGTATGAAATTGAATAATGACATGAAAGTTTCAAAAACAAGTAAAAACAACAACAACAAAAAAAAAAAGGCAACAAAAAACAACAATTATAGAATGTCATCTATGAATAACACATAGTATAAAAAAATCATAAAAAAAAATTAATAAGAGCAGTTAGGAATAATATTCTAATAAAATCCTTTTGGTAGTTTCAGATATAGTACCACTACCTACATAGCATACACACACACACACATACACACATCAATGCTGTAATAATTTAGCATGCTAGAATTGGTTGTTGCATCATAATTATGATCATTGTAATTAAATGCATTTCCTGAGTTGTGGTCACATTAATTATAGCCTGGGTATTTATACCGCATCAGTTTTTATGTTGTGCAGAATGATTTGGATTGTCTTTTTTTGATTATAAGAATATCACAAAAAAAACTTTTAAATAACGTGTATTGTTTTGTTGTTGTTGTTTTCCCCTTCAATTCAAGCAGTTTCAGAGAGTTGTTACTATGGCACTGAAATCCCTTTACCCTGTATGCTAAATTAAAAAACTGGACCTTATTTTCAGTAGCTTCAGTGTTAGAAGTCAATAAAAATAGTATAGTCTTTAGGCTCGCTCGCCATTTGTGCTCAAGCACACCACTAGTTTATGGTAGGTAAAGTATCGTTCATTTATGGTAGGTAAAGTATCGTTCATTTATGGTAGGTAAAGTATCGTTCATTTGTGGTAGGTAAAGTATCGTCACAATCAATAGAACGTGCTGGTTACTTCTAAAAAGCAGGTGCAATTGACGATGGAAGGCGGCGTAGGTTTAAAATGGAAGGGAAGAGAAGGCAAAAAGGCGAGCGATTAATTATAACTAAAAAGCGGATGGAATCGACGAGTAAAGGTGGGGGTTAGTTTTCAAAAGAAAGGCTAAAGTACGAAATAAAAGACAAAAGTTTCTCAGGACAGAAATTCAGAAGCAGGAGAGTTAGACAAAGTAAAAGGGGGCTCCATGACTCAAGAAAAAGAGCTGAAGTTAAGAGAGGTGGGTATAAGAATAGCTCAGATAGTTCAGAAAAAAGAGAGCAGGAGAGAGAAACTTATGTAACCTTAACCAATGGTAGAGAATGATAACTGAGTAAGATAACTTGTGCTACTGCGTTCCTACTTTGCAATACGTCAAGCGCCACTATGTGGCGGGGTACTTGCTAGTATATATAATATACAACTAATTGCACGCGTCATTATAATGGGGAGATATTTCACAAGTATGTGAAAGTATTTCCACGAGCTGCAACACGAGTGAAAATGCAAGCTTGAGAGTGAAATGTCATCTACATGTTGGTTATTTTAGAACTGTCTCAAGCCTTATTGTTCAGAGGTAACTTCACCGTATCTCAATAATTCAATTGTCCGGAACAATGCACAGGAGCATGGGAGCATTCAATATATGTGTTCACACACAGAAGTCGGGCACAACATGAGAGTTCGTAAAAGTTGGGGGGAAAAATTGCTACATTTCTCAAACGATCAGGTTCCGTGTGTTGGCAACAGTTAAAGCTACCGCTACCAAACTTGGAGGCTCACTATCCGGATGCCAATAAACATGTAAATGCAAAAAAAAAAAAAAAATTTTTTTTTTTTTAATCGGGCGACCATTGTGCATGCATGGTCATCAATAAGGGAAAATATTGAAGTTTCACGTGACGAACGCTGGCTGAATGGTTCCTATGACATTGAAACCATTTACCAGATGTAATTTTAAAAGCCTCGATCATTATTTCTGAATGCATAATGTCAAGAGCCAATGGTAAATTAATACTAAATGCTCAGCCTGAAATGCTGACTACTCAATGAAACTGAGGTATGTACATGTAAGTACATAATTATGTTGTTTGTTGTTGTTTTTTTGTTTACAAAACTTTGTGTGTACCCTAACAAAGCAGGCTCACTCGCCATTTGCGCTCCAGCACACCACTAGTTTACTTTGTTGTTAAAATTACTTGCGCACAATGACTCACTAGTCATTAGCGCTCAAGCACTATATAGTCCGTCTTGCCAGTCACATCCTGGTAAATACTGTACACTAATTAATATTGCTCACTATTGTAGTAAAGCAAGCAGATTCAATGGTGGTGAGTGGACTGTACTCGCACGTTTTTTTAAACACCTACTGTAATTGGGTCAAAGCTATTTTTGACTCCATACACGCCACTATACCCAATACCATGTAACAATATGACATGCCATGTAATAAGGCATTAATGGCTCAATATGAGGTTATCATTATGTAAAAATTCAATCTTCATAAATACTCAATTAAGGTATTGTAAATAGCATGGAATGCCTCCAGTCCAAGTTTATCTCCTCCTCTAAACTGAATCAGTAGTTTGTCAGGTAACAATATTACACAAACAGACAAGCATGCAAATGCATGTCAAAATGTACATTGTATATATATATATGTGCATGTCCACATGTATGTGTGGAATATGTACATGTCCATGAAAGTGCATGTACATATGTGACCGTCTACAGGAAAACCGGGCACAACGCGGCGAACGTAAATATCGAGAAAAGATCGATCGATTTCTTAAAAATGTATTGTTTCAAGCCAACGGAAGGGAACGGTTAAATCTATTATAGCGGGAACGCCTTAAGCTACGACGATAAAACTTGGAGAGCTCAATATCTGGACGCCGACAACTCTGTAAGTGCAAAAAAAAAAATTTCAAAGGGTGCCGCGTTGTGCCCGGTTTTCCTGTAGACGGTCACATATATGCATACATTGTGTAAGTATTGCTCACCAGAATATCCCAATGATGAATGTTGAATGGACGTGGAAGACTCTGTGTTGTCAGAATGTGTCAATCCGTCATGAGCGCCATCCTTCTGTGACAGACTAGAGAACAATAACAAACACAACAATAACAAACACAACAATAAAAAACACAACAATAAAAAACACAACAGTAACAAACACAACAATAACAAACACAACAATAACAAACACAACAATAACAAACACAACAATAACAAACACAACAATAACAAACACAACAATAACAAACACAACAGTAACAAACACAACAGTAACAAACACAACGCTATATCTAAACTTGGCCGTCTTTCAACAACTGAACAAAAAAATATTATCATCACTATTTGCTCATAATACGCACACATGTGGGCTGCTCACTATGCTGAGTTTTTGCTTCTCAATTATGACGTTAAAAAAAAAAACAACGACAAAACCCCCTCATATCTACCAATAATTACTCCCAATAATTTCTATCAAAATAATTTCATCAAAATGAAAAGCACATTTATTATTCACCTTTTAGACTGAGAGCTCCTGTCACTGCTTGTGTGCTGAAGTAAGATACGTCGAGTGGTTTCAGAGATAGACCCACCCAGTCCTTTCGTCTTTTTCTTCCGTGACCCAACCACATGAGACTGACGACCCTTACCCAATGACACAGCATTGTCTCCAGAAGACTTTCGCTTCTTGGTCTTCGCAGAAGAACCAGCTACCCTCGCATCCTGATCATTATCGCTAACTTCCAGCAATAGGCCATCTTCTTCGGACATGTCTCCAACGGCGTCCGACGCAGACAACTCGAGGTCTGCCTTTACCAGCGTGGAGGGAGGAGGAATCACAGCCATCGCCACATGAGACAGATCCTGGGTCTTGCTCGTTCTCAAAGAATATTCCGATGAAGCGACCGGTAGAAGACAGCCTCTGATCAGCTCAGAGTCCAACTCCGGTGGTTGCAGCGGCACAAAGACGGGTCTGGAGAGTGACAACAGCCTCGGTTGCTGCTGTACGGGCAATCCAACAGGCACGTTAATGGCGGACAAGTCCGAACTCGAAGTCTGTGACGGAAGAAACTCTGAACTGCTAGTTACTGCTTTACCTGATAGTGAAGTTGAAAGAGAGACAGAAGAGGATGATGAAGTGAGGTGGAGGAGAGGAGACGCTAGATGAGGTCTCAAGGTAATGATATTGCTGGTAGTGGCGGCGATGGTGGTAGAGGTCAGGGGGTTGGAATTTGAAGGTTGCTGCTGAGTGGAGTCTTCTGAGGCGTGAACTGGTTCCATACTGAAAGTGAATAAATATATTTATAAAAAATAAATAAAAAAAATTAAAAAAAGGGAACAGCTGGGGATAGGTTTATGGTGGTAAATTATACGCAGGGTTAAATAAAGAGATGTCCGGGTAAAGGGAGACGTGAAAGACAGTTGGTGTGATGTACAAAGGGTGAGGTTTAATTAGGAAGACAAATTGGGAACATAGATGAGCGAAAGAATTTAAGGAATGGGATCAAATGTAGATAAATATATATGTACCTTATATTATAATTATATTACACTAAATAATAATTACTTTCTTCTTTCGGATCCGGAGTCCGGAATATGTTTAAGTAAAATGCGTTTGGTGTTCTCAGATATGGTGCCCACACCAATCAGCTTCTTCCTACGTCTCGCCCGCTTCCTAACACCTTTCTGACGATCATTAGCTGCAACGCAACAATGAAGTCACAATGTAATGGAAAGAACTGATAATACCAAACTACACACACATATGTATACAATAGTGAGGCAATGAAATAGAGAGATTAACCAGGATTTTCAAAGGACCAAGGCAGCAGTGTCCAGAGCATATCAAATAGTGTAACATAAGCTTAATGAAAAATATACAGTATATCCAGCCAATAAAAAAAATATTCAGAATAAATTCAAAGAGACAGTAATAACCCTGTACAGGTAAGTACCATATGAATCAGTGGAGTCACTGCTCACATGCATTCTGCTATCTACATAACTTTTGCATGTGATATACACAGTCAACCACAAATTATCATTGGATCCATTCCTCAAGCTTTTTGGTATCCCTGTGCCTTCAATGTTTTTAGAGCATGTATGATACAAAAACAAACCTGCTCAGGAATACACATAAAGAGTTAGCTCTCAAGGTCCATACTTGACACTGCGTACACATCGTAAGGAGAGCGGTGGCGGGAGGGGGGAGGGGAGGGGGGGGGGGGGGGGGGGGGGGAGGGGTATTGGGAGGGAAGCTGGGAAATAAGGATAAAATAAAAGATTGAATCTTTGCTTTGTACATCACGAAATTATGTACAGTATCTAATTAGATTAGTATATAATGTAGATACATACTATAACCAGTAACTCCTTTACCAAATCGAGTTAGTCCTTTCGTTGCTGGAGCTGCTGTTGGCGGTGCTGCTGCTGATGATGATGACTGTGATGATGGGAGGAGTTTGGGAACTGACGATAGCTTGGGTGGAGATTGCTTGGAAAGCAATGTGGGCGTGGCTACTGTATCAAGGAGCCGATACTGGCAGCCCACGTCCATGGTGAGTGGCTTGTCGTGGGAGGAGTTTGGGCTATCGCAGGTTGAATGGTCATGGCTGTACGTATGTATATAAATAAGTATGTTTGTAAAAATATGGGCCAGTCTTAGAAGAGGACTACGTAAATGTGAGAACCATGTGAATATACTGTCTGATGTTGCTACATGTAATATCAACCATCTTGTCATTTATGTTACGTTCACTAACTCTCTCCCTGCTTCATCTTACCAACACGGTACGTGTGCAGACAAAGCAAGAAATGATATCATAATTTCAGCCAAAATGATTCTCTATCACTCCTATACAGTATACCTTACACATTGATATTTAAGCTGTGCTTGCTTACACTTTTTTGGTTCTGTTTAGATGTGTGTGTGTGTGTGTGTGTTTATTCGTGTGTTTACTAGTGGTGTGCTTGAGCACAAATGGCGAGCGAGCCTTAAACTACACTATTGTTATTCAAACTACTAAAATAAAGTTGAGTTGTTAAATTATGCATATACGGTAAAGGGGATTCAATGCCATAGTAACCACTCCCCTCAACTGTTTGAATTGAAAAAGAAGCAACAAAATCAAGTCACGTTATTTAAAATTTTCTTTGTGGGATATTCTTAATAGTAGTTGTAATGCACAATACTTTCACACAACTGAACATACCTACGCAAGACTTACCTTTGTGGTTCGTCTAGTGGACAATGAATTGTCAAGTAAATGCTGTTGAGTAGTGCTTATAACTGTGACAAATAGTGTATTAACTTACCACCGCCACTAACTCGGATTGAAATGGAGCTCCCAGCACCCGCAAAACAATTCAAAGCGGTAAACAATTCAATTTCTAAGGTGATACGGGTAATGGTCGCTACACCAGAGGATTCTGTTTAGTGAAGTTTGGGACGGGGTCGAACACGGAGCGAACACAAAAATACGGAGGGTCAAAGTACAAAATGACATACATACGTCCAAACATATATCTAAATAAATAAACAAACATCCCCGATTTTCGATTGTGTTACCCCTGTAAGTGTCTCGCTCACTACGCTCGCTCGCCGATTAAAAGAGTTAGAGGGGGAGGGATGGAGGAGCTTATTAAAAGGGTAAGAAGGGGGGTGGTATGTATGTGTGTGGAGGATGGTATGACAGGAATATAACAATTCTAGAAGGAGCAATGTACGTAGACAATATATAAGACCCAATATAATTATGGGATATCATTAATTGTAGTTTAACAGAAAGTGTGTTAAATGATTGACCAAGAAAATAAACCATTTTGAACCTTCCAATACATGCATTTTTAAGAACCGCATTAATCGCCATGGTCTTTAGGTAGCCTATGAAATATCACTAGTGACTTGAACCAGTACTGTTTGATATTCAACTTCTTTTAATGTGCCAGATTTTTTTCACGTCAAAATCATTTTATCCTAATACCACTGTCTCTGATGTATCTAATAGAGTGGTGTGGTCTTACATAAATGGCCTCTAGACCATATTAGAACTGCTCCTAGTTGGTAACAATTATGTAATCGGTAAAGGGTCTGTTGAGCACAAGTTAGAAATGATTGCTGTGAGGGAATACATATAACTCGTGGAGATGAGTGGCTACATGTACATGTCTCTAGTTGTTATAATTAGCTTGTAATTACTTCAAAACATAAAACAACTATCACTGAGGGTTGGCACCTTTGGTGCTGCTTTAGTTTACCACAGTGTGACTAAAACATTTAAAAAATGTGAACTTGCAGTATGAGTACAGTGTAGTGAAGCCAGGAAGGACATTCCTGTAAGGTCAGTCATTCCCCCACATCCATACTTGGGCTAGTTATGTAGACATGCCCTGTTTTTAAAGACAGGGTTTCCTTTATCAGAAAGACCATTAAAAAAAAATAAATAAATAAAAATAAAAAATAAAAAAGAGTGGATGGGGAGAAGGAGGGTATTGCAATAGGAGAAATACCATCATGTTGACTTCCATTTAAAATTAAATAGAAAATACACAAACACACACAAGTCTACATCGTATCCCAGAGGCAAAAGCTCCTCCACACACAATAAATGAATAAATTAATTAAGTACTAAATAAAATAATCAATTTAAAAAAAGTAGTGCATAAATCCTCTTGACCATATCAATGCTGAAATTGGCTCCACCCCTCATGCAAATAGATAAACTAGTGGTGCACTTCAATGACAAGTGAGTTGGTATAGCCAAATATCAAAACAAAAAAAAAAAAAAAAGGAATTTAAAAAATATTGTCTATGACAGAAATTACAAAAATGTGAATGCGTGAGCAGCTGTTATGCGGTATAAATTAGACTTGCACTACAAACTGAAATTTAATTTCAATGTTATTAGCTTTTTAACACACACAAGCAGTTAGAGAAGCAGTGTCCTCTTCTAGAGACTGTCAAGCAAGCTGAAAATGTACCCAACGGTTAGAAATTTCATACTCTATCACATGCCATACTAACAAGCTACCTACTGTATATACACAGTTTATAGACATTGTATATATATAATATACACAATATAATTGGCTCAAACCTCTACCCCGCCTGACAGTGTCTCACTCTACTTCTCTTGCTCGCCACTAATAAGTCACTAGCTTCACTGGGGAAGAAGATACACAATGCCACTAAGCATTAAAATCTCTGATTATCATTTCTGTAGAAAATAAAATCTATGACTTTAAAAGCAAGGATTATTTGGGAATGGAGGGGGAAGTGTGGGAGGGGGAGGGGGGGACTAGGACTCATTCTGAGCAGCCAGATTAAGTGGGAAAAGGGCAGAATAAGTGTGAATATTATTATTATTTGTTGCATTGTATATAATATAGTGTGGGTGAACAGATCAATTGGTTCTTACAACATACAGACTACTCCAATATCACTTCACAATTTCACTCATTAGATGTATTCTCTCTCTTCCACATTCCTGGTGGCAACCAAATATTTTTAATTCTGTATTATTCCAACATCATGCTGCTGGTTACAATATGTTCTACTAATTGACCTTATCCATTAATTGGGCTATCACCCAAAAGTCAACTTGGTCACAGTCAATCAGTCACCAGTAAAAGCACCTTCAGAATCAGATACAGGATACAGTAGCTCGTTTGGTGCAATTGGGAGTTTACTAGAGGTCTATTGCACTAATCAATAATGGCAAAGAGAATGGTGGTGGGAGGAGTAGCAGAATAGTGTATGTCACTAATTAAAACTTTGAACTACAAAAACAACAATTAAAATGTAATACATTCTCTTAAATAGACCCTATTGACTCCACCTACACATATTCCTCCAATATAAACTAGCCTTAGTAATAGTGCTACCAGTGAATGTATCCTACTGAACAGGTTGAAGATAGTGCATACCACTGAACAAGTTAAAGGTGGTGCATACCACTGCATTGCAGTCCAATATAATCATACCTGGCTTGAACCAGAAGGGAGTCCATAGCCTTATGAAGAAGCTCTGCGGGACTGCCACAATCCCAAGTGTCTGCAAATAGTCGCCATCGCTCAAGAGCCTCTTTAGCTGTCGAGCCTACTCCTAGTTCTATTCTGTACCTCTTGTCACTTGCTATTCGGCTCCTTGGTTTATTCGACAGAGGTAGCCTAGATTCTGGTTGAGTATCCGCCATTTTACTACTTCATAACTATCTAACAAACAGTAACAACACACACCCTTCTCTTCATAGTAACGACATGACAACTGATATTCACTGGCTACAAGAAATGGTAAAGGGTTCATGATGGCTCCACCCAAAATGTCTGGGGCGTGGGTGGGGTAGCCAAGAAAGTTGGGTGTGACCTTTATCGTTTCAATACAGCTTTTTCCGCTCGGAAAGGGGGCGGGGTGCACAAGATTCAAGAAGTAACTTGCTGCAAGTTGACCGTTGTGTTGGGTGAATGTGGGGGTTAGTGCTCCAGCCGTCCCTCCAGTGTCGCTGTTGTGGAATACGCGTACGTAGGTGAGAAAAATTAAGGACAGTCAGTGTTAGCTCTCCAGACTCTTTACCTAACCGCTACGCTAACCTTTACTCCGATTTGTTCCATTCCTCCAGATTCTGGAGCAATATTATGTGTATAACTTATGAGGGTGGGTGTGATTTATGTATGAGAAGGGCATGGTCCAATGTTTGCACTGCGAATTCGCTTAATATCCAACCAAGGGTGTAGCCAGAAGCTCTAACAGTGAATGCATCTAGATGGCTGGCCATGCTACACTTAGTTGGCTTATTCCAAACCGTTGGTCACTTTAAAAGCACTGACTTTACAAACTTACAAATTTAGTGCTCGCTGCGAAATAAATGATTACGTAATAGTTTATTACTTTATATGACACCATGGTTACCTTCCACTGGAACGAATCGAGTAAATGCTGTTGTCCAGCACACCCTCTTTCCCCTGTAGAGGTTAGATAAAGAGTTTGGCTTACAAGACTATTCTATATAGTGGAAATTGCGTACAGTATAGTACTATTAATTTTCAAGTGTCCTGAGCAACTATGATTGATTTTGCTGGCTTGTTGCAGTGTTGGGGTTTGGTTTTGTGGCAATAGTCACTGTTAAAATAATCTAAACTGGTTATGACAGCAGTCCAGTTTCGACACCCAAGTCTAACAAGACTATTTACTAATCATATAGAGTTTGGTCATCATCCATACTCAATCTCATATTCTACCTACCCAATGGCATATGTATGGGCAAAATCAAAAGATGCCCGCTCTCCAAAATGTGTGCCCTAAGTTTTTATGTAGCATGCATGTCAGAAAGTCCCAATGTTCCTGTGTTGTTGTTGTTGTTTTTCCACCAAGCCAAGGTTATTACTAAACTCAGAGAATACCATGAAGTCCTGAGAGAGTTGTAAAATCCCTATGGCTGAGTGTCAAGCACATAATAGAGCTTTAGAAAGTATGGATCTGAGAATGCTGTGGTTGTAAGTCACGCACTCGAGGGGTGTGGTAATGTTAGCTGCGAATTGAAGGACCAGATCTGCGCTGAGGTAGCTAATCAGTAAATGATTCTCACTGTGGAAACGGCGAAGGTCAAGCAATTCTAGAACTCTTTCTTCCCAATGCGCAGGTCGCACAAACTCATAGATTCTATTCATATTCAATTGTGTCCTCAAACATGGGAGGCCCGTCTCCCTAAAATTGTGGTTTTACATTTTTTGTTATAACTTTACTATGCGTGCATATTTTTTTCACTTTGAAGCTCAACATATTACCCATCTGAAGCTCTTCAAAATGAGCTAAAAATATTGGCAGAAAACCACACCCACCAACATTCTAAGGCATCAACGTCAAGAAAACCCTTACCTACCCCTGCGAAACTAAACCCCTCCTACTTCAACATCAAGACTTCAAACTTCACACACACATTCTTTAATATCTTGTTTACAAAGTGAATTACCAGATTTTTCTAAATATTTTTTTTAATTTTATATTATTTTTTTTTGTAAAAAATGGCAGTTCTGATGAAAATTTGGAGAAAAAAAACGTGAATAACTCAACCAAAAAAAAATTTTTTTTAATTTGGTAATTCACTTTCAAGAGTAGAAAATGAACTTTCAGACGATATAAAAACATTTCTGTAAAAAAATAGTGAGAGCAAGTTATGGTTTTTGGCAGATTGACTGTTTCACTTCTGAGATAATTGCGGAAAACCACAAAACAAGTTTTCCAGCTGATAATGCCTGCAACAGAAGAAAACGAAGCATATGTTACATTGTAAACACAGGTCCCTACATAAGAGCTGAAATAAACAGATACACATGAATGTAGAAGCTATTGTACATATTACTAAGCTCAACTTTAAAGGGTCTTGTGCCTCATCATTGCCTCAAAAAAGCACCCTGACTTATCGTTTACACTTAGGTTGCTCTTCTTTCGACACATTTAGTACTAAATTTTCATCTTCTAAGAGCAATGTTATTTTTAGTTGAGATGTACACATTACGACTTCAAAATCTTGCCAATGGTGCATTACAGAAAAAAATAACGCATAGAAATATTGATCAGCATAGATAATAGATAGTATAATTTTATTTCAAAATTAACCAAAAAATTTCGTTTAATTTTCGTGTTATTTGGCTACTTTGGGGAATTTGAGGTATTTCCTTACTTCAAGTCTACTTTGCATGAACTAACTGATAGACCATTTCAATCTTCCAAATTATAGTCAACACTACCATCAGCACCTTGTAAGTAGGAAAAACTTTCAACTGGAGCTTCAGAATTTTCAGTAAGAGCCTCCTCATCAGCTAAAGCTTCAATATTGTCAGCTATAGTCACAGGCTCATCATGGATCATCAGCAACAGCTCCTGGGTCTGATAAAACAAAGCAGTTACCTTCAGACACACTAAAACTACTTATATAATCACTGAACTAGTCTTTTACAAACATATTCACCATAGCAGATGCTGTGTATCGACGTGAAGAACCAGCCACGGAAGAAGCCTTCGAGCTAATCGCTCTAGCGGTATAGTCTAATTTATTTATAGGAAGTTTATCTTCCTTATAATCGCAATAAAATATTTATAAGCGAAGATACCTTACCAGTTTCATCATAAAAATAAAACAAAAAGTTAATCATATATGATCAATATTTCTATAGTTTGGTCGGAAAACAAAGCTATTATTGTTATAAGCTGAAAATTAAGACCTTTATTTTTCAATAGTAACGACTTATTTTGCATTATTTTAAACTAACACTGAGGATTTGCACTCTTAGTCTCTAATTGATACAGTTTTAAATATTTTATTAATATTTTTATTGATGTAGGTGTTTTTTACAGCAATGGGAGCCATAAATCATGACTGATCCATCCTACATGAACAAGGTTTGGATATATGCATGTAGTAGTGATTTTACACTAGGGTCTCTGACCTATAGTTCACTAGATTAATCCATAAATGAGATTTATTAACTTTTTCATAGCAGTTGCTATAGTATTATACAGTAGATTTTTTCTTTTTATTGTTTTAGATTTAATTTATGCAAACAGTTTGATTTTACAAACACCCCAATCCCCAATTAGTTCGGATAATTGATATTCCACTGTATTTGTACATATATATATTACGATGGTGATGTCACAGAATGCTTCAACTGCTCAATTAGTGAAGTGAGCTACTTTGAAGTCGTCAGTGCAGTGGTTTGAAAGGGTTTAAATATTGGAAAAAACTGTTTTATGCACTTATGTGAGCTGGTCTCGGAAAAGGGACCTTTATGGCACAAAAATTGATATTATGATATGGACTCCAGAAGTAAGTCATCTGAAGAATGCTTTTGTTTTGTTTTTTTGCTGAATTAGTCTTGGTGACCTTTACTTTAAATTTCAAATGTCAAAACGACCTAAAGACCCCAAGCGTGCCGTGAAAAGACAAGGAACTTTTTATTCTCTCTCATTCTCGAAATACAATAAATGAAAAATGGGCGGAATTTAAAACTAGCAGCAAAAAAAAAAACTGGCATAGCTTTGAGACTGTTGCATGCACTCTAAAGTTGCCTCTTGCTAAAAGTTTATTACTGCATCCTGTAGAGTAGCCAAGGATTCTGACAAGACTGGCTGTGAGACACTACAAAAGCTAAGAAGAACTCTGTGTAAGTCTTTGTATGTCTGCTTCTAAAGCTGCTGCAAGATTTATTTGTGTATGCGGAATACGCCGTTAAGTATACGGAAATGTCATTTATACAGGACGTGGTATTCAATTTAATGTTTTTTCTCGATTTCTGTCCAATTGCTTTCCATAATACAGCCCAGTTCAACTGCCAGTTTCTCTGCGCGTTGAAGGTTTTACCCTACAGTATTATAGCAGCACTAAGTGGAGGTGAATTGTATGTAGCATAAAAAACTCAAATTTTTTGGTGAACCATAAGATGCCCTTTTTTCTAGACCCACTTACATGTCTATACATAATGTACAAGTTTTTTTTGTTTTTTTTTTGCACTCCCCCTGAAAATGATTTTACTCCTTTGAAAAATAATTATGACATTCATAGAGACTTAAGCTTTCTATTTCAAGTCTAAATTTTTGAAATGGTAAGATTCAATGTACAATGGAACCTCTGTTAGTGAACTCTCCAACTAACAAATTACCTCCATTTAATGAGCTTTCAGCTAGCCCCTTCAATAGAAAATATACTGTTTATCACATTTTAAAGCAAACAACCACTTAATTGTGTACTGATAACCCTGGTCCCCACTTGGTCTCAGTTCAGAGGTTATACAGTACACATAACCAGGATGATAAGTCAACTATGTTAATATTACGTACAGTAATTGCACCTAAATACCCACACCCTTTACCCACTAACCACTGCATGGAGGGAAAGTGTCAGGAATCATGAAGTACGTTGAATTGTTCCTACAGGAGGTATTGAGACTCATCAATCATGGGTGTCCAGTTACATTAAGTCACTAACTATGTACAATCCATTCGAAATTCTGTAACAAGTGGGAACAACTCAATGTATTACATGATTTCAGGCCCTTTCCCTCCGCGTAGCGATCAGTGGGTAAAGGGTCTGGCTACCTAAACACCATAATTCCTAGCTGCACATATGTAATAGTAAATGTTTAAAGTTCTACATACAGTATATATCTCCTAAAAATCTTGTGATGTGGACAATTAAGTTTAAACCTCTTTATGAAAGAAGAGGTGACAGTAAAACTTTGATAGTGGCATGATTAGCTACACCTAGCTCTGCAATACTTGAATTTATACCCATGCACATACCACCTTCCCAATGATTGGAATCAGCATTTTTTGTCTTGCATTAGCAATTATACAGTAGAAGCGAAGCAGAATCATTAATTATATACATTTTTGACAAAAATAATTCCAATTTTATGTGGTCATTTTTAAAGTGTCAGTAAGTAATTAAATTCAAACTGCTGTGACTGCAGGTGGATTTATTACATCCTCTGGCAACAGTGCACTTCGAAAGATGTCTGAATTTTGAGGATGGGATCTATTCTAGTGTTCAATGTGCAGTACTCAATGACAAAGTTGCAGTTCTCACGGTGGCGAATGATGATGTTTGCGACACACTTCATGTCACTTCCATGGACCTCCAGTCATGGACTACTACTAAATTACCTTACCACGGAATGTCAATAACAAGCTATAAGTCACAGTTTGTGACAGTGGGAGGATGGGATGTCAATATACGACAATATACTAACCTTGTGTGCACCAGTGATACAGGTCTCGTGTGGCAGCCATCATTGCCTTGCATTAACACTCGGCGATGTGATGTCTCACTAATAAGTTCCTCATCTCCTGAAGTATTAGTTTGTGCTGGTGGGCGATCTAGTGGCGGCTATGTGACTACAGTGGAATTGCTGATTAAAGATAGCTGTTCCTGGAGTTATACATGTCCACTACCTATACCATGCAGCTTTATGACTGCCACTCTCCATTGTGATGAAATAGTGTTCTCACAAAGAAAATACCATTATATTTGCAACATTGCAAAACTGATTTCATATTCTGCCTTTGCTCTTTCAATGTATTACACTGCTCGTACTTCAGTGTGGAAAGAACTCTCACAAAATTTTATGGGCACACCTTTTTCTTATCACTCCCGTCTTTTCAGTGTAGTTGGCCATGAAATATTTGCTTTCTTCCGTGTGACTAAGTCTTGGGTGAATATCACTTGTGTCGGAGAAAAAGCAACATCTTCAAATGATACTGCTATCACTACACTTCCCAATGGAGATATGATTATGGCTAATAAGCGTGATGGGGTCTACAGATTAAAAGTATCAGGTGAGTAACTACAGTTTAAATTTACAAATTTTAAAATTGATGTAATTATTTCGAAACAATTAGTTGGATATTTTTTTTGGTGTATGTGTATCTCTCTCAGCGTGGCGGGTATATATTTATGCCGCAATTGAACTACGCATAGACTGCGGAGCACATATATTTATACTCAGGGAGACCCTTACCTTATATATATATGCTGCTGAGGCTAAGTAGCCTAATAGACAGTAACCAATCACAGGAATTTATTTAGCAATGCTTGATACGTAGTGATATTTATCAGCAATAGCTAGCAAAAGTAATCATTATAATTACGACTAGTGATGTGCTTGAGCACAAAGGGCGAGCGAGCCAGTGCACAGACAAAACACTTCAAAAGAATCTATCAGTCCATTTCTAAAGGTATAGTTAAGTAAGTAGCCGTTTTGAACATTATATACTTTAGCTAACAAACACAGGACCTCTTTCTTACCTCAATTTCCCGAGTACTGGTATTTGTGTAGTCTCTAATATATGTCATTCTGACTATCTGAATTACCAGTATCTTTTGACAACAAGCACTCACAGCTACTAAAAAAAGGCAGAGTTTTAAAAAAGTATGTCTGGTAAAGGGTTTCAATACCATAGTAACCATTCGCCATATCATCTTGCAACTTAATTGCTGCACAATGTTGTGTAAAACAATAAGTTTATAAGACTGAAGTGTGTCTGGTGGCATTCAGACATTTTCAACGCGAAACTTCACTTCTCAGTTTCTTTCTCAGTCTTCTTTTATTCATTATATGTATTCTCTCTCTTACAAATGCAGAATTGGAGTGATTGTTTGCCGGCTGGTTGTCATAGCTCAGTGGCAGAGCACTTGTGTACCAAATATTTTTAATTCTGTATTGTTTAAAAAGCTTGTGTAAGAGAGAGAATACATCTAATGAACTTCACTTCTTTCAACTTAAACTTCCCTGAGCAGAAAGCAAACTACACCGCTGGCTACAAAAAATTATTTGCTCACATTATTATGACGTCACGCTATAGGGGGCGTTACCCATAGAAGCTCTACCTATGCGGAGTTGAAAGCTCCGCGTTTTCTCAGCAATTAGCCCGAAATTAAAAAAAGTAGCACAATAAAAGGTCCTAAATCTTCATCCTGAGTAAGTTTATACCTAAATCAATGCTTACAGAACATGACAGACAGACAGACAGACAGGGTGACTGCTATAACCCTCTCGCGCATGCGCGCTGAGGGTTAATGATTATATATAGCTACTTGAAAGTTAGGGCACTCATTTTAAACATAGTGTGCATCGAAGTGAAAGAATAGCAAGCTATTCTAGTGGGTTCTCTTTGCATGAGGCTATGCCGGAGATTCTCCATCTTTGGAAGAAGTCCGGAAGGGGTGTGAACCCTCAGCACATTAGTACACAACTAAGATTTCTTCAGATTACTCCAACTTCTAACTACCGAGGACGCAAGCGATTAAGGGAAAATATGCTAACTATAAGTGATTATTTGACTGCTGTATGATGTTAACCAATGTACGTGAAAGGTAAGGGTCGTTGAATCTAGCTTGTGCTTGTTTGGAGCTAAAGTTTCTCTGCATTTACTTGGAAACTAGCTCGAAATTTGAAACAGTGGTCAATTTAAGGGACTTAAATTCTCCTACTGGGTCAGTTTATGCTTGTTTTAAAGGTTAGTTCTCAGCCATTCATGAAGTCGAATGTTCACAGACAAACAGGCAGACAGACAGACAAATGCACTACTATAACCCTCTTGTGCATGCACACTGAGGGTTAACAACAGTGGTGAACACTCTCAGTTCAGCTACCCAGCTTTCAGGGCACTTTGTTTCAAAGGAAAACTCCAGTGGAGTCAATCCATTTAACAGAAGGCTACCCCACTTTCGGTTAGTAAGTTAAAATATATGGTGATTCATTGACGTTTATTTCAAAGCACTTTATCACCGTCTTGTGTCATAGAGGTAGTGAATCTTCTCCTGAACTTCCATACAGTTCTTCTGGAACTGTCAGAATAGACAAACTTAAATACTTTTTGTTATAGGGCAATTTGTTGGTGCCTTTAGAGCTGCTTCATCTCTACCCTGAGCATCCCTTGACAATGTCAGAAAACATCAGCGTTAGGCAGCGGTTGGTTTCTTGTGTATCTACAGTTGCCAATGGTTGCACCACACTAAGGCTCGAACAAAAGCTGTTGAAGATACTAACTTGTCACCAGGGTTACCACTCTTGTAAGGTGAAAATGAGTACTAAATGTGTCGAAGGAGGAGGGCAAATTAAGTGTCAATGATAGTGGCAACTTGTGCCTCATTTTCTTCTGTTACAGATATTATCAGCTGGAATAACTTGTGTTGTGGTTACCTGCAATTATCTCAGAAGTGGAACTGTCAATCTTGTAAAAATAATAACTGGTTCTATTCTCACTTTCTTACAGTGATGTTTTTATATCATTTGAAAGTTCTTTTTTTTTATTCACGTATTTTTCAAAATTTCATCAAAGTACTACCTTTTTATAAAAATTAATATAAAATCAAAAAAAAATATTTAGAAAAATTCCCTGACTCACTTTAATAGCAAAGTATTGAGAAATGTATGTGAGAAGTTTGAAGTCTTGATGTTGAAGTAGGAGGGGTTTAGATGCACAGGGGTGGCTAAGGGTTTTCTTGTTGTTGACACATTAGAATTTTGGTGGGTGTAGTTTTCTGGCTAAATATTTAGCTCTCTGTGGAGGGCTTCAAATGGGCCTCAAAGTGAAAAAAAAAATATGCATACGTAATTAAGTTATGACAAAAAAATTTATACCACTATAATATTATGGTGAAGGCCCAACAAATGAAAAAAATATCTGAGTATTATACATGTACTAATAGTAGTTATCAGCTGCATAGTATTTTAGATCCCGTTGCTATATTGTTACTAGGTGTACTAACTTAGTAAGTAGTGATGTGCTTGAGCACAAATGGCGAGCGAGCCTAAAGACTATACTATTTTTATATGAATGATTTTGACTTCTAACACTGAAGTTACTGAAAATAAGGTCCCGTTTTTTAATTTAGCACACAGGGTAAAGGGATTTCGGTGCCATAGTAACAACTCTCTGCAACTGCTTGAATTGAAGGAAAAAAACAACAACAAAACAATACATGTTATTTAAACGTTTTCTTTATGATATTCTTTAGCTAAGTAGCTAGTGGTTGTAACACACAATGCTTTGACACAACTGGACATGCACCTACACAGACTTACCTTCGCGGTAGTCTAGTGGACAATGTATTTTCAAGTAAATACTGTTGCGCACGGCTTATAACCATGACAAAGAGCGCATTGACTTACCACCGCCACTAACTCGAATAGAAATGAAAATCCCTTAAGTTTCACGTTTTAACTGCACCCGCAAAAGAATTCAAAACGGTAAACAATTCAATTTCTAGGGTGATGCGGGTACTGATCGATAAACCAGAGGATTCTGTTTAGTGCAATTTGGGACGGGGTCGACCACATAACTAACACAAAAATGCGAGGGTCAAAGTACAAAATGACATACGTACGTCCAAACATATATACAAATAAATACACAAACATCCCCGATTTTTTTCATTTTTACCCCTGTAAGTGTCTCGCTCGCCAATTATGGTGAAGGCCCAACAAATGAAAAAAATATCTGAGTATTATACATGTACTAATAGTAGTTATCAGCTGCATAGTATTTTAGATCCCGTTGCTATATTGTTACTAGGTGTACTAACTTAGTAAGTGTGCACTATTTTTTACCTTTAGGTATATAAACTGTGCATACTAACCACCCTTGGGGTATTGCTATTTTTGAGTTTTAGTTTAATAGAATAGGCCGGATAAGGATAAAACGAAGCCATTATGTGAGGCCAGGTTATGTGAGGCCCGGATATGGGACCAGCCCTAGTTCGGATAACTCTCCTGCTGACACCCAGGAATTTACCATAGCTAGCTGCTTAACTGCTTACGGCAGAGCAGCCCAGGGTAGAGTTAGATCTGGAGATGCCAGTGTGCTTCAATTGAATTTTAATTGAATTTTAATTTTGGGCCGGAAACACGCCGGAAACACACCGCCATTTCTGCTGATAAACAGTTGCTAGTGGAAACTGGGCATGGGTGGCCGGGTAAACGGGATCTAAAATAGTTAGAGCATGCTCGCTTATGCTCTAACTATTACATAGTGATAATATTTGACTAGCTATTCACACCGAAGGATAGAAATAGCAATCTACCAAGCATAACATGGCAAATTTATCATAATGCTCCTACCTCTGAGTTACTCTTGACTTACGCATATATTTTTTTGTCTGCTTTATTTTTAACTGTTGTATAGTGTCCATGTATGACCCTGACAGCAAGTTTGGGCAAAATATTCTTACTAAACTGGAGGAAGTAATGGGTATCCAGTTAGTACTTCTCTTGGCCGCCATTCCCTCTCAATTGACCGCTTCTTCTGGTGTAAAGCTAGTTGCAAGGAGAAATTCAAAGGGATTTGAGGTATCTTTGCCAAACAAGCGCTTAGATCCTGTCAATTACGTAAAGGAAGTTATGGAGCTGTGGTCGGAAGGACATAGTCATCGTCTTCCTACATGGAGAGAGCTACTCAATGTCATGAATGAAATTGGACTTAAAGACTTTAGTGAGCAGATTGAAACATTTCTAACAGGTGAGACTATTTGATTTCCATGACTGGGTTCATAATTATACTTCAGAATAATGTGACTGTGTTTGGTATTTACTATGTATTAGAGGTAATAGAAGAATTTATATTAACAAAATAGAGTGAGGTGCATGAATTATTATAGTATGAAGTGAAATGGCATGATTCTTTCGGCTAAAAAAAAACAAAAAAAAACATTTTTTTCCCCGTCTAAAGCTGGCTGAAACGGAGAATAATTTATTGGAGTAAAACGTCTTGTCTGGTGAACCTCACTGGAATCTTTATTCTATCACAACTTCTTTTGTTTGAATGCAACAGAAATGGAATGGAGTACATTTCTTGTTCGTAAGTATTTTGGGATAACCCTTCCTGCAATAATTAGATATTTTACCCTTCAAAACCACCATCACCTGTCATTGGTTTGCCATGGCAACTCTCATAATTTTTGCTATCTAAATGCCCTCTCTCTGGGCTGGTACTGGCCATCTAGCTGGCCTTTTAATTAGTACTGAACAGGCTTAGTAAGCTTACTAGCTAGCCAGTGTGCCCATCAATGCCTATACTGGTGGTGTGCTTGAGCACAAATGGCAAGCAAGCCTCCCTAGTTAATTACATAAGATTACAGTATTGTGATTATTTTTTTACTTCTAACACTCCGATGACTAAAAATGGTCGATTTTTTTAATTGGTAAAAGGGTTTTAATGCCATAGTAACCACTCGCCGCAACTGTTTGACTTGAAAACAAAACAAAACAAAAGCAACAGGCAATTCTGAGGAGTTACTGCACAGGTTTGAACCTAGCCTATTAACCCTTTGCGGACGAACGGGGCGAGCAATTATGTAATTAAATACGCGCACGCCGTAAAACCAATTAGTTGCCCGAGACGACGACGTTTTACCAGTGGAGTTCGACACGTGGAAAAAGAAAACGGGCGAGTGTTTCTTTTGTGTTAGGCCTCAAATAATCTACCTCTAGCGTTGTAGCTATGTTAATTCGTTAGTTTATAGTTTATAGAGTTGTTTTGAATACAAACTTAGTTGGAATTATCGAGTAGGCCGTAGTTTGTTAGCTATTTTTTTATCTTATATTTATGAAAGGAGAAACCACACCCAAGTGTAAGTTCTAGTTTTAGTTTGCTTATTTCTAGCTACTTTAGGCCTTTACTTCTTAGTAGATGTTCTATTTGAAAATAGCTAGACACAAAGT
>WLWD01002037.1_pt1:0-17500 | contig 122722 bp, 84 predicted proteins | sample 6712731 | NCBI WGS metagenome assembly WLWD01 (sample SAMN12718690, study PRJNA576275) | sponge metagenome | isolation source: marine sponge | host: Mycale hentscheli | place: New Zealand: South Island, Marlborough, Capsize Point | collected 2014-11-01
TTCTGCTGCAGGAGAATGGATATTTGGGAATAGCGGTTCAGTTCGGAGTGCCACATGTCAGATTCAGGCTTTCATTTTTGTGTTTGCCATTACAGCATTTGTCCACATTCTGGCAGTCATCTCTGTAGATCGCTGCGTCAGCATTACCAAATTAGAATTCTACAGAAAGTATGTGACCTGGAAAGTGACCCTAGTGGTGGTCATATTTCTAATGGTAAATTAACGAAACTTATTATAGTATTTTATGTTGTGAAATTTTCATGAGATTCACCAAAAACATTAAATTGTTTGATGTTCTATTATATAATAGAAGCGCCAATCCACATATGTTGACGGAAGTTTCAACTACCTATGTAGTCAAGTGTTTGTATGCACACACCTCAATAATGTAAACTGCTTCTATGACCTCTGACTCGGAGTTGTCTGGAAATATCTTGTAACATCCGTATTCTTGTCTGAAAGAGGTGCTGCTTTATTTGTTGACTCCCATGAAAGATTAAGACTTAGAAAAAGTAGCTATCTATTTTTCATTGAGTACAACAACACATTATGGATCATGACGGAAGACATAATGTGCTATAGTTAGCTATTCTTGGGAATATTGAAAGTTTCATTTACACGAAGTAATCTATAAACAAAAAGCATGTTCTGTGTCATTAGTTCTAAGAAGTGTTTCTAACAAAGCATAAACTTTTTCTGATAAATAGGTGCCATAATTATTTTGAGTAATTTTTGAAGCAAAAATAATGTAGAAACGTGTTTTTTTTTGTCTGAATTTCCCCTATATGCAAAAACATTATGTTTTGAATGAACATGTATGGTTGGTGTTATATTAAATATCAGAAAATGTGTGACCATATCCACACTCTGTTTATGCATATTAGCTTATTTAATTACAAAGCATAAAATATCATTATGGATTTTTATTCTTGATTGATTGGATGACAACTAATTGTTTATTAGACTCTATTAACCAGTTTTCTAAAATCACTTACACTTCAAGTAGATAGTTATTATTTCTATCATACTTTCAGCAGCTGTTAGTGATGTGCATGGGAAGGTCAAGATGCTCAATTATTACTTGAATAGATAACTCTACCTAGTATAGTTTATTATCTGATCCAATGGATTTTTGTTTATATGCCATCATTTATGTGCTTTTCTTTACAAAGTGTTAAATGGTTGATAAATATTAATATGTGACTGTTTTGTATTATGTTAATAGCTATTATCACGTTATGATCTTGGCCTATTAATTTATTGCAATAAGTACACAACTTATATGATTTGAAATGTAATTTTTTTTAATTTAAGGTCATTGATTTAGTGTTCAGCCTAGCTCCTTACTACGGTGAAGGGGTCGGAAATTATGACTGGTCTAGACGGCTTGGTACTTGTTTTGCGATTTTTGTGGGTGATCGTGCATACATCTTGCTCCAAGCAATTCACGCCATAATTCCAGTTTCTACTATTGTTATTACTACTATTTGGACATTTGTATTCACTCGAGGATTTTTAAGAAAGACTCTAAAAAGACAGCAGACTATGCTAAGTGCTGAAGGCTATCAAGTTCAGAAAGACATCTACAATGTTAGAGTGAAGAATTTAATTGGAATATTTGGAAGTTTACTTTTTTTCAACTTCATATCTTGGATGCCATACACCATAGTCAGCTTAATTGGACTAGTAAAAGGATTGGACAATGTTCCAAACCCTGTCTACAGCGCTGCATTTGTCATATTCTTGTTTACCAATGTCTCAAATCCTATTACGCAGATATACTTCAGAAAGGACCTAGTAGATGTTCTGAAGAAGATTCCTTTCCTAAGATGTGTATTTCAGAAGATATCTAAGGATAGAATCACTGCAATTAGGAGTCGCATAACAAAAACAAGCAAAGTTCAATCATACGGCCTGGTAGTGAGTAAAAGGTGTGACCACGAAGACCAGAATGAAGCTGCAGTTAGTGTTGGCAACAATGTGTCTAAAGAGAAGAAGAAAGTTCTGGCCAGTGACAGTGGATTTAATGATGACGAGGACAATAATGTTGGTGCTCACAGTGACTGAATTTCAATATTGACTGCAAAAAAATTGCCATGTATTATCTATTTGTTTCCGCTGTGTAATTAGCTCATGAGGTTAAATTTGTAACTGATATGCATGCTTGAGTATTAAAAGTACTTGTGTAACTGATTTAATAAAAATTATTTATAATTCCTTAATCTCTAATGAACAACCTTTGCTGAATTTCCCTGAACTGGTTGAGCTACTTACGTTACAGTGCTAAAATCTGATTTGTTATGGAAGAGGTTAAGGGGGTGGGGGAGGAGAAGGGGAAGTGGGAGAGTTGAGGGCTTCTAAATTAGTTTATCTTCTTCCGATCCAATGGACACAAATGAATTTAAAATCTCAGCTAAGCTCAATTCTAGTAATAATACCCACATATTTCATTTACTGCCTCTGTCTCTTATGACTCACCCATGGGATCGGGCTGAATGAATCGTCAACTCAAAATTTTGAAATAAACCTCTTGGAGCTCATGCAAGGTTCATCTTTTTTATATCACAATAAGCAGTTTCTTGTCTGCTTACCTAATCATTTAGTCTTATCAGCAATTATTATTCAATAATTAGACTAAATTCCACAAACACGCAAAGACTTTGCATCAGCTTATACACTTAAGATTTCTTTTTAACCAGTGAGTACATGGCTGCAAGCTAGGCCGGTGTTCGTGGACACAAACTAGGCCAGAGTTCATGGACACAAGCTAGGCTGGAGTTTGTGGACACAAGCTATAATGTACCATTATTGCCAGTAACATAGTGCACTACTAATGCAGCTCATGATGCTGCCTTTGCTGGTTTGATAACTTTGATTCCAACTGCTATATGTGTGATGACTACATACCACTACAAGCATAAAGCTTATGGTCATTTTTGTATTTACTTCTAAGCATGCAAAATGAGCTTTATAACAAAGCTCCATATACCTCTATTATTGATGACTCATTTGGTCATCCCATGAAGTGAATCGCTTTAAAAATTTTTATTATTAAGTATCTGCTTTATGGAGGGGTACACAGGATTGCATGTAGAGTCCCTTCTAAATTCTTTTCTGTTTATTCATTTCAGCCCCCATAACAGTAATAATATCACGTGACATGGAGTTCATATATCAAGGAGTCGATAGTATAATTACCTGCTGGGTGCTAGATAAACTATTTAAAATGGTTTTAATAGGCTGACACTAGTCACAAGCTTAGTTGGAGTTTTGTTTTTTCCTCATTAACTTACAAGAAGACTAAATTTACTTATTTTTCACTTAGCACAAATACCAGCCACTCGCGACAATGTGGGGCGTCCTCAACAACTTGACTGAGTGGGCGTAAGTTGAACTTGTCTGGCTTTGTTCACGAATATATAAGACAGATGATTCTAGCTACCAAACATAGTATACATTATGAATGAGCTCATGGGTTTTGAAGGGAACGAGAGTGAGATTAGCAGTGAGCTAATTTCACAACTAAATTCTAGTTTGTGGGTACTTGCCGAAGGCCTGAATGGCCCTGCGCTAGCTGGTGTAATAATAGTAGAATTCACTTTGTCTTTTACATTCAACAGTTTCATAGTAGTATACAGCCTTCTTCACTTCAAGGAAAACATGAAGCAAAGATCTACTCTTTTGTTATTCATCTTGGCTCTTACAAATCTTCTCGCTAGCATATTCTACATGCCCTTCACTATAGTAACCTCCATATCTGAAGAGTGGATATTTGGAAGTACTGACTACACTCGAAAAATATTTTGCCAGATTGAAGGATTCATTTTGACATACTTGTTTAGTGCTTCAGTGGATACTCTGGCAGTGATTTCTATTGACCGCTGCTTGGGGATTGTTCGTGTGGATTTACATCGCAAATCTAAATCCTGGAGAATTTCGTTCACAGTGATTATTTGCCTGTGGGTAAGTTGGCTCTAAATTTTTTTTGTAAGTCATATTTGAAATTGATTTCTATTCTAGTCATATCAGGGATTAATTGGCAGTGTTAAGGACATAACAATTCTTTAAACTTTCCTCAATGTACCAACAACAGTAAAATACCGAAGCAGCTTATAGGGTTTCATTCTTAAGGACCACGGATGTACAAAATATGCTGAGTTTATAATCTGGCTTTGTTCCATTGGTCTAGTCTAAACCAGGAAATTCCAAGCTGTCATGTATAAGTTTATCAATTATGAATTCCTAATTGTAATAATAGATTTATATATGTCATTTGTATAATAGAACTGTGAACATCAGAAAATACAAACTCAAATAATAATAATTATTATGTCATTTGTATATCTAATTAATAGTTGTCAAGTGTGACCTTTTACATAGTGAAATTAATGTCCACAGGTCTTCAGTGCAATTATGTGTTTCTCTCCATTCTTTGCTCCTGGATTCGGAAGATATGATTGGTCTAAGCAAGTGGGCAGCTGCTTGGCAAAATTCATTGGTTATAAGAATTACGTCATACTGCAAACGATCCATGCTATTATATTGGTATCCATTATTGTGTTCACTTCATTGTGGGTCTTTCTCTTCACCCGAGGGTTTTTCAAGCAGAGGTTGAAGAGGCAAGAGAGTGTGCACTCCCTAAAAAACTTCACAACAGCATCCAAGCAAAGATATGCTTTTCAGATGAAGAAAGTTGTGGGTATTTTTGGTGCTCTGATTCTGCTAAATTTTCTGTCATGGATCCCTTTTGTAATTGTTAGCATAATCGGTGTAGTTGTGGGATTTGAAAATATGCCCAGTCAGCTATTGTGTAGCACCTTTGTGTTATTACTCTTTAATAATGTGTCAAATCCTATGATTCATATATTCTTCAGGAAAGACATGCTGGATGTGTTCCGAAAGTTGTGCTGTAAGAAGAAGTTAGTTTTGAAGAAATCGCCATCAAAACACTCACTAAGGTGGCAAATATCTGGAGTAATTGCAACAACAAAAATGTAAGGCTGCATTGAGGAAGTTTATCACATATTTATCACTATTATTCACTAACATTACATTTTTATGTATGTGTATGGCATCGAATATTTTCAAAAAGTATAATTATTCTACTAAAACACTACCACATTTGTTCTTTTTTTCAATATCCTCTTCAAATCTTATTAATATTTATTACACCCTGGGGTATTGTGATGGTTCTGTGTCTGACACCCACCAGAATAAGGAGGTTGGTTAGTAGCACACAAAGCTGCTGTCAGTTATAATATCTCCAGTGCAAAGAAATTCCTAATCATTATTCTACTGCTTGACATATGAAATTTCAGGTACAAGTTTGTATGAGTAATAGGATGGTAATTGTGCTATTTAGCACAGGTTACCCGTGCTATCACTCGCTGATAGTAAGCAAGCTTTATGAAAATCCTTTGCACTGTAGCTACACACTGTATCATTCACTCACTGTCTTCATATTATTTCAGGATTAATTTCCTCTGAAACTTCGTTTTCAATCTGAACTTCTGCTCTAAAGAATGACATCCATAATAAAAGCTACTCGAACTGTACGTTTCCAAGGCTAGAGCTGTACGCGCTCTTACCCGTGTTATTTTACTTGACTACCGTGCTATTTCACTTAGCTACCATTCTATTTCACTAAGTTACGTGCTATTTCATCCATACATACATACATACATACTAGTGGTGTGCTTGAGCACAAATGGCGAGCGAGCCTGATAGTTAGGTAACATAAAATGTTACTATGTTTTAGCTTAGTTCATGCAAACACTATAATAGCAGTTATGACATTTTATTTCAGCAAACAAACACAAAATCACTCTCTTACCTGATTAATGGTAACTTTTGTAGTATCAAACATCTGCCATTCTGATAATCTCTCAATTACCAGTAACTCTTGAACAAGCTCTCAGCTACGATAAAAAAAAACAACCAGTGTTATTATTTGTAATTTAGCCAACCAATATGGAATTACTACTTACCTCAATTTCCTGAGTATTGATAACTTCTGTAGTATCAAATTGAAGTTACTTTGACTATCTGAATTACCTCGAATTCTTGACAACAAGCTCTCAGTTACAAAAACAAAAGACAATCAATTTTAGCACACATATACAAAATTACTTTCTTACCTGAGCAGTGGCAACTTATAGTACCAAATTTGAGCCATTCTGACTACTTGAATTTACCATTCACTGTCCAGGCGCATCTTGGACAGGAAGAGTGAACGTTTGGAACTGAACTTTTTTCCCTTTTTGCTTAATTCACCTGTCTTATTCCTACCTCAACTTTCTGGTTTCACCCCTTGCCTTACTCCTACTTGTACCTTATTAACACTAATTCATACTAATTATTACTGCCTCCCACACACACACTCATACTCTCTCCACTCACAAAGACTCTTTGTCATTTTAGGGCCCCTGCCCCGTGGCCTCTCTATAAAAGAGTCAGGGTAGAGCCTCCAGTTGCCTTGCTATCTCTTTTGTACTTTTTCTTGCTGGTGAAATTATAGTGCTTATTAAGTAATACTTTGCTTATTAGTGGGTGACTGTTTGTCTGGGATTCAAGGGAGGTTATAGTGCAATTTTCCCCGGCCTTCCTGCCTAGTTAACTGTCATTCCAAGCACGCTCCATCAGTCACTGTTGACAACAAGCTCTTAGCTACAAAAAGAAAGGCCAGAGTTATTTTTGCATATTTAGCTAACAAATATGGAATTACGTACTTACCTCAGCTTCCCTAGAGTAGTAATAGCTTTTTTAGCATTAATACTACGGCATTCTGACTACATAATAGCTTCCCAACTTGCTTAGACCAATCATATCTTCCAAATCCAGGAGCAAAGAATGGAGAGAAACTCATAATTGCACTGAAGACATGTGGACATTAATTTCACTATGTAAAAGGTCACACTTGACAACTATTAATTAGATATACAAATGGCATAATAATTTTTATTATTTGAGCTTGTACTATTATACAAATGACATATACAAATCTATTATTACAATTAGGAATTCAAAATTGATAAACTACACATGACAGCTTGGAATTTCCTGGTTTAGACTAGACCAACCGAACAAAGCCAGATTATAAACTCAGCATATTTTGTGCATCTGTGGTCCTTAAATGAAACCCTATAAGCTGCTTCTGTATTTTACTATTGTTGGTACATTGAGGAAAGTTTAAAGAATTGTTATGTCCTTAACACCGCCAATTAATCCCTGATATGACTAGAAATCAATTTCAAATATGACTTACAAAAAAATTAAAAGCCAACTTACCCACAGGCAAATAATCCCTGTGAACGAAATTCTCCAGGATTTAGATGTAAATCCACACCAACAACCCCCAAGCAGCGGTCAATAGAAATCACTGCCTGAGTATCCACTGAAGCACTTCAAGTATGTCAAAATGAATCCTTCAATCTGGCAAAAGATTTTTTGAGTGTAGTCAGTACTTCCAAATATCCACTCATGGAGGTTATAGTGAAGGGCGTGTAGTAGAATAATGCTAGTGAGAAGATTTGTTAGATTTGCGCGGTACAAAACCGTGTTTTTAGGGAAAAAAAGTCCCCCCCCCCCCCCCCCCCCCCCGCCCCCCACGCGCGCGTTTAAAAGGCATACTCCTCAAGTTTATCGCTCGCCAATTATATAAGTCCCGCAGTAAGCGTCGGGTCATCATTTTTGCATTGAATTAAGTTTTTGGAATGACTATTGATCTCTCTCAGTCTGGTGCTGTGTATTACCATATTCGTGTATCGATGATTTCAAGAATCAAGTAACTGCTCTTGTGGGAAGATTTCGTATCCATTTTTGAGTCAGAAAGATGCTTGTCTGTGCGCTCTTTATGTCCCCAGTTATCTCAGCAATCTAGATAATTATTTCTCTAGTATTCTTATAATCTTCCAGAACATTTCTTTTCTTTTCTTTTCATTCATCAGACTACATCACATGCTGGTGTGCGACCTTCAACTTTAACACATTATTTTCCATTGACACAAGCCACACTACTCGTCTCAAGTTATACTATTCTAAAATTATAAAAAGAACTGCGTGGCTAAAAAAATAACTGAGCTTCTGTATAGCTTGAGTCAATGGGATGGATCTAGCAGCTGTTTGAAGGACAAACATTGTAACTACGTGATTGTTTGGTAAGTCTAGCAAAGAAGTCACAACAAGCAAACTCGAGAAAACATTGGCTCAGAATAATAATACTAAATGTAACGGTTTGTCCCAACTCCTTCTCTCCCTCTTTATGTGTGTGACAATATTTTGGATGTATTTAACGGAAAGATGGAGCTATCTCATATTTGGATAGAAGCTAAAGCACACAATTTATTTCGAATCTTTCATAGGACATTGCTATGTACTGTGTGCTAAGCATTTCTTAGCTCTATACTACAATAATCCCCTTTTCATTCAGAATGTCTCCATAGAACGTAACTTTGGCAACACTTCCTGGAACTTTGGCAACACTTCCTGTAGGCTTGCCCAGTGGTGTATCATGTGAGCTAATGTTGGCTACCTATATAAAAACAAGTTGACTGTCATTTTTATTCAGTTGTGTGCCTGTTAGCCAGTACTCATGCCAGATGGAAGAGTTTGAAATTGAAAATAATAGCATTTTGAATTCCACCAGCAGATGGCTGCTTGAAAGTAACATAGATGGACCAGTTTTGGCTACTTTCCTTGCCATAGAGCTTCTGCTTTCCCTACTGTTCAATACCTTTATTGTGACACAAACTCTCCGTCGTCGAAGTAGAAAAAACCTCAAGAAAAGCTCCATCTTCTTGCTGTTTTTTCTCTCACTCACCAACCTTTTGTTATCGATACTCTACCTGCCATTTACAATAGTGGCATCTGCTGCTGGGGAATGGATAATTGGACCCACTGACTCCATAAGACACATACTGTGTCAAATAAGTGGATTCATAGTCACATATCTAAGCACAGCTGCTGTGCACAACTTGGCAGTGATATCTATTGACCGATTCTTGAGTATTACTAAACCCAATTTTCATCGGAAGTTCATGTCCAGAAAAGTTATCCTTGGAATTCTCATGTTGTTATGGGTAAGACATAAGCATGTTTTTCCATTGCCAATTATTTTCCTCATGTTGTTCAAAATGCCATGAATAACATCTCATGAATATCATTACTTGGCAACGTAGTGTATATACTATCAATAATTTATCTCGTTTATATAAATATGCATCTCTAATATTAGTGACAAAGTTAATACATGCCCAGGTGCTATTCCTGTATGCACTTAAATCCAGTTTAGCATTAATAAGGTAGAAATAACATTAGCATTTGTAACAGCTAAGTATAATAAATACATGAAATTAGTTTTTCGAAGTATTGATTTATAATTTTTATAATTACCAATGATAACACTAAGTATACTTGTAATTTAGTAAGTCACATAAGTCTTATAAAGGTAATGAATACACTTAGGCACACTTATGAGATTCATGATGGAGTATAGAAATGTTTAACTTATTTATGGGCACAACTTAGCAACTGATATAGTTGAGTGTTACAATACGTGTTAAAGTAGTCAGTTTAGTGATTTTAGGTAATATTTGACTGAATAGCATCTGTATGATGTCGAAATATCTGTGCTTGTTTTGTTATTTTTGTGCTAGTTATGATAGCAGATTTCTTTCGTTTGTAACATTTTGACTTCTTGCTGAGTCTTCAAGGTTGAACTATCTCTGATGATTTACAAACATATTATAAACAGCAATATAACTGATGAGTGTATTATAAACATAATGTAAACAGCAAGATAACGGATGAGTGTACTTGATGTATTACATATCCTGAAGGGTCACTTGCATGCAGCATAGACTGCCAGCATCCAGGAAGCTCCAAACCAGTGTCCCTGTTGTAGAACTTGTGGCCTTCTAGTGTCACATATATGTGTAGAACTTCCAGAACTTAAACTCCTGATTCTGTTACAGAGAGAGCCAGAGAATCATGAGTTCAAGATCAAGGAAGCTTCTTGCATATAAATGCAAAACAACAAGTTTGATAGAGACATAGGCATACGACTTTTGGGATGCTGACTATCTTCGCTATAGTAAGCAGTAATCATGCCCACCTGTTATGTTGCTGTTTACATTATAATTATAAATCATCGCAGATAATTTGTGACCGTCTACAGGAAAATCGGGCACAACGCGGCCCCGACGAAAAATTTTTTTTTGCACTTACACACTCCTCGGCAAGCAGATATTAAGCTTTCCAAGTTTTATCGCCGTAGCTTTAGCCATTCCCGCTATATATCACCAAACCGTTCCCTTCGTTAGGCTTATTTAATACAATTTTAAGAATTAAATCGATCTTTTTGCGACGTCTACGCATGCCGCGTTGTGCCCGATTTTCCCATAGACGGTCACATTTGTCCTCTCTGACCCCAGAATAGGACTTTGACAAGAAAGTTGATGTGTCATATAAGTTTTAATTAAACACATTGGCTGAAAAACAAAAACTGCATTTATTGTAATGATTAACCAGGAATGACTGAATTGGTAAATAATAAATAAAATATTAATTACAAGAAGGAACGCAGAATTTAAAAACACATAAAATGAATGAAAATGAGAGCTATCATGTTAGTCTGGTGATTGTAATGACACATGGTTACCATATTGGCATCTTCAAGGCAAACTTTTTTGTGCTTTAATTGACACTGCCATATAAGTGTTCACTCTCCAAACTTCACTTTTATTCATGCTTGACACCAGCTAGGGTGGATGCTGTTCTCCATGTAATAAGACTCCTTTCAAGTGCTTTTGTGTGATACTAAATCAACAAAGTGGAGATGTAGACATAAAGGAAACATATTTATCAAAGCTTTGCTACATCAAACTCTGGCAAATGACATTTCCTTTAAAAATAATCAGAGTATATAGAGCTTTGCCAAGCTATTGATGTAATAGGGAAATTCATAATCGCTTGATGTCTGTCTGCCAATGTCTGATGGTACAATACTCAATCAAACTTCTAAGGCTTCTACTATTGTGTGTTTTGTTAGATGTCGTTTTATCTGAATTATGTACTTAATGCAGATTTTGGATCTCTTTGTCTGTCTTTGTCCGTATTACGGCTCAGGGTTAGGAGAATATGATTGGTCACCACGACTGGGAGGTTGTGTGGCAATATTCATTGGACATCGTACCTACGTCCTCCTTCAAGCACTTCATGCCATCATACCAGTATCAATTATCGTAGTCACTACAGTTTGGACTTTCCTCTCCACTCGTGGGTTCCTGAAGAAGCACTTGAAAAGGCAGCAGAGCTCACTGAATGCAGACAACTTCCGAGTACAGAAACAAATATACTCAGTAAAGATAAAAAACCTGATAGGAATATTTGGTACTTTGCTGGTGTTCAATTTCCTCTCTTGGATGCCATATATATTGGTCAGTCTGGTGGGTGTGGCTGTGGGACTAGACAAAGTCCCTAACCAAGTCTATGCCACAGGGTTTGTGCTGTTGCTCTTTAGCAACGTTTCCAACCCGATTATTCAGACGTACTTTCGCAAAGACTTGCTCAATGCTCTGAGGAAAGTGCTTTGTCTTCAACCTGTCACTGAAGATGGAGTGGTGACAGAAACATCATTCGCGAGCTCTTTGAAAAGGCGGCTTAGCAGTTCAGTACTATTGGGAGGCAATGCTATTAGAAATTGGAAAGAAAATTCTAATACTGCAATAAAGAGTACATCAAGGGCCAATGTTGAGTCTCCTGCCACTACATCAACAGATGATAAAACTGGCAATCATAACATTAGACTTGATAGTATAGCCAACATTAATAGTCAAATAGATTCAGCAAGCTAGCTAATATATTTTGAACGCATAGAACACCATTGAATCGGAAAGCTAGAAGTAATTTTATAATGTATTAATCTATATTGAATATTGTTGACATACTTTGAATCTTGCAATATTTGCTAATACACAAATTTTAATATTATAAATTAAAATAAATATGATCTCACAGCTGATATTGTTCAGTTCTATTATTAGCTAGCAACGCTTGCTATTCTGTACTGACCATGGCTACTGACCATGGCCACCTTATGTCTAGCTGTACTTCATCACTGGTAGTCACTGTCAAGTACTGCTACATGTTATGAGAGGTAAAGGAAGAATTATGTGTTCATATTTATTTACTCCCCATGAAGCCATGTTGATACTCAGAAGCTTCCAACTGTTGGCTGATAATGCAGGAAAGTTTGAAACTAAAATGGAATCTTCATCCTTTCAGGAAGCTTATTAGTCTCTATAAGAAAATAGGATGCCCGATTAGAGACTTCCTTTATTATTTAATTTAGATACATTATACTGACATGTCTAATCGCAAAAGAAGTATTTCACTATTGGAGTCCAATGTTTAAAAGAGGCAGATGTGAATGTAGTAATGTTGACCAATGACTATGGTTATATTGGTATTGAAATTTGTTTTTTTTCAGGCTAAAGAAACTGATTACATTGTGTATAGTGTGGTGTAGTCACAGAGAGCTGTCACCAGGTGTAGGGGAAGACAGACCGAGTAGGCTGCCACCAGAGTTACTACTGCTATATTTCCAAGCTGTTTGAAGCTTCTTCCCAACTCAATCCCTGATATCTTAATTCAGTTCTTAGGTTAGGCCAGATAAAGGATCAAGCAGCACGACAGTAACTAAAGTACAAGCCTGAGCTGGCCATATATATAGAAAACCAGCCCGAGCATGCTCACTAAAGGATGATATAGTAATGAGGTTGTGAGAATGGAATGATATTCTGAATGAGATGTTTAGTGTTTGTGATAGTATATTACTAGTGTGTGTCATTAGCTAAGATGTTGTGTCATGTCCTGTCGATGTGGTGGGTTCACCACATCTCCCCCTCTCATGGAGGCTGAGCTTCCAGTAGGTAGAGAGACATCAGATGCAGAGATAGCTGCAGGGGTGGGCCAACTTTGACGGGACATTGCATCGGCGACACCGATGATGGTAAAATGGAAATCCGACAGTCTTTCTATCCATCTTGCCATCTCGGCTGAGGATGGAGGTCCTTGCCAGATATCAACAAAAGTGCAGAATGGTCAGTGAAAATTGTGAACGGGCGTCGGATAAATAGAAACGGAAATGTTCCACGGATGCTAGCACTTCCAATTCCATGATTGGGTAGTTTCTTTCTCTTGGGATAAGTTGGCAGGAGTAAAACGAAACTGGCATCCATTCACCATCTCTGAAAATACAAAGACTACTACCGATACCTCTAGTAGAAGCATCAGTATACAGGCGCCATACATCTGTAATAGTTGGTAGAAATAAACAGGTGTGATATGATTTCAGAGATAATACAGTTAAATGAGTTGATGAAGTTACTGTCGTTGTCATAGTGTAGAATGTCAGGACAGTCTTTTCGTAGAATGTCAGGACAGTCTTTTCGTAGAATGTCAGGACAGTCTTTTCGTAAAAATGAGTTTAAAATGGTGGTGGTATGAGATGAAAAGGATGGAATAAATCTTGCATAGAAGGTTGTAAGTCCAAGAAAAGTGTGTAGATCAGTCTTGGTTTTGGGAGGTAGATAATTCCTGATATGAGCTACTTTTGCCTCTGAGATGGTAAGTTTGCCATCTCCACTACAAAGCCTAAGAATTCAAAAGATGAGTAAAACCAGCAACATTTTGATTTCTTGACAGAGAGGTTGGCAGCACTAAGCCTACTGAGGACCGAGAAGATGTGAATAATGTGATCCTCAAATGTAGCTGAAAAAATAATTACATCATCTATGTATGCCAAAGAGTAAATTCTATGCCTCTTAATTTAAGACTGCTTGCATTAAGAGTTCAAATGTGGCGGGGGCGTTTTTCAGGCCGAAAGGCATGACCTTATACTGAAACTTTCCCTGCATGCAACTAATGGCTGTGAGCTGTTTGGTATCTTCATCAAGAGGGACTTGATGAAATCCCTTCAATAAGTCAAGTTTGGACAAATACTTGCAGTTACCAACTTGGGCTAGTATTGTGTCTATGGAAAGCATGAGAAATGGCTCGGGGACTGTGATCAAGTTTAACTTCCTATAATCGACAACAATTCTTATTCCACCATCCATCCCGTTTCTTTACCAGAAGACCACTTAGATCGAAGGCTCTATAATTCCTAGTTTTCTAGTAAACTCAATCTCTCCCCTAAAGGGTTGTTGGTAGGCCAATGAAATTGTGTAGGCAGGAGTCCATATGGGGGTTTGACAAGTGAGGGTAATAGAGTGGGTTACAAGAGAAGTAATATCAGGTGTATCTGAAAATACATTGGGAAACAAGGAAAGGGTGTGATCAAGGAGTGATTGTTGTTGGTCAGGAGTCAGGTCAATTTTTGTTGGTTGCCTAGGGGATGACTCAAAATGTGGTGAAATGTCATTTGATACAATGGCTACTCTCAAAACAGATTTTTCAGAGGCTCTTTTGATTTGGCTTAGGTGAACAACTTTCTTTCTTCACTTTGATTTATTGGGTGAAATCTCACAGTTGACAGGTGGTAACAGGTAACAGGTAAGGGTCCATCACATGATGAATCTAGACATTTGTTTAGGCCTGGGTTTCTTTTGAAGACAAGATCGCCAACTTTGAAATTAGAGGCAAGTTCAGATTCCTTACTAACACGATTTAATGACTGCTTTGACTGAAGGGATGACTTGATGACATGATTATGACTGTTGGTCCAAATCTGAAGTGAACTGAGGAATGTTGACAGTGGTGTTAGAGTCAGAAAGCCAGAGTGATTTTATGGTTGATAAATTGAATGGAGTGGGCTTTAAAAACAGCAACTCGTGAGGGGTGTGGTCATGTCTAGAGCTTGGAATGTTCTGAACATAGTACAAAATCAAATCCAACATAGATGACCAATCAGATCTTTCAACTAGTGCTTTTGACAAGGTAAGTCTTGATGTCGTAGGTCATCATCCCCTTCCGTATTAATAGAGGGTAAAGGGTCGGCAACGCCAGACTAAAATTTAAGAGCCTCAGCCGCCTATGTCCCTAATTATTTTTCACTAGGGAATTTACTATTCAAAAACTCACGATGCCTAATTTGATTAGGTAAAGGGAGAAATGTGGCTACTAATAGACTTCCGGTGCAGCAATTTACCACCATACGCCCAATAACCCAAGGTACAGTTACGCAGCGGAATTGCTTGTACGTGGGCCGGGAGGACTGAGTTTTCTCATAGATATACAACGCGAAAGTTTTCTCGAGGGATCCCTCGATCTGTACGCTGTAAGTATGGCAAATTAGCCCTTTTTAAATAGTTCTGTTTATACATAACTGGGTAAACCTTACCCTTTCAATTTACACCTGGGATGGCCAGTATGGACCGAGCTTGATTGTTGGAGAGTAGGTATGTGTCTATAGTGGGTTTTTGTTATGCTATAGCACAGAGAAAGTTAGTCTGGTATAGTCAGTCCCTTTGCCAGTTGTGAGAATCTGGCTACCTGAGGCAAGAGAAAGTGTGTTAATTTGGTCATGGAGTACTGCACAGACATAAAATATTACAGATTTATGTGGTTATATGTTTAAGCAATACATTATGAAACTGTGCAGTTAACATCAGTGTGTGACCGGTATACAGTGGCGGCGTAGGAAGGGTAAGGCTCTGGAAATTGTGCCCAAAATTATCCGGGGGGGGGGGGGGGTGGCTGGAGCTCCTCCCCCCTCACCTTTAATTGGTGCAACTTCTCACATGAACACTTTTGAAACAACCGTGCTTTTCTCTTCCTCTCGACAACCTGACCTAACCTCGATACATGCTAAGCTCCCCTTCTGCTACTATTACCACAAAAAACAACAACATGCCCTTGGAGCCCCTTTTACCGAAACACCTTCCTACACTGCTGGGTATATAACGAATAATGTTACTTGGTGGGTGATTGTAATGATGGATGATAAAAGGTGTCTGCTGAATGACATTTTTATTTAAATATTTAATTGAAGTTTAATTAAAGTGTCTCTTGGTTGGCATGGTTACATCTGTCACACACTTAATAGCGATGTATTAAGTTTAACCTAACTTTGAGCACACGAGGAGTGGTAATTAGTAGACTGAGGGAGTTACAATGAAATGCCCTTAGTTCCATATGTATATTGTATCCCATACACACAAATATAGGAGAAAAGACTGAAAATCCAACAACCCCTTACCAGATGGCAGATGAGAAGCCCAAGCCAGAACTGCTCACCTTAGAAGAATGTCAGCCTAAAGTCAAGATCACTCTACATAGGGACTGCATTGCTATTGCTGAACACCTCCAACAACAAGACGTATTCAACGACGACGTTTACGACCTGATCGTCGGCTTCCACTCGGCTGGAAGGGATCAATTATTCTTCCAGAAACTTTGCAATGCAGTGAATTAAGACACGGAAGCTTATCGAGTGTTTGTTGACTTCCTTCGACAAGATCCAATGCACAAGTCTGTGGTGGAATCTTTGGACAAGGAATATGCAGAGCAAATGAAAAATATTGAAAGTTGAAAATGTTCAAACTTTCTAAACGTGGAAGAACTATTACTGGCTAAAAGTCTACCGAAAATGTAATAATTTTTTTTTTTTTTTTTTTTAATTTTTTTATTTCTGGCAATTTTATCTCTTATTTTTTACCTTTGTAACTTTTTTAAATGTATATATTTTTATTGATAATAATATAATGCAAGTTACAATGTTGGTAGGTAAGCTCTGGGTGAAATGTGATTATTATACCAAACACTTCACTGCAGACGAAAGTGATTGATTCATTTGTCAACAATGTAAAAACAACAACAAAAAAAAACAAGTATACATTTTGGTACAATAATCTTTATGCACATGTGCAGATGAAATTCTGATACTAAGGAACATAACAAATGCAGGCATTGTTTATTGTGTTGCTATGAGATCTCTATGGTTACTAATTATTGATGTTATAACTTCACACTTTCTGTTATATCAGCAGAGTTATCCATTGATGTGTTGGTCTTTGCGTTTCCATTCGTGCTAATCTCCTCATTTGTGCCATTGAGTACTTGTCTTCCATTTATGTTTTCCTTGACCTCTGGTGTCATCTCTTTGTCTGATAGCACCCCGTTGAGACTTCCCTTGGAATCAGCTCTTCTGTCATTACTGAAGACACCTCCATCTGCATCTACTCTATCTACGGTGTTCGTACTCTTCCTGTGCTGGGATTGGCTGTAAGAGTCCATATTAACAGACTTGTTCATAAAGACTTTGTAAAATATTTTCTTCAGGCAATTATGGAGGTCTTTTCTGAAGTATGACTGTATGATAGGGCTGGATACGTTGTTCGTTAAAAAGAGTATGAATGTGGAAGCGTACAGTTGTACGGGTACGCGATAGAATCCAATAATAATGGCCGTTATTCCCGTCAGTATCAATGGCGTCCAGGCAATGGCATTAAAAATCAGCAGAGTGCCGAAGATGCCGATTAAGCTTTTAAATTTTGTGGAG
>WLWD01002037.1_pt1:22500-122722 | contig 122722 bp, 84 predicted proteins | sample 6712731 | NCBI WGS metagenome assembly WLWD01 (sample SAMN12718690, study PRJNA576275) | sponge metagenome | isolation source: marine sponge | host: Mycale hentscheli | place: New Zealand: South Island, Marlborough, Capsize Point | collected 2014-11-01
CCCCCCCCCCCAGTGCCCACCAAAATCACAGCACCCAGCAAAAAAACCGAACATCCTGATGAACTCCACAGGACAACTGCATCCCTAATTATTGCATATAATTTAATCCGAATCTTTCATAATCATCTTATCAATCGTCAATATTTTGATAAATTTCATCAAGTTCCGACCGAAATATATTTGGGCCCACTTCCTGCACTAACAATATGTCATTAACACAGGGTCCGCCCCCGCAGTTGCTACTGATTGATCATTATTCTTCCCACAAAAAAAAAAAATTGACAGCATGCCAAGCCACTGATTATGAGGTGTGACCCTTCCCCACCCCACCCCCTCCCAGAAGTATTTTGTGGTCAAAATGATGAATACATGAACCGTGCAACACATGATTCCTACCTTCTGGTTCATTTTCCATTTGGCACACCTTCCTGGTTCAGGAAGAGAAGGTATAATTTAATCTGTCTGGAATTGTTACCACCTTGTTGGAGGGACATATTTCTTGTTATGTTGCCAAGGAGACTAACTGCTAAATGCTGTTGCCATAGTGTTGGTTACATGTGACATTTGGAATTGATCAGATTGGCTAACAATTTGCTGCGTTGGGATTAAAAGAATGAAGAGAATATGTTGGCTTTCAGTTATTCTCTTGACTGAACTGTTTGCCCATGCATTTGTACATTCAAATTTTTTTAATAAAAATAGTAAATAGTTGTGAGGAGGGACCTGCTCCCCCCCCCTTCTGCACATGTATCGAGTGAGCCTGTTTTCAATGTCGTAGTAACTGGTTGCAGCAGCATTCTGTGGCTTGAAAAACAAACTTTTTCACACGAATTCTCTCATAATTTGGTACTTGAGTTTCAAGTAGACTTACTTTATTCTGTAGTATCCGAAGAAACTGGGGTTAAGCCTGCACGCACGCGTTTAAGGGGCACACGTACCAAATATACATATTATAATATAACATATCCTTGATTTTCACTTGTCCGCCCCAAATAGTATCTCGCTTGCTTCGCTCGCTCGATAAATAGGTCATTATTAGCTACATAGCAAGAAGTAAATTGCCGTTAATAAAGTAGTGACACAAGATGTAAAATTGAATCCTTTATTTTTGAAAATGTGAAGCAACTATCTCCAAATCAATCGCAACTCATTGCACAAGACTTCAATGAAGATGGAAAGAAGGCAAGAATGAGAGGGGGGCGGGGAAGGTGAGGAGGAGCCTGAGAGGAGGCGGGGCAATATAGTCCATATAGTCAGTACCTACCAATTTAGTATAAAAACGTCATTCATTACAGTTGTCTATAAATAAAGCAGTAATTAAAAAAGTATTTTCAACGAGCATCAAAGTAATGATGATGTCATCATTCATTGAAAGGAAGTGATACTTGCACTCTCTTTGAAGTTCTGTTCCCTGAGTGGATTCAGTTTTGACTCCTCAGATTATGGAGGATGTTATATTCAAAACACAGACTCATCATATTATGACCTACTTAAAACCAATCAATATAAATAGTATTTTTGCACTATATATAATTATTATTGTGTCTTCACAATTTGAAATGTGGCCCTGTTGCGTCAGTTAATTAAAAAAGAAAGGCCAGAGTTATTTCTGCATATATAGCTAACAAAATATGGAAGTACGTACTTACCTCAGCTTCACTGGAGTAGTAGTAACTTCCTTAGCATTAACATTACGGCAAATTCGTGATAACAAGCTCGTATCCCCCTAAATCGGCGAAGTTTTGAAATTACGTTTGGAAAAAGGGTCTTGAATGCCATAGTAACAGGGTCTTGGCAACTTTTTGTGTCTTGAAAAACAAGGGTTTTCGCCGGAATTATCTCATACTTTGGAGCTTAAGTTCAAAGTAAGGCTTGTTTAATGCTGTAGTTTCAGAATAAACTGGGGTCAAGCCTAAAAAGCCGAGTTTTTAGGAGAAAAAAGTTCCCCGTGCGCGCTTTTAAGGGGCATACGTACCATCCATACACACATATATACATATAACATATACCCGATTTCCCTAATACTGTCTCGCTCGCTACGCTCACTCACCAATTAGTACAGAAAGCTATTATTCTAATAGCATATTTTCTCGTTCTAACAGCCAATACTATGATAATTAAAGATTTACTCGATGTTAAATAAATGGTTCGGACATTAATTCATGAATGAAGAGAATATTTTAACATGCAGTTGATCTGAGGACTGGATTTTTTGCTGATGCATTCATACATTACAATTTTTAAATAAAATTAGTTGTGAGGATGTGGCGGGGGGTGGGAGGGGACTATTATTTTGTGAGTAAACACGGCCATTTTATTACTTTTTCAATTTCAGTCAAATAATTCTAATAATGGCATTTCCCCCTTCAGTCTTAACAGCCAATATAATATATTTTAAATATTTTAACCCAAATTTTTGATTTCTTCTTTATTGACTCCTGTGGAGGGCATCCACAAGAATTTGGAATGTCGCATTAAGTTTTTAAAATCAAATGCAATTATATTGGCTCAAAAAAACCGCGAAAAAATTTACTATCATTAAAAACATTACTTATTTAACTGATTAATGGTGGCGCGTGCTTGTCTAGAAGCCAGTTACGTTAGTTGCGCAGGAATACATACACAAATGTTAGAAATTTATGGACAGAGGAATGTTGCTGGGTACTGAGGTGTAAAAGCAATAATAAAAAATACCATAATAATAATAATAATTATGAAATAATAATAATAATATTAACAACAACAACTATAACAACAATAATAATAATAATAATAATAATAATAGTGAGCCTGTTGTGCTATGGGTGTACTCTACACACACTCATGTCAAAAAATCACAAGTTGTATATATTTTGTTAATTATACACTAGTCGTTTATTATTTTTTCATTTATTCATTGTGTTTTTAACTTGCGGTTGTTATTTTTTTTATCGCTGGTTGAGTTAGATCACAAAACTGAATTCATGCAGTCACCTTTGCCCTCTTGCCTTCACTCCTCCCTCAATTATCTTATGATCAATCTGGAAGAACAGGCTTTTAACATTAGCTATGTTGGGCAATGAATGTCATTCATTCACTAAAACTAACTGGTACACTAGAATCTCTTTCTAGATCAATTTGCACTATAAGTATACTAAAGTTTCTAAACAAAAACAACTAAATGGTAGTATCACTCGCATAAATTACTTCCAGCAGTGAATGATGCCAGAACTAGTTTAATTCATGTCAGTAATACAACTGTTTAGTTGTTTTTTTATTTTAGAAATGCTTAAGTGGCACGAGCCATGACCTGCTGTCTGTCGTCTCTAAATTAATTGCAAGAGACAGGACATGTCAATTTCCTCGTCTGCTTGGCCCCGTTTACTTTACGTGAATGCCACTAAAACAACATCCAAAGTCTCAGCCAAAAACAACATCGCACGTGCCAGGCACTGTAAGTGAGACTGTAAGTAGTAATTTAATATGGAGTTGTACTAGACACAGCAATCATCAGTCCTGATGAGCATATATATAATGTATATAGCGTATGCATATACTACAATCATTGTCAATGCAAATGTAATTTTTGCGAAATATACATTTGCATTGACAATTGTGTACTATGTGCATATGTTTTGATTATATGCTCATTATTGATATTTAATAATTTATATAGCTACTAATAAACAATGACTGTACTGGCTAGTATTATTGCAGCATCCTGAACTCCTTTTTTTTTTTATATTAAAAAAAAAAAAAAGATATTTGAAGTAGATAGTAATGTCTGCAGGTTAGCTTGCATTTGGTGATTATACTGACATGCCTGTGGACATAAATATTGTAATTGCTTTCATATTGTTTCATCATTCCTTTCCTCCACTACTACTGTAGGAATATAGAGGTTTTATTATGTTGCCTCATTTCCCTTAGATCTTTAGTGTTCCAAGGGATTTCTAACTTTGTATGTCTTCCTGTGCAATTATTGTAGTTGGCTTCAAATGCTACACATAGTAATATCAGCCACTGGCAAGTAAGTAAAAGCTACTATATAGCTAGGCAATTAGTAATGTTGATACAAACTTGGGACGACTTATCTCCCATTAGATTAGTCATTATCACACTAATTTAGTTTCAAAGTTATCGTCTTTTCAGATGATGAAATATTTGATGTCATAAATAATGTTGCAACCACATGCAGCAAAATAATGCACTGAATGGAATGAATACCACTCACTAATGCAGTTTACAAAGTGGCTTAAAGAAAGGTGGTTGAAATGAACGACAGAATTTAATTAGGAATTGTCTGACAAACATTATATAAATTTCTTCATGTACCATTTATAAGCTTCAAAAAAATCCACTGTGTACCGACTATTTTCAAAGATTTGTAATGATCTTAGAAAATTTAAATGGAAACAATCAAATTCTTAATCAGATAAAGTTATCTGGAATCTAATGTGGCTATACAATTTTCAGTGGTAGCTATAACGCATAAATGACAGGGTGTGACCTGTTTTTAAGATGTAATGCATACTTTAAAGTTGGATAATGCCTATCAATGATACAAATATAGTACAATTAGGCACCATTATTGCAAAACCACAAACACCACATTATTGGTAGTATAATCTTAGTAGCTAAGTGGTAATTAACCAACATACTGAATAGGTAACTATGGGATGTTTCCATCATGCTTAGCTACATCTATCTCTCTTTCTCTTGACTTACCCAGATAAAGATGATCACTCCTAGTGCTGTCTTCCAAGTCATATATTTCCTATGTACCCTCGAATAAGTGATACTCAGCCAACGATCCACAGAGATTGCTGCGATGGTATAGTTTGCCACGTGTCCCACGTATATAACAAAGAATCCCTGAATCTGACACAATGCATCTCTGACAGAGTCTGTTCTCCCAAATATGAACTCGCTTGCACTCCCAGAGATGATTACAAATGGCATGTAAAAGAGAGATATGAGGAGGTCACTTAGGGCCAAATTGAAGAAAAGAAGAGTGGAGCTCTTCTTTAGAATCGTGCTCCTGTAGTACAGAGAGTGGACCAGAATGAAGCTGTTGAAAGGCACAGCTATGATGAATTCCACAGCTACAAAGAAAGCGATCACAGGTCCTTGGATATCTTTGTGGACCAGCCATTTTGTCCTGTTCAGAAGGGAAATTGTAGTGGACAAGGTAGCATTCAGATCTTCTTCCATAACTAGCATCTACACAATAGCAATTGTCAAGACTTCAGTGGAGTTGTCATCTGGTGTGACTCAGGGTTGCATTGTATATTTGGACAAAGGTGCTTCCTGGTACACACTTGTCCGACTTCATCACTAATTGTTCGTTTACACACTTCGGTCGTCAGGATTATTGTCAAAATAAAAAATGAAATAAAAGTTGACATTGTACTCGTGAAGTACAATACCCTTTAGTGAACAAGTTGTATCTTCCTTGCTTAATACTTAGCTGCTAGCTACTACATTTTAGCAAACCCACCGTAAATTTAACAGCCTGACTACATTCAACACAGTAGCTACGCTACGCTAGAAACTTACCAATACAAGTTTATTCTCCGCAGGCTCCGCGTTAGACAATTCACTTTATACTATAGCTACAGTCTGTCGTACTAGAATAGCTACAACTGTTCCCTTGTAGCAGATTAAAATAAAACTACTGGGGAAACGCATGCGCATATAAGTCAAATGCAGTGCAAACAATTACAATTACAGTGCATTTCACTTACAGAGTAGAATTTAAAATTTTTTGAAGTTGTTCACTTTTTTCTTTAATAGCATGAGATGTATGAAAGATGAAATTCTTAAATTAAGCACACATGTATGCTACTGCATTATAAACATGTTGCCAAAACCACTTTGTGGTTCTGTGGTTACTTTTGTGGGTGACCTGGTAGAAGCTGCAGCATATGGCTTGAATGAAAAAAAAAAGTTTTTAAGCCAGAAAAAGAGTAAATTTTAACAGGGTGTCTTCAGATGAAAATATAGCTGTAAAGTTTTATCGTAACAATTTTGAATAGATTAACATTCGTTCAGCAAAAAATTATGGTTTTATGAAGAAAAAAGTGCCAAAAAAAGTGCTAGAAAGGTTTAAGCCAGAAAATCCTAATTTTAAACCGGATGTACTGAAATTTTGTCATAACATAGCTGAAAGAAACGTAGCCAGCACCTCCATCCCGCTCAGTACCCCTGTCTAACTGTAGTCTAGCAGCTGTTTCTGACCCATGTCCGTGTTGGAATACAAGCGTGCACACACGGGTCAGAAACAGCTGCTAGACTATGGTTAGACATGCGGGTAGTGAGTGGGATGGAGGTGCTAGCTACGTTTCTTTTGGAAGCAAAAGGGATTCGTTTTTATGACGTCCTGTGGTGGATGTCGCGGTTGGGCTGAGATTTCGCTGTGAGCTGGAGCCTTTTAACGTTAACGTTTTTAAAATTGTTTTATTCATTTTTGTTATGACAATTTGCTTTAAGGATTCAAAGTACGTGTGCATAAGTAAGTACTGACCACAAATTATGTAATTAGCATTTTAGTACTGGTTTGGGATAGTTTAACTGATTCACACTTTTTAGCAACTTATGGTTATATAGACTATTTTTTTTTAGTACTACATTAAATATGTAGATAATACTTTTATAACCTTTGACACAGTAAATAATATATACACTTTTCAAGAATGGAAGCAAAATGTTTCGAATGTGAGGATTCTTATTCAGTTGATATAAACAAAATTTAAAATTTCATGAAATATTAGAAAAGTATCTATAGCTATATATTACAAAATATCACTAGATTTAAAATCGAGTCATTCAAACAATAACAATATAACCATTCCTGGTACTGTATAGGGCGTACTTTCCTTCACTGAACATATCCTGGACATAAACTGCACTATTTCCTTTACATGCGCCATATGGTTTGTAGTGCATATCATATCACATTTCCTTCATAATTTCCAGAATTAAAACTGAACTATTCCTGTGCATTCTAGGTAGCTGCCTGTGCGAAAATGTGCAGCTTTCCTTAAGATTTCCTGTACTTAAAACTGCACTTTTCCTACACAAAGCAGCTATTGTTCGCACACCTTTCCTGCAGCAATCCTGAAGTTAAACTGCACTTTTATGCGATCTGTGCTACCAAATCCTGCACCTTTCAAAATTTATCCATTGTCACCAAAGTATGAATAAATAATTTATGACCATGTACAAATAAATGAAAAAAAAAAAAGATGCATCAGACAATAGTTCCTGAACTTTGGCTCCATCTCTGTAATATCTCGAGTGCATCTCTGCAACCTCTTTAGTTCATCCCTGCAAAGAAACAAGGTAATGAACTCAATGGTAATACTTCAAACACTATTACTGGTGATCAATGACTTAATTAGCGTTTTCGTACACCACCGCGCTCTCTACTTGCTATCGCACCCTGTAAGGCAGTCTAGTAAAGTCACACAAGGCAGAAACTAGCTTAAAAAAGGTCGATAGTGCTATGGTTTGAAACTCGAAATTGGTAAAGGGTTTAATTTTATAACGCCAGATCAGGGGTTCTCTACAGCAAGTGGTAATCCGCTTGTGTACCTTCTCTTCTGCTCTGACGGGGCTTCGTAGATTTTTATCCCGGTGAGTGAAAACACAACTGGTACACTGTTGCTGTCCACACTTGACTAAAGCAGTGTGAAACTGAACAACCATATTGGTCAGTTCAAAGACAACTGCGTATTTCTTCAGTAGTGCCTCAGGTAGCATAGGACAAGTATAGTAAGTACCCTTCTCTCATTTTTGTTTTGCAGTTTCTATTAATATTGTCCATTAGCCACTGAAACAAGTTTCTGTGATCTTCATTGTTGCACCATAACTATAATATTGTACTTGCTAGTGATGAATTTTAAATGAACACTATAAACCATTTTTCTTTTGAAATTAATATATACAATAAAAAGTATGTTATCATTCAGCATTTGATGTCTCTTTACTAAGCTTTACTGTATGAGAAATAGTAGCTATTGCCACGGGGTATTTTACGTTTGGTAAATACAAAATTACTTTCTTACCTCATTTTCTTGAGCAGTGGTAACTTTTGTAGTACCAAATTTGAGCATTCTTACTACTTGAATTTACCAGTCACTGTTGACAACAAGCTCTTAGCTACATAAAATAAAGGCCAGAGTTATTTTTTATTTTTGCATATTTAGCTAACAAATATGGAATTACGTACTTACCTCAGCTTCCCTCGAGTAGTAGTAGCTTCCTTAGCATTAATACTAGGGCATTCAGACTACCAATGACTCTTGACAACCAACAATCGGCACTCTGTATCCCCCTAAAACGGAGAAGTTTTAAAATTAAGTCTGGAAAAGGGTCTTCAATGCCATAGTAACCGGTTTAATCAACTTTTTGTTTCTTGAAAAGCATTTTCGCAGGAATTTTCTCACACTTCCGCGCTTAAGTATAAAGTAAGGCTTGTTTAATGCTGTAGTTTCAGAATAAACTTGGGTCAAGCCTAAAAAGCTGTGTTTTTTGGAGAAAAAAGTTGCCCGCACGCGCATTTTAGGAGCATACTACCATCCTCACACACATATATCCATACTAGTGGTGTGCTTGAGCACAAATGGCGAGCGAGCCTGATAGTTTGGTAACATAAAACTAAGTATTGTTACTATGTTTTAGCTTAGTTCATGCAAACACTATAATAGCAGTTATGACCTTTTATTTCAGCAAACAAATACAAAATCACTCTCTTACCCAATATGTTAACTTTTGTAGTATTAAACATCTGCCATTCTGATAATCTCAATTACCAGTACTCTTGAACAAACTCTCAGCTACAATAAACAAAAAATCAGTGTATTATTTGTAATTTAAGCCAACAAATATGGAATTAGCTACTATACTTACCTCAATTAACTTCTGTAGTATCAAATTGAAGTCACCTTGACTATCTGAATTACCGTGAATTCTTCACAACAAATTCTCAGCTACAAAAACAAAAGACAATCAATTTTAGCACACAAATACAAAATTACTTTCTTACCTCATTCTCTTAGCAGTGGTAATTTCCGTAATTGAAGCCATTCTGACTATTTGAATTTACCAGTCACTGTTGACAACAAGCTCTTAGCTACATAAAAGAAAGGCCAGAGTTATTTTTGTATATTTAGCTAACAAATATGGAATTACGAACTTACCTTAGCTTCCCTAGAGTAATAGTAGCCTCCTTAGCTTCCCTAGAATAATAGTAGCCTCCTTAGCTTAAATATTACGGCATTCTGACTACCAATGGCTCTTGACAACCAACAATCGGCACTTTGTATCTCCCTAAAACTGAGAAGTTTTGAATTAAGCCTGGAAAAGGGTCTTCAATGCCATAGTAACCGGTCGAAGCAACTTCTTGTGTCCTGAAAAACAAGCGTTTTCGCCGGATTTTTCTCACACTTCGGAGCTTAAGTTTAAAGTGAGGCTTGCTTAAGTTTTCCACGCGCGCGTTTAAAGAGCATACGTACCATCCATCCATCCATACATACATACTAGTGATGTGCTTGAGCACAAATGGCGAGCGAGCCTAGAGACTATACTAGTGGTGCGCTCGAATAGCGCAAAATAGCGAAGCGAGCGATGCATGTTCCTTGTAATTGCAGCTATAGATACAGTTATTTATTTTGTTGTTAATGTTATGTCTGTCTGTTGTTTCATATAGATTCATTGGTGCTTCTATTCTATACCACTGTATGATGAAGGTTATAAAATTTAGGCTATGTATAATAAAGTTTAAATGTTATACTTTTTGTGGTAAAACAAGAGTAATGAATTATTTTATTATTTATTTTATTAATGTAATTCGTAATCAGCTACATAGTATTGCTTTATATAATTAAGTTTAAATGTTATATTATTTGTGATAACATAAGAATAATGAATTATTTTACCAGCAAAGTTATTGACTGGTGTTTTAGACAGAATATACAGCTATTTAATTAAAAATGTCATACATCATTACAGTTACAGCTGATGTAAACTTTGTGGTTTAATAAAATAAAAAAATAAAAGAGTTTGTTTGGGTACTATAACATATTCAGTGGGAGAGCAGAGTATGTTAAATGGATGTAGATATTAGACTACATAGTTTGATAATAGAGTTAGGTTAATTTTTATAGTTTTACATTAAATATAACCTGCAATTGTGAAGGAATGTTTCCAGGATGCATGTTATTTTGAGCTGAATAGAGCTTAGGGATATGTTTATCCCGGCTACATCGACAACATTCCAATGACTTAAATTTAATTTTGGTGCCTGGAAACTTCTCCATACACGTTATGCAGACTGGGATAGTAATCGATGAGATTTTAGCATGAAAATTACGCATTGCTGTGTGAACTTGAGGATCATCAAATGCTGGAATAATATGGTGCAATGGAACCTGGGGATGTTGTCTTGACCTGTTCCCCCTAACTTGAGCCAATCTAGTCTCCCGTTGAAGTGGTGTTTCATCAGCTAATTTCTGCTGTTGGTTAGTTGACAACTGCTCTAATCTAGAGGAATTTTGTAATGAAGATTCATTTGCTGTTCTCAACAGTTGGTTAGTGAACAAACAGTGGAGCCTGTGATCTCTTTCACTATCACTTTCAAACAAATGTGTGACTTGCTGTTTTTGTGACATTAGTTGTAGACGTTGCTCTCTGCATAATGGTTTCCTAAACGAAAATGTCTCGTATTAACTTATTGAAGTATATATTTTATTTTATATTTACCTCTTGCATTCGTTGCTGATAAGCTGAAAGGCTTTGCGGTATCGAAATTGTTTGAGTTATATTTTCTGCAACTTTTTTTGCTGCTTTGGGTGTATATGAGAATGGATGTCCTCTGATAGATGTCTTTTCCTTCCTCTTGCAGTGCAAAAAGTAGTGGGGATATTAGCTTCTTGTTCAGATGGTGTGGCTGCATTTTCAGTGTCTTCAAGAGTAGTTGAGTCTACAGCTGTATAAAGTTGATTGGTACAGTAATCCTCAGGAATAGTCTAATAAATAAATTAGGAACATTTAATGGCTTTTCAAAAAGGAAGATTCTTTACTTTGCTACCTGTTTCTGTTTAGCTCTCCTCCTCCTTGCCCTGTCCTTTTCATTTCTTATCTCTCTCCTTATTATTTTTTCTTCTGGAGTTCCTAACGCCCTCAAAGCTCTTGACCGAGTGTTTCTAACGTTTTGTCTACTGGGCATCACTACTTCGTACGGCGGGTAAACAAAACAAAATGTTGCTAAGAAGGTTACCCGGCCCGCGCAAGCGCGTAGGATAAAGGGAACGTTATGTCTACTGGGCATCGCTACTTCGTACAGCGGGTAAACAAAACAAAATGTCGCTAAGAAGGTTACCCGGCCCGCGCAAGCGCGTAGGAGAAAGGGTACACACGTACGCCCACTCAAGAACAAAAACAATTTCTAGACCTAAATATATATATATATCGCGAACTCATTAGAGAGTCAGCTCCGCTCGCTTCGCTCGCTTCGCTGAACTATTTTTGTATGAATGATTTTGACTACTAACATTGAAGCCACTGAAAATAAGGTCCAGTTTTTTAATTTCGCATACACGGTAAAGGGAAGTTTCAGTGCCATAGTAACAACTATCTGCAACTGCTTGAATTGAAGGAAAAAAACAACAACAAAACAATACACGTTATTTAAAAGTTTTCTTTGTAATATTCTTTAGCTAAGTAGTGGTTGTAACACACAATGCTTTGACACAACTGGACATGCACCTACACAGACTTACCTTCGCAGCAGTATAGTGGACAATGTATTTTCAAGTAAATACTGTTGCGCACGGCTTATAACCATGACAAAGAGCGCATTGACTTACCACCGCCACTAACTCGAATAGAAATGGAAGTCTTGTAAGTTTTCACGTTTTAACTGCACCAGTAAAAGAATTTAAAACGGTAAACAATTCAATTTCTAGGGTGATACGGGTACTGATCGATAAAGAGAGGATTCTGTTAAGTGAAGTTTGGGACGGGGTCGACCACATAACTAACACAAAAACGCGAGGGTCAAAGTACAAAAATGCCTTACTTACGTCCATACATATATACAAATAAACTAATGATGTGCTTGAGCACAAATGGCGAGCGAGCCTAAAGACTTACTTCTAACACTGAAGCTACTGAAAATAAGGTCCAGTTTTTAAATTTAGCATACAGGGCAAAGGGATTTCAGTGCCATAGTAACAACTCTCTGCAACTGCTTGAATTGAAGGGGAAAAAACAACAGCAAAACAATACACGTTATTTAAACGTTTTCTTTGTGATATTCTTTAGCTAAGTAGTGGTTGTAACACACAATGTTTTGACACAACTGGACATGCACCTACACAGACTTACCTTCGCAGACTTACCTTTGCAGTAGTCTAGTGGACAATGTATTTTCAAGTAAATACTGTTGCGCACGGCTTATAACCATGATAGTGTGGTGGTAGTGGTGACAGAATTACTCGTCACAACTCTGTTCGTGACGTCATATTCTCCGCTGCACAGAGCGCTGCCCTCGGACCTACAAAGGAAGTCCTTGGCTTAGTCGCCAGCTCCCAGACCCGTCCAGCAGACGTCTACCTCCCTCATTGGACCTCTGGTCGACCTGCGGCCCTCGACATCCACGTAATCAGCCCTCTCCAGGAGCAGCTAGTCGCTGAGGCTGCATTCACCCCAGGTCATGCCCTCCAAGTGGGAGTCCAGCGGAAACTGGCCTCCAACCTCCCTTCATGTCGCTCAGCTGGCATTGAGTGCATCCCTGTAGTTGCAGAGACTCTGGGCGGCCTGGCTCATGACACCATAACCATTGTCAAAGACATTTGTAGAGCTATTTCTGACGGCGGCTATGGTATAGATCTTCACTCCACCACCAGGCACCTCTTTCACAGCCTAGCCATTTCACTTTGGCGTGGGAACTCTACGTTATGGCTCCACCGGTTCCCCACCCTCCCTCCTTCCCGAGATGGGGTGGTGTAGCCCCTTTTATTTTTATTTTTATTTATTTTAATTTAATTTTTATTTAGTTTTGTACCACTTCTTGCTTTGCCTTTGTTAAATGAGTTTTCAAGTTTTAACTGCACCCGCAAAAGAATTCAAAACGGTAAACAATTCAATTTCTAGGTGATACGGGTACTGATCGATAAACCAGAGGATTCTGTTTAGTGCAATTTGGGACGGGGTCGTCCACACAACTAACACAAAAACGCGACGGTCAAAGTACAAAATGACATATTATGTACGTCCATACATACAAATAAACAAACATCCCCGATTTTCAATTGTGTTACCCTTGTAAGTGTCTCGCTCGTTACGCTCGCTCGCCAATAACAACATATACCCAATTTTGCATTATCCACCCCTAATACTGTCTCGCTCGTTACGCTTGCTCGCCAAATAAACAAACATCCCCGATTCAATTGTGTTACCCCTGCAAGTGTCTCGTTCGCTACGCATGCTCGCCAAATATTCTTACCGGGGCATATTCTTCCGGTTGTGTCGTCCCGGTGTCTTACGTAAGCTGTGTGTCCGAGCTCATCTTCACAATCAGGGCAGACTCTGCGGGAATTTTTAGAATTCATCGTGGCTAGTTTAAAAGAAATAGGCGTGGTTATATGGGTAGAGCGTGGTTTTATGGGTAAAACGTGTTTTTTTTTACGGGAAAAGCGTTGTGAGTAAGTGGTTCAGATAAGTTTGTTTTAGCAGTTTAGTGAGAGTGCGCTAGTCAGTTCGGGGTTTATACTCTGCCTATCCTGGGGTAGTCTGCCGTCGTGCGCAGCTGTAAGGAAAAAGTTCTTCACACGTAAAGTTGCTGGGCCACATGGGCTCTTCTTTCTGGATATGCTGACTGGGTGCGAACCTCTCACTTCTAGCTACTATGGAATTTCCCTCTGAATTTCGGCGTAAGAAGCGAGAAGAGGACCTGAGGCTTCAACGTGAAGAAGAATTGAGGCAGAACTGAGGAGGGGAGCTCAGGCATAGGGCATTGAGCAAAACTCCTGTAGTAAGCATGACAAAGAAGCCTCGACGCCTTCCTTTAGAATCAAAGAAGGTTTGTCTGTTACCAACGCCAGACATTTTAATGGTCATTCAAGTAACTCACAGTAAGTATATTAGGTAGCCAATATTATGTGTGCATATTTATGTACATAATATATAAATGTTCTACAGTCTATCATCTTCAGCTCCAAGTAGAAGGCAATTGTATGGTCACCAAACAAGCTCATCGTAAGTAATATTTAATATTCCTCTCTTTTTTTTAAAGCTTTCAACAAAATTTTCATCGCTATAAAATATATAGAGTTACGGACATGTAACAATAGCCATAAATATAGTTATAAGACCTATGGTATTTTTTTGTGCCAGGGTTTGCGAACAAGTTGGTGCATAATTTGTATACAAGTTGGTGCATAAATTTGTATACGAAGTGCAGATTGTTGGTTGTCAAGAGCCATAGGTGGTCAGAATGCCGTAATATTAAAGCTGTGGAGGCTACTATTACTCTTGGGAAGCTGAAGCATGTACGTAATTCAATATTTGTTAGCTAAGTATACAAAAATAACTCTGGCCTTTCTTCTATGTAGCTAAGAGCTTGTTGTCAACAGTGACTGGTAAATTAAGAAAGTAATTTTGTATTCGTTGTGCTGAAATTGATTGTCTTTTGTTTTTGTAGCTGAGAGCTTGTCAAGAACTCACAGTAATTCAGATAGTCAAAGTAACTTAAATTTGATACTACAGATGTTATCAATACTCAGGAAATTGAGGTAAGTAGTAATTCCACATTTGTTGGCTTGAATTACAAATAATAACACTGATTTGTTTATTGTAGCTGAGAGTTTGTTCAAGAGTTACTGGTAATTGAGATTATCAGAATGGCAGATGTTTAATACTACAAAAGTTAACAAATCAGGTAAGAGAGTGATTTTGTATTTGTTTGCTGAAATAAAAGGTCATGACTGCCATTATAGTGTTAGCATGAATAATATCACTAATATATTATATGTATGAATGTATGTATGGATGGTACGTATGCCCTTTTAATGCGTGGGGGAACTTTTTTCTAAAAAAACACGGCTTTTTAGGCTTGACCCCAATTTATTCTGAATCTACAGCATTCAGCAAGCCTTACTTTATACTTAAGCTCCGAAGTGTGAGAAAATTCCTGCGAAAACGCTTCTTTTCAAGAAACAAGAAGTTGATTAGATCGGTTACTATGGCATTGAAGACCCTTTTCCAGACTTAATTTCAAAACTTCGCCTTTTTCTGGGGATACGGAGTGCCGATTGTTGGTTGTCAAGAGCCAGTGGTAGTCAGAATGCCGTAGTATTAATGCTAAAAAAGCTACTACTACTCGAGGGAAGCTGAGGTAAGTACGTAATTCCATATTTGTTAGCTAAATATGCAAAATAACTCTGGCCTTTCTTTTTTGTAGCTAAGAGCTTGTTGTCAACAGTGACTGGTAAATTCAAACAGTCAGAATGGTTCAAATTTGGTACTACAAAAGTTACCACTGCTTGAGAAAATGAGGTAAGAAAGTAATTTTGTATTTGTGTGTGCTAAAATTGATTGTCTTTTGTTTTTGTAGCTGAGAGCTTGTTGTCAAGAATTCGAAGTAATTCAGATAGTCAAAGTAACTTCAATTTGATACTACAGAAGTTATCAATACTCAGGAAATTGAGGTAAGTAGTAATTCCATATTTGTTGGCTAATAATAACACTGGTTTATTTTTTAGTTACTGGTAATTGAGATTATCAGAATGGTTGATGTTTGATACTAGAAAAGTTACCATTACACAGAGAGTGATTTTGTATTTGTTTGCTGAAATATAATGTCATTAACTGCTATTATAGTGTTTGCATGAAGTAAGCTAAAAATAGTAACATTTTATGTTACCTAACTATCAGGCTTGCTTGCCAATTGTGCTCAAGCACACCACTAGTTATATATAATTATATGTTTTGACGTACGCATGTCATTTTGTACTTTGACCCTCCGTATTTTTGTGTTCGTTCCGTGTTCGCTCCGCGTTTGACCCCCGTCCCAAACTTCACTAAACAGAATCCTCCTGTTTAGCGACCATTACCCGTATCACCTTAGAAATTGAATTGTTTACCGCTTTGAATTCTTTTGTGGGTGCAGTTAAAACTCAAAAACTTATGGGAGCTCCATTTCTATTCGAGTTAGTGGCGGTGGTAAGTTAATACGCTGTTTGTCACAGTTATAAGCCCTACTCAACATCATTTACTTGAAAATTCATTGTCCACTAGACAAACCATGAAGTAAGTCTTGCGTAGGTATGTTCAGTTGTGTGAAAGTATTGTGCGTTACAACTACTACTAGTGGTGTGCTTGAGCACAAATGGCGAGCGAGCCTTAAACTACACTATTGTTAAATGATTGATTTTAACAACTAACACTCGAGCTACTAAAATAAAGTTGAGTTTTTAAATTAAGTTAATGCGGTAAAGGGGTTTCAATTCCATAGTAACTGCTCCCTGCAACTGTTTGAATTGAAAAAGAAGCAACAAAATCAAGTCACGTTATTTAAAATTTTGTTTGTGATATTCTTAAAAGTAGTTGTAACGCACAATACTTTCACACAACTGAACATACCTACGCAAGACTTACCTCTTTGGTTCGTTTAGTTGACAATGAATTTTCATTGTGTAGGGCTTTTAACTAAAGTAACTTACCACCGCCACGAGAAAGTTAATGAAAGTGATTCAGTCAATGAAGTGGTTTTTGGCATTTCATTTTTTCTTACCTATTTTCGTCTCGTTTATCGTCTTTCTGATTGTGCAATTGGATTTCTTCTTAAATTTATTAGGACCTTGATTCACTTTTTGGCTGTTATTACATGCCTAGATTTACTAGTTGGTGTAGCCCAGGCATTGCCTAAATCTATGCCACTGTAAAAAAATTCATTCAAAGAAAAAAGGTACATGGAATATGTGGTGTGAGCTCTTTATTTTTTCTGATTGTTAACAAATAATCATGGCAAAGTCGAATCAAAGAAGTGTGACTATGTTGAGTTTCAAAATCATCCATTACCATCTAAACGGGCACCATGTGGGGAAACTTTGCTAAAAAAAATCAAAATTGGAACAAATTTTAAATTCATTCCAAGGATAACATATATGTATTACAGTATTATTGAGTCACTAAAATCTATGGCCATAAAGAAAGGCTTCCTTGAGAAATGTAACTTATGGCGAACACGATCAGAACACTTTTGTTAAAAATGATGGGAGATATTTATGATGGAAGATTATGGAAGGATATGATGTATATTAATGACACCTTTCCTTGCTACACCAAACAATCTTTGTTTAAGCTTAAACGTTGATTGGTTTAAAGTGTTGAACATTCACAATACTCTGCTGGTCCAATATATTTAGTGATCCTGAATCTTCCTCTATAGACATGAGCGATAAAAGGATGAAAATGTAATACTTGCTGGAATCATACCTGGTCCTAAGGAACCTAAACATAATAATATATACACTTTCTTGGATAAATACACTTTATGATGGAGTTACATTTCAAAATTCCTCTTCAATATCAGGATATACTACAATTCGCAGTGTTATAATTGGATGTATAGTTTGTGACTTACCTGCCACTAGGAAAGTATGTGGCTTTGCCAATTTCAATGCAAATCATGGCTGTTCTAAATGTATGAAAACTTTTACAACCCCCACTTTTGGGGATAAACCTTCATATGGTGGTTTTAATTATGACAACTGGCCTATGCACAACCATTTCCTTGGTTTGGTGAAACTTTTGATTCATACTTGGAAAGAAGTTAAAATTCTTCAGATTACTCAGTTTGCAAAGATACAAGAAAAAATTGATTCGATTAATCCACCTCCCAAGGTTGGCCGCATACCTAGAAAAATTGAAAGCGGATTTGCAGCATTTACAGCAGATGAATGGAAAAATTTTATTTTGATTTATTCAACTTTGCTCTTAAAAATATAGTTGACACCCCACATTACAATTGTTGGTGTTTACTTGTTAGAGTTTGTGAATTGCTATGCCAGCCAATACTCTCTCGGGATTCAGTAGAGCAAGCACATATTCTTCTTATCGAATTTTGTAAGCATTTTGAAAGTCTGTATGGAACAGAGTACTGCACTCCCAATATGCATATGTCACTGCATTTAAAAGAATGTTTACTCGATTTCGGCCCTCTACCAGCATTTTGGTGTTTTGCCTTTGAACGCTTCAATGGTATTTTGGAGAGGATCAGCAAATCTTGGGTATCATCAGAAAAACAAATGTTTTTGAAGTTTTTGGAGGTACAAAGGGTTTTATCAATATTAGCAAAAGGATTGGCAATGCTAATGATCTAGTGGGTTTTATTTTTGACAACATTAACACCAAAGGAAATGTAGACATTGGGTCACTCAGCTTACACCAATTTGATGATAATACACAACTTCAAAATATTCCTTATACGTCCTGTTGTGTTGACCAAATCAAAGCTGAGAAACTGCCACATCAAAAACTTACTCCTCCCTACAAGGAAAAGTATTAAAAAATTGTAGACTTTTCACATCTCAAGGTTATGTATAGCATGCTTATCCATCAAAGACTCTGGAGGTGTCAAGGTTTACAAAGAGTACAGAAATATTGTAATTAACAGTGTACAGTTACTTCCAAAATTTCACGTTCGCAGAGATCTTCAGTAATTGCAGCTCGATGGCCAGGTGCTATTGGTATTGATTCATCAGGTGAAAGTCCACTTCGAATTGGATTAGTCAACTCATTCATTGAAAATGAAGTCACTATTACACATTCTGATGGATCATCAAGCTCTAGTGTGACTCACAATTTGATGCATATTCAATGGTATGGAAGCCATCCAATGCGAGATTTTATTATTTCATCAGTAATTCTTACCAGCACAGTGTTTGATTGTGACTCTTGTGCTTCCTTCATGCCTGCCAGTCAGTAGAGTTCTGTGTCAGTGTGCTGTTTAATCAACCGTTACTCTTCAATTTGATTATGGTGAAGATAATGTAATAATTGCCATACCCCTGTGCACTGAACATTTAATAGTTCTTTTAAATTAGCAAGAATTCTGAACACCCATTAACTATAACTTATTACACTCTAATATGTTTGTAATGTATTTTGGCAATATAAAATTTTTGTAAACACTCATAAATTTGAAGTATAATGTTATTGTGCTATTAATTTAGTCATTTTTTAAGTTTGGGTGCCATAAAAATAAAGGCTTATTTTAATTTAGTTATAGGGAATAGAGTATAGCAGTAGTATACTGAAGGTATGAATTATAGAACATAAGGATGCTACATAATGAATGAAAGTATAAGTGTGACTCTTATAACAATATCTTATATTCACAACAAGTATACACATCGTTATAACATCTTTATATCTATTTGAAGTATAAAGTTTATTATAACTGTAGTATGAATGAGATATAAGGGATTGTTTATACTTACTTATACTGTACTTTTTTCAAAGTGTTTACTGACCTGACAAGCTCTTTTCCTTAGCAAATTTAAACACTAGTAATTATAAGTAACTATATAGCTATGTTTTCACTTATACTTCTAATCTACAATTTCAATCTTTCAAGTCTGCAACATAAAATGTTGTAAATATCCACATTGTTGTCATAGAACACTGAATGTTTTGACTCTTATGGTACCACATTTGGTTATGAAGCTTTACTAAAACACATCAAACACATGATGAAACTACTTGTGTAGCAATATTGAATGCAGTACTATTGGCTTTAAGGTTGATTCATATGTTCCTATGCTCTTTGTCGCTACAACCATTGTAAGTTGTAAGTATGTCTGACTTGAACGACAGTCGCTGGAAGCTGGGTGATGATCTGGATGGTCCAGCACTAGCTGCATTTGTGGCATTCGAGTGTATTCTTTCAGCTCCATTAAACTTGTTCATTCTAATTTACACTCTAGTCTATGGGAGAGAACATTCAATGAAAGGTTCTACAGTTTTACTACTTTGTCTTTCCTTCAGTAATCTTGTCATGTCTTTGCTGTACATGCCATTTGTGGTAATTGCAGCTGCAGCTGGAGAGTGGATATTTGGGAATTCTGACTCTGCAAAGGAACACTTCTGTCAATTTAATGGATTTTTGTTCATATTTTCAGTATCCATTTCAGCACATGTTTTGGCTCTGATATCTGTTGATAGATTTGTTAGCATCGTAAAAACAAATGTGCATCAGAAGTATATGACTTGGAGAGCTGTGATAGGAATTATCATTGTTATTGGAGTGAGTTATATTTTGAACAACTATTTCTTATTTCTTAGCTGAATAATTAAATTGGATGTAATATTGGTTATGTTTTATAATATTTTAGGTTTGCCAATGTTATTTGTAGCTATTGATTAAAGGAATTTTAAATATTAGCTACCCACAGGTAAAAATATGCTTTCTTAATATGGCTGCATGCTTGATATATTCTCTAGTATCAAATAACCCAAAGAACCAAAAACACTGGTAATGGGAAAATATAGACCCTTGTTAGCTTTCAAGCATATTATATATTATATACATATTATTATTTATATTATTATCATAATATGGCAATAATAATTAGACACATTTTACACAATAAATGTTGTATATTCAGTAATTAGGACAAAGAAGTAATGAAATTAAAAAAAAATTTTATGCTAAAATGATGTTAGTTAGCTATATAGCTAGCTAGCCAAAAAAAAACATTTTGCTGAATATACACCCCGTACTATTTAACATAGGTATATATTTTAGTTAAGATTCTTCACTCTTTTAGTAAAACTTATGTTAGGTAAATGTTGTCTGTAGATTGTGGATATTATCCTGAATATTGCCCCCTATTGTGGATTAGGAAAATATGACTGGGCAAGATCTGTAGGAGGATGCATTCCTATTTGGGTAGGACACAGAAATTATTTGATTACCAGTATCTGCCTCTCCCTCATTCCTATAACAGTAATGCTGGTTACTTCAATCTGGACCTGTATTTTCACTCGGGGTTTTCTGAGGAAGAATCTTAGACGACATAAGAATACACTAAATGCAGAAAACTTGGCAGTTCAGAAGCAAATTTATTCTGTTAGAATAAAGAACTTAATTGGAGTTTTTGGAGCATTGATTTTATGCCATGCTATATCTTGGTTTCCTTTTTTGGCTGTAAGTGGACTTGGTTTGTTCATCGGTCTAAAGACTATTCCACGCAAAGTGTATGCTAGTGTGTTTGTGCTGTTTTTATTCAGTAACGTGACAGCTCCAATTATTCAAATATATTTTCGGAAAGACCTTCGTAATTTCTTAACACGTTCTATTCAAAAAGTGCCAGGTATTTGTTCCAAAAAAGTGAGTTTGGTTTCTCGTTCTTCAGTAAGCACCGTTACTGGCAGTATTGCACGGAGAAGTATGGATGAAGTATTGCATAGTACAATTGATGGATTGTCTCAGACTACAGACATGCCAAAATAATTTTCAGAGGACAAAAAACAAAAGACTGCAGAGAAACCTCAGAACGCTAACTAATGAAAGTTTTATCAATGTGTACCCAATTTTAATTGAAACTAGTATTCTTTAGCTAAATGCAATGGTAGTAAAATTGTTTTTTCATGAGTCTGTACAAATGTGATTGCTATGTGTCATTGTTTTTTAAATACCAACTAACCTTTGAAAATTGACAGAACATTACAACCTGGTTAGGGCAAACCCAATGAAAGAGGGTTACAAGAGCGACTACTAGCTATGTCAATTAATACATTCAATACACTAATGAAATTAAAACCCAGCTTTATTTCCACACTCAACCCAGCAACATATTTATCATTGTGCTACACCTGAATTTACAATTATTGAAATTCATAAATGTATCTAATCCATTTAATAACTTGAAAGTTGTAGTTTCAGTTAATCTGGATTAACTTACTTTCACTTCACAAAAAATAAAAAAATTTAGCAGGACTTTAAAAAAACAAATTGCTCCCAAGAACTCCTAACTGAAAACATGTTTATTTACTTGTGCACCACACACATGATCAATGCATCTGCAAGGTAGTGAACACAACACTTCACAAGCACATTACCCATTGATACTAAACGTCAATAGTTGCCATGGTTACATACTATGGTTTGCTGATTAAGTCAATTCCTGATCAATAACTAAATTATTATGTGAGAATAGATTCACCAAGGCTTCAGTTTTTTTAAACAAATATTGTATGTGATATGTAATACTGGCGGTGGGTGTTAAAATTGGTACAAGTATCAGAAGTATGGATGTGGGTGTGGCCACAGGAACAATGAATCAATGTGTGTGTGTTATTATGTTGTAATAGCCTAAAATCATGTAATCTGTCATAGTTGTAATTATTCAGCGAAGCGAGTGAAGCGAGCGGAGCTGACTCTCTAATGAGTCCGAGATTGAGTTAGGCCTAGGAATTGTTTTTGTTCTTGCGTGGGCGTACGCGTGCACATTTTCTCCTACGCGCTTGCGCGGGCCGGGTAACGTTCTTAGCAACATTTTGTTTTGTTTACCCGTCGTACGAAGTAGTGATGCCCAGTGAAACAAATTCTGCGAAAGAGAGACAAAACGTTAGAAACGCTAGGTCAAGAGCTTTGAGGGCGTTAGAAACTCCAGAAGAAAAATTACTAAGGAGAGATATAAAAAATGAAAAAGACAGGGCAAGGAGGAGGAGAGCTAAAACAAAACAGAAACAGGTAGCAAAGTAAAGAATCTTTCATTTTGAAAAGCCATTAAATGTTCCTAATTTATTTATTAGACTATTCCTGATGATTACGGTATCAGGAGCCTTCATTATAGAAGAAGTTACCACTATTGTTTTCTCACTTTGACAGTATTTTGTAGCCACACCAAGCATGCATGCAATTACAGAGAACAACATGCATCGCTCGCTTCGCTAGTTTGTGCTATTAGAGCGCATCACTAGTTATTATAAGCAGAGTGTTATTGTTTGAGTTGTGCCCGGGACTTCCGGTGGATCACCATTTCATTTTATATGTACGCATGCATGGCAAAGGACTATGAAAAGCCAGCCACGCGTGCGTCTCATGAGTTCCCCAAATTCGCAATTAGAGTCAAAACCCTAGGCCGAGAGAAAAGGAATTCTGGTGGCTTGCTGGAGTCTGCCTGTGCTACTTCTCGACATCCCAGTGGCTTGCAAACATATCTTCCCCCACAATGGCTAGGCTAGGTCTCTCGCTAGTTGTGCTGAAATGCAGAGAATGTATTGTAGTAAACACCCTAAATTGTTGTTCCTCTACTTAAGCTTCTTCGTGTCATTTCCTTCCACCTCATGGAGTAAGCTGCTACACTTAGCTTATCACCTAGCCTGAAGCTGGTTAGGTAAAGGGTCTCATAGTGTAAATCTAAAAATAAAAGCATTTTTATATCACCATTTAACCATCATATTTTATGTTGTAGTTCTTAATGAGTAAAGGACGGGTAAGTTAAGTTAACGAACAATGCATGGTGAATGACTAAGCTAGCAGTTTATTGTTCTTTGGCGAGGGCCAGCCTGTGCCAGTTGTCCAGGAGAGTCCTGGACAGTTTTAATGGTGTGAGGCATGCATCGTTATCTGATTTGGGAATTCACAAAAATTCACTGAAAAACTACATTGGTTTTAGCTTGAATTGAAGCACTATAATTGCATACATATTTTTTTTAATTGGAATATTGTTGTATAAGTACTGTTCCCTTAATTTTCAACAATCAAGGACTTTTGCATACTTATAGTTAATTAGTGAAGATATCACGCAACCAAAGCTGGTTGTCACATTCAAAATTTTGGGTGGTAGATGAAGTGGACATATATGAGGGCCAATCCCTCTCAATTGAGCATGTTTGAAGGTAGGCTAGTCATCACATCAACTCGCCACTGCTATCACAATTCATGGCACAGTTGCCAATGAAAATATAGTGGCTTACAAACAAATTTTCTCGCTTGCAAGAAGTACTAAGATGGAGGAATATAAAACTTAATTGAAGAACGTGGGACAACTGTGGAAGTTGCTGAGTGAAAGTATTTTCTAAATAACCCACAAGTGGAAGTTAGTGAAAATAAGTTAACTGGAGACATTACCAGTATATAATAATATAACAACAATGGTACTAATGATTGTGAATATTATTACCAAACAGTCCTAATAGGGTACATTTCAAATCAACCTTCTGTCCTGCAATACAACTTACATGCCGAAAATTGCTACTTTTGTTAGACTTGTCTATTAGCTATAGTATTGTTTGTAACAGCTTCTCAATCGTAACAATTAACTACTTCATGGTTGAGATCTATTTAAATTCCTCTCTCTATAACATTAGTATAATACTCGTAAAAATATATTTTAAATTTTCAGATTACAGATTACACATTATTTAGCTCTTTCTATCTACAATAGTCTTTCCATCAGTATTTTTCAGTGCAAGATGACTCAGCAATTCATGTAAGAGAAGCAGACCATTATCCAACAACATCTATTTATTGTTCGGTATAGGAAGGCACTTCATTGTGGGTATTACAATTCATTAAATAAATATCCTATTAGCAATGAAAATATAATTGTCATTCAAGTTATGCCATAACACTGGCTATTATTACTGCTATGGATATGATGAACAAATTTCGTATTATATTTTGTTCAAAATTTTGATCAAAGTTTATGGTAAATAAAATTCTGTATCTATGACATATAATATGTCGTTGTTTATTGAGATTTTGGTTTGAGTCCCAGAGCTAATCACTCCCCATGTAGCTGTTAGAACACTACATCAATACTACAAGATCAGATGCAAGTCATTTTCAAAGCCAGTGTGGAAATACAATGAGCTCGAAGGGTTACCAAATAATGTGCATTATATGTGATCAAGCAGTCTTAGCATGTTTCAAATTGTAATAAAGGTATTTATATTTGTGAGGGAAACACTTAATGGAAACCACTTAAGTTTGAATGCTGCCTGTGCGCTAATGGGTCGGGTGGATGTCTCACACTCCAGTTGATTATGCTCCACCTGGAAACAGCGAAAGTAAAGCTGCCACAAGAATCGTGGTCTTCTCTCTCATTTCCCAGCAAGTAGCTAGTAGCCTCCCTGTAGGTTAGGATAAGAAGTATTAAAACGTATTTTAATTCAAAGAGATAGCACCAGCAACGTATTACAGGTACAACCAAGACTAAAGATGACAGGAATGACTACAAGTTTAAATACACACATGAAACCACGCCTAACAACACACACACGAAACACTGCAGTCCTCCTGCCATTCATACTAGACTGGTAACCACTATACTGAACGGCAACTAAATATAACTAGCAGACTAATACTAAATATAACTATGACCAACTGACTGATATGTACACACATAAGTTCTGAATACATGCACACACACACATATTTTCGTAGTTCGTTCACATCTTTATGTGGGCTGGCTGGCCATGCCCACACTGCCATACTATTTAATGTTGAACTGATTACATGCATTTTGCTATTTCATTGTTTCAATGCTTATTATCCTTTCAATTTTAAGCTTCAATGGCTCTTTAAAGAAATTTTGTTGTACACTTGTTGTTATTGTTGTTTTAAAACTATTTCTTTTCCCCCCATAATTGCTATTGTTGATAAGACAAGTGTAAATATATTTAAATAGCTTATACACCTAATAAGATTGAGCCAAGAATGGCTCAAACTAAGGCTCAAGATTCAGTGTGCTTCACATGCTATACTACTACAAATCAAGCCAATGGCACTTTTACAGAGTAGAAATTGGAAGAAATAAAAGCACGTGTCTTTCTTGTCTCATTTATCCATGGCAAGAACTGATGATAATAAATTAGAAGATGAAACTAAAGCCAGTCAACTGTGGAACGTCATTTATAATATTATAATGGATAAGTAAAAATAATATTTTTTTCAGGAAAGAGGCTCAAAGATCTATTATATAATTTATTTATAGCCCGTTACCTGAGTGACCGCACTTGTCGTCGAGTACTATAAATCTGATATTATAGTTCCCGGTATTCCGGTACGAAAATGTATTGGAGGGAAAAAGTTGATATAATTCATAGCAACCACTCGAAGGAATGGGAAAATGACTGGAGAGAGCTATAAATAGAGCTATATGTTATTAATGGGTCATATAATCACAAACTAAAAAATTTGGTTTGTATTGTGATTCACAAACCCATGCCTTGGGTTCACATAGACTTTTGTATTGAGTTTTGGAATAGCATTTTCTCTCCGGTTTTGGAGTATACTGAGGTAATATTTTTAACCTCTTCGGCGCGAGCTTTCCAATGGTGCAACCCTCAGATGCGTAGCTGCTTCCATTCTAAAGTTATTCAAGTTTTTCTTGCGGCCAACTCAACTTGGACATACTTATGGATATCCACTTTTTTTTTTAAATACAATATAATAGCTAAGCGATTATTATTAAACTGTTTCAAGATAATTCCTCTGAAAATTTACAGGATTTTATTACCAGCGGCACACTATCTATTATATTTTCAGTAGCTAAACGCTAATATTTAAATAAGTTCATCGGTGGCAATGCTTGTATTTCAAGTTGGCCAGAGACGCCTCCAAGAAATGTCCCACTGGAATAGTTTCTATTTGTGCACTGCTTTGCTGTCTGTGTCATGGATGTCAGGTAATTTTATATACATTAGCATTTATAGCTAACAGTTGTTAGTACGAAAAAAATAATTCTCGCAGCCCGCGTTGTGGTTTGCTTTATGCTCTGGGAACTTAAAGGAGTTGAAAGAAGTGAAGTTTCACGTTGGAAATGTGTACCGGTGAGTGTTTCTGGCCAGTTTAGCTTATTCTTTATGTAGACAGGTTTCCATGTACCATTTTTATTACTCGAGCTATATTGATAGCTAATAGATTGCTTGTTCTTTTGGTCTGATATTATAATATTATAATAGCTAGGTAGTGTTTAGCAGTGCTGAGGGCTAGTACCTTTGGTACTTCATTTTGACAGTTTTCCTGTGTGGTAGCAATAATGTATAACCTGCCGAATTTTTTAATATTGTCGTTATACAACTCTTTCATTAACTGACATATACCACTGAATATGGTACACGGAACAATAGTAAAAAAAAGTAAAGAAAATATTCTCTTTAGGTTCATTTATTTAGTATATGGATACTAAGAAAATATTACGTCTATTAGCTATAATAATGATTAAATATTGAAAGACTAAAGGTAACATTAAATTCATAACTAAAAAACAACAATAACACTTCAGCAGTCAAAATTCTCCCTCAAATCAAGACTGTTACACGTGTATTTTAGTTGCCAGTGCTGGTCATTGGGGAAAGGGGGGTTTCCATATAACATTCCTCAAGTTACTGTGTAAGTTTTGTATAAAAATGGGGAGTTTTGAGGACTTAGTTTTGGTGTTAAATAGGAGGCGCTACCTGAACACCCTAGTTTTTAAAGCCTCGTATTGCCTCCATAGATAGTCATTACTAAAAGATATTTCAAATGAAGAAACTAGAGGATATGAGCTATCAATTATACATGCTCATTGGGTTTATAATGTAAAGATATGTAAGTTATAGGGGCTCAAAGTGGGGTGTTCAGACAGCGCCTTCTGGTAAACACCTCATGAGGTGTTATTTAAACACCCCGTTTTAGCAGGGTGCACATAAATTTAACATAGCTTATTTATAGGCATCATCATTTACAGGAATACTGTGAAGTCTTATTTAAAATATAATAAAAATAATGTCTATACTTGGGTATGTCTGTGTTGTCCAACAGAGTCCAACAAGAATCAAGTGTGTTCAGATATCAATTTATGTATGTGGCAATCTGATTAAGAACAATAACCATTATTTGGCCATGCTTGTAATCTATTCACCAAGTGTATTTAGATATCAACTTAAACAATTTAATTACAAAGCCATCTTCTGTATGGGGGTGGGGGTGGACCTTGTGCTAATTATATTGACTAAATTTAGATGTATATAAACTATCTATATTTCAGTAATTTTTGGCAATCAAGTGAATACTGAGATAGCAAGGATATTACCACGTCATTTTGTAGGATATGAAGGAAGCACCGTCCAACTCTGGTGCGAAAGTGACACACCCGTATTGTGGAGAAAAAATGGTGAAGAATTTCTTTATACTCATATTCTAGGACAAAGTGAAATGGGACTTATTTTGAGTGATGCTGTTGTATTAGATAGTGGTAACTATTCATGTGTGGGTACTTACAATGATTTTTTCCCATTTGAAGATGTAGTTGAAGTTCTAATCGGAGGTAAGATTGACTTAATAAAAATATAGTAACAAAAGTGTGAGTTTTCTTAAAATGACACACAAGCAACTATAATAATACATTACATACAGAGCAGCTTAAACAGAGGACCAATCAAAATTTGCCAGCAATACGGTACAATTGGATACCAAATAGTCCATATGATGGGGTTACTGTATATTGCATTTGATTCTGTTTCTCGTGGCATAGGCTGCTGAGGCTCATCATTTTTGTGGGGTCTAGTTGACCTACACAAAATCATAACCAAAAGAATAATTTTGATTTGGTGTAGCAATTAAACCAAATCAGGCATCATTATAGCTCTTGCATAGTCATAAATGTTTTATTCACAAAGAAGGTAAACATGCAAGGATTCAGGAACACTTATAGACAGTTTCAATTCAAAATTCCTATTAAAGCATCCTGTAACTAAAGCAAAAACTACTGCAGATGGAAGAAATTATTTGTTTGTACGATTAGTACGTGAATGTGGGTGGCACTAGAGGATGTGACTTGAAGCTGACTGCTCCGTGTCAAAAAATAGGTCTGAATTTGCTACACAATTAAAACGAGTAAGTTCCTCCAAATCAAAGGGCCGCAGACCGTGCTGGAGTGTAGAATGAACCCTCATGGACACTAGTGTACCTTGACCCCACTAGAGTAGAGAGACCCCTCTAGTGTTACATGACTCCTCTAACGTTACATGACCCTCTCCCCCACACTCTCCACATGTACAGTTTGGGAATTTATATGACAGCAGAGTAGGGAGAAGTTTGCAATATTGTTAGTACCCTGCAGGTTATTCAAGACCAGAAGAGAAGTATAAAGTTCATCCTATTTGAAAACAAATTATCACAGCATCTTAATCTAACTTTGAAATATTTATCATATTATTTTATTTTATTAATTAATTGTGTTTATTTGTTATTTTATTAATTAATTGTGTTTATTTGTTACTTAATTCATTTATTCTTTTATTTGTTTATTAAGTTAGTTATTATTTATTTATATTTGTTTAATTATTTGTTTACTTATTTAATTGCAATTTATTCTTACTTTTTTATTATTTTTTTATGAAATTCCTTTCTCTTTCCAAGTTTATCAAACATTACCTCCATTTACGCAATTTTGCCATTAGTTGCAGTGGTTTGTGCTGTGTAAAAAAGTACTGCAAGTGCTATATCTATTATATGTACTATAACGATAGTGAGTATATGAATAATAAAAACTAGTATTGCTACAGCTATATTAGGCATTGGTATGTCGGCTATGATGTTGAGGGTGTCATTGTTGTACAGTGAAGAGGTCATCCTACTTGAATGCACATTGACCTAAGGGGTCATTATTGACTAGTGTGTAATGACAGGGGGGGGGGGGGTCAAGCTGCACTAGTGTACAATGACTTGGGGGTCATTTTGAGAGGGAGTCATATGACTCTGCAACACTGGCAAAAACACAAGCAGAGAACGACAGACAGAAGACTGACAGAATGACACACAGAAGACGGACAGAATGACAGACAGAAAGACAGACAGATATAAAGACAGACGGAGAAATCAGACAAAATTACTACTCAAGTTTCCCCATGAATCTACACTATACTGCTATGTGTCACTTTCACCTGAAAGCAATCATGGCTGTTGTTATTTCTTATGCCACAACAGGGCAAGTTTATAAATAATATTGTTGAGCAATGTATCAATTAATTTTTTTTAGGAATGGGTTCCCTCCCCCCCCCCCCTCCCCTTCAAAATGTTTGGGGACACTCTAGTTCATTTAGTTTCACCCTCAGGGGTCTTGTGAGAAGGGTGATTCTACAGAATAGGATCGAGGGTAGGAGGTACCTAAGGAACCAGCCCTCCCATCCCCATCTTGTACCAAGTTTATTGAAAAATGACCAATATTACAGTGTACCAATACTGGCAATTAGTGTGAGTAATAGCACGGTGACCCCTAATAGCACAGGTAACCCGTGCTATCACTCGCTAATAGTAGGCCAGCTTTTTAAATAGTCTTTTGCAATTGTAGCTGCACTGTATCTTTCACTCACTATCTCCTTATTTCAGGATTAGCTTCCCTGGAAATTTCTTTTCAACGTAAGGCCCTCCTAATCCGTTAAAAAACATTCCATCTAATACAGGTAGAGCTTCTGTAAGTACTTTTCCAAGGTTAACGCTCTAAGCATGCGCACTTACTCGTACTATTTCATATAGCTACCGAGGTATTTCACTTAGTTTCCACTTAGTTACCGAGGTATTTCAATTAGTTACGCGCTATTTCACTTTCCCCGTGCGATTTCAATTGAAAGCGATTTTTCCCATACATTTTTGAATGGGCAACTTACGCGCCGTACTATTAGGTTCATAAGACGTTTGGGAGAGGGTCGAACACCGAGCGAACACAAAAATACGGAGGGTCAAAGTACAAAATGACATACATACGTCCAAACATTATATATAAATAAACTAGTGGTGTGCTTGAGCACAAATGGCGAGCGAGCCTGATAGTTATATGACATAAAATGTTACTATTTTTAGCTTACTTCATGCAAACACTATAATAGCAGTTATGACATTTTATTTCAGCAAACAAATACAAAATCACTCTCTTACCTGAATAATTGTAACTTTTGTAGTATCAAACATGTGCCATTATGATAATCTCAATCACCAGTAACTCTTGAACAAGCTCTCAGCTACGATAAAAAATAAACCAGTGTTATTATTTGTAATTTTAGCCAACAAATATGGAATTACTACTTACCTCATTCTTGAGTATTGATAAGTTCTGTAGTATCAAATTGAAGTTACTTTGACCATCTGAATTACCTTGAATTCTTGACAACAAGGTCTCACCTACAAAAACAAAAGACAATCAATTTTAGCACACAAATACAAAAATTACTTTCTCACCTCATTTTTTGAGCAGTGGTAACTTTTGTAGTACCAAATTTGAGGCATTCTGACTATTTGAATTTACCAGTCACTGTTGACAACAAGCTCTTAGCTACAAAAAAGAAAGGCCAGAGTTATTTTTGCATATTTAGCTAACAAATATGGAATTACGTACTTACCTCAGATTCCCTCGAGTAGTAGTAGGTTCCTTAGCATTAATACTACGGAATTCTGACTACCAATGACTCTTGACAACCAACAAGCGGCACTCCGATCCCCCCTAAAACGGCGAAGTTTTGAAATTAGGTTTGGAAATGGGTCGTCAATGCCATAGTAACCGGTAAAATCAACTTTTTGTTTCTTGAAAAGCAAGCGTTTTCGCCGGAATTTTCTCACACTTTGGAGCTAAAGTATAAAGTAAGGCTTGCTTAATGCTGTAGTTTTCAGAATAAACTGGGGTCAAGCCTAAAAAGCCGTGTTAAAAAAACAACAACCGTTTCCCGCGCGCGCGTTGAAATGGCATACGTACCATCCATACATACATACATATATACTAGTGGTGTGCTTGAGCACAAATGGCGAGCGAGCCTGATAGTTAGGTTACATAAAATGTTACTATTTTTAGCTTACTTCATGCAAACATTATAATAGCAGTTATGACCTTTTATTTCAGCCAGCAGATACAAAATCACTCTCCTACCTGATTTATTAACTTTTGTAGTATCAAACATCATAATTTCAATTACCAGTAACTCTTGAACAAGCTCTCAGCTATGATAAAAAAATAAACCAATGTTATTATTTGTAATTTTAGCCTACAAATATAGAATCACTACTTCCCTCAATTTCCTGAGTATTGATAACTTCTGTAGTATCAAATTGAAGTTACTTTGACTATTTGAATTACCGTGAATTCTTGACAACAAGCTCTCACCTACAAAAACAAAAGACAATCAATTTTAGCACACAAATACAAAATTACTTTCTTACCTCATTTTCTTGAGCAGTGGTAACTTTTGTAGTACCAAATTTGAGGCATTCTGACTATTTGAATTTACCAGTCACTGTTGACAAGCTTTTAGCTACAAAAAAAAAGGCCAGAGTTAATTTTGCATATTTAGCTAACAAATATTGAATTACGTACTTACCTCAGCTTCTCTCGAGAAGTAGTAGCTTCCTTAGCATTAATACTACGGCATTCTGACTACCAACGGCTCTTGACAACCAACAACCGGCACTCCGTATCCCCCCATAAAACGGCGAAGTTTTGAAATTAAGTCTGGAAAAGGGTCTTCAATGCCATAGTAACCGGTCGAATCAACTTTTTGTTTCTTGAAAAGCAAGCATTTTCGCAGGAATTATCTCACACTTTGGAGCTTAAGTATAAAGTAAAGCTTGTTTAATGCTGTAGTTTCAGAATAAACTGGGGTCAAGCCTAAAAAGCCGTGTTTTTTTTAGAAAAGAGTTCCCCGCGCGCGCGTTTAAAGGGCATACGTACCATCCCACATACATAATTATATACATATAACATATACCCGATTTTGCATTATCCAGCCCTAATACTGTCTCGCTCGCCAACTAGTGGTGTGCTTGAACAGAAATGACAGCGAGCCTAATAGTTAGGAAACATAAAATGTTACTATGTTTTAACTTACTTCATGCAAACACTATAATAGCAGTTATGACCTTTTATTTCAGCAAACAAATACAAAATCACTCTCTTACCCAATTTTTTAACTTTTGTAGTATTAAACATCTACCATTCTGATAATCTCAATCACAAGTAACTCTTGAAAAAGTTCTCAGCTACAATAAAAAAAAAAAAATGAACCAGGGTTATTATTTGTATTTAGAAACAAATATGGAATTACCACTCACCTCAATTTCCTGCGTATTGATAACTTCTGCCGTTTCAAAATTGAAGTTACTTTTACTGTCTGAATTACCTGGAATTCTTGACAACAAGCTCTCAGCTACAAAAAGAAAAGACAACCAATTTTAGCACACAAATACAAAATTACTTTCTTACCTCATTTTCTTGAGCAGTGCTAACTATTGTAGTACTAAATTTGAGCCATTCTGACTATTTGAATATACCAGTTCACTAGACTAGCTCTTAGATACAAAAATGAAAGGCCAGAGATATTTTTGCATATTTGGCTAACAAATATGGAATTACGTACTTACCTCAGCTTCCCTGAAGTAGTAGTAGCTTCTTTAGCATTAATACTACGGCATTCTGACTACCAATGGCTCTTGACAACCCACAATCGGCACTCCGTATTCCCCCTAAACGGCGAAGTTTTTGAAATTAAGTCTGGAAAAAGGGTCTTCAATGCCATAGTAACCGGTCGAATCAACTTTTTGTTTCTTGAAAAGCAAGCGTTTTCGCTGGAATTTTCTAACACTTTGGCGCTTATAAAGTACGGCTTGCTTAATGCTGTAGTTTCAGAATAAACTGGGGTCAAGCCTAAAAAGCCGTGTTTTTAGGAGATAAAGTTCCCCGCGCACGCGTTTAAAGGGCATACGTACCATCCACACATACATATATACATATAGCATACACTCGATTTTGCATTTCCACCCCTAATACTGTCTCGCTCGCTACGCTCGCTCGCCAACAAACATCCCCCATTTTCAATTGTGTTACCCCTGTAAGTGTCTAGCTCGCTACACTCGCTCACCAATAATGTCCAAATCATTTAGCTATACACTTAAATAAGTTTAATAAGTTTGACTTATTTATATCTGAGGCTCTCCTTGTACTTAGTGCTCCATTTTTCACTGTACTAAGTACCGTTCCCCACATTGTTTCCTTAAATTTATTGTAGTTAAACAAGACTGGGCAATACAATCCACCAGCAGGGACAATAAAGTTCCTGTTGTAGGGGAAATAATCAGTTTAAACTGTTTGGCTGAAGAGGGGACAGCACAATGGTATTACAACTCTTTGAAGACTTACCTGTTTAGCAAAAAAGGAAAGCTTAATATAATACTCATGCCCTCTAAAACTGGTTTTTACTACTGCTATGGATACAATGGGGAAACATCTACATATTTTTTATCCAAAACTAGGATTCAGACATATAGTGAGTTTCAATGATTACGTTTTTTTCCAATGTAATGTATTCGATTTTATACATTTTTTGTTTTACAACTTGGCTAATTATACTTTATTTCAATGTGTTTCATTGTGCTGTGTTAAGTTCACCAATATATATTTCCCAAATCGGCTGTCAAAAACATAAGTGAAAGACATTCCATAAGTTGTAACACAGTGTATTCTGCAGTATGGAAGCATAATGGCAAAACAATTACTGATGAAAATCATTATGTAATTCAAGGGAATAGATTGGTCATTAAGCATGTTTCAATGGAGAGTAAGGGAAAGTATACATGTGAGGGAATAACAAAAAATGGCTTCTTTTTTTATTCAGATTCAGTGCTTACAGTTATGGGTGAGTTCATTAAGTACTGATTGCGGCAATTGATGCCTTTATATCCTATGTAAAATTCATGTTAGGTTATGCTTTTTATATTTCTTGGCATCATGTGAACTATTTTGCAAGCAAGATTTAGTCAAAATTGATGAACTATATGTTAAGTAATTAATTGTATGCAAATATCAATATTATGGTGTTTTGTATAATTTAGGAGGTTAAAAAGCGGGGGCGGGGCCTCGATTAGTTTTATCAATAATTGGTGGGCGGCGGATTTTTGTGGTTATTTGTGGTGCGTGCGGGTGCGCGCGCGTTGCTATGTCCCAGCACTCTTAAGAGGTGTGAATTATGCATGTTCAATTTTCCTGACTCAATCTTGATAGAATTTTTCCTTCATTCTCACATAACTTCTGTAACAAGTTTGAGTAGGCACAAAAGGATTAAAGACTCCAACATTCACAAATGCCTTTACAAGCTTTCCCCCACAACTTCAATGCCAAGTCTTATCTCATCTTCTTTGTTCCACAATCTTGCCACTTCAACACCTTCTAGAGAGAGGCTTCAGATCACAGATTTCCTTTAGAAAGTTGGCACTTTGATCTCAATGTAATTATGGTTTTATGATAGGGAATCCTTTTTTTGGACAGGAGAAAGCATGCTCTACTCTATGCTTTAATCCACAAGTATATACCCAGGGTTAGCGTACAGGAGTCTAATTATAACTCAGAGGAATAACATTAGGAAATCCTCCTTCATGTGAAGGAAACTGTACTTCTGGGATGTTAGCCAGATAGAAGAGCCTTTCCCTTGTGTGAATATTGCACCAACATTCTCATTGAGTTGGAGACTACTACTACTACTACTACTACTACTACTACTACTACTACTACTACTACTACATTACTGTTAGTTCTACTACTAATACCACTACTACTACATTACTGTTAGTACTACTACTATTACTATAATGAAGACCATTATTTGACATTGAGCCTCGAACAAAGTAACAGCAGTAAGATATGTAATGAACTGAAAACATTTAGTTTCAAAAATAATAATTGAATTTGGAAGTAGGTGCTAAACTTTAGCCAAGTAAAAAAAGGAAAAGAAAAGAAAAGATTGAAGAAACACTTAGTGTAGAGATTGGTTTTTTAATTTATCATTATGCTGATTTAATGGTAGTTATGTGTTCAGTTAAATTATAATGTTTTAGACAACTTCAAATTTTTTTTCTTCAATGGTTCACAATGTCCAGATTTATTTAACTATTACAGTTGCTGTAATGTATGTTTGTATGTAATAATGATAAATATTTGAAATGAAGAAAGTGTGGTTTAAACGAGGATAATATGAAGCACCATAAGGTGGGAACCCTTAGTGTTACTATACATTAACTAGTTATTACAAAGATCAAAAGAATAATTTATTTGGAGTGTATCAATATGAATATGTTCATGTATGTTCGCGCACGTCGATATGTACTGCTTGTGCAAGTCATTATGCAACTTGTGCAATGAAACGATCGGAGATAGCTTAACATACAATCGACACTGGCTCATCTCACCAGTAGTTTCTATGGGAAACTCCAAGCATTCCAGTGGAGAAAAAGAAATTGGGCAAAGAAATAATTAGCTAGCATGAGTACAGCGTGACTACTGGGGGCGTTACCAGTGGTCGCTTACGATCGTACGGCCTTAAATACTAGCTTTTCTGAAAAAAAAGGTCTCAACAAAAACCACGAATATTATGAACTAACTTGAAATAACAAGTGTGTCAAGTGTACATTGATGAATAAATATTTTAGGCTGGCAATATAAATTTTATATAGCACATGGTTTCAATGCAAAATAGTCCTACCGTTCAATTTTGTTGAGTGCAGTATTTTCAATCCATAAAGCAATTTAATCTAAGATTAGTTAACTCAGCGCGCACGTGCGAGAGGGTTACAGTACTTAGTTTGTCTGTTAGTCAGTCAGTCAGTCAGTCAGTCAGTCAGTATTAAAAGTGGATCTCGAAGATTACAGCCTCCCAAATATTGAAACAGGCATCACAATGTTGCACTGGACCTAGAATTTTTAGTTTCGACTTATTTTTTTCAGAAAAAGCTAGTTATTTTTAGGCAGTAAGATTTCTGGCAACGCCCCCTTCGGTCACGCAGTATTCACGTGAGGAAGATATTTCTTTGCTGCCCGCAGTGTAGTTATGAGTTCTCAGCCTTACCTGGATGCTTAGATTTCCATTGAAACACTGGTGAGGTGAGTGTGCTAATTTTAAGTTTCCCATATGAAGACAAGCATTACAGTCATCTGTTTCATTGCACGTGTTGCGTATGGACTTGCACTGGCTTTACGTGCATGAGCTACAGGTTTGCAACCTTGGTGCTTCATTTTGAGTAGCAAGTATATTATATAGGAGAAGGTGATGAGGTTCAGAGTCTATGACTAAAGTTCCTTTAAGAATGAAGATGAATATTCACAATTTCTTTCTCAGCCTTCTTTTACTCATTAGATGTATACTCTTTCTCTTTCTTTTTGATGAACGTTGGGGTGTATTTTATCAGAGCTGTGTAAAAATATGCAACCATTTTCAATTGTCCTTCTCAGTGTGGCTAGAATAAGGTGCACAAAGGTTAATTTCTGGCGTATTTTTTACTCTTGTGCAATATGTTTATATCTTATCAGAGGTGACTTGAGGTCAGCGATGGGTGCCAGCATATTTTGTTTTATGGTAGTAAACCAGGATGTTCCTTAAGGTTTGGTGGTGTCCATATAGAAAATGTACTAGATGAGCTAAGGTATTTTTTTCAGTGTAATTCAAAGCAATCCAATTAATAAATTTTGTATATAGGAATGATTGTCATCAAGCAATTGTTAACTCATTGGTATGATCAAAGTATTGACTAAATCAGAGTTGTAAAATGTACCAGTGATATTGTGTAATGCTTGCTAATAAAGTCCTGCATTCTATTTTCCCTTGGAGGTTGTAGAGTAATGTAATCGAAATATTTGGAGTTATAATGAATTTGAAATCATTACTAATTTAGAATTTTAATTATTTGTATAAGGAAGCACAGAAGATATTGTAGAAAATGATGAAAAGGTAGTGATTCTGAATGCAGATGAAGGAATAAAAATCAATAGAGAAGTTCAGCCGCTTAACGTGGTAAGATATGAAGGAAGTGATATAAGCTTACATTGTAATAGTGACTCACCAGTTGTGTGGGAAAAAGAAGGTGAAGAATATGACAAATTGAAGCACTTTCAACAAGAAAACAACTTGATTATGAAAAACGTCACTACACTAGATAGCGGTACTTATTCGTGTGTTAGATTGCTTTGGAAAAATAAATATAGACACTATGTGGATGTTTTCATAGGAGGTCAGTGTATTTTAAGTGATAAATTTGTTTTGATTTGTTAAGTTGATGTAATTGTTTGATTTGCATGATGTCTATATCTAATATGGTGTAATAAAGTGCCAGGAAAAAATCAATGGAAGTATTACTTATGAATAGAGAAAACAACGTATTGCATTTCGATATTATTCTTAGTGACATTAGGACATTGGATTTACACATATTGTTTAAAAATTGTTCTTAGTGAAGGACGATTTGGCGATTAAGAAAAACGAGATACATTTAACTCACTCGAATGAAGGGTATATTGTACAACTATATTGCTTTGCAAAAGCTGGAACTGCGCGGTGGTACTACAATTCTATGACGACTCTTCCATTTAGTACCAGTGAAGATATCAAACTCAATTTAACACTCTCTAACACTGGATACTATTACTGTTATGGATTCGATGAATACATGATCCGTTATTTTTTGTCACAAACTAAGGTTCAAGCATTATGTAAGTTTCTAGAAAGGGTCAATTTATATAGTATGACACTAGTTTTACCCTAAGGTATGTGAATACTTATAATACAAACAATAAACACAACAAAAATAGTCATGAATCAAGTCAGTAATTCAGTTTGCTAGTTAATAATGGTATAATTAAGTTGTGTTTGTGGCATATTTGAGGTACACGTGATAAAGTGCTAATATTACTACAATACAATATTCTTACTTGTTTAATAAAAAGTAAGTTTAAAACTTTTTTCCTTCAATGCAGTCATTCACATTGATTAAATGTGAACATTATCTGATAGCAGAAGTATTAATAATCAAAATAGCTATTTCAGTTATGACAATAATATTTAAAGCTTTTTTTTTTATAATCAACCAAAGCATATTATAGTAGGACAGTTTATAAGATGGTGCTTAGTAGAGAGATAACTTGTTAAACAACCATTATTATAAGATAAAATATTCATTAATCTGCAAGCACTAATATACTTATAGTAAGCACATCATACAGTTTAAGGCAGGACTTGAATGTAAAATAAACATTAGTTTTAAGGTTTCTGTATCATTGCAGTTGATGCTTGCTGGACTCAGAAAAGTATAGTGTCTAGATTTTTGGTAGCTATAGGGAGTACTGTTTTCAATATGAAGCACCAAAGGTGTGAACCCTCAGCATCACTAGACACTACCTAGCTAATACTATATAATCTCAGACCAAAAGAACAAGCAATCTATTAGCTCATCAGTATAGCTTGGGCAATGAAAATGGTACTTAGAAACGCTGTCTTCATAAGAGAAGAATCTAAACAGGCCCGAAACGCTCACCGGTAGTCATTTTCAACACGAAACTTCACTTCTTTCAACTCTGTTAACTTCCCTGCGCATAGAGCAGACTACACCATGGCCTGCAAGAAATTAATTGCTCACATGATTATGACGTGATGCTAGGGGACTTTACCCACAAAAGCTGGTACTTACATGGAGCTGAAACTTCACGTTTCTCAACAATTAAACCCTCTCTCGCATGTGTGCTGAGAGCTGATAATAATGCAGATTATCATATTAGTATAATATGTTTCTAATTCTGTTATGTTGGAGGGCATTATAATAATGCCATCTTACTTTCATTGTTGTCTGCAATGGTTGTGATAAATTCTTTACATATGCAGGACATTTTAACATAAGCAAATGATCTATTGACTGGTGTCCAGGACTGGACAGGAAATTTGAACATTCATATACACGCATAGTCATTACCTTACCTAACCATATAATGATATTCATTCATTTTTCCCAGAGTCTTGTTCAACTGGAATAATATAAAATTTCCCATTGCATGCTAAGATGTGTTTATAATCTGTCCTGCACTCATCATGAAGCTTTTCGAACTGGAATAATAAACAATTTCACATTGCATGCTATGATGTGTTTATAATCTGTCCTGCACTCATCATGAAACTTTTCGAAATGTGCTTGATCAATGCAGGATAATACACGTACTCTATCCTGCACTCTAAAATTACCAGATGATCTGAGCAGGACATAAACTGCTCATATCATGTGCTAGCAAATATCATGTCCCCCCAGTGACTTGACTTGCTTTGTTTTGTATTAATCAGTACCAGATTTAGTACAGCCTGATATTCTAGCCATAAATGAGACTGAGAACCACACCATATACTGTCATACATTTTCGCAGGCTATTTGGAAGCATAATAATGGACAGGACATGCTGAGTAATGTGTTAAGTAGTTGGAATGAATTGGTGATAGATACTGTGTCCTTGTTAAACAAGGGGACTTACACTTGTGAAGGAAGAACTAAGAATGGGTCATTCTTTTATGCTGAATCTAAACTGCAAGTTATAGGTTAGATATAAATGTAAATGGAGTCAGTGATACAAACTAGCTAGATATCTAGTTTTGTTTATTTTAAAGTATATGACACAAGTATGAGAAAGTGCATCTTTGGATTTAGAGACCATGGGCAGAGACAACCTACATAAAGGAGGGAGTGTCAGACTGCCACCTGCCAGATTGGGATGTGGCAATTTTAAATCTTATTGTCATGCATGGATAATGCTGTTGAATGTATAATTCTGATAATTCATTTTTAGAGGAATGTTAATTGAATCTGATAAAGGCAGTAAATAGAGCACATGTTAAATTTGAGGTAGACATACATTATTTGACTTGGATTTTAATATATATTCTACTAGCTCATCGTCCTATTCTTCATCCCTCCAAAGTGGAAGCAAATTATGGAGATACTGTTAAATTTCAATGTCTATCTTCTACTCCCATAAGATGGGAATTACAAGATGGTGTAATTGGAAAGAATGCAGAACTTAATACACGTCAGGGCAATATACATGAATTAATTATATACAATTTAAAAAGAGAAAATGTTGGACAATATAAATGCTATTCTGAATATGAAGATGCCATTTATGTTGGCATTGGAAAATTGGTGATAAGAGGTATTTCATTAACTTAAGTGGATATAATTACATTAGAATGTACTTTGGCTTATAACTTACGAAATGAAGCTAAGAATGGATTATGAAAATTAGCATTAGACTAAGTAATGCATTTTTAATTGATCCTGTGAATCTACACAAGAACTTAGACAGACATTTTTAGGCATACCTGTGGATTGCTACATTGCTATATGGAATACATTTTCAGATTAATCTGTAAAAATTGTATTTCACCCAATAGTTTGTTTTACTAGCAGTATTTAAAAAAAACTTATTTCTACAATTTTAAAACTTTGTAAATTTCTTGTTGTGGAGTGCCTCACATCAAGAACAAAGACACTCCATCACAGAAGGAGATATAAGAAACTCTCGAATTGAATTCCATTCAAACTAAGGAGAGATAAGAAACTCTCTAATTTATTTCCATTCAAACAAAGGAGAGATAAGAAACTCTCTAATTGATTTCCATTCACACTAAGGGAAAAGACATTAAACCTATTAAAGTCCGATCATAGCACTTATCAGATTCACACACTAAAAATATTGCGCAATTTTATTTTTTGTGAGCACGAGTAGTGCAGCCTTTCTATAAAAGCCAGTGCTATAGTGGCATTTAGGACCTTTGCATTTGTAAACTCAACTCTGTATGTATCTCACCCTTGTATATGTTTAACTAACCTACTCCATTACTATTGCCAAGGGAATAGAGTGTGGATAGCTATAGTGGGTGACCTATACTACATACTGCATTGTCTGGTGGCAGCATACTACTTTTCTGTTACCAACTTTAGAGGGACGTTTCTGCAACAATCAAGACATTTGAGGAGCAGGAAGTCCACACTTGTACTAAGTATATTTTCTTCAAAACAAATAAAAATAAAAATAAGTGCAAGAGGTGAAAGTATGGAATGACAGACAGTTTAACTAGTAAACAGATACACTGGCACATGGACAGACAGCAAACAGACCTAATAATAAAGAGACAGAAAGACAGACAAACAGACAGACAGACAGAGAGACAGATGGATGGGAAGACAGACTGACAGACAGGTGGATGGATGGAGGGACAAACAGACAGATGGACAGACAGATAGTAAAAGGCAGACAGGTTGGCAGACTGAGACACAGACACACAGACAGAAAGGTGAGGCTAATTATTAAAGTGTTGCTATTATACCAAGTGTTGCTATTACACCAAGAGTTTGCAGATTTTGAGAATACAGAACTCAAATTGAAGTTGCTGATCCAACTTTTTCCATAAAGTTTTTGAGTGCCTTTGATTGTAAAACATTTTAATACAAATAATTGGACAATAATACGAATAATTTGATAATGCTCAAACTGTCATTATGCAAGTGCCATTACACATGTAATTTGAAAATCTGTAGGGTTTGAAGTGAATACTGAGATACAGAGGATATATCCACGTCAGTTCGTAGAATATGAAGGAAGCATTGTTAATGTCTGGTGTGAAAGTGATACACCCGTATTGTGGAGAAAAAATGGCGAAGAATTTCTATGTATGCAAAGCCTAAAACAAAGTGAAATGGGACTAATTCTATACAATGCTGTTGTTGCAGATAGTGGAAACTATTCCTGTGTGGGTACTTACAATGGTAGTCTGACATTTCACGATGAAATTGAGATTCTAATTGGAGGTATTTATATTATTATGTACATGTTGTGGATTAAGTTCATTATTTATGATCTGTAGAAAATAATATAGGTATATATATAACATGCATACATTGATTTTATTGTACAGTTAAACACGACTGGGGAATTGAATCATATGACTACAACTCGCTATCTGAAGAAGTACTTATCATGTTAAATTGTCAAGCTAAGGAAGGCACAGCCAGATGGTACTACAATTCATTGCAATCACTTTCCTTCAGCAGTGAAAATAAAGTTACATTAACAGTTATGCAATCAAACACTGGGTTCTACTACTGTTATGGATATAGTGAGAAATTGTCAACCTATTTCCTGTCAAAAAATAGGATTGAAATATTTTGTAAGTTTTTTTTGTACGTTATGGTTATTTCAATAATTTAGTTATTGTTATCTGAAATAATAAAGATAATAACAAATTCTTCAGTCTTAGCAGCTAATAGCAAGACAACTAGTGAGCAAGCTTATAATTCAATATATCCTTAGACAGCCAGCACCCAGGAAGCTCTAAACTGATGTCTCCATTAAACTTGTTTTCTGGTGTCATTAATATGTATAGATTTCATTAAATTTCAACTCACAATAAGCATATTGGATGTTAAAACTGAGAAAATTTGCTATTATTATTATTATTATTATTATTATTATTATTAGCAAGTACCCTGCCACACAGTAGCGCTTGACATATTGCACAGTAAGAATGCAGTAGCATAAGTTACTTTTATTCATGGCTACAGTTGGTTAAGATTGCAATCAGTTTCACTCTCCTGCTGTATTTATTCCTGAACTGTCTCATTTTTGTATCACCATTCTTTTCTTTCAGCTCTTCCTTCTTGAATCAAGGAGTCCTTTCTCCTCCTTTATCTACCTCTCCTGCTTGTGAATCTTTCTGTCCTTCTATCATGATTGTGGACTTAGGCTAAGTGATACTTTTAACTTCTGCTTTTCTACTCTCACCTTTCTTTTGAAACCTACGCCACCATTACTGGACGATTCGATCCCACCCTCTATTTGCTACCGATCGTGACGACACTTTTACCACTCTCCGGTTTGTCTGCCACTCTCGTCTTCTTCTTCCACTTATCGTTGTACCAGGTTAGGTAGAAAACAAATTCACCTACCGGTAGTCTAGCGTAGCCAACCCCTTCACTTCTTTTTAACTGCATTCTTGGTTTACTCAGTAATTCAGCGTTAGTTCACGAAAAACAAGCTCCTGTTTTTCTGCCACTCCCGCCTACTGTCCATTTATTTTGTGCTGGGTTTGGTTGCTAACCAGTTCTGCGTTTGCGCTCTAGCTTTACCCGGTAATTTAGCGCGAGTTCACGAGTATTGTGCGTCTGCGCGTTCTAGCTCATTAGCTCATGAATTATTCATGAATACGTACGTCGTCGTCGGTCACGTGTATTATTGGAGTGAGCGGCGTGAGCGAGACACTCTCAGGGATAACACAATTAAAAATCGGGGATTACACGCACGCGCGGAGAACTTTTTTCTCCAAAAAACATGGCTTTTTAGGCTTGACCACAGTTTATTCTGAAACTACAGCATTACGCTAGCCTTACTTTATACTTGAGCTTCAAAGTGTGAGAAAATTCCTGCAAAATGCTTGCTTTTCAAGAAAGAAAAAGTTGATTCGACCGGTTACTATGGCATTGAAGACCCTTTTCCAGACATAATTTCAAATCTTCGCCGTTTTAGGAGGATACTGAGTGCAGGTTGTTGGTTGACAAGAGCCATTGTGTGGTGTGTCAACTGGGGGGAGACACAGTAGACTGTCACCAGAGTTGCACAGGACCAAGCTTGTAAGGGCTTCCCACAACCCAAGTCACAGAAGTTAAAGTCTGTCAAAAGGATTATGAGATAAAAGCACCAAAATGTACAACTGAGAAGCACATGGTCAGTGGCCACAGTAAATTAAACCACTGAGCATGATCATGAAAACCATGAGACAGGATGTGTGTGTGTGTGTGTGAGGCATGAGCACAAATAATAATTGGTAAAAGGGTGACACAACATTCATTAGCAACAGTTGGTGATGGATATAGATGATAACAGACAGTCACTAGTTATAACAGTGTCCTGCACTATGTGTGTGTGTGGTGGGTGGATCCACCACACCTCCCCCCCTCCTCTGAAGCCTGTGCTTGGTCAGAAGACACTGGAGTAGGAGAATAATTCTGGATAGGCTGCTTCTGCAGTGAGATGTGTTGATGTAGCTGCTGCTGATGCGGTTGCTGCTGATGCTGTTGCTGCTGATATAGCTGCTGCGATGGCTGTATCCATCCTTGCCTTGACAGTGCATCTGCCACTGGAGTGTGCTCTCCCTTGATGTTAACAATAGAGATGGAGTAGTCCGCCAGATTGTGTTTTCATCTCGTCAATTTGCCAGATGAAGGCATTCCCTCCAGAATGCCTAACAGTGTTGATGGTCTGTATAAGCAACGAAATCTGTTCCGGCAAGGTACATTTTGAAATGTTCCACCGTCTCCAGAAATGCCAGTGCTTCAAGCTCTGCAGCTGTGAACTTTTTTTTCCTGTGCAACAGCTGCCTTGAGAAGAAAGAGCATGGCACCCAGCACTGAGACCTGGAAACACATAACACACCACCCATGCCACACAAGGAGGCATCGGAAAACACACACCGTGCTTCGTCACAATTGGGAATGACCAGTGAAGTATGGTGGGTGATAGAACTAATAATAGTATGAAAAACTTTGTCCAAGTCGTCGTTCCATGGTAAGTTGTCAGGCGAGTCACGTTTAAGTAACTGATTTAAAGGAGATGACAAGCGAGCAAAATTGGAAATGAATCTTGCATAAAAATTACATAAACCCAAAAATGATCTGAGCTGTGATTTGGTAGTAGGTCGTGAGAAATTGGAAAATTGAGTAACTCTAGCTGCTGGAATGGAGAGTTTTCCTTTTCCCACACAGAAACCAAGGAAGTCGAAACTGTAGAAAATCCAGCTGCATTTTGATTTCTTCACTGTAAGATTTGCCTGTGCTAGCCTTTCCAGCACTTTGGAGATGTGTACGAGATATTCACTGAAAGTGGCAGAGAAAATTATGACATCATCTATGTATGCTGCGCTGAATTGTTCCAGTCCAAGCAACACCGACTGCATCAGAAGCTGAAATGTTGCACACACACTTCTGAGCCCGAAGGGCATTACCCTGTATTGGAATTTGCCTAGTAGGCAAGATAATGAAGTGAGGTGTTTGTGTAAAACGATGTAGCTCGCTCGGTAGAAATATCCATTATGTTACAGGGGAGACAGGAAAATAGTGACTCAACTGCCCACAGTTACCCTGCTGAACCCACAGCAGAACAATCCCACACTAATAACCCAATGTTCTCAGGCTACTAAGCGACAAATAGTATATTAGAAAACTGACAAAAGTAGTAACAGTAGTAGGAGTAGTACAAGTATAAGAACCAGAGAGGACGCTCCACTCTACCCTTTTTATAGGCAGAGCAGAGCCCCTATGAGACAAAACAAGCAATGTAAACAAAGAGCAGGCTTGAGATGGAGAGTAACAGTGTAAGGGTGAATGAGATATTATAATAACTGTTAATGAGAGCGAACACAAGAGGTATTAATTAGTAATGTAAACAGTCACACATGCAATGAGCAATTCCAGCTTCTGTTCAGGCATGGCCAGAACAGTGTTTGCTTTCTTCAGCCAATGGAACCTGGTGAAATTCTTTCAGTAAGTCCAGTTTGGACAAAAACTTTGCTACACCAAGCTGAGACACAACAAAATCAATGGATGGCATTGTGAATGGTTCAGGTATGGTGACTTTGTTAAATTTCTTGAAGTCGACCACGATTCTAATTCCACCATCTTTTTTCCTAACAGGTAGTGGTGAGCTTGACCATGCTGAGTGTGATAGCTCAATGATTCCCAGTGAGAGCAATTGCTCTATTTCTTTCCTGAATTCTGTCTGGTATGTCAATGGAATAGTAGCGTAATCCATCAATTGTCGACCACCTAATTAGTGACTACCTAATTAGTGACTGCTTTATCTCTCTCATTTCCTTGCAGGTGGGAGAATCCAACGACCAACTACATGAAACTTCCACCCTTCAACTAAGAACTTACAGCATTGAAAATCGCCTCTGACATTGTGTGTTCTGCGCACCACCAGCACAAAACAACTACTCCCATCGCTGTTGTCGACCAGGTGTATTTGAAGTCGACCCGCCATAAAGAACAGTTGTAACATTGTCGACCACTTCCACTTGCCATAAGCTTGCTCAGTATCAAATTTTGAAAAGATTTTATCAGTAATGAAACAATGGTACTACCTTAAACATCAAAAATCACAATTTCGGAAATGCATCAGTCAGCTACATCAATTAAACAAGCTACCACGTATTTCACATGCAAGCCCTCCCACCTCCTTCTCCAGGCAGTCAACATGGCTCCAAACAGAACAGTCAGGATCACTGCACTGGACCCAGTCAGCAGTTACTTCTCCAATTTCATCAACATCACCAACGAAAGTTCCACAGCACACCGCACATGTATCACCTGATGTGCCTGGCTGCTGAGCTGGTTGTGGTACTGTATTTCCCGCTCTTAAAGGGTACTGTTTAAAAGAGGAAGAACCTTGGGCACCAGATGATCGGTACTCCCGTGTAGGTACAGATGTGGAGGCTTTACCACACTTTTCTGCTTTCTTCCTTTCCCTTTCTTCTTTCAGTCTTTCTTTTTCCTTCTCCTTTTCTTCTTTCTGTTTCTGTCTCTCAACCTTCTTAGCCTCCCTTTCTTGCTGCTTCTGAACTTTCTCCTGCTCCTTCTGGAGCCGCTTTTGCTCTCTCTCCCTCTTTTTCTCTCCTTTTCCTCCAGCTCCTTCTTCTTCTTCTGCTCTTTGAGTTCAAACAATTTCAACGATTCAGTACTGGTAAGAATGCGTGCGGACTTTGGTGGATTCACTCTCGGTCGTTTCGGAGTAACATTGGGGAGTACAAGCAGTTCAGACAAGGGCGATGATGAAGTGACAGGGGGGGTACTGACCGCTGGTGAAGTGTCGACCGGAGCTGGTAAAGTGACGACTGGAGTGGTGGGGGGGACACTGACCGTTGTTGAAGTGATGGTAACAGGTGAACTGTCACTCACGGCATAAACGGAAGTCATGTGGATCGGGCTGTCACGCAGGTCATCACACGGGTCGTCACACATCATCAGTAGCTCATCAAACACCTCAAATTCATCACCACTGTAACCTAATAAACAATTTGGTGTGCACTTGCTAGAAATTAGATGCTACACAAACAGCACATAATCAAGGATGAATGCATCCCTGTGGGGGTGGTCGGGTGGTCTATTAGTTACACTACAGGTCCAACAGGGAATAGGGGGTTTATATAAATTTTCTAGATTCCATTGAAACGAGAGTACCGGTCTCTTCCAGCGGAACGACTGAGGTAAAACTCTCCACAACTGACGGAACGGAACCAGGATGAAATTGGTCCAGATAAGCTACGTATATCTTGTCTGTGAAGATGTTGAATCCATTCTCGAATCGTCTGTTATAGAGTTCAAGTTCATCCAAAGTGAAGGTAACATCATTGGGGGTTTGTGTAGGCTGCTGTGGGGACTGCTCAACAGCACCGATAGTAGTGTCATGGGTATTACCGGGGGATTCGTCAATCATCTCAGAAGCAGTCATTTGGTCAGGAGTGGATTGTGGTAGCTTGTCAAGAATGGCATTTGGATTAAAGGGATAGATACCTGTCCAGCGAAAACCAGAGACGATATTGGAAATACTCATTCCCTTTGACCAAGTCTCGGAAAAAAGAGTCGAAAATTGAATCTTCAAAATAACTCTACCGGGGTTGGAGAACATGAATTGACGGCATGCTTCGCCCCAATACGTCTTCAACGGACCAAAACAGCTTGTGTCGAGAGGTTGGCTATCGGCAGTAGTATGAGGGGGGAGGCAAAATACCACAACATCTTGTTCTGCTGCTGATTTCATCAGCTCCAATGTGTAGTGAGACGAATGACCGTCAAGTAGTAACATGATTGGTCTGTTTGAGACTGCATGTTTGAGAAAATGATTAGTAAACCAATTGGAAAATAACTCCATGTCCATCCATCCGGAATCCGACATACCGTACAGAGTTCCAGGTACCTCCCCCTCACTGAGTTCATGATTGAACCGTTTCCCAGAAAAGACTACCATGGGAGGTATAGCCTGTCCTGTGGCACTAGCACACCCCAATACAGTTATCTGAGTTTTATTACCAGACGTAATTTGCCTAACCTCCTTCGCCCCTTTTTCTGAGATTGTCTTTGGCAATTTATGCTCTAGTGGCATCCCCAACTCATCACAGTTATAGATTAGTGCTGGCTTATCTTAGAGATTGTACTTTTCCAGAGTCTCCTTTAACAGCTCGAAGTAACTTTCGAACACTGCCCTGTTGGTCATTTTGTCCCGGGCTACAGGAAACGAATCGCCCTTCCTCAAGCTTAGGTTTGGCCACCTTTCCCGAAATCGAATCCACCACCCTTGGGAAATACGATCTATCGACACACATCCTTTCTTTTTGACTGCAGCTTCCACGATTTTCAATACTTCACCACGGGTCTTCCCATACCCTATCTTGCTGCATTTTATCAAAAAGTTCACCAATTCTTGTTCTTCTTCCTGGGAGAGGTACTTCTTAGGACCAATGTTAGTTCCATGTAGGACTCTTCCTGCAATCCTATCCTTCATGGTAGTTCGAAGAACTCCAAATTCCAATGCAGATCGATTTACACCCATCCTCCCTTCCTTGACTGCCTTCATGGCCCCTACCATAGCTTCATCGCTCCATAGGAGAAGCTTTCGTGGGCGATTTGGAGGAGTAGCCTTCGCTGCTGGCCTCTTATTCTCTTTCCCACACTTCTTCTTAGTCCTGGCCATTACTGCACTCAGGATACGCTCACGCATGCCCGTGTACTTCCGTGTCATTTTAATGGTCGAAATTAAAATTAGGTGTGGTCGAGAAAAGGTACTGGTCGACAATTGATGGATTACGCTATATGATGGTGTTTACTGTGGTGTGGTGCTAGTGAGTTTAATGGAATGTGAAATGACAGAAGTAAGCCCAAGTGTGTCAGAAAAGACGGAGGGAAACAATCTGCTTTTGCTGCTGTTGTGATTGGGATACTGACTCCTCCCCGTTGGGCATTTCCTCCAAAACATCATCCACTACATTTGCAACTCTGTAAATGGAAGGATTGTGAGCCAGTTTGAGTTGTGAAGCATGTACAGTTTGAGGCTGAGCTTTCTTGGCGGATGTGCTTCGAATGATGCAATTCACTGGGTGCAACAGTTTCACAATAGTGTATGGCCATTCCCAGGAGGATTCCAGGCATTTATTTAAACCAGGCACCCTCTTGAAAACTGTGTCTCCCACTTTCAAGTTTGAGAGAGCAGTTTCCTCAGCTGCCAATCTGGTTTTGGCTACTTTAGAGCTGACCTGTGATTTTACAATGGAATTGTGGCATGCTGCTTTGGCACTGAGCTCATGGATGAATTGAGGCAAGTTTAAATTTGTCTCTGGCTCACCCAGCCAGAAAGATTTGAGTGTTGAAAGCGCTAAAGCTGATGGTTAGAACAGCAATTCATGTGGGGTGTAACCATGACGACTGTGTGGCGTGTTTCTAACAAAATATAATACTAAATCAAGTACTGCAACCCATTGTGAACATGGTTTTCAAGGTGGAGTGAAATGGTTGTTACTGTAGTGAAAGGGTTGTAGTCTGTGATTGTTAGACTGGAATGGATGTGGCATGGCATGCCTGTCCTGTGCACCTGGCTTAGGACACAGTGATGTGCAATCTTGCAAAAAAGAATTTATGGAAGGGTAAGCCGTCTTGCAAACAATATCCCTAACATCATTGGGAATACCAGCTGCCACTGCAGTAGCTGCAAATATCTTGAAACACTCTCTAGGGCTGCCTCTGACATGTGATCTAGGAATGGCATGTAATTTAGCATTACTGAAAACTTGTATGACCACAAATTGAACCACTGCATAATAGACTTGCTACGACCTGGCCTGTATTTTAATTTAAACATTCATTTGCTGTGTAAAACAAATAATGTACCACAGCAGGAATACTTAAAAGCATTACCGGCAGTATTGGTTGGGCAGCATAAGGAAGCATATTTTAACAATGTAGAAGGGTGTCAGTCATATACACAAATGAGAGATACACTTCTAGCTGTTGCTAGTTATATTATACCACTGAGCATGAGCGTGAAAACCATGAGACAGGATGTGTGTGTGTGTGAGGCATGAGTCAGCACAAATAATAATTGGTAAAAGAGTGACACATAAAATAAACATACATTAGCTACAGTGTTTGATGGATATGGATGATAACAGACAGTCACTAGTTATAACAGTGTCCTGCACTATGTGTGTGTGTGTGTGGGTGGATTCACCACACATTGGTAGTCAGAATGCTGTAGTATTAATGCTAAGAAAGCTACTACTACTCGAGGGAAGCTGAGGTAAGTACGTAATTCCATATTTGTTAACTAAATATGCAAAAATAACTCTGGCCTTTCATTTTTGTAGCTAAGAGCTTGTTGTCAACAGTGACTGGTAAATTCAAATAGTCAGAATGGCTCAAATTGGTACTACAAAAGTTACCACTGCTCAAGAAAATGAGGTAAGAAAGTAATTTTGTATTTGTGTGCTAAAATTGATTGTCTTTTGTTTTTGTAGCTGAGAGCTTGTCAAGAATTCAAGGTAATTCAGATAGTCAAAGTAACTTAAATTTGATACTACAGAAGTTATCAATAGGAAATTGAGGCAAGTATTAATTCCACAATGTTGCTAATAATAACACTGGTTTATTTTTTAGTTACTGGTAATTGAGATTATCAGAATGGTTGATGTTTGATACATTAATCAGGTAAGAGAGTGATTTTGTATTTGTTTGCTGAAATAAAATGTCATAACTGCTATTATAGTGTTTGCATGAAGTAAGCTAAAACATAGTAACATTTTATGTTACCTAACTATCAGGCTCGCTCGCCATTTTGCTCAAGCACAACACAAGTATGTATATATATATGTACTACTACTCCAGGGAAGCTGAGGTAAGTACGTAATTCCATATTTGTTAGCTAAATATGCAAAAATAACTCTGGACTTTCTTTTTTGTAGCTAAGAGCTTGTTGTCAACAGTGACTGGTAAATTCAAATTATGTCAGAATGGCTCAATTTTGGTACTACAAAAGTTACCACTGCTCAAGAAAATGAGGTAAGAAAGTAATTTTGTATTTGTGTGCTAAAATTGATTTTCTTTTGTTTTTGTGGCTGAGAGCTTGTTGTTAAGAATTCGAGGTAATTCAGATAGTCAAAGTAACTTAAATTTGATACTACAGAACTTATCAATACTCAAGAATGAGGTAAGTAGTAATTCCATATTTGTTGGCTAAAATTACAAATAATAACACTGGTTTATTTTTTATCGTAGCTGAGAGCTTGTTCAAGAGTTACTGGTGATTGAGATTATCAGAGCAAACTAAAACATAGTAACATTTTGTTACCTAACTATCAGGCTCGCTCGCCATTTGTGCTCAAGCACACCACTAGTTTGAGCGAGCAGAGCTCGCGAGACAGTATTAGGGGTGGAAAACTTCGCCTATTTTACGGGTAATACGAAGTGCCGATTGTTGGTTGTCTAGAGCCATTGGTAGTCAGAACGCCATAATATTTAAGCTAAGGAGGCTGCTATTACTCTAGGGAAGCTGAGGTAAGTACGTAATTCCATATTTGTTAGCTAAATATACAAAAATAACTCTGGCCTTTATTTTATGTAGCTAAGAGCTTGTTGTCAACAGTGACTGGTAAATTCAAGTAGCCAGAATGGCTCAAATTTGGTACTACAAAAGTTACCACTGCTCAAGAAAATGAGGTAAGAAAGTAATTTTGTATTAGTGTGCTAAAATTGATTATCTTTTATTATAGTAGCTGAGAGCTTGTCAAGAATTCGAGGTAATTCAGATAGTCCAAGTAACTTCAATTTGATACTACAGAAGTTATCAATACTCAGGAAATTGGGGTAAGTAGTAATTCCATATTTGTTGGCTAAAATTACAAATAATAACACTGGCTGTTGTTTTTTATGGTAGCTGAGAGCTTGTTCCAAGAGTTACTGGTAATTGAGATTATCAGATATATATGTATGTATGTATGGATGGTAGTATGCCCTTTAAACGCACACGGTACCGGTTTTTTCTTCTAAAAACACGACTTTTGAGGCTTGACCCCAGTTTTTTCTGATACTACAGCTTTAAGCAAGTCTTACTTGAAACTTGGGCTCCAAATTGTGAGAAAATTCCTGCGAAAACGCTTGTTTTTCAAGTCACAAACAGTTGCTGCGACCGGTCTAAGACATTGAAGACCCTTTACCAGACTTAATTTTTAAAATTTCGCCGTTTTGTGAGGCTACGAAGTGCCAATTGTTGGTTGTCAAGATCTACCAGTAGTCAGAATGCCTTAATATTAATGCTAAGGAGGCTACCAATACGCGGGGGAAGCTGAGGTAAATACGTAATTCCATAATTGTTAGCTAAAATTATAAAAAATAACTCTGGCCACTCTTTTTTTTAGTATCTGAGAACTTGTCAAGAGTGACTGGTAAATTCAGATAGTCAGAATGGCTTCAATTTGATACTACAGAAGTTACCACTACTCAAGAATGTGTGTGTGAGATGGTAATTTTACATTTGATTGCTAAAAGTAATGTCTTTTGTTTTTGTAGCTTTGAACTTGTTGTCAAGAATTACAAGTAATTCAGATAGTCTGAATGGCTTCAATTTGATACTACAGAAAGTACCAATACTCAGGAAGTTTAGGTAAGTAGTTACTCCATATGTTTTGTTTGAATTACAAAAATAACACTGACCTATTTTTTTTTTGTAGCTGAGAGCTTGTTCAAGAGTTACTGGTAATTGAGGTAGTCAGAATGGCTTAAGTTTGATAATACAGAAGTTACCATTACTCATGTAATAGAGTAATTTTGTATTTATATGCTCAAATTAATGTTCAGCTGCTATTATTCTGCTGTTTTTAATTGAACTAAGCTTAATATAAATTACGTATGTAGTAGCAATACTGCAGTTTTATGTACCTAACTTGAGGCTCGCTCGCCATTTGTGCTCAAGCACATCACTAGTTTATATGTTTGGACGTACGTATGTCATTTTGTGCTTTGATCCTCTTTATTTTTGTGTTCGCTCGGTGTTCAACCCCATCCCAAACTTCACTACACAGAATCCTCTGGTTTAGCGACCATTACCCGTATCACCTTAGAAAATGAATTGTTTACCGCTTTGAATTGTTTTGCGGGTGCAGTTAAAATGCAAAAACTTATGGGAGCTCCATTTCTATTCGAGTTAGTAGCAGTGGTAAGTTAATACGCTATTTGTCACAGTTATAGGCCCTACTAAACAGCATTTACTTGAAAATTCGTTGTACACTAGACGAACCACGAAGGTAAGTCTTGCGTAGGTATGTTCAGTTGTGTGAAAGTATTGTGCATTACAACTACTATTAAGAATATCACAAAGAATATTTTAAATAACGTGACTTGATTTTGTTGCTTCTTTTTCAATTCAAACAGTTGCGGGGAGGGGTTACTATGGCATTGAATCCCATTTCCCGCATATACTTAATTTAAAAACTCGACTTTATTTTAGTAGCTTGATTGTAGTTGTTAAAATTAATCATTTAACAATAGTGCAGTTTAAGGCTTGCTCGCTATTGTGCTCAAGCACATCACTAGTTTATATATGTTTGGACGTATGTATGTAATTTTGTACTTTGACCCTCGCATTTTTGTGTTGTTTTGTGGTCGACCCAGTCCCAAACTTCACTAAACAGAATCCTCTGGTTTATCCATCAGTACCCGTATCATCCTAGAAATTGAATTGTTTACCGTTTTGAATTCTATTGCGGGTGCAGTTAAAATGTGAACACTTACAGGGCTTCCATTTCTATTCGAGTTAGTGGCGGTGGTAAGTCAATGCGCTCTTTGTCTTGGTTATAAGCCGTACGCAACAGTATTTACTTGAAAATGCATTGTCCACTAGACTAACCGCGAAGGTAAGTCTCGTGAGGTATATGTCCAGTTGTGTCAAAGCATTGTGCATTACAGCCACTACTTAGCTAAAGAATATCACAAGGAAAACATTTAAATAACGTATTGTTTTGTTGTTGTTGTTTTTTCTTCAATTCAAACAGTTGCAGTGAGTTGTTACTATGGCACTGAAATCCCTTTACCCTGTATGCGTAATTTTTTAAAACTTGACCTTATTTTCAGTAGCTTCAGTGTTAGAAGTCAAAATCATTCATATAAAAATAGTATAGTGTTTAGGCTCGCTCGCCATTTGTGCTCAAGCACATCACTAGTTATATAGATTATTATTATTATTATTATTATTATTATTATTATAATCCTACTGCTACTACTACTACTAATAATAATAATGATGTAGTAAGAACCAAAACCCATCCAGAGTCTGGGGGTAGGTCATGTTCTGGTCTGCTTGGTTATTATATGAATAACAATAACAATAGACTTACAAGCAGAGTTAAACATTATAGCGTTATGCCTTCAAATTCTAATGTTTAGTGTATTAAAAAACTTTCATTTCTAGTGACAAATTGGTATGTTTGCAATGATTTTTTTTGTTAAGTGCCAGAACAAGTATCACCTCAAGTAGCATTAAAAAAGATTGGTGAAAGCCATGAAATAGTATGTAACACAGTTACATCGGCAATATGGTGGCACAATAGCAAACGAATTCAAAGTGTTTATTATGATAAAATAGTTATTGAAAATATTTCTGTACTTAAGAAAGGAAAGTATACATGTGAAGGATCAGATAAGAATGGTATATTGTTTTATTCAGAATCAGTGCTTAAAGTTATTGGTGAGTTTAAAAAATCAGTCTGAATGGTATGAGTGAGTTGGTGAAAGGAATACAAAATTGTTGAAAGGATATTGTTTAAAGGTTAATGCATTTTGAAATTTAATCATACTTTTATATAATAGAACACTTGTGAAACCTCAGCATTACAATGCTGTTTGCACACCACTCCAATATTATTGTAACATCAAGACAACACATGAATTACATACACTAATGGTTTGATTATGTGGAACTGCATTTTCTAATACAGCAGACAATGAAAGCCAATAGCTTTAGTAATATTGATGATGATTTGCCAGAAGCCTTGTTTTGTTTTTTTGAGTCACATGATGATCATGTGAGCATTGCTAGTACCATGTTTGGTGAAATTATGGTGTGTAAAGTTTGATGTTGCTTTAGATGCTAAATCCATGCCATATCTAAGAACAGCCATTGGTAACCAGTGTATATGGTATATAAACAGAGAAACCGCACTATAGTAAGTGAAATTCACAGAAATAGCTTAGTCAGGAAATTGTGTTTTGTGCATATAGTTTCAAGACTAAGGTATAACTATTGCTAATTGTGCAACTAGAATCTAACAACCGGTTATCAGTTGAACTTTCCTTTCTTACTTCTCGTAATAATAAGAATTACAAAAACAAAACAAAAAAAAAAAGTTAATGGGAAAAAGCTATGCTTTGACAGCATTTATAAATCAATATAGACTGGGTTGATAATTAATGTAATCACAAAAAAACACGGATAGGTTTATAAATAGCTACGTATGATACTGTTATTATCCAAGATGAACTTGAACAATCAGTTGATGTTGGTATTTAAGCTTGACATTTCTATTTTTTACTTACAGCTCCTGATCTAATTATTAATCCAAAGCAAATTGTAGCAAGTTTAGGGGATACAGTCAAATTTTATTGTTTGTCTTCTACACCTGTGAAATGGAAATATCACGGTAGTAAAACCGGAGCCAATACTGAATATCGTACACAAGAAGAAACCATACATGAATTAATTATTAATGGCATAACGAAGAGAAATGCTGGAAAGTATAGCTGTTATTCTGAACATGCTGATGTCATTTATGGTGGTGTTGGAGAATTAAAGATAAAGGGTATGTATTCACCTTGGCTTGAATATGACCATTGACTACTGAGTGACTGTTTCAAGATCTCTGAGAATTTAAAGATAGTTTTCTAGCCATATGAACTCGAACATGCTATAACAGCTATTTACTAAATTGTTCAGGTTGTACTTGACAAAATTGATAATTTTCAATTTTATCATTAATTTTCAGCTTTATTTGATTAGCACAATAAATTCGATATATTATATAAAAAAAGAGATGATAAATTACATACCCTAATATTGAATCAAAGTTGTGAACAACAGATAGATAGTTATTCCAAGAAATAGACTTGCAGATTGCAGTTTAACAGATATTGTTATCTTCACTGATAATGTTACAATTAATTTCAACCTACACACAATTCTTTGATGGCAGTAATAAGAACAGTAATGTCCAAAGTTTACTCTGCAATTCTGCAAAAGTGTTTCTCACATGCACAAACGCAAACATTGACCTAAAATATATAATATATATAATATTATATTATATTATATGTATATAATTTACCATTGCTATTTTATGTGATTAAGGAATTGATGACGATTCTTTAGAAATCTATGAAATGGATCCAGAAAGCCTTAAAAGTACTTCTGTGGACAATACTCTGGATAACCAACATCTTAGCAATGATTACAATATTAATTACAATATAATGCAAACTGAAGATGAAGCAGAAATTAATCCTAAGGATATACATTATGAAGTTATAAAAAATAATAAGGTAAAGAGAACTAAAAAATATCCTAGGCACCTTGTAATTTATGAAGGAAGTGACATCACGTTATATTGTCATACTGGTACCAAAGTGAAATGGAATAAAACCGTGTCAAGTCACGTGGATAAATCGCATTTGCAGCTAGACCAGCATCTCATTTTAAAAGAGGTTACACAAAATGATAGTGGTGAATACCGGTGTTCTGGAGTATACAAAAAAATCCCATTTGAACATTCATTTAATCTGCTAATTGGAAGTAAGTCAATTATGTAAACCGTAACCCTATGGAACACCATGAGATTAGACTATACATTATTATCATGTTCAATATCTTCATAATTAATAAATTCACATACTTGGAATTAGCAAAATGACAATATGTATTGGTTTTTTACCAACTATCTGAAGCATGGGAACTATTAATATCACAAGGAGCTATGAAGTAGTTGTTAATTAATAATATACAATGAGGTCTTAGTTTACAAGCCAGTTAGCACACAAATAAAATAAACATTAAACATGTACTGCCATAATTGTCAATGGATACTTTGGAAGTTGTGGTATTTATTAAAGAGTGAGACAAGTAGAAGCAGGATGCCGAAATAAAAAAAAATACATCAGAGGTACATGCAAAGAGCATTCTAGTCTAGGAGAGCAGCAAAACCAGGAACTTATTTGATACTCTAATTTCATGAAAGAAATACATTTATTAAAAAATTAATTAATATTTACTGTTATGCTAATGTGTTTACGTTTATTAACTGTAAGAGCAGTCCTGGAGTTACTGGACTGTATTTAACGTTGTCCTGAGCTAAAATATTTATTAACTAGAACTAATAATATTGCCTTAATTATCAACCAATTAAACCGAAGTTATCTTTTTATGAGGGAAAAATGACTTCGCTATTTTGAGGAGAGATGATAAACCTACAAATGATACAGAGAATCCAATGGTTCACCTTTACTGCAAGGCATGGAGAGGTTCAGTGAAGTGGTTCTACCAGTCATTGAGTTTTCTTTCATACCTCATTGCCAATCATAGCAGTCTTGCAATATCAAATTCCCTGGCCTCCAGTGGTATATACTATTGCTATGGTTATGATGAACAAAATTTTCATTATTTTCTTTCAGAAACTAAGATTCAACCTTTTAGTAAGTTACATTGAACACTTAACAGTTAAACTTCCAAGTTTCAAAAGCCTTTATTATTATTGATTTTGAGCTGGTGAATAACAACAACATATATTATGATTTTTTTAGTGCCTAATTATATAAAGCCACGTCTCTCTATATTGAAGGAAAATCAAACTCTGAGAATAATTTGCAAAACTTTTAAGTCAGCTTTATGGAAACATAACAATCGTGAACTAAATAATATATCAAATGTAATTATTAAAAATAAGGAATTAGTCATAAAAAAAGTATTATTGAAAAACAAAGGGGCTTACACTTGTGAAGGAAGAACAAAAAATGGATCCTTCTTTTACTCGGAGTCTAGAATCAAAATTAAGAGTGAGTTTAGATTAATTATCAAATATTGTTACTTCAAAAAATGGAATAGTATTTTAAGCAGATGTACACAATTTGAGGTTTCTGCTTGAGTAATGACTAACTAGGGAGACAATGTGAGGCTTTAGACTGGGGTGTCCAGGCAGTGCCTCCTATTTAACACCAAAACTAAGTTCTCTAAACTCCCCATTTTAAAAAGTGTATAGTTTTAGCTTTAAACATAAGTATTATGATCCTTGTAATGCTTTTTTCTGTAATTATTAGAATGCATTTTAATTTATACAAAAACCATTAATGTATAATTTTAATTAAAGTGTTGAGTTGAGTTGATAATGCTCTTAATATTATACATATATCCCACACCACAATAGTTTTACTGGAAGCTTGATGTATTATTTTCATGTTATTTTTTTACTTTAGTATATGTTCCAAATATGGTTCGACCAGAACATGTACGAGCATATCTTGGAGATACTGTAATGTTCCTTTGTAGTTCTTCATCTTCTGTAAGGTGGAAAGCCCAAACTGGAAATATGGGGAATAATTGGGAGTCATCTATGGTACGACGTAATAATTATCAATTAACAATAACTAAAATACGGAATAGCAATGCTGGAAAGTATCAGTGTATGTCAGAAAAAAATAATGTCATCTATTATGGAGTTGGTAAACTAAGTATTGAAGGTAAGTGTATCAGCAGAAATGCTATTGCATAAAATACAATATCCTAGCTTAGATTATCCAATTGAATGTCAGTAATCCCAACTTCAATTATTTGAACACTATGCCCAAATTATGATATTTGTTTGACCATGATTATAGTTTTTATAATGCTTTTTGTGTGGTGTTCAGTTACCTAAACATTTTAGTTCCCAACACTTCTGTCCTAATGTGTTCAGATAACTGGTATTCTCCTGTGTATCTCTCAAAGTTTTTTCTCTATTCCCACTCCATTGTCTCTGCTATGTTTATAATAATAGTAGAGATAAGGTAAATATAGTAGTAAGTAAAAATTAACCTTTTTCATCAGTGATATTTCTGCACCTTACTATTTTTTTTAAACTGACTTATATCATAATTTTTATTTTTACAGGTAAATTAAAAGCTACCTTAAAGAAACGACACAAATCCAAGACATTAGTTAAATGCTGCAATCAATGTTTAATTTTTGGAATTTTAATTACTACCAATCTACAGTAGTGCATTTACAAAATAAATAATTATATACTCCCACTTGTTTTGTTTTTTTTAAACTCTATAGTACATTTCATTGTGCAACTGTATCTTTTATTGTATAATATTTATTAATAATTATTCGTGATGTATAAGTCTTGAATATGGGTATATGGAGGAAGATAGAAGGAATGAAAATAGTAGCTATGTGATATTTTGCATGGTAATAATATTATAATGATTAAATAGCTAAGCTCTTCTATTCTGTTGCTTGGGAGGGCACTTATCTATTTAAATTCTCTTGTGCATAAAAAACTTAAGACAATTAATTATACTAAATTAGGAGCCACCCTTCAACTACAACAACTTTTATTTAGTTGAGTTATTATGGGTTCTTTGTGGTCATGCAATGCCTTTTATGTACTACTATTGGGACTTTCTGAAATATTTAACGCCATAGCTCAGAAATGAACCCACCAAGTTATGTAATTGGCGAGCGAGCGAAGCGAGCGGGACACTTACAGGGTAACACAATTGAAAATCGAGGTTGTTTGTTTGTTTGTATATAATATGTTTGGACGTACGTATGTTATTTTGTACTTTAACCCTCTTGTACTTTCGAGTTTGCTCACTGTTCGACTCCGGAACCAAACGTCACTAAACAGTATCCTCTTGTTTATCAATCACTAGCCGTATCATCGTAGAAATTGAATTGTTTACCGCTTTGAATTATTTTGCCGGTGCAGATTAAACTAAAAAACGACTGGATTTCCATTTCTATTTACACAAAGTCTTGTGTAGGTATGTTCAGTTATAGTGCGTTACAACTATTACATGTTTTATTAACTTTTTTTTTTCAGTGCAGCCAATCGTATAAACCCTTTCCTTCCAGGAGCCGCTTTAAAGCGTTCTAAGACTGGGTCAGCTTCTTCGATTTTTTTGAGACACTTAACGATTAGTTAGACGTTTAAAATTTGAAATATGTGTGCCCAGAGCATTACAAAAGCTAGGAAAATTAATTTACAGACCAGGTAGCTTCGAGAGTTTTTCACAGATTTTGCGTTTGTGCCTAGCTAAGTTGGTCACAAATTTTTACCGCAGTCTCTATGAAAAATTATATAAACAGTTACCTTGTTCACAGATTAGATGGCTTAGCTTACTCTAGAAGCATCGTAGAAGGCAGTAAAGTATGGATTTGAGTCCGTGGGAACTTGGTATTATATCGGACTCACTGATTGTTTCCTTCGAACACTCCGTGGTTGAATGCAGCATATTCTCTAATTACACACTACACACTAAACTACACATGCACACACTCAGTCACTACACACGCACACTCAGTCACTACACATGCACACACTCAGTCACCATAGACACACTCAGTCATTACACACACACACACTCAGTCACTACACACGCACACACTCAGTCACTATACACACTCAATAACCACACACGCACACACTCAGTCATTACACACGCACACACTCAGTCACTATCCACAGTCATTACACACGCACACACTCAGTCACTATACACAGTCAGTTACTACACACGGGCACACACTCAGTCACTACACAAGCACACACTCAGTCACTACGCACACACACACTCAGTCACTATACACACTCAGTCACTGCGCACACACACACTGTGTCACTACACACACTCAGTCGCTATACACAGTCAGTCACTACACACAGGCACACTCAGTCACTATACACACACTCAGTCACTACACACACACTCAATAACTACACAGGCACACACTCAGTCACTATACACACACTAAGTCATTACACATGCACACACTCAGTCACTACACGCGCACACTCAGTCACTACACACGGGCACACTCAGTCACTGTACACACACTCAGTCACTACACACACACACTCAGTCACTACACACGCACACTCAGTCACTATGCACACACACACTCAGTCACTACACACACTCAGTCACTACACACACTCAGTCACTATGCACGCACACACTCAGTCACTACACACACGCACACACTCAGTCATTACACACACGCACACACTCAGTCACTACACACGGACACATTCAATAACTACACACGCGCACACTCAGTCTCTACACGCACACACTCAGTCACTACACACGCACACACTCAATAACTACACACACGCACACTCAGTCTCTACACGCACACACTCAGTCACTACACATGCACACACTCAGTCACTACACATGCACACACTCAATAACTACACATGCGCACACTCAGTCTCTACACGCACACACTCAGTCACTACACATGCACACACTCAGTCACTACACACACACACACTCAATAACTACACACGAGCACACTCAGTCTCTACACGCACACACTCAATAACTACACAAGCACACACTCAGTCACTATACACACACTCAGTCATTACACACGCACACACTCAATCACTACACACGCATACACTCAGTCACTACACACGCACACACTTAGTCACTACACACGTACACTCAGTCATACACATGCACACACTCAGTCACTACACACGGGAACACTCAGTCACTATACACACACACACTCAGTCACTATACACACGCACACTCAGTCACTACACACGCACACTCAGTCACTACACACACTCAGTCATTACACACGCACACTCAGTCACTACACATGCACACACTCAGTCACTACACACGCACACACTCAATTACTATACACGCATGCACTCAGTTACTACACACGCACACTCTCAGTTACTACACACGCACACACAGTCACTACATGAACACAATCAGTCACTACATGAACACACTCAGATACTACACACATACTCATTCATTCACTACACACATACTTATCTATGATATCAGTAAATTACCCTTTGCTTTCTTGATCGCTCCTGCTTCTTTAACTTGAGTGACGGAGATATTTCTTTTGCTTTCTCTGGCAAGGTATGCATATATGTTTGACATCCTTCTACAATTGTTTAATGAAGAACTAGTATAAAACATTAACCTAAGGTTAAAACTTGTTTTTAACATACTTCTTATCTGGTCTTCATCGTAGGTCTCACACCCTATGGACTTGATAGTTTCCTTCACCACTTTACTATTGTGCTCACTTGTAATTCTAATATTCAGATATATGTAAAAAAAATATGTAGTACTACTCAACAGCAGTGCTTACGGCTCAGATATCTTTAACTGGTCTCCTTCATCTAATATGGAATGCACTGTTAGGATCTTGCTCTACATACAACAACAAGAACTGTCAAAGAGATAATTGATGGCGGCCTATTAATGCTGATGATGATATGTAATTGGCAAGTGAGACTACTATTGAGAAAAAATGTGAATAAAAAAGTTTTAACTTTCAGTACATTTATTATTCAGAAGGTTGACAATCAGCATCTTCATTAATTTTTCTTTCCAATGCGACTCAATTCCCCCCTCATTTATGTATGAAAGTATTTTTAAGAAATCATGAATCTATAGGAGTAAAGATCAGCATGAAATGTAAATTATTTGTACTGGTGATTCAGATTGTGAGCATAGTGGTTAAACTTTTTGAATAAATTTATTCAATTATACACTTTATTATGTTTAGAACATATTTAAGGAATGGTCAAGAGCTGTATTTTTTTTTAGAAATATGTGTCACATTCAAAGGGTTAGTGGCATGAGTGGATGCCCAACAACTAAATAGGAAATACATTCTCAAAACCCAAAATTATAAAAGTTCTCATAAGAAAATCGAAACACTATGACACTACTATCTACAACTGTCAATTACATACTGTTGGATGGAAACTGGAAATGAACACTGACAGTTAAAAGAATACCCTGGCAATGACTGCCATTTTAACTTGAAAATTAAAGAAGAGCCAAAAGAATATGTAGCTTACTTATAGTGCTGTAGGCGTTACACGTTTTCTCCCAGAAAAACTTTTACGAGCACTTGTCATTTTGGATGCACCAATTTCCTTTTCTAGCATGCCCTGACGATTTTCTAAAACTCCCATGCGGTCCTGAATACTATCAAGTTTTTCTTTTATAAATAAAAACTGATTCTCCACACTGCTCTGGAAACCTTGAAATAAACTCATAACTGTAGAAGTAGTCTCTGTAGGATGGACAGGGGATTGTGAGACTGGAAGAACTTCTCCAGGTTGCCAGTAGTTGTTTTCATGTTCACTTCACACATGTATGTATTAAAAGAGGCAAAACAAATAATGTGCCCTCACTTGTAAAACTCTATAATTATATAGCTACATTAACTAATAAATTTATTTCCTTTGGTAAACTTCAATCAAGAATATATGGCTGTAAAATACAAATTGATGCACCAACTGTTAGGGTTTCCCTAGCAACCATTGAACCAAACTCATGAACATCTTATTCATTTGTGTGTATGTGTGTGCTTTTACCTGGGCATGCTCAGTTTATGGTTTTGGTCACATGTTACTTACTCTTGTCTTGTAAAGTACTGTCTAGTGTTGAGTTGAATTATACCAACCTAAAGCTACTGCCTAGTTTAGCTCTGGGGCTATAGCTACCTAGTGCGCATGTCCCACTACTGGGTGGTCCTTCAGCTTTCCAACTAACTGAGCTCGGGGATTTACAACCCCGAATATTGGTCCTTCGAGCCGGATACATTACTGGTGAAGGTTAGAAAACCAGCGTTCCTTAGCTCTATCGCTCTGCTATCGTAGGCTACCTATGCTGTACTGATTTGCTAGTTAGCTACTTCTGGCTAGTAATCGTTAGCCAGTTACTAACTAGTTTAGCTGTTGTTCTGATCGGCCGTTCTTGTCATTCAACTTCAGCATCAACTCTTCAGTCACTCTACTCCTATTGTCTCTTCAGACATCATCCGTCCTTCAAAATCATGACAGATCCTGCACCAGCTGTCCGGCTTGACGACTATGACATCCCGGCAGCCAAAAGCAGTCTTGCTACACAGAGAGGCAAAGTCACCAAGGCCATCAAGAATGTCGACCGACTCATGTCAGAAAATGTAAATGAACTTCGACCCAAGGAGTTGCAGAGAAAACTTGACCTCATCAAAGCAGCCATACAGGACGAAGCAGCTGCCCAGGAGCACCTCCTGAAGTGCATGTCATTCAAGAATGCATCAGAGGCTGACATTCAGAAGGAGATCGACAGCAGTATTGACAGAGAGGTGACATATGACGATCATATTGATAAGATTGTGGAGGCCATCTCCATGGGAAACCTCCTGCTTCAATATCAAGAGCTAATGCGCACTTGGTTAGAGCAAGCTGTGCCCACTTCAGCAGTCTTCGCTGCCACTGGGAATGACCTGACTAAAGAGTTTCAAGAATTTATTCGAGATCTCACTCCATATTCTACTCACCCAGACGTTGGACCTCTGCTCCCAAAGGCCAAGGACCTGCTCGAGAGCCTACTGATCAACCTCAACAAAAAGGCACCGGCGCCAGCCACACCAGCAGCTGGACCTACTCCTACCACTTCTCAAGAATCATTGGGATTCGTATTCAGATGGGGATCGTTGCTGTATCCTAGCTGAGGCAATGCTGGACCCTGCAGCCAAGGATCTTGTGGAGAACTATGCTCCAGCCGGTTATGACACTGCTCTTCAGCAGTTGAAGGATAGGTATGGCAGAGCATCTGCAATTTACCCCAAATAGGTCGCAACCCGGCACATCCTTTATGACTACTGCCAGGGCTGCTCCTAGTTCTGAACCCAGGCTACTTCCTTGTGGTTTCATCCATACGGCCATCATCACAGTCTTCATGGATAACAGATGGATGACAGTTCGCGCTGCCGTGGACATTTGTTCTTCCAGCTCTGTCATGTCCGAACGTGTTGCTTCACACCTCAAGGTTGACCGGCTACCCATCAATGTTGAGATGACTGGAGCAGTTGCTACTATGGCCCTCTCACAAAGTGCTGTTGTGGGCATCCGTCCAGCTTTTCCCTCTACAGACAGGGTGGAGCTGGAAGCAGCTATCATGCCGCTATCTCTGGCTTCCACCCCGCCTACCAATAAGGAGGACGTGGCTAAACACTACAAAGTTAAAGACGTGCGCCTGGCAGATGAAGATCTTGGAGGCCCAATCTATTTCATCCTTGGAGCTTCAGCACACAAGCACATCTTTCAAGAGAAGGTGATAAAGAACTGTGAAGACGTGGATGCCATTGCTGTGCCCACCATCTTCGGGTATACCGTTGGAGGAGCCACTACTGCTACTGGATCTTCCAAACCGCTCACCTCACTTCAAGTCGAGATCAAGACTGAGAACCTGGATCGACTTCTCTCAAGGCTTTGGGAATTCGAGAGTGTGCCCACCAGTCCCAAACACAGTCCTGATGAACTAGCAGCATTGCAGCATTTCAACGACACAGTTCAAGTGGAAGAGGATGGCAGGTATACAGTCTGCCTTCCCAGAGTCAAAGACCCACCTACCCTGGGGAGATCTAGACAAATGGCACTCAGCAGATATCTCAGCAATGAATGGAGTCTCCGGAGACGAGGGAAGCTGGAAGTATTCAACCTGGAGATGAATTTGTATCTACAACTACGACATGCTGAGCCAGTGCCAGCTGCAGAACTGGATCTAGATTCTTATTACCTACCCATTCATGGGGTGTTTAAAGAACAGTCCACTACTACCAAAGTGAGGCCGGTTTTTGACGGGTCAGCCAGAACTACTTCAGGTGTGTCCCTCAATGATTTACTGCTACCAGGACCAGCACTACTACCACTCATAACAGACATTCTCCTCACTTTTCGCTTCCATCAAGTTGCTTTCTCTGCTGACATTGGGAAAATGTTTCGCGAAATTCAACTGGATCCATCCGAGCGAAATTTCCACTGGTTTCTGCTAAGGGATAATGATGGCAAAGTGAAGGACTATATAATGCTACGTTTGACATTCGGTGTCAAATCGTCACCTTTCCTGGCCAACAGCATTTTGCAACATCTTGCAACTACTCACAAGACTTCACATCCTTTGACCAGTTACTGTATCCTTCACCACTTCTATGTGGACGATCTACTAACCGGTGCTCCCACCAGAGAAGTAGCCATGGCAACTTTCAGCAGCTGACCTCATTGTTCTCCAAAGCAAAGATGACCTTACGGAAGTGGAGGAGTAATGACAACATCTTTAGGGATTGCATTCCCCAAGACCTGGTTGAGACAGCTGACCTTACAAACACATCTGATAAGGACTATTCAGTTGTGTGAAAGTATTGTGCGTTACAACTACTATTAAGAATATCACAAAGAAAACTTTAAATAACGTGATTTGATTTTGTTGCTTCTTTTTCAATTCAAACAGTTGCGGGAGCGGTTACTATGGCATTGAATCCCCTTTACCGCATACGTAATTAAAAAACTCGACTTTATTTTAGTAGCTTGAGAGTTAGTTGTCATTTAACAATAGTGTAGTTTAAGGCTCGCTCGCCATTTGTGCTCAAGTACACCACTAGTTATATTGAACATGACTACGGAGAAAGATCTCCAAGGGGTATCAATTTGGATTCAAGTTTTGATTTTGAATCGGCAAGTGATAAAAGTGATGATAATAACGAAGATAGTGTTTCCTTATCACATATATCTGTAGCTCAGGATAATGCATCAGACTCCTCTAAATTTGATACTGATTTTGATGACTCATTTAGTTCAGAAGGAGAGGAAGTATGGGATGAGATGGAATTATTGGAAGAAGAAAATGAAAAAGTTAATGAAAGTAATTCAGTGAATGAAGTGGTTTTTGGCTCTCGTTTATCATCTTTCTGATTGTGCAATTGGAATTCTTAAATTTATTAGGACCTTGATTCACTTTTTGGCTGTTATTACATGCCTTGATTTACTAGTTGGTGTAGCCCAGGCATTGCCTAAATCTATGCGCACTGTAAAAAATTCATTCAAAGAAAAAAGTTACATGGAATATGTGGTGTGCCCTAAATGTTGCAAGCTCTTTATTTTTTCTGATTGCTTACCAAATAATCATGGCAAAGTCGAATCAAAGAAGTGTGACTATGTTGAGTTTCAAAATCATCCATTACCATCTAAACGGGCACCCTGTGGGGAAACTTTGCTAAAAAAAATCAAAATTGGAACAAATTTTAAATTAATTCCAAGGAAAACAATATATGTATTACAGTATTATTGAGTCACTAAAATCTATGGCCAAAAAGAAAGGCTTACTTGAGAAATGTAACTTCTGGCGAACACGATCAGAACACTTTTCGTTAAACATGATGGGAGATATTTATGATGGAAGATTATGGAAGAATGATGTATATTAATGACAGACCTTTCCTTGCTACACCAAACAATCTTTGTTTGAGCTTAAACATTGATTGGTTTAAAGTGTATGAGCATTCAAAATACTCTGCTGGTCCAATATATTTAGTGATCCTGAATCTTCCTAGACATGAGCGATACAAGGATGAAAATGTAATACTTACTGGAATCATACCTGGTCCTAAGGAACCTAAACATAATATAAACACTTTCTTGGATAAATACACTTTATGATGGAGTTACATTTCAAAATTCCTCTTCAATCAGGATATACTACAATTCGCAGTGTTATTGGATGTATAGTTTGTGATTTTACCTGCCACTAGGAAAGTGTGTGGCTTTGCCAATTTCAATGAAAGTCATGGCTGTTCTAAATGTATGAAAACTTTTACTACCCCCACGTTTGGGAGTAAACCTTCATATGGTGGTTTTAATTATGACAACTGGCCATGCACAACATTTTCTTGGTTTGGCGAAACTTGTGATTCATACTTGGAAAGAAGTTAAAATTCTTCAGATTACTCAGTTTGCAAAGATACAAGAAAAAATTGATTCGATTAATCCACCTCTCAAGGTTGGCCGCATACCTAGAAAAATTGAAAGCATTTACAGCAGATGAATGGAAAAAATTTATTTTGATTTATTCAACTTTTGCTCTTAAAAATATAGTTGACACCCCACATTACAATTGTTGGTGTTTACTTGTTAGAATTTGTGAATTGCTATGCCAGCCAATACTCTCTCGAGTAGAGCAAGCACATATTCTTTTTATCGAATTTTGTAAGCATTTTGAAAGTCTGTATGGAACAGTGTACTGCACTCAATATGCATATGTCACTGCATTTAAAAGAATGTTTATTCTATTTCGGCCCTCTACCAGCATTAGAACAGATTAAGGATGCTATATAATGAATGAAAGTATAAGTGACTCTTATAACAATATCTTATATTTACAACAAGTATACACATCCTTATAACATCTTTATATCTATTTGAAGTATAAGGTTTATTATAACTGTAGTATGAATGAGATACAAGGGATTGTTTATACTTCCTTATACTGTATACTTTTTTCACAGTGTTTACTGACCTGACAAGCTCTTTTCCTTAGCAAATTTAAACACTAGTAATTATAAGTAGTAATATAGCTATGTTTTCACTTATACTTCTAATCTACAATTTCAATCTTTCAAGTCTGCAACATAAAATGTTGTAAATATCCACATTGTTGTCATAGAACACTGAATGTTTTGACTCTTATGGTACCACATTTGGTTATGAAGCTTTACTAAAACACATCAAACACATGATGAAACTACTTGTGTAGCAATATTGAATGCAGTACTATTGGCTTAAAGGTTGATTCATTGTTCTTATGCTCTTTGTGGCTACAACCATTGTAAGTTGTAGTAAGTATGTCTGACTTGAACGACAGTCGCTGGAAGCTGGGTGATGATCTGGATGGTCCAGCACTAGCTGCATTTGTGGCATTCGAGTGTATTCTTTCAGCTCCATTAAACTTGTTCATTCTAATTTACACTCTAGTCTATGGGAGAGAACATTCAATGAAAGGTTCTACAGTTTTACTACTTTGTCTTTCCTTCAGTAATCTTGTCATGTCTTTGCTGTACATGCCATTTCTGGTAATAGCAGCTGCAGCTGGAGAGTGGATATTTGGGAATTCTGACTCTGCAAGGGAACACTTCTGTCAAATTCATGGATATTTGTTTATATTTTCAGTATCCATTTCAGCACATGTTTTGGCTCTGATATCTGTTGATAGATTTTTTAGCATCGTAAAAACAAATGTGCATCAGAAGTATATGACTTGGAGAGCAGTAATTGTAACTATCATTGTTATTGGAGTGAGTTATATATTTCTTAGCTGAATAATTAAAATTGGATTTAATATTGGTTATGTTTTATATTTTAGGTTTGCCAATGTTATTTGTAGCTATTGATTAAAGGAATTTTAAATATTAGCTACCACAGGTAATAATATGCTTTATTATTATGGCTGCACGCTTGATATATTCTCTAGTATCAAATAACCCAAAGAACCAAAAACACTGATAATGGGAAAATATAGACCCTTGTTAGCTTTCAAGCATATTATATATTATATACATATTATTTATATTATAATATGGCAACAATAATTAGACACATTTTACACAATAAATGTTGTAATTAGGACAAAGAAGTAATTAAAAAAAAATTTTCTTTTGCTAAATAATGATCTTAGCTATATAGCTAGCTAGCCAAAAAACAACATTTTGCTGAATAAACAACCCGTGGTACCATTTAACACAGGTATATATTTTAGTTAAGATTCTTCCCTATTTTAGTAAAACTTATGTTCTGTAGGTTGTGGATATTATTCTGAATATTGCCCCCTATTGTGGATTAGGAAAATATGATTGGGGAAGATCTGTAGGAGGATGCATTCCTATTTGGGTAGGACACAGAAATTATTTGATTACCAGTATCTGCCTCTCCCTCATTCCTATGACAGTAATTCTGGTTACTTCAATCTGGACCTGTATTTTCACTCGGGGTTTTCTGAGGAAGAATCTTAGACGACATAAGAATACTCTAAATGCAGAAAACTTGGCAGTTCAGAAGCAAATTTATTCTGTTAGAATAAAGAACTTAATTGGAGTTTTTGGAGCATTGATTTTATGCCATGCTATATCTTGGTTTCCTTTTTTGGCTGTAAGTGGACTTGGTTTGTTCATCGGTCTAAAGACTATTCCACGCAAAGTGTATGCTAGTGTGTTTGTGCTGTTTTTATTCAGTAACGTGACAGCTCCAATTATTCAAATATATTTTCGGAAAGACCTTCGTAATTTCTTAACACGTTCTATTCAAAAAGTGCCAGGTGTTTGTTTCAAAAAAGTGAGTTTGGTTTCTCCTTCTTCAGTAAGCACCGTTACTGGCAGTAATGCACGGAGAAGTATGGATGAAGTATCACATAGTACAATTGATGGATTGTCTCAGACTACAGACATGCCAAAATAATTTCCAGAGGACAAAAAAAGACTGCAGCAAAACCTCAGAACGCTAACTTATGAAAGTTCTATCAGTGTGTACACAATTTTAATTGAAACTAGTATTCTTTAGCTAAATGCAATGGCTGTAAAAAATTTTTTTTTCATGAATCTGTACAAATGTGATTGCTATGTGTAATTGTTTTTAAATACCAACTAACCTTTGAAAATTAACAGAACATTACAACCTGGTTAGGGCAAACCCAATGAAAGAGAGTTACAAGAACGACTACTATGTCAATTAATGTATTAAATACATAATGAAATTAAAACCCAGCTTTATTTCCACACTCAACCCAGCAACATATTTATCATTGTGCGTACATCTAAATTTACAATTGTTGAAATTCATATGTATCTAATCCATTAAATAACTTGAAAGTTGTAGTTTCAGTTAATCTAGATTAACTTACTTTCATTTCACAAAAAATAAAAAAATTTAGCAGGACTTTAAAAAAACAAATTGCTCCCAAGAACTCCTAACTGATAACATGTTTATTTACTTGTGCATCACACACATGATCAATGCATCTGCAAGGTAGTGAACACAACACTTCACAAGCACATTACCCATTGATACAAAACGTCAATAGTTGCCATGGTAACATACGATTCACCAAGGCTCCAGTTTTTTTAAACAAATATTGTATGTGATATGTAATACTGGCGGTGGGTGTTACAATTGGTACAAGTATCAGAAGTATGGATGTGGGTGTGGCCACAGGAACAATGGATTATTGTGTGTGTGTTATTATGTTTTATTAGGTACTGAACAGAGCCTGATAACTGTTGCCACATAGAAAATGCATTAAAGTAAACAGGATGTGGCTTAGGGCAATATTTTTCCATATCACCTGTGTTCATAGTTATTACGTTGGGTTATTACGTCCCCCTAGGTAAATTTCTTGTTACCAAGGTATTGCCATGAGCAGTACCTAATAAATTTATTATCCATTGGATACCCGAGAATATCACTCGTCTGATTGGCGGTATTTACGCTCGTGCCTGCGGCACTCGCGTAAATACTAAGCCAACAGACTCGTGATATTCTCCTGTATCAAATGAATAATATATATGTAATAGCCTAAATCATGTCATCGTGTCATAGTTGTAATATTATTATAAGCAGAGTGTTATTGTTTGAGTTGTGCCCCGGACTTCCGGTGGATCACCATTTCATTTTATATGACGCATGCGTGGCAAAAGACTATGAAAAGCCTGCCACGCATGCGTCTCATGAGTTCCCCAAATTCGCAATTAGGTTCAAAACCCTAAGCTGAGAGAAATGGAATTCTGGTGGCAGCGCCTGTGCGTTGCTGGAGTCTGCCTGTGCTACTTCTCAACATCCCAGTGGCCTGCAACCATATCCTCCCCCACAATGGACTACTTCTATTTTAACTTGTAACTATACAGAATAAAGAAATAAACTATTAACTAGTGCCAACCCATTCTAATGTATTTCAATTACTTCCATTTTGCATGACTTCAGCTATTCTAGTAACAGATATATAGCTGTTTGATCATTGTTGGCTATTAAAAAAGAAGAAATGAGCTTAGCAAAGTATGCATACAAATTAAAAATAATAGCAAAAAACAAAACAAAAAAAGTCCATAACTAACAAGCAAAAAACATTTACATTGAAGCTGTCAGGATTGTAAAATAAAAGCTAAAAGGGTAAAAACAGATAGATATATAGTTGTTTAAACTATTAATTGTGGAGTTAAAAATAGGGTTGATTGTAGTGAGGCATCAAATTTGTTCAGCAGCAAAAACTAAAACAAAACCAAAAAAAGCAGCAAACTAATAAAACAGCAACTGCAGTTGTGCAAAGTAGTGGGACATTTATGAATCGATGATAAAAGTATGCTATCTAGGTAATTTGGATTACTATTTGCACATGTAGATAAATGAGTCAAATATATCAAACTTAAATAATTGATTCTTTGCTAAACTTTAATATCGAACTGGCTTTAAAAGTATACAATAAAGCTTTAATATTCTAAATATTGCACATAGGATGCTTTTTGAAGTAATGTAAAAATACAAATCTTGATGTTAGTTGACAATCATCAGCCATATATAAGTGTTCTCAAAAGATGTCACAAGAGCCTCAAACATTGAGATATTGTCCAATAGTAATCTTGTTGAGATGCCCATAAAATTGAGTGGCTCAATGATTAGAAATTCTTGCTACATATCCTATCAACTATAATATAGTTGATGTTCTTATTGGAAGTACTCCAATCACACAAAATCTATGTTAGGTTTGTTTATAATATACATTAAAAATAGCGAATGGTGTTGTTTCCAATAGTAGATAGTTTTAATGGTGTGAGGCATACATCTGATTTGGGAATTCACAAAAATTCACTGAAAAACTACATTGGTTTTAGCTTGAATTGAAGCACTATAATTGCATACATATTTTTTTAAATTGGAATATTGTTGTATAAGTACTGTTCCCTTAATTTTCAACAATCAAGGACTTTTGCATACTTATAGTTAATTAGTGAAGATATCACACAACCAAAGCTGGTTGTCACATTCAAAATTTTGGGTGGTAGATGAAGTGGACATATATGAGGGCCAATCCCTCTCAATTGAGCATGTTTGAAGGTAGGCTAGTCATCACATCAACTCGCCACTGCTATCACAATTCATGGCACAGTTGCCAATGAAAATAATATAGTGGCTTACAAACAAATTTTCTCGCTTGCAAGAAGTACTAAGATGGAGGAATATAAAACTTAATTGAAGAACGTGGGACAACTGTGGAAGTTGCTGAGTGAAAGTATTTTCTAAATAACCCACAAGTGGAAGTTAGTGAAAATAAGTTAACTGGAGACATTACCAGTATATAATAATATAACAACAATGGTACTAATGATTGTGAATATTATTACCAAACAGTCCTAATAGGGTACATTTCAAATCAACCTTCAGTCCTGCAATACAACTTACATGCAGAAAATTGCTACTTTTGTTAGACTTGTCTATTTGCTATAGTATTTTTTGTAACAGCTTCTCAATCGTAACAATTAACTACTTCATGGTTGAGATCTATTTAAATTCCTCTCTCTATAACATTAGTATAATACTCGTAAAAATATATTTTAAATTTTCAGATTACAGATTACACATTATTTAGCTCTTTCTATCTACAATAGTCTTTCCATCAGTATTTTTCAGTGCAAGATGACTCAGCAATTCATGTAAGAGAAGCAGACCATTATCCAACAACATCTATTTATTGTTCGGTATAGGAAGGCACTTCATTGTGGGTATTACAATTCATTAAATAAATATCCTATTAGCAATGAAAATATAATTGTCATTCAAGTTATGCCATAACACTGGCTATTATTACTGCTATAGATAATATGATCAACAGATTTCGTATTATATTTTGTTCAAAATTTTGATCAAAGTTTATGGTAAATAAAATTCTGTAGCTTTGACATTTAATATGTAGTTGTTTATTAAGATTTTGGTTTGCATAGTTCCAGAGTTAATCACTCCCCAAGTAGCTGTTAGAACACTACATCAATACTACAAGATCAGATGCAAGTCATTTTCAAAGCCAGTGTGGAAATACAATGAGCTCGAAGGGTTACCAAATAATGTCCATTATATGTGATCAAGCAAGCTTAGCATGTTTCAAATTTTAATAAAGGTATTTATATTTTTGAGAGAGGAAGCACTTAATGGAGACCACTTAAGTTTGAATGCTGCCTGTGGGCTAATGGGTCGGGTGGATGTCTCAGACTCCAGTTGATTATGCTCGCACCTGGAAACAGCGAAAGTAAGGCTGCCACAAGAATCTTCGTCTTCTCTCTCATTTCCCAGCAATAATTATTAAAACGTATTTTAATTCAAAGAGATAGCACCAGCAACGTATTACAGGTACAACCAAGACTAAAGATGACAGGAATGACAAGTTTAAATACACACATGAAACCACCCCTAACAACACAAACACCAAACACTGCAGTCCTCCTGCCATTCGGTAACCACTACTGAACAACAACTAAATATAACTAACTTGATTTAGCTACTCACAATATGTCCTTCTACAGATTATTATTTTCTTGTATTCCCCTTTAAAATGTGTTTTTTTATAGTTAGAGCCAAATTTTCTATTACTCAACTATTCATTCATCAGAAAAAAAATAGAATTTTTTTTTTAAATATTATAGCACTTGTCACTTAATGTTGGTGTAGTGGAAGTCCTGTTATGAAGAGTCACATTTGATTATATTCATCACAATTAGTTATGTAATGTTTAAAGTATCAGATAATTCACTTAGATTTCGATGAGTGAAGATGTTAATTCTAAAAAGAAAGCTGATGAGGTTCCAACTACAATTTAGCACTTTTAAAGAGCCTATGAAAGAGAGAAAATACATCTAACAAAATTTTGCTAGAAAAAAATAGATAGGATTAAGATTATTATCATTTATTCTTATTCTTCTTGCACTCAGGCAAAATATTACTAAGTTTATTGAACAAACTATAACTAAGTGGAAACTAAGTGAAATACCTAGGTAGTTAGTTCCAATACTTTCTAGTTGGCATATAAAATCCAAAATTGTTGTCTCTCTTAATGTGGGTTGGTAGGTATGCTTATAAGGGTGGGACCTGCGGCGAAAATTCTAAGCAATGGTATTTTAAATGTGTAGTAAGACTGAGAAAAATAATCATAAGCTATCGATTGATTGATTGATTGATTTTGTGATCAGCAAGATCATTTTTAAATGACCAAATATTTCTACTATAGCTAAATGAGTTGAATGAAGCTTTTAGTATCAATTTTATACAATTTAAAGTATTTCAAGTGAATTAAAAAAATATATGGATGCTGTAGCGTTTTTGTGAAAAAACAATATAATAGCTAAACGATTATTATTAAACTCTTTTCAAGATAATTCCTCTAAAAATTGAACAGGACTTTATTACCAGCGGCACAATATCTATTATATTATTTTCAGTAGCTAAACGCTAATATTTAAATAAGTTCATCGGTGGCAATGCTTGTTTTTCAAGTTGGCCAGAAACGCCTCCTTGAAATGTCCCACTGGAATAGTTTCTATTTCTGTACCGCTTTGCTGTCTGTCTCATGGCTGCCAGGTAATTTTATATACATTACGCATTTATAGCTAACAGTTGTTAGTACAGGTACTTGTTAACGAGTTTCAGAAAAAGATACTGCCGAACTTTAAAAAATGTTCCGTGGTTGTACTGTGGAGACTTTCCCATTTTAATTAGCACTCCATATAAATTGAAGAATGGTCAGTATTTAAATAGAACAGTAGTTGTTTTTGTAGCGATCACGAGTTAAATAGCCTTATCACTTTAACACGAATCTATACTACCAATTGAAATAAAATTCCTTGACATTATTATGAGGTGGTTATTTTCCATTCCGTTTTAATAGTCAACTTTGGTCCTGTTCTAAACTCAGCCTGTATGGGTAGCCTAAATACCTGGCGGTGTAAACTTGGCATAATATTTGCAACTACAATTTTGACAGATCTGGAGTTTTGATTTAGCTTACTCTACACCCAAAACTTTACTACCATTTCCAAACTGGTGTTGTTTGCTGGCCGATACCAAGCAACTCTTAGCGCGCATGCGCGAGAGGGTGATAGTAGTAGTAGTCCTGTCTGTCTGTCTGTCTGTCTGTCTGTCTGTCTGTCTGTCTGTCTGTCTGTCTGTCTGTCTGTCTGACACACTCTGATTTTGTAGATGACTGACAACAGTTGATTTAGGTATGAAATCACTCAGAAAGAAGATTTAGGACCTTTCATCGTGCTACTTTTCTTTTTCTTTATTTTATTTCAGGGCTTATTGTTGAAAAAAAGCGAAGCTTTCAGCTCCGTGTGGGTACCAGCTTTTGTGGGTAACGACCCCTAGCATCACGTCATAATTCGTGAGAAAATAATTCTTGCAGCCCGCGGTGTGGTTTGCTTTATGCTCTGGGAACTTAAAGGAGTTGAAAGAAGTGAAGTTTCAGTTGGAAATGTGGGTGAGTGTTTCTGGCCAGTTTAGCTTATTCTTTATGTAGACAGGTTTCCATGTACCATTTTTATTACTCGAGCTATATTGATAGCTAATAGATTGCTTGTTCTTTTGGTCTGATATTATATTATAATAACTAGGTAGTGTTTAGCAGTGCTAAGGGCTAGTACCTTTGGTGCTACATTTTGACAGTTTTCCTGTGTGGTAGCAATAATGTATAACCTGCCGAATGTTTAATATTGTTGTTATACGAACTCTTTCATTTACTGACAAATAATTGCCTCAATAGATAGACATTTCTAAAAGATATTTCAAATGAAGAAACTAGAGGATATAGGCTATCAATTATACATTTTTATTGGGTTTATAATGTATTGATATGAAAGTTATAGGGGCTCAAAGTGGGGTATTCAGACAGCGCCTCCTGGTAAACACCTCACGAGGTGTTATTTAAACACCAAGTTTTAACAGAGCGCATAATAATTTAACATCGCTTATCTATAGGCATCAGCACTTACAGGAATACTGTGATGTCTATATTTGGGTATGTCTGTGTGGTCCAACAGAGTCCAACAAGAATCAAGTGTGTTCAGATATCAATTTATGTATGTGGCAATCTGATTAAGAACAATAACCATTATTTGGCCATGCTTGTAATCTATTCATCAAGTGTATTTAGATATCAACTTAAACTATTTAATTACAAAGCCATCTTCTGTATGGGGGTGGGGGTGTACCTTCTGGACCTTGTGTTAATTATATTGACTAAATTTAGATGTATATAAACTATCTATATTTCAGTAATTTTTGGCAATCAAGTGAATACTGAGATAGCAAGGATATTACCACGTCATTTCGTAGGATATGAAGGAAGCACCGTCCAACTCTGGTGCGAAAGTGACGCACCCGTATTGTGGAGAAAAAATGGTGAAGAATTTCTTTATACTCATATTCTAGGACAAAGTGAAATGGGACTTATTTTGAGCGATGCTGTTGTATTAGATAGTGGTAACTATTCATGTGTGGGTACATACAATGATTTTTTCCCATTTGAAGATGTAGTTGAAGTTCTAATCGGAGGTAAGATTGACTTAATAAAATAGTAACAAAAGGGTGAGTTTTCTTAAAATGACACACAAGCAACTATAATAATACATATTACACACAGAGCAGCTTAAACAGAGGACCAATCAAAATTTGCCAGCAATACGGTACAATTGGAAATCAAAATAGTCCATATGATGGGGTTACTGTATATTGCATTTGATTCTGTTTCTCGTGGCATAGGCTGCTGAGGCTCATCATTTTTGTGGGGTCTAGTCGACCTACACTAGAATAACTTTGATTTGGTGTAGCAATTAAACCAAATCAGGCATCGTTATAGCTCTTGCATAGTCATAAATGTTTTGTTAACAAGAGGAGGTAATCATGCAAGGATTCAGGAACACTTATAGACAGTTTCAATTCGAAATTCCTATTAAAGCATCCTGTAACCAAAGCAAAAACTACTGCAGATGAAAGAAATAATTTGTTTATACGATTAGTACAATTAGTATGTGAATGTGGGTGGCACTAGAGGATGTATGGTAATAAGAGCTACTTGAAACTGACTGCTCCGTGTCTAAAATAGGTCTGAATTTGCTACACAATTAAAATGAGTAAGTTATTCCAAATCAAAGGGCCACAAACCTGCTGGAGTGTAGAATGAACCCTCATGGACACTAGTGTACCTTGACCCAACTAGAGTAGAGTGACCCCTCTATGTTACATGACCCCTCTCCTCCACACTCTCCACATGTACAGTTTGGGAATTTATATGACAGCAGAGTAGGGAGAAGTTTACAATGTAATAGTACCCTGCAGGTTATTCAAGACCAGAAGAGAAGTATAAAGTTCATCCTATTTGAAAGCAAATTATCACAGCATCTTAATCTTTGAAATATTTATCATATTATTTTATTTTATTAATTAATGGTGTTTATTTGTTACTTAATTCATTTATTCTTTTATTTGTTTATTAAGTTAGTTATTATTCATTTATATATTTGTTTAATTACTTGTTTACTTATTTAATTGCAATTTATTCTTACTTTTTTATTATTTTATGAAATCCCTTTCTCATTCGAAGTTAATCAAAGATTACCTCCATTTTACGCAGTTTTGCCCTTAGTTGCCGTGGTTTGTGCTGTGTAAAAAAGTACTGCAAGTGCTATATCTATTGTATGTACTATAACTATAGTGTGTGTATAAATAATAAAAACTAGTATTGCTACAGCTGTATTAGGCATTGGTATGTAGGCTGTGAAGTTGACAAAGTGTGGGGTGTCATTGTACACTGAAGAGGTTATCCTACTTCAATGCACATTGACCTAAGGGGTCATTATACTAGTGTGTAATGACTGGGGGTCAAGCTGCACTAGTGCACAATGACTGGGGGTCATTTTAAGAGTGAGTCATCTGACTCTGCAACACTGGCAAAAACACAAGCAGAGAACGACAGACAGAAGACTGACAGAATGACACACAGAAGACGGACAGAATGATAGACAGAAAGACAGACAGATATAAAGATAGATAGAGAAATCAAGCAAAGTTACTACTCCCATCCCCATCTTGTACCAAGTTTATTGAAAAATTACCAATATTACAGTGTACTAATACTGGCAATTAGGTTCATAAGACATCTGCGTGCTAAATTATGCTCTTATTTATATCTGAGGCCCTCCTTGTACTTAGTACTAGATTTTTCACTGTACTAAGTACCGTTCCCCACATTATTCACTTATGCATATGATAATAATGTGTAATTTATTGTAGTTAAACAAGACTGGGCAATACAATCCACGAACAGGGACAATAAAGTTCCTGCTGTAGGGGAAATAATCAGTTTAAACTGTTTGGCTGAAGAGGGGACAGCACAATGGTATTACAAGTCTTTGAAGACTTACCCGTTTAGCAAAAAAGGAAAACTTAATATAATACTCATGCCCTCTAAAACTGGCTTTTACTACTGCTATGGATACAATGGGGAAACATCTACATATTTTTTATCCAAAACTAGGATTCAGACATATAGTGAGTTTCAATGATTACGTTTTTCCAGTGTAATGTATTCGATTTAAAATTTTTTTTTGGTTTTACAACTTGGCTAATTATACTTTATTTCATTGTGTTTCATTGTGCTGTGTTAAGTTCACGAATATATATTTCCCAAATCGGCTGTCACAAACATAAGTGAAAGACATACCATACGTTGTAACACAGTGTATTCTGCAGTATGGAAGCATAATGGCAAAACAATTACTGATAAAAATCATTATGTAATTCAAGGGAATAGATTGGTCATTATGAATGTTTCAATGGGGAGTAAGGGAAAGTATACATGTGAGGGAATAACAAAAAATGGCTCCTTTTTTTATTCAGATTCAGTGCTTAAAGTAATGGGTGAGTTCATTAAGTACTGATGGTGGCAAATGATGCCTATATCCTATGTAAAATTCATGTTAGGTTATGCTTTTTATATTTCTTGGCATCATGTGGACTATTTTGCAAGCAAGATTTAGTCAACATTGATGAACCATAATAATATGTTAAGATATTAATTGTATGCAAATATCATTATGGTTTTTTGTATAATTTAGGAGGTTAAATAACACTATCAAGAGTGTTTTTAATCTCTATGTGAAACAATTTGTAATGTTGCTATTCTAATAAGTTACAAATATCTAACATGAACAAATTTGTGTGTTCATTAATTAGAGTATCATCCTCTAATACTGCGTCCCTCTGATTTTGAAGTTGAAGTTGAAGTTGGGGAAAATGCTGAGTTTACCTGCTTTTCCGATGACCCTGTGAAATGGGACTATCCAGGAAGATTAATAGCAAACAATGTGAAAATGCTCTATGGTGGCACTAATTTACACAGGTTAAAAATAACAGGAGTAACACTAAATAATGAAGGAAAATATATGTGTTATTATGAGCGCAACAATGTTATCAATTATGGCATTAGGACACTAAAGATTAAAAGTAAATAATGCAGTCATTGTTGGCTGAAATAGTTACATAAGTAGCAGGTTTTATTTCAAAGTTTTAATTAAACATTATATTGACTGTTAAAACTAACAAAAACTGATATTAAAAAAAAGTGAACAATTAAATAACAACAAAATACTATTACTACTATTACTACTAATGTAAGTTCTACTAGTACTATGCTTTTTTTACACCAAACAGTAAATATACAAGGGTACAAAAGCAATTCAGAAGGATTAAGTAGGTAATGAGCTCAGCTATTCTAGTTTGGGACTCAGACGTGACTAAATCCATGGGTTATGGTGAAATGCATAGTTTAATTAAATTTAACACTGGAGTTTGATCATTGATTGCAGATCTTAGTGCAGAGAAACTGACAATGCATTGTAACAATGGCCATGGTGAAACCATAATATTTATCCCATTTCGCTGGAAATTTTGAGAAAAATGATTGGCTTCAGCCTCCATTCCCACTGTGGCTGACATGTTAAGAGGTGTGAACCATGCATGTTCAATTATCCTGACTTAATCTTGATAGTATTTTTCCTTCATTCTCTCTTAACTTCTGTAACAAGTTTGAGTAGGCACAAAAGGATTAAAGACTCCAAATGTCTTTACAAACTTTCCCCCACAACTTCAATGCCAAGTCTTATCCCATCTTCTTTGTTCCACAATTTTGTCACTTCAACACCTTCTAGAGAGAGGCTTTAGATCAGGCATAATTGAGATATTGTTACAGATTTCCTTTCGAAAGTTGGCACTTTGATCTCAAATGTAATTATGATAGGAAATCATCTTTTAGGACAGGACAAAGCATGCTCTACTGTATGCTTTAATCCACAAGCATATACCAAGGGTTGGCGTACAGGAGTCTAATTATAACTCAGTCGAAACTGTATACTTCTGGGATGTTAGCCAGATAGAAGAGCCTTTCCCTTGTGTGACTATTACACCAACATTCTCATTGAGTTGGAGACAACTACTACTTCTACTACTACTACTACTACTACTACTACTACTACTACTACTACTACTACTACTATACTACTACTACTACTACTACAACTACTACTACATTACTGTTAGTACTACTACTATTACTATAATGAAGACCATATTTGACATTGAGCCTAGAACAAAGTAACAGCAGTAAGATATGTAATGAACTGAAAACATTTAGTTTCAAAAAGAAAAAAATAGAATTTGGAAGTAGGGGCTAAATTTTAGCCAAGTAAAAAAAGGAAAAGAAAAGAAAAGAAAAGATAAATGAAGGAACACTTAGTGTGGAAATTGGTTTTTTAAATTTATCATTATGCTGATTTAAAGGTAGTTATGTTGAGTTAAATTTTAATGTTTTTAGACAACTTAAAACATTTTTTTCAATGGCTCACAATGTCCAGATCATTTACTGTAACAGTTTTGCATAATAAAACACTATTCTGTAATGTATGTTTGTATATAATAATGATAAATATTTGAAATGAAGAAAGTGTGGTTCAAACTAGGATAATATGAAGCACCATAGGGTGGGAACCCTCAGTGTTACTATACATTAACTAGTTATTACAAAGATCAAAAGAATAATTTATTTGGAGTGTATCAATGAATATGTTAATGTATGTTCGCCGCGTCGATATGTACTGCTTGAGCAAGTCGCTATGCAACTTGCGCAATGAAGCGGTCGGAGATAGCTAATGATGTCTTCATAAAACATACAAGCGACACTGGTTCATCTCACCAGTAGTTTCGATGGGAAACTCCAAGCACTCCGGTAAACCTCTGAGAATAGTGGAGGAAAAGAAAGTTGGCGAAGAAATAATTAGCTAGCATGAATACAGCGTGACTATTGGGTGCGTTACCAGTAGTCGCTTACGATCGTACGGCCTAAATTACTAGCTTTTCTGAAGAAAAAAAGAAATTCTGGTGATTTCAATTATCCAGTGCAACATGTTGATGCTTGTTTCTATCTTCGGGAGGCTGCCATCTTCGAGGTACGCTTGTTGTAGCGTGAAAGACTGGCTGACTGACTGACCGACTTTTATTGACTGACAGTCAAATTAAGCGCTGTAACCCTCTCCCGAATGCACGTTTAATGTATGTATGAACTACCATGAAAATATGAACTACCTTGAAATAAGTACATTGAATAAATATTTTAGGCTGGCAATATAATTATTACATAGCACATGTTGAGTGCAGTATTTTCAATTCATAAAGCAATTTAATTTGGCGAGCGAGAGCGAGACACTTACAGGGGTAACACAATTGGAAATCGGGGATGTTTGTTAGCGAGCGACAGATGGGTTACAGTACTTAGTTTGTGTGTTAGTCAGTCAATTAAAAGTAGATCTCGAAGATTACAGCCTCCCAAAGATTAAAACAAGCATCTTAATGTTCAGAATTTTTAGTTTCAACTTATTTTTTTCAGAAAAAGCTAGTTATTTTTAGGCCGTAAGATCTTAAGCGATTGCCGTATTCACGTGAGGAAGATATTTCTTTGCTGCTCTCAGTGTAGTTATGAGTTCTCATCCTTACCTGGATGCTTAGATTTCCCATTGAAACACTGGTGGTGAGTGTGCTAATTTTAAGTTTCCCTTATGAAAACAAGCATTACAGTCTACCGTTTCATTGCACGTGTTGCTATGGACTTGCACTGGCTTTACGTGCATGAGCTACAGATTTGCAACCTTGGTGCTTCATTTTGAGTAGCAAGTATATTATATAGGAGAAGGTGATGAGGTTCAGAGTCTATGACTAAAGTTCCTTTAAGAATGAAGATGAATGTTCACAATTTCTTTCTCAGCTTTCTTTACTCATTAGATGTATTCTCTTTCTCTTTCTTTTTGATGAATGTTGGAGTGTATTTTATCAGAGTTGTGTAAAAGTATGCAATCATTTTCAATTGTCCTTCTCAGTTTGGCCAGAATAAGGTGCAGAAAGCTTAATTTCTGGTGTATTACTTTTGTGCAATATGTTTATATCTTATCAGAGGTGACTTTAGGTCAGTGATGGGTGCCAGCATATTTTGTTTTATGGTAGTAAACTAGGATGTGCCTTAAGGTTTTGGTGGTGTGCATATAAAAAATGTACTAGATGAGCTAAAAGTATTTTTTTTTCAGTGTAATTCAAAGCAATCCAATTAATTAATTTTGTATATAGGATGATTGTCATCAAGCGAACTCATTGGTATGATCAAAGTATTGACTAAATCAGAGTTGCAAAATGTACCAGTTACATTGTGTAATGCTTGCTAATAAAGTCCTGCATTCTATTTTCTCTTGGAGGTTGGTTATAGAGTAATGTAATCGAAATATTTGGAGTTATATTGAATTTGAAATCATTACTAATTTAGAATTTTAATTATTTGTATAAGGAAGCACAGAAGATATTGTAGAAAATGATGAAAAGGAAGTGATTCTGAATGCAGATGAAGGAATAAAAATCAATAGAGAAGTTCAGCCGCTTAACGTGGTAAGATATGAAGGAAGTGATATAAGCTTACATTGTAATAGTGACACACCAGTTGTGTGGGAAAAAGAAGGTGAAGAATATGACAAATTGAAGCACTTTCAACAAGGAAACAATTTGATTATGAAAGACGTCACTACACTAGACAGCGGTACTTATTCGTGTGTTAGATTGCTTTGGAAAAATAAATATAGACACTATGTGGATGTTTTCATTGGAGGTCAGTGTATTAATGTAAATTTTTGTTTTGATTTGTTAAGTTGATGCAATTGTTTGATTTGCATGATGTCTATATCTAATTATGGTGCAATAAAGTGACAGGAAATAAATCAATGGAAGTATTACTTATAAATAGAGAAAACAACTTATGGCATATCGATATTATTATTCTTAGTGATATTAGAACATTGTATTTGCACATATTGTTTAAAAATTGTTCTTAGTGAAGGACGATTTGGCGATTATTAAAAACGAGATACATTTAGCTCACTCGAATGAAGGGTATATTGTACAACTATATTGCCTTGCAAAAGCTGGAACTGCGCGGTGGTACTACAATTCCATGACGACTCTTCCATTTAGTACCAGTGAAGATATCAAACTCAATTTAACACTCTCTAACACTGGATACTATTACTGTTATGGATTCGATGAATACATGTTCCGTTATTTTTTGTCACAAACTAAGGTTCAAGCATTATGTAAGTTTCTAGAAAGGGTCAATTTATATAGTATGACACAAGTTTTACCCTAAGGTACGTGAATACTTATAATACAAACAATAAACACAACAAAAATAGTCATGAATCAAGTCAGTAATTCAGTTTGCTAGTTAATAATGGTATAATTAAGTTGTGTTTGTGGCATATTTGAGGTACACATGATAAAGTGCTAATATTACTACAATACAATATTCTTTCTTGTTTAATAAAAAGTAAGTTTAAAACTTCAATGCAGTCATTCACATTGATTAAATGTGAACATTATCTGGTAGCAGACGTATTAATAATCATAATAGCTATTTCAGTTATGACAAAAATTTACAACAGTTTGTTTTGATAATCAACCAAAGCATATTATAGTAGGATAGTTTATAAGATGGTGCTTAATAGAGAGATAACTTGTTAAACAACCATTATTATAAGATAAAATATTCATTAATCTGCAAGCACTAATATATTTACAGTACAAAGCACATCATACAGTTTAAGGCAGGACTTGAATGTAAAATAAACATTAGTTTTCAGGTTTCTGTATGATTGCAGCTGATGCTTGCTGGACTCAGAAAAGTATAGTGTCTAGATTTTAGGTAGCTACAGGGAGTACTGTTTTCAATATGAAGCACCAAAGGTGTGAATCCTTAGCATCACTAAACACTACCTAGCTAATACTATATAATCTCAGACCAAAAGAACAAGCAATCTATTAGCTAATTTAATCAGGCATCAATATAGCTCGGGCAAATGAAAATGGTACTTAGAAACGCAGTCTTCATAAGAGAAAAAGCTAAACATGCCCGAAACGCTCACCGGTATACAATTTCAACGGGAAACTTCACTTCTTTCAACTCTGTTAACTTCCCTGAGCATAGAGCAAACTATATACACCATGGCCTGCAAGAAATTATTTGCTCACATGATTATGATGTGATGCTAGGGGACTTTACCCACAAAAGCTGGTACTTACATGGAGCTGAAAGCTTCACGTTTTCTCAACCATTAGCCAGAAATAAAAAAAGTAGCACAATATAAGGTCCTAATATTTGTTCTGAGTAAGTTCATACCTAAATCAACGGTTAATTATCAACAATCTCCTGAATCAGAGACAGAAAAACAGACAGACAGACAAACAGACAGTGTGACTACTATAACCCTCTCTCGCACGTGTGCTGAGAGTTGATAATAATGCAGATTATCATATTATTAGTATATAATATTATGTTTCTAATTCTGTTATGTTGGATGGAATTATAATAATGCCATCTTACTTTCTGTAATGTTGTGATAAATTACTTACATATGCAGGACATTCTAACATAAAGCTATTGACAGGAATAATATAAAATTTCCCATTGCATGATATGATGTATTTATAATCTGTCCTACACTCATCATAAAACGTTTGGAAATGTGCAGGATAATACACGTACCCTACCTGCACTCAATAATTTTGACCAGTTTTTATGATCTGAACAGGACATGTAACTAAACTGCTCATATCATGTGGTAGCAAATATCATGTCACTTGCTTTGTTTTGTATTAATCAGTACCAGATTTAGTACAGCCTGACATTCTAGCCATAAATGAGACTGAGAACCACACCATATACTGTCATACATTTTCGCAGGCTATTTGGAAGCATAATAATGGACAGGACATGCTGAGTAATGTGTTAAGTAGTTGGAATGAATTGGTGATAGATACTGTGTCCTTGTTAAACAAGGGGACTTACACTTGTGAAGGAAGAACTAAGAATGGGTCATTCTTTTATGCTGAATCTAAACTGCAAGTTATAGGTTAGATATAAATGTAAATGGAGTCAGTGATACAAACTAGCTAGATATCTAGTTTTGTTTATTTTAAAGTATATGACACAAGTATGAGAAAGTGCATCTTTGGATTTAGAGACCATGGGCAGAGACAACCTACATAAAGGAGGGAGTGTCAGACTGCCACCTGCCAGATTGGGATGTGGCAATTTTAAATCTTATTGTCATGCATGGATAATGCTGTTGAATGTATAATTCTGATAATTCATTTTTAGAGGAATGTTAAATTGAATCTGATAAAGGCAGTAAATAGAGCACATGTTAAATTTGAGGTAGACATACATTATTTGACTTGGATTTTATATTCTACTAGCTCATCGTCCAATTCTTCATCCCTCCAAAGTGGAAGCAAATTATGGAGATACTGTGAAATTTCAATGTCTATCTTCTACTCCCATAAGATGGGAATTACAAGATGGTGTAATTGGAAAGAATGCAGAACTTAATACACGTCAGGGCAATATACATGAATTAATTATATACAATGTAAAAAGAGAAAATGTTGGACAATATAAATGCTATTCTGAATATGAAGATGCCATTTATGTTGGCATTGGAAAATTGGTGATAAGAGGTATTTAATTAACTTAAGTGGATATAATTACATTAGAATGTACTTTGGCTTATAACTTACGAAATGAAGCTAAGAATGGATTATGAAAATTAGCATTAGACTAAGTAATGCATTTTTAATTGATCCTGTGAATCTACACAAGAACTTAGACAGACATTTTTAGGCATACCTGTGGATTGCTACATTGCTATATGGAATAAATTTTCAGATTAATCTGTAAAAATTGTATTTCACCCAATAGTTTGTTTTACTAGCAGTATTTTTAAAAAACCTATTTCTACAATTTTAAAACTTTGTAAATTTCTTGTTGTGGAGCGCCTCATGTCAATAACAAAGACACTCCACCACAGAAGGAGAGATAAGAAACTCTCTAATTGATTTCCATTCAAACAAATGGAAAAGACATTAAACCTATTAAACTCCCTTTATAGGTTATAGTTATAAACCAAAATTGAGGTTTGTATGCGATTTATAAATCGAAATACAAACCTAATGATTTTGGTTTATAACTATTTTATAGCCCAAACATAAACAACGAGCAAAGTATAGCGTTAGCTATCTTAGCAATTGTATTAAAGTACCCAAACTCTTCATTATTCCATTTTGCTTTGATCTGCCTTCCACCATAATTGTGGTTGCTAAGAACTATATCAGATTTTTCCCAGCTAATACATTTTCTTAGAGCATACCAGACTGCATCCGATTTATAGTTCTTAACGACAAGCGCGGTCGCTCGGTAACGGGTTATAATACTTAATAGATTCACACACTAAAAATATTGCACAATTTTATTTTTTGTGAGCTAGCGCAGCCTTTCTATAAAAGCCAGTGCTACTCTGGCATTTGGGACCTATGCATTTGTTAACTCAACTCTGTACGTATCTCGCCCTTGTATATGTTTAACTAACCTACTCCATTACTATTGCCAAGGGAATATAAATACTACTTACTGAATTGTCTGGTGGCAGCACATTACTTTGCTGTTACCAACTTTAGAGGGACATTTTCTGTAACAATCAACACTTGTACTAAGTATATTTTCTTAAAAATAAATAAATAAGTGCAAAAATAGGTGAAATATGGAATGACAGACAGATTAACTAGTAAGCGGATACATTGGCACATGGACAGACAGCAAACAGACATAATAATAAAGAGACAGACAGACAGACTGACAGACACATGGAGAGACAGATGGACAGAGAGATGGACAGACGGATGGATGGACAGACGGATGGATGGACAGACGGATGGATGGACAGACAGACAGACAGACGGATGGACAGACAGACAGATGGACAGACGGATAGTGATAGGCAGATAGGTTGGCAGACAGAAACACAGACACACAGACAGAAAGGTGAGGCTAATTATTAAAGTGCTGCTATTATACCAAATGTTGCTATTACACCAAGAGTTTGCAGATTTTGAAAATACAGAACTCAAATTGAAGTTGCTGATCCAACTTTTTCCATAAAGTTTTTGAGTGCCTTTGATTGTAAAACATTTTAATACAAATAATTGGACAATAATACAAATAATTTGATAATGCTCAAACTGTCATTATGCAAGTGCAATTACACATGTAATTTGAAAATCTGTAGGGTTTGAAGTGAATACTGAGATACAGAGGATATATCCACGTCATTTCGTAGGATATGAAAGAAGCATTGTCAATGTCTGGTGTGAAAGTGATACACCTGTATTGTGGAGAAAAAATGGCGAAGAATTTCTATGTACGCAAAGTCTAAAACAAAGTGAAATGGGACTAATTCTATACAATGCTGTCATTGCAGATAGTGGAAACTATTCCTGTGTGGGTACTTACAATGGTAGTCTGACATTTCATGATGAAATTGAGATTCTAATCGGAGGTATTTATATATATATATTATATATGTACATGTTGTGGATTAAGTTCATTATTTATGATCTGTAGAAAATAATATAGGTATAAATAAAATGCATACAACATTGATTTTATTACAGTTAAACACGACTGGGAAATTGAATCATATGACTACAACTCGCTATCTGAAGAAGTACTTATCATGTTAAATTGTCAAGCTAAGGAAGGCACAGCCAGATGGTACTACAATTCATTGCAATCACTTTCCTTCAGCAGTGAAAATAAAGTTACATTAACAGTTATGCAATCAAACACTGGATTCTATTACTGTTATGGATATAGTGAGAAATTGTCAACCTATTTCCTGTCAAAAAATAGGATTGAAATATTTTGTAAGTTTTTTTTGTACGTTATGGTTATTTCAACAAATAATTTAGTCATATTTATCTGAAATATAATAAAGATAATAACAAATTCTTCAGTCTTAGCAGCCAACAAGACAACTAGTGAGCATGCTTACAATTTAATATAAATAATAACGCACGCACGGGGAACTTTTTTCTCCAAAAAACACAGGCTTGACAACAGTTTATTCTGAAACTACAGCATTAAGCTAGCCTTACTTTATTCTTAAGCTCCAAAGTGTGAGAAAATTCCTGGAAAACGCTTGCTTTTGAAGAAACAAAAAGTTGATTCGACCGGTAACTATGGCATTGAAGACCCTTTTCCAGACTTAATTTCAAAACTTCTCCGTTTAGGGGGGATACAGAGTGCCGATTGTTAGTAAGTTGTCAAGAGTCATTGGTAGTCAGAATGCGTAGTATTAATGCTAAGGAAGCTACTACTACTCGAGGGAAGCTGAGGTAAGTACGTAATTCCATATTTGTTAGATAAATATGCAAAAACAACTCTGGCCTTTCCTTTTTGTAGCTAAGAGCTTGTTGTCAGCAGTGACAAAGCATTGTGCGTTACAGCCACTACTTAGCTAAAGAATATCACAAGGAAAACGTTTAATAACGTATTATTATGTTGTTGTTATTTCCTTCAATTCAAACAGTTGCAGTGAGTTGTTTATGGCACTGAAATCCCTTTACCCTGTATGCGTAATTTTTTAAAACTTGACCTTATTTTCAGTAGCTTCAGTGTTAGAAGTCAAAATCATTCATATAAAAATAGTATAGTCTTTAGGCTCGCTCGCCATTTCTGTTCAAGCACATCACTAGTTTTATTATTATTATTATTATTATTATTGTTATTATTATAATCCTACTACTACTACTACTAATAATAATAACAATAACAATAATGATGTAGTAAGAACCTAAAACCCATCCAGAGTCTGGGGGTAGGCCATGTTCTGGTTTGCTTGGTTATTATATGAATAACAATAACAATAGACTTACAAGCAGAGTTAAACATTATAGCGTTATGCCTTCGAATTCTAATGTTTAGTGGTATTAAAAAACTTAAAGATTCATTTCTAGAGACAAATTGGTATGTTTGCAATGGTATTTTTTTTGTTAAGTGCCAGAACAAGTATCACCTCAAGTAGCAGTAAAAAAGATTGGCGAAAGCCATGAAATAGTATGTAACACAGTTACATCAGCACTATGGTGGCACAATAGCAAACGAATTCAAAGTGTTTATTATGATAAAATAGTTATTGAAAATATTTCTGTACTTAAGAAAGGAAAGTATACATGTGAAGGATCAGATAAGAATGGTATATTGTTTTATTCAGAATCAGTGCTTAAAGTTATTGGTGAGTTTAAAAAATCAGTTTGAAGGGTATGAGTGAGTTGGTGACAGGAATCAAAAAATTTTGACACACATTTTATTGTTTAAAGTTTAATGCATTTAGAAATTTAATCATACTTTTATATAATAGAACACTTGTGAAACCTCAGCATAACAATGCTGTTTGCACACCACTCCAATATTATTGTAACATCAAGACAACACATGAATTACATACACTAATGGTTTGATTATGTGGAACTGCATTTTCTAATACAGCAGACAATGAAAGCCAACAGCTTTAGTAATATTGATGATGATTTGCCAGAAGCCTTGTTGTTGTTTTTTGAGTCACACGATGATCATGTGAGCATTGCTAGCACCATGTTTGGTGAAATTATGGTGTGTAAAGTTTGATGTTGCTTTAGATGCTAAATCCATGCCATATCTAAGAACAGCCATTGGTAACCAGTGTATATGGTATATAGACAGAGAAACCGCATTATAATATGTGAAATTAACAGAAATAGCTGAGTCAGGAAAGTGTGTTTTGTGCATAATATAGTTTCAAAACTAATGTAATTGTTCAATTAGAATCTAATAACAGTTATCAGTTGCACTGTCCTTTCTTACTTCTCGTAATTCTGAGAATTATTAAAAAACAAAAAAAGCAAAAAAAACAAAACAAAAAAACAAACAAACAGTTAATGGGAAAAAGCTATGCTTTTGACTTATATTTGCTTAGCATTTATAAATCAATATACACTGGTTGATAATTAATAATCACAAAAAAACACGGACAGGTTTATAAATTGCTACGTAAGATACTATTCTTATCCAAGATGAACTTGAAAAGTCAGTTGATGTTGGTATTTAAGCTTGACATTTCTATTTTTTACTTACAGCTCCTGATCTAATTATTAATCCAAAGAAAATTGAAGCAAGTTTAGGGGATACAGTCAAATTTTATTGTTTGTCTTTTACACCTGTGAAATGGAAATATCAAGGTACTAAAACTGGAGCCAATACTGAATATCGTACACAAGAAGAAACCACACATGAATTAATTATTAATGGCATAACCAAGAGAAATGCTGGAAAGTATAGCTGTTATTCTGAACATGCTGATGTCATTTATGTTGGTGTTGGAGAATTAAAGATAAAGGGTATGTATTCCCCTTGGCTTGAATATGACCATTGACTACTGAGTGACTGTTTCAAGATCTCTGAGATTTTAAAGATAGTTTTCTAGCCATATGAACTCGAACATGCTATAACAGCTATTTACTAAATTGTTCAGGTTGTACTTGACAAAATTGATAATTTTCAATTTTATCATTAATTTTCAGCTTTATTTGATTAGCAGAATAAATTCGATATATTATATAAAAAAAGAGATGATAAATTACATACCCTAATATTGAATCAAAGTTGTGAACAACAGATAGATAGTTATTCCAAGAAATAGACTTGCAGATTGCAGTTGATATTGTTATCTTCACTGATAATGTTACAATTAATTTCAACCTACACACAATTCTTTGATGGCAATAATAAGAACAGTATTAAAATTAGGGATAATGTCCAAAGTTTACTCTGCAATTCTGCATAAGTGTGTCTCACATGCACAAACACAAACATTGACATAATATATATATATATATATAATATTTACCATAGCTATTTTATGTGATTAAGGAATTGATGAAGATTCTTTAGAAACCTATGAAATGGATCCAGAAAGCCATAAAAGTACTTCTGAGGACAATACTCTGGATAACCAACATCTTAGCAATGATTACAATATTTATTACAATATTATGCAAACTGAAGATGAAGCAGAAATTAATCCTAAGGATTTACATTATGAAGTTATAAAAAAAAATAAGGTAAAGAGAACTAAAAAATATCCTAAGCACGTTGTAATTTATGAAGGAAGTGACATTAGGTTATATTGTCATAGTGGTACCAAAGTGAATTGGAATAAAACAGGTTCAAGTCACATGGATGAATGGCATTTGCTGCTAGACCAGCATCTCATTTTAAAAGAGGTTACACAAAATGATAGTGGTGAATACCGGTGTTCTGGAGTATACAAAAACATCTCATTTGAAGACTCAATTAATCTGCTAATTGGAAGTAAGTAAGTCAATTATGTAAACCGTAACCCTATGGAACACCATGAGATTAGACTATTACATAATTATCATGTCCAATATCTTCATAATTAATGAATTCACATACTTGGAAATAGCAGAATGACATTATGTATTGGTTTTTTACCAACTGTCTGAAGCGTGGGAACTATTAATATCACAAGGAGCTATGAAGTAGTTATTAATTAATAATATACAATGAGGTCTTAGTTTACAAGCCAGTTAGCACACAAATAAAAAAAACCATTAAATATGTACTGCGATATTGTCAATGGATACTTTGGAAGTTTTGGTAGCTATTTATTAAAGAGTGAGACAAGTAGAAGCAGTATGCAGAAATAAAAAAATAATACATCAGAGGTACATGCTTAAAGAGCATTCTAGTCTAGGAGAGCAGCAAAACCAGGAACTTATTTGATATTCAAAAATTTCATGAAAGAAATACATTTATTAAAAAATTAATTAGTATAATACTGTTATACTAATGTGTTTACGTTTATTAACTGTAAAAGCAGTCCTGGAGTTACTGGACTGTATCTAACTTGGTCCTGAGCTAAAATATTTACTAACTAAAACTAATATTGCCGTAATTATCAGCCAATTAAACCAAAGTTATCTTTTTATAAGGGAAAAATGACTTCGCTATTTTGAGGAGAGATGATAAACCTACAAATGATACAGAGAATCCAATGGTTCACCTTTATTGCAAGGCATGGAGAGGTTCAGTGAAGTGGTTGTACAAGTCATTGAGTATGTTTTCATACCTCATTGCCAATCATAGCAGTCTTGCAATATCAAATTCCCTGGCCTCCAGTGGTATATACTATTGCTATGGTTATGATGAACAAAATTTTCATTATTTTCTTTCAGAAACTAAGATTCAACCTTTTAGTAAGTTACATTGAACACTCAGTTAAACTTCCAAGTTTCAAAAGCCTTTATTATTATTGATTTTGAGCTGGTGAATAACAAAAACATAATAATGATTTTTTAGTGCCTAATTATATAAAGCCACGTCTCTCTATATTGAAGGAAAATCAAACTCTGAGAATAATTTGCAAAACTTTTAAGTCAGCTTTATGGAAACATAACAATCGTGAACTAAATAATATATCAAATGTAATTATTAAAAATAAGGAATTAGTCATGAAAAAAGTATTATTTAAAAACAAAGGGACTTACACTTGTGAAGGAAGAACAAAAAATGGATCCTTCTTTTACTCGGAGTCTAGAATCAAAATTAAGAGTGAGTTTAGATTAATTATCCAATATTGTTAATTAAATAATGGAATAGTATTTTAAGCAGATGTGCACAATTTGAGGTTTCTGCTTGAGTAATGACTAATTAGGGAGACAATGTGAGGCTTTAAACTGGGGTGTCCAGGCAGTGCCTCCTTTTTAACACCAAAACTAAGTTCTCTAAACTCCCCATTTTTAACAGTGTATAGCCTTAGCTTTAAACATAAGTATTTTGATCCTTTTAATGCTTTTTTCTGTAATTATTAGAATGCATTTTAATTTATACAGAAACCATTAATGTATAATTTTAATTAAAGTGTTGAGTTGAGTTGATAATGCTGCTATTAATATTACACATATTATATCCCACACAACAATAGTTTTACTGGAAGCTTAATGTTTTATTTTCATGTTATTTTTTTTCTTCAGTATATGTTCCAAATATGGTTAGACCAGAACATGTACGAGCATATCTTGGAGATACTGTAATGTTTCTTTGTAGTTCTTCATCTTCTGTAAGGTGGAAAGCCCAAACTGGAAATATGGGGAATAATTGGGAGTCATCTATTGTACAACGAAATAATTATCAATTAACAATAACTAAAATACGGAATAGCAATGCTGGAAAGTATCAGTGTATATCAGAAAAAAATAATGTCATCTATTATGGAGTTGGTAAACTAAGTATTGAAGGTAAGTGTATCAGCAGAAATGCAGCAGTAATGAAATAACACCTAATCAGTACATTAACATGACATTGATCAGTAATGCACTGAAAATTATGATTAACAGTGCTGGATATGAAATTATGATGCCAATTATGATCTAGTATATGCTCGTGTTATAGAGTTTGTGTACTTTCACTCCAGTTTAGTGTTTTACTTATTTTATCTTTCCCACTTAGGTACATTACTACTACATGACCATGCTCTGCAGCCCAGCTTTTGCACCTGCTAGTTTAGTCCACACTCAATGCAAGCAACAGGTTTTGTTTTTCTGGCTGGCTGTGCTTGAAGTACAAAGGCTTTGAATAGTAAGAAGCACCTGGACCATGTAATTAAGTCTAGCACTTTGTGTGCCGCCCATTCAAAGTCCTGCTCTCTCCATATCAGGATCTGGGTATTATAGTTTTCCGCCTCCTCCCCTGTCTGGCCTTGCTGGAGGAAGGTCTGCAGAATCTGTATATCTTCCCTTTCTTATTGTGTCAGCTAGCCTTCTTGGCACTGGTGACATGCCTGGTCCCACATGCACTGTCATGTCTTATCTTCCTTCTGCCCTGCTTTCTCACCCTGTTTTCCTGCTACTGCCAGCGACTGTGCCATATTGTAAGATTAGTCTCTTTTTTTTTTTCATGAGTAAGCGTTTAAATTTGAACAAGAAAAATAGTAACAATGCAATAAAAATAGAAGTCCTTGCAAGGGAAAAAGGTCATATAATTACAAAATAAATAAAACAAATAAGTTAGTAAACTACTAATAAAATTATCTAATTCTAGTTTATTGAGGTGCTCTCCTATTATAGAAATAGCATTCCCACGTTGAACGGCCACTGAACTTTTTTGTAGAGGAAGGAAGATGCCTTCTCCTTCCCAACCTCTCTCCTGACTCTCCTGCCCAACTCCTTTAAGAATTTCTAGGTCTTGGGGCTGAATACTCCAGCTACTGTCACTTGTGTGAAGGAATGAGTGACAAGCAGACTGGCAATTGTATAATTGTACAATTTTATTGTATTAGCTAAATGTAGGTGCAGATAATTAGTAGTGCACACTTTTGTAATACTCTTTCATATGTAATGCATATATATTGTATTAGTTTTACTTCTATTACAAATGCCAATTGATACTTGATCAATTTAAGTGAGTCAATAATTTTAATTAGCTTTAGATCATGAACGTAAAAGCTGGCTTGCAAGAAAGTATGGTGAGACCATACATATTTTTTATAGTATCATTATTGGACTAATGAAGCTTCTCAAATTCTGTTGTACCAACTGGTTCAGAGATGAATAACACAATACCCAATTATCTTTATATTTGTACTGTACTATCCTATAAATTATCCCATTTTTATATTTGCTTGTTGCATGGCTTAATAAAGATTCACCTACCAATAATTATACAATTTGTAACTGCATGTTATGTACAGCTCATATTATAGCTATGTAATAGTTAACTAAAATAACTTAGTATTATAGGTATTTTAGTTGTGGTGTTAAAACTAAACCTACGAGTAAAGAGGATAAAAAAACTGAAACACTGAACACATCACATTATTATTAGATTATTAGCATGCCTTGTTATTATATTGTTTTCTGTACTAGTTAATTACTTATTCCATTTATCTCCCACTTCCCATTGCATCATTCCTTTCCTGTGTATAATGGCTGGTCTGAGCATGTGTTTCTCATTGTAATGCATGAGTACAACTACCATACTTAACTCTTGTGAACCTTCTGTTCTGCTTTAAACAGCAGCAGCTGGCTAGCTAAGGGCCTGTGAAAGGGTTGTGTAAGTGCTCTCAGACACTCTGGTGGCAGCCTACTTGGTTCTCTCCCTGCTGTTTCCACCACACATACTGAAATTGCATAAAATACAATATCCTAGCTTAGATTATCCAACAGAATGTCAGTACTATTATTTGAACAATTCAGTTAACGAATGCCCAAAATCTAATACTAGCACGAGATTTGTTTGACCATTTCCCTTTTATTATAGTTTTTATAATGCTTTTTGTGTGGTAATGATATTCTCCTTGTGTATCTCTCAATGTTTTTTCTCTAATCCCACTCCACTGTCTCTGCTATGTTTATAATAATAGTAGAGATAAGGTAAATATAGTAGTAAGTAAAAATTAACTTTTTTCATCAGTGATATTTCTGCACCATACTAGTTTTTTTTTAACTGACTTATATCATAATTTTTTTTTACAGGTAAATTAAAAGCTACCTTAAAGAAGCGACACAAATCCAAGACATTAGTTAAATGCTGCAATCAATGTTTAATTTTTGGAATTCTAATTACTACCAACCTACAGTAGTGCATTTACAAAATAAATAATTATATACTCCCACTTGTTTTTTTGTTTTTTAACTCTATAGTACATTTCATTGTGCAACTGTATATTTTATTGTATAATATTTATTAATAATTCGTGATGTATAAGTCTTGAATATGGGTATATGGAGGAAGAGAGAAGGAATGAAAATAGTAGCTATGTTATATTTTGCATGGTAATATAAAATGATTAAATAGCTAAATTCTTCTATTCTGTTGCTTGGGAGGGCATTTATCTATTTAAATCCTCTTGTGCATGAAAAACTTAAGACAATTAATTATACTAAATTAGGAGCCACTCTGTCAACTACAACAACTATATTTAGTTGAGTTATTATGGGTTATTTGTGGTCATGTGATGCCTTTTTATGTACTACTATTGGACATTTCTGAAATATTTAACGCCCTTAGTTCAGAAATGAACCGCCAAGTTATGCAGTTAAACTATAGATTCAAGGGATTACGCTGATCCGATGTTATCTAGCGATAATTCGGAGAGTTGCCCCTCCGCTTAACTATTTTATACCCTGGTTACCTTTTTGAACGGAGTAAAAGACCAAACAAAAATAGCGGATATTGAGGTGTTAAAGAGGGGAAAACTTGGAGCGAGGGTCACTATAAATGCATTTCATTCCTTTTCCACGCCGCCTTAAAAACAGTAGTGATTGTGCGATGATGTCCAGTGAGGTTCACAAGACTAAATTTTCTTGTGTCAGTTTTTTATACGGGGTGTGTGAATAGTCTCGCAAGCCAGACCCTTTACCAGACGCTACGCGGGGGAAGGGTCTGGTACATTGCGCACATCAATCTCGTATCATTCCCCCAGAATCTGGGGGAAATACTTTGCCTGTACTTCTTATGGAGCGGCTGTGGTTAAATTGTTGGCTGTAAACTTTACGCGTTCATTTTTGCAACTCAGATAGAAATGGAAAGATGCTTGGGTTGTGGAGGAGATGTTTCCACTGCCAGTGAGAGAAAGCGGCGGCGATTACTTGGTAGTTCCACTGCAGAAAAAATCAGGAACACTTTAATTTCATTCTTCTGTCAATGTCATAACTTGGAATTAGATTCTGAGTCTATTAGAAGAGGGTATATTTGCAGGAATTGTGTCAGGTTGATAGAAAAATATAATCTATTGCATGAAGAGGTTGCAACCAATACAAGAAAGGCACTTCCACATTTGCCTGTGACTGCTGGAGGGACAGGTCAAGTCTTGAGCATTGCAAGCATTATCCCCTCCACCTCTAGCCGTTCAACCTCAGCGCATATGCCTCTTACTTCATCATCCATGCCAGTCACTGCTACTTATGCTACAACATCAGTTCCTCAATTCTGTGCAGCATCACCTGTTGAGCAAGTAACATTTACATCTGAGGCTCCTTCAACACCATCAAGGCATACTGTTTCTGCAACCCAGATGTCACAAACAGCATTAAACTTCAGAGTCACCAGAAGTCACTGTAAGTATCTTATGATCGGTGTTGTTATAATCACATCATTAATATTAACAATTAAATTGCTTATGTATCATTCCAATAGTTCTGCTCTTTTTTTCTTTCATTATAATTACAATTACTTTATATATTATGATCTCATTACAATGACAAATTACAATTGCAAATTCAATTCTTAATTGATAAAAATTTCAAAGTGAAATTATGTGTAATATTTTTATAGGCTACTATACACTACAAGTCAAGGCCTTTGTCCTATCGTGTAACTCCTGGAAGAAGACGCATTTGCAAATCTCTAGTTCGAAGGAACTATCAGTCGTTTGCCCAAAAGTCCGTGCAAAATGTGGTGAGCAGAAAGGCATTGGTCAAGATTGTAGGGCGCACCTTGACTAAAGAAGTGGCAGCAATGTGTTCAAAGAAGTTTAATTCCATCCTGAGGGCAAAAAACCGAGACTCTATGCTTAAGTTTAAATTTAGAACAGTTCTTATCGAACTAAAGAACCAGGCACCCACTCTTCTCTCTCTCCTTCAAAGTTGCATGAAGACAAAGACTCCTCGTGTAAATTGCAACTTAATCATAGTAATAATTGCTGCTATGATTTGCAAGCATCGTGACTCCAAATGCTCACTTGTA
>WLWD01001096.1_pt1 | contig 122683 bp, 101 predicted proteins | sample 6712731 | NCBI WGS metagenome assembly WLWD01 (sample SAMN12718690, study PRJNA576275) | sponge metagenome | isolation source: marine sponge | host: Mycale hentscheli | place: New Zealand: South Island, Marlborough, Capsize Point | collected 2014-11-01
AATAAAGAATATACAGTGGGGCAGTGGGTGGCTTTGCACTGCCACTTCCAAATAGAAAAGACCAGTCCAGAGAGCAATGGGCTGCACCATGTTATAGAAATGATGGCACATATGAAGAAATTTCTCATTTTGTAAGGAGACTGAGCACATACAAACTCCAAGGTGGCTATGTAGAAGATGGCCTCCAAAGCACCTACCGGTATTGCCATTCCTATTTGTAGCCCTATTATCTTCTTAAAGATGGTTTCAGAGGTGAAGTTGTCGACAATGGTGACAACAGTTGCAGCTATTACCAACATGAACGCTAGATAAGCTGAAAATCCTACTCTATAGATCATGTTTGGCATTCTATAGTACACAGCAGGGACAATGACTAGTTCGTATATTATCACCATCACCATTCGCCACGTCAAGCTGTTGCTGAAGAATAAGTGCCGAATAAATCCGGTGCAATTTTCTGGAGAAAAGTTTGAAGAAATCTCATTCATGGTTTCGTTACGATTTATATAGTAAAGTGAGTATCCACTAAGATATAGGGTGCTGAGATATATCAAGACGGTTATACACAAGACTGATATCTGGATAAATGTACGGACATCTTCAACTTCCTCGTTTGCGAAAGGCCCTCCGTACTTTCTCTTCCCTAAATTTAGTCTGTTAGGAGGTTCATCCTCCCAATACGTGAGAGCGCTCCTATGCTGTGGTTTGTTGTGCTGATAAGCGTACTTGAGTACTTGGAATATTATTTTAGTGTTCTGAGAAATGGGAGAGTTGTCTAAAAACTTGCTCTTGGCAAAGGCAATCATCGTGGTGGCTGTCGTAAGAGTGCAAGCATGGCACAAGTCTAGGAGAGGCTTGTGGAGATATTTGGAAGAACTCATGCAGTACTTGAAACTGCCAATAATTAGTGAATTCAGCCAGCTTCCCAAAGTATAGGAAAAAACGAACCAGCTAGCCAATGAGGAAATTTGAGCAGCAGAGGCTTCTGGAATCTGTTCCAAGCTCAGCTGGAAAATGTTCGTTACAACTGGCCCTCCACCCATGGCTGTTAAAACTGTTCCAACGTGGATACCAATCTCAACCCACTTCCCTGAAGGGCTTTTATAGGCTACTTTAGCTGCTTGGAGAATTGTAGTCATGATAACTCCCATCCCGGCGATAATTAAGCCAGCAAAGACAATGTCTGGTATTTTGTATTTCCATCCTATCAGCCATGCTGATAGAAAAGCAGCAAACAGCCACACAAGGTTTGGCAGAAGGTACCAAAGATGTTTTTCGTAGGATTGGAAAGCATATACAGGGATGTGGGTGACTGATGCAACGAGGTCCATCCTGTGATATTGAGATGGTATTCCAATAGATGCCCAGATGAGCAAACTACATATCAGCCCAAGTATGGCATAGCTACTCTTCAGAATGCTTCTTGCCTTGTATCGAGAGAGACAACTGCCACAGGGTGTAATTTTTTTCAGCTGGTCTCACATTCAAAGACAGAGATCTTCCAGTCGTCTCAAAATCCATGTTTATTGGACTGTAAGAGTTCAGAGTCAGACTTGGATGTGAAGGATAGCAGGACACTACAGGTCCATGTGAGGAAATTGTGGAGTACTCTTGTGGTATTGCTGGATCAGTATTATGAGAGTGGGTGGAGTACAAGAGTCAGAGAGTGAGTGAGTGCATGATGGTTTAATGTGGTCAATGAATGGCATCAAATGTACAGTTTTAAGGTCACATAACTTACATGATGTATTCTGCCTCTTGTATTGGCACTGCCACATTTATAGCTTATTTTTCTCTTGTATTAGGGCATCTAATAGAGTCGGCTTTCATTTGCCCGCCAGTCTGCCTTGTCAGCTGCTGTTTAGTTATATTGGGACTAAACAAAAAATGCAAGTAGGATGGATTTTCTACAGTATATGGTTCCTGTAGTCTCAGGAGTATACTTTTAATAGCAAAGTAAACTGTTCATTTTGTCGTGTTGTGACTTTTGAAGAGTTGGACGAGAAGATATGATGACTCAACTTTGGTACATTGCATTTTGACAACTTTATTCAGAACAGTGTTATTTCTGAATATGGAATATGCAGTTGCTTATCAAAATTAGCTAATAAGTTTTTGGGACTCTCATTATAAGTTCTTCTGTACTTTTCCATTCCAGTGACAATTTTATAATACTGATATTGTCAATTGGTGCTTGCTATGCTGGAATGAGCAGTGATGTGTTTGCAATCATGTTGCATATGTCTTCCACGTTTTATTTATACATTATAGGAGAAGGGATAAGGTTATTGGTGTTTGGTTCACTTCATTTTAATGTAGTATCTGATCTTTACAAATTGTAGAGTCTGGTTGTATGAACTCTATGTTTGGATGTCCATGGTTACTCACCTACTATCACATGATTAGTCTATTGACGATCTTTTTTTTTTCATTGGATTACACGATGTTAGAAGTGCAGCAACTAAGACAGGTGTCAAAGAAGACGTCAACTGGAAAATTGAGGACTTTTCTCAAGATATGTCAATCTAGATGTATTTTATCAAAGCCTGTTGTCTTGGTTTTAGCATTGAACTGTCTCGTAATCTATTCAGTTGGAGCATTTGGTTGGCTTGAAAGATCTCACACTGACTTAGTCTCATTCATATCTGATTCTAGAATATATCAGGCAAAAAGTGAATATGCATCGTTATATTTGGTGGGTATTGTTGTATCTTGGACAGCAGCTGGTTTTACATCTGTTTGGCTAGCTGGTTGGAAGTATAAACTGACAGACATTGTCATGATGGGACTAGTGATTGTTGGTGTCGCTGTTCTTCTGAGAACCATCATCTTCATTGTAGCGTATCCTGCTGGTATTACGGTAGTTGTGAGAATTTTAAGCTATGCTAGCAGTGTATTGGCAGCATTTGGTATTGGATTCGTTACTAATAATACCATCCAGCTGTCAATTGAGCAAATTCCAGAGGCATCTTCTGCTCAGCTCTCTTCACTAGCTAGCTGGTTGGTATTTTCCAGTGCACTGGGATGGTGGTTGCAACTGAGTTTAAATACCATATGGGCTCAGTGCATCGAATCTTTAGAAGGAAATTCTATTTCAGCACTTACCATTTCTTGTTTTGTTGCTTTGGCTTTAATTTTGTACTTTCTTTTTAAACACCAACTGCTGGACAATTCTCTGACTTCCAATTCAATGCACACTATCTATTTAGTTCTTAAATATGCTTACCAACACAAGCACCCAGTGAGAAGAAGCTCTATGACTTACTGGGAAGATGCCCCCATATCCAGGTTCAACTTCGGAAAGAGAAAGTATGGTGGCCCATTCACAAATGAGCAAGTAGAAGACGTAAAGACGTTCCTTAGGATGTCTGTGCTCTTTTTCGGGATTTTGATTTACCTTTGCTGTCTGTATATTCACAGTTATTCTCTCTACTACGTGGATCATTCCGTTGATGGTCGCAACCACTCCCTCCATGTCATTAGCCCTACCAATACAGATTCATGTGGTGAGACTATACTGTACTTTTTCAGTCGCCATTATTCGTGGTGGATGATAATTTTTGTCATTTTATACGAACTCCTTATAATACCTCTGTTGTATCATAAACTGCCGAACATATTGCACCGGCTGACCTTAGTGGGCGTGTCTGCTATTCCTTTAACCATAGTGAACACTGTCATAGTCACGATTGACAGTTTTTCGCTGATGTCATATGATATTAACATAGTTGCTTTCCAAGTGATTTATTCTGTATCTGTCGGGTTCCTGAAGGCATTCTTTTATATCAGTTGCCTGGAACTCATCTGTGCCCAGGCGCCATACTGCATGAGAAACTTCTTCATTAGCCTTGCGTGGACTATCGGATGGTGTTGTCCAATGATTACTCCTGTTGTCTTCACTTTATGGAAGCAGATATGCACCAAGGACGGCTGTGCTTTCTCCTATGCGTTGATATGGTGCATCATGTGTGTCGTTTCGTTGGTGTTAGTTTTAGCTTTGCTGAAGAGTTATCGTATAAGGTCGAGAGGTCAGGAGGATGAACAAAACCAGCGGAGATGGGTGGAGGAAGCTTACGAGAGATACATAGCACAAAACAGAGTACATAATGTCAACTAACAATGAAGTAATTGTAGTCATTTTCAGCTTATAATATCTGAATTAATTTATTCATTAAAAATAACGTATGCGCTTTTTTATTTAATTTATTTATTTTCTTGTCCTATGGTGAGGCATTTATGTTCTTGCAATCTGCCTCTAGCCATAGCTTGAGGCTATGGTGAAGTAATGGGTAGTTGAATCTCACAAGATAATTTACAGCAATGAAAACACTTACTTGGTATCATGTCTAGTTGGCACATCATTTTTAGCTTTTTTAAAACTGCTCTTACCTTTTTATTATTTTAAACTTGAATCAAAACTTTGTCATAATTGCTAGAAAAATTAAGCAATCTTGATTCTTTTTACTGTGAGAGCTTCATGGCTTCAATTGTTTGCCTACTACTCACGTCAAAATGTTTTTTATTTGTATTGCCAAATGGAGTCCTCGATTTATTGTTGGGGTCAGACAGTTGTAGTAATGGGGTCAGATCTCACTCACACTTGATACACCTTTTGAAGAAATTTAGTAATGTTTATCAGTTCCTTCATGCTTCTCTTACTACAGTTGGTGAGGACTTTCTCCCCTTGTGGCAAACTATTTTTCCACTCTTTAATCCGATCCCATGACTTCAAAAAAGCATCAACATCATTTGATGAATAATAGTTAACTTTTTTTTAGACATATCTGGTTATGTCTTTTGCTGTAGTCAGAAGATGCCGAGCCAGATGGTTTTTGTCGTTTCCTATCTTCCTCATTCTGATTCAGACATTTGTGGTGTTCATATCTGCTGGAGTCTTTCCTCGTCAAAGAATTATTTATGATTTAGTTTCTTCTCTGACAGATGGGATTGTGTATTATAACACTGAAAAATATGGACCAATTTGGTCGTTTGGGGTTATTTTAGTGTGGTCTTTGGCAGGCTTTGTGTCTGCCTGGGTTACTGGCTGGAAATTTAAGCTGATCGATATGGTGACTGTTGGACTAGTAACCACAAGTGTTGGAGTACTGCTGAAATCTATTCTTTCTCTCGTGTCGGCAACTGATAGCTCCCAAAGTGCAATTGTAATTGAAATCTTTGATTACCTTGGCACGCTAATCATGATTGTAGGAATGAGCTTTGTTGCTAATAATGCCCTTCAACTTGCTATTGAGCAGATCCCAGAGGCTTCTGCAGATCAGCTTTCATCACTTGTGAGTTGGTATGTATTGTCGACTTCATTGGGCTGGTGGCTTCAAGAGGGCTTTAGGAATATATTTATTCTGTGCTTTGCATCAAATTATAATATGAAAATGAACCATGATCCCATTTTGACTCTGATTGTGTTTTCCTTGTGTGCTTTGGTATTAGCTCTTCATTTTGTTTTCAAGCATAAGTTTCTAGACAGTTCTCTGATGTCGAGTGCTATACATATAGTGTACGCTGTCCTGAAATATGCCTTCAAGCACAAGTTTCCACGGAAGCGAAGTGCTCTGACTTACTGGCAGGATGCTCCGGTTCCAAGGCTAAATTTGGGCAAGACAGAGTATGGCGGTCCGTTTAAAAGTGAGCAAGTGGAAGACGTCAAAACTTTCATCAGGATTTCTGTTATGTTTGTGGGAGTCACATTCTATTTAAGCTGTCTCTATTCGCACAGTTTCTCCCTTTATTATATAGACCATTGGTCTTACAATCGTTCCCTTAGTATTGGAGGGTACACTAACTCATGCACCAATGCAGTAATATACTACTTCAGGAGCCACTATTCATGGTGGATGATAGTTTTTGTAGTTTTGTACGAGTTTGTTTTCATTCCTGTACTATCATACCGAATGCCTAATATGCTTCGCAGACTAGGCTTGGCATCTATTTGCATTTTCCCGCTGGTTCTCTCTTCTTCGACAATTGTTTCTATAGACAGTCTCTCCTTATTGACTGGTAGTGTTAATCTTATGTGGTATCAGACTGGGTTGGCAGTGGTAGGAGGCTTTCTTAGAGCCCTCTTCTATATCACCAGTCTGGAACTCATCTGTGCCCAGGCTCCATATTCCATGAGGAACTACTTCATCAGTGTGGCGCAGACTGTTGGCTGGTGTTGTCCAATGCTTTCTCCAATATTATTCATTGTTTGGAAGGACATTTGCTCTAAAAAATACTGCTCCCTTTCTTATTCTTTGTTTTATCTTGTGCTGTGTGCCATTGGTCTGGTTATACTGTTAGTCTTAATCAAGCATTACCGCAGAAGGTCGAGAGGTCAAGAGGACAAACAGAATCAGCAGATGTGGGTGGAGGAAGTGTATGGAAAATATGTCGCTGAGAATACATCTGTAGTTTGTTCACCATTACTATAATGTCTAATTTTATTTAATATTGTATTTTACTATGTCCTTTATATTTCGAATATTTATTGATTCTTAAAGAACATTTACATAGTAGCTATATATAAATTATAATAAACCAAGATTTTTCGATCCCGTGGGATCTTCGTCAGTTGGACAATGAAAAAATGCTTTCATTGTCCATAATTTCAGGCGTGATTATTCTGTTTCTGATGCAACATCCTGGTATTATCGTTTCATATTGCTGTAAAGAAATATTGCACTAGAATTCATTATTACATTCTCTCAACTTGTTTTTTTAATTTTTTTTTATAGATATTGTATATAGATCATTTTTTTACAGTCTATTTAATCCTATACGTTTTTGATGTACACTATTGCTGCTGGTTCTTTTAGAGTCGAATGTGCTTTGATGTCAAATTGTATGAAACACAAGGGCAATATTATATAGAGGTAGTTAAATTATGCTACTGTGAATAATTAATGCATTAGACCAAGTAATTAGAAGTGAGGCACTTACCTTCCTGGGAAAAGTTTCCATGCAAATTCTTGAGGTTGAATTGTTTTGTATTAATCAGATTGCTGATGTAGTAATTGTAGTGTAGCCATAGGTCCCTCAGTCTGTCAATTCCATGTGGCATGTTTATCACTACAAACTCGTTACTATTGTAGTGGAAGTGTGATGCTCATTCCCCAATGAATCTGTTAACATGATTTTTTTTATCCCTAAAATATGTATTTCCTTGCACAAGTCATATTTTTTGTGCGTGAATCTAATTAGACGAGATACAAGGAGACATAATCTGATTAGACTATTTCTTGTGTCTTCTTGTATTGTACGTTACATAGCAAGATGGTCTTTCTTGTTCCTATCTCAGCACTATCTCAGTGATTCTGCTCCAGGCATTTGTGGTATATTCATCAGCAAGAATCTATCCTTGACAGAGTGACAGTTTTTACAGTTTTATAGTTGCTACTGTCCTGGAATGTCCAGGACGGTCCTAGAAATTAGATTGTGTCCTTGCACTGCAAGAAAATAGCATTTGTTCTAGAAATCTAGTAAACTTGAAATTCATTCAATATAGATGAGTAGCTCTGATGTCAGGCATTCTTTCAATTCCAGTATCATATGCTGACACTAAGAGTTGTTTTCTATGCTGAGGAAAATGCATACTGACTAGTAATTTAGTTAAGATTTTCATTTGACTATGAAATTCAATTGTAATTATTCTTGTATTTATATGAAACTCACCCAAGATCTCCTTATGGAATGTGAATAAGCAACTAGGGTAGCTTTAGAACAAAGTTCATGTTATAGCTACAATAATAATAAATGTGTGGGTGTAGTTTGGGCATGGTTAGGGGTGTGACATTCCGTCCTGGATATTGTTCAAGAAAGGTTGGCATCTATTGGTGTGTCTTTAACATGGTGCTTGACAGGCTTTGTGTCTGGCTGGGCTACGAGCTGATTGATATGCAGGTGGCAGTGGGGCTAGTTGTCATAGTTACTGAAGGGCTGCTAGGATCGGTTCTACCTAAGGTAGCTACAAGTCTGATAGTTGACGAATTAAAAAATTGAGATTGCAATAGAGGTTTTAATTCATTATTGCAGCCACTATGGTAGGAATGAGGTTTGTGTGACAATGCATTTCAACTTGCTGTCAAGCAGATTCCAGAACCTTTGCAGACCAGTTATTGAAGTTTAACTTGGTGTGTCTTGTCCATTTCGCTTAATAGGCAGTTTTTAGGAAAGCTTCAAAGCCTTTTTTTTTTATATGACAATTCGTGAAAAAACAAACAAAAAAAAAGCACTATGATTCAGATTATAAGGTATAGTTATCCATATTTTGTGTACATTGTTTCTGCCCCAGCAGCCGTGTAGGATCCCTAAGGTTTTGAAATGACTTAAAAGGTGGTAAGTTACTTCTCATTCCCTTGGGAATAAGCTAGCACTATTTGTACTAGTCTAGGTCATGTGATGCAAGTAGTTCTTGTCGATGGGAGGTGAGCTACTAGTTCAATGATGCGGAGTGTTCAACCCAACAAGAGAATCCAATGTGCTTGTCTAGCTAGATACAAGTCAAGATGGGTCTTGTCTTGGCCTATCATACTCATTTTGGTGCAGAACTGTCTTGTGTTTTTGTTTGCTGCCAGCTTTCGTCAACAGAGAGCGCGTTTTGACTTAGTTTCTACATTTCTCGATAGCATTGTTTATAATAACATAGACGGCTATGGATCTGTATTTATAGTTAGTGTCGTTACTCTGTGGTCTCTAGCGGGTTTTGTGTCAGCTTGGCTGATAGGTTGGAAGTACAAGTTGACTGACATAGTTATGATGGGTGTGGTCATCGTTAGCATTGGCGTGCTACTCAAGACCATTCTCGCCTTGGCGTATCTAACGGCCTCAAGCTCTGTAAGTAAGCATTTAATAGAAGACATCAATTATTTTGTCGCTTTGATAATGGTGGTCGGGGCAGGCACTGTGGTGAACAATGCACTTCAACTGGCAATTGAACAGAATCCAGAAGCTTCTGCTGACCAACTGTCTTCTCTCATAAGCTGGTTTGTTTTATCAAGTTCGATTGGTTGGTGGCTTCAAGCAATTATTAGAGACATTTATATGGCTTGTATCGGGCCTTCAGTTGACACGATTGTGGAGTATGATCCAGTTGTTAAGCTGCTTGTTTGTTGTGTTTGTGCTTTGAGCTTAATTTTAGGTTTTCTTTTCAAGCACAAGTTTCTAGATAACTCTCTGACTTCTAATGCCATACGTAAAGTATATGCTATCTTAAAATACGCGTACAAGCACAAATTTCCCGAGAGAAGAAGTGCCATGACGTATTGGGAAGATGCTCCAGTCTCAAGGTTTAATTTATGCAAAGGAGAGTATGGTGGTCCTTTTTCGAACGAGCTAGTAGAAGACGTTAAGACCTTCATCAGGATCTCAGTGATGTTTATTGGAGTGACTTTCTACATGCTGTGGATTAGTTTAAATGGTTTCTCCTTTTATTATGTGGACCACTTTCCCGACTCTAATGACTCCCTTCAAACTCAGCATTTCCAGTGTAGTTATGTAATTAAGTATTACTTGAGCAGACATTACACATGGTGGATGATGGTCTTCGTTCTGTTGTATGAATTAATTTTAATTCCAGTGCTGTCCTACAGAATGCCGAATATGTTTCGAAGATTGAGTTTTACGGCTGTTGCAATTTTTTTTGTAGTAACGACTATTTCAGCATTGGTAACAATCAGGCGTTATTACTATGATTTTTACAATAGCGACCATTTAATGATTTATCAGATTGGGCTATCACTGGCTGTTGGCTCCATCAAGGGTCTGTTCTTCATCACTAGTCTGGAACTCATCTGTGCCCAGGCACCATACTCTATGAGGAACTACTTCATCAGTGTGGCTCAAACCATTGGTTGGTGTTGTCCGATGCTAGGTCCAGTAGTGTTCGTAATTTGGAGATACATTTGCTCCGGAAGAAACTGCATCTTTCCTTACACTCTGTTGAGTTATATTTGGTGCGTCATCGGTATGGTTGGAACGTTGGTTCTCATTAAGAAATATCGCAAGAGGTCAAGAGGTCAAGAGGGAGAGCAAAACCAGCGTAGGTGGGTTGAAGAAACGTACGGGAAGTATGTCAGTGAAAATACATCAGACTTCTGCAGGCAATCAATTAAAAGAGATTACTAATTATTTTTTATTGTTATATGGTATGGATTTTTTTTGTACATAATCCATAAATACATAAACAAGACAATTATGTACAATATGGAGTTAGAAGATAGTTCAATACAATAATCTTAATAAGCGAGAGAGAGTGCTCCCTTTTGTTCACTTAAACTAGCAAAAAAAAAATTGCTTCTTCCTGCCGCTTACTATAACTATCCCATTTGTGGTATGGCATGCTATATAAGTGATTAGCTTACTCACTATCCTAGGAAGAGAATGACAATATGGATACATATTTGGTTAGTATGTTTATTTTTCTCTATTACAGTGAAGTAGTTCCACCATCATGAGTCTAGGTTGCTCCAAGAAGACCTGCTGCTGTTGTTTCTCTCTGAAAACATATAAAGCAAGATGGGTTTTGTTGTGGCCTATCGTGCTCATTCTTATGCAGAATGTTGTGGTGTCTTTGTCTGCGACAGTATTTGGTCAGATGAAGGCTAACTTTGATTTACTTTCTTCAGTGACTGATGGACTTGTCTACAATAATGTCCATAGTTATGGAACATTTTATATACTAGGTGTGATACTGTTGTGGTCTACAGCAGGATTTGTATCTGCCTGGCTGGTTGGCTGGAAGTGTAAACTGATGGATATTGTCGTGATTGGCCTGGTAATTGTAAGTGTTGGAGTGCTGATCAAGTCGATACTGTCAGTGATAGTTGTTACAGTTAATAGCCCAGTCATTCAATCCATTCTACTAGATATAGGTTACTTTTTTTCTATGGTGGTGGTGGTAGGAATGGGCTTTGTTGCTAACAATACTCTTCAACTTGCCATGGAGCAGATTCCAGAAGCTTCTTCAGACCAGTTGTCTTCGCTCGTAAGCTGGTTTGTCTTCTCAAGTTCTCTTGGATGGTGGTTTCAAGCAAGTATCAGGGACATATACAGGGAGTGTGTTGGGCCTTCAGAGAATGCAATCATGGAGTACGATCCGGTTGTAAAACTTGTTGTTTGCTGTTTGTGTGCTTTCAGTTTAATTTTAAATTTTCTTTTCAAGCACAAGCTTCTAGATAATTCTCTGACTTCTAGTGACATTTGCAAAGTATATTTAGTATTAAAATATGCCTACAAGCATAAGTTTCCTCAGAAAAGAAGTGCTCTGACTTACTGGAAAGATGCTCCATATTCTAGGCTGAGTTTAAGCAAGAATGACTATGGAGGTCCGTTTACAAATGAGCAAGTAGAAGATGTCAAGACCTTCATCAGGATCTCTGTGGTTTTCGTTGGAGTGACTTTGTACTTGCTGTGTCTTTATTTTAATAGCTTCTCCTTGTATTATGTTGACAACTTTCCTGGCTCTAATCATTCTCTTCAAATTAAAAACTTGCAATACTCTTGTGGAAACACAATTATGTACTACTTGAGCTGTCATTACACATGGTGGATGGTGGTTTTTGTTCTATTCTATGAATTAGTCTTAATTCCAGTATTGTCATACAGAATGCCGAACATGTTTCGCAGATTAAGTCTGGCAGCTGTAGGAATTTTCCCCATAGCGGTATCTAATGCCGTAATGGTGATGATCAATCGTTACTCCAACAAATACATTGTTATCAGTCTTATGCCTTATCAGATCGGGATATCAATGACCGTTGGATTTATTAAGGCGTTATTTTTTATCACCAGTCTGGAACTCATCTGTGCCCAGGCACCATATTCCATGAGGAACTATTTCATCAGTGTGGCCCAGACCATTGGTTGGTCTTGTCCAATGCTCGCTCCTGTCATATTTGAGGGTTGGAAGTATATTTGTTCTGGAAGAGACTGTGCCATTCCTTACACGTTGCTCACTCTTGCGTGGTGTGCTGCTGGTCTAATTATAGGTCTAGTTTTTGTCAAGAAATATCGCATGAGATCTAGAGGAGAAGAGGGTGAGCAAAACCGGCATAAGTGGGTAGAAGAAGTATATGGAAGATACGTCAATGAGAACTCAGCTGACTTTTTCAGACAATCTCTTGGAAATAATTAGCATTTCAATTTTATTTATTAGTTTTCAGTTTTCATTTTGTGGGCACAATGCGTTATTTATTGAATTCAAATTTAAGCCCTTTTTGCTTATATCAAACGCTGTATTTATATAAAATATCACAACCATTTCCATTAATATAAATAACTTAGTAAACACATGCTTATAGGTGTGGAAAAAGCTGAAACATGGGAGAGTTGTGTACATTGGGCATGTGTAAGAATAAGGAGAACTTATACAGGTAGTGGGAATTAGTGACTATAATGTCAGTAGATATTGGTATGGTATCTCTGTTGTTAGTATCAAATACACATTCTTTCTATGAGATGAAGTTCAAGAGTAATGGAAGAAATAGGAATCCCTTTGTTTGCACTTACCTTTGTAGTACAATTGTGACAAAATGAATAATGGTGCACTCCTGATTTATTGAAAACAACAACAACAACAACTCGTAATTAAACTTGAGAACTTTGGATAAAAAGATTGTTCCAATTAATGGAAATGTAATATCATCTTATATTTCTGGATGTACTAGTGTAAAAGTGGAGGGGAATTTGCAGCTGGACTGGTGTACATCAAATGGAGAGAGAATGTTACAACCTACCTCCACTCACAATATTTCAATTTCAATATCTATTATCGGTTGAATGTTACGGAGAGACAGGTGGATAATCCGTAAGTTAATATTTCTATCCGTACTTGTGCCGCTGATTTGTTGTTGTATATATATTTTTTAGTGATCAACGTATTACTCAGGATGTGGAGAGATTTTGTGATGAAGTGAGTCAAGCTCTTCCAAAGCTCATTTTACAGCCATTTCTAATAGCATACTATTCTTACAAGACTTTTGTCAGGTAATGTGTGTCTACATAAAGTTGTTAAGAAATTGTTGTTTTGTTGTGGTTGTGTGTGTTCCTCATATGAAGATTTTTTATCAGGCATTTAGCAAAAGTTACATATAAGTATTTTTAGGTTGATTAAATTTTACTACTACTACTGCCATTATGGAGACTGGGAGAATTATTAACCCTCAGCACGCATGTACAAGAGGGTTATAGTAGTCATCCTGTCTGTCTGTCTGTCTGTCACGCTCTGATTTAGGATATTACTCACTATTAACTTACTCAGAACGAAGATTGAAGACCTTTGATTGTGCTACTTCTTTAATTTTGGGCTGATTTTTGAGAAAACACGAAGGTTTTAGCTATGTGTAGATATGCTTTTGTGGATAATATCTTGCTCCGGTGGTAGAAATTAACTAGAGTGCTTGATACCCGATTAAAACATTAACTGGTCGGCTATTTAGCTGGCCAAAGCGATCAGATCTGGTTATAAACAATTGTTTTGTGGTTATGCCTTTCTGGCATGTTGGTTAGCAGTTGTAGCTCCTTATTATGTTCCACTCCTTCGTAGGTCTAAGCTAACGGCTATAGTTCGATCCCAGCCTGGGCACTTTTATTTTTATTTTTATTATTATTTTAATTTTTTTATTTTATTTCCCTTCCTTTTCTCCTTTCTTTTACTGGGTTCTTTTCTTTTTTCCCTTTTCTCCTTTCTTTTATCCTTCTTTTTTCTTTGCACTCTTACTTCTAGTTTTAATTTATGATTATTTTTTTTTGCTTTATTCCAGATAAATTTTCCCCATTACATTGATGCACCTCACTCAAACTTAGTTCACATTTTGACTAAATTATAATTTGATCCAGTGTCCATGCTCAATAATTAAATATCCTACACTTGGTAACCTAGCCCAACAATACACTTCAGCATTATCTCTCAGTGACCTACTGCACTTACAACAATCTAAGGCCATGAACAAGACTTTACACAAAACTTTTGACACAATAATTGAAATAACGATCAATTCTTTAAATAAAATTAATCAATAATATGAATTAATTTTAATCATTTTAAAGCCTATAAAGCAATACAAAATAAGTAATACATGTCCTATTACAGTCTGTAAAGCAATGAAAATATGTAGTCACATTTGTCTTACCAGATTTCTAAATGTCAGACCAGCTTAGTATTGTTCAGACATTTGTCTGAGCATTGACGAATAGTTATAATCCACACTGAACATGTAACCACCATTAGCTTATCTCTTTATAAACTCTGTGATTACATATAGCTGTCATGCTACTTCCAAGAAATTACTGGTACCATTATGGAAACATACAATACTGAAAGATTACCAACAGTGAGAAATCAAATCACTGCAATTTAACACTGTGTGTTGCTTGAGAGAAGAGTACTAGAAATGAACTGCAAGTGTTGGTTAATTTCACAGAGCTTGTATCCTGCAAAACATTATGCATCTCTATTACGTACTAGATGCCAGAGTATGTGTTTAAAATGGCAGCTTAGAGCCCCGCCCATAGCTTTACCTATTGATGTATGAAATACACATGCACGCACATGCACACACACACTTGTATCCAGAACAAGACAAAAAAAAATCGTTTAAATTTCTAGAAATGGCTTTTAAAATTGGTTGAAAGTGAGCTTTATTATTGTGTATTTCTATCACAATAATTGTACAGCTTGGGCTGGTTTGGAGTGCTCGGAGTGTATGGATTTTTTGTGATCAGCACTGTTATTAACAAGTTCATCATGGGACCCATTGTTAACTATGTGTTTCTTCAAGAATGGAGGGAAGGAGACTTCAGGTAACCACGTAGAATTATTCGTTCCTTGAATTTCAGATATTGTTGTTGTACAGGTTTCATCATGTTCAAGTTCGATCCAATGCTGAAGCTGTGGCATTTTACAGGTGTGCACCACAACATGAAATCACAACTTCAATATTTGTTTAACTATTTTTCTATGAATGGTTATAGGGGAGGATGTGTGGAAGGCCAGAAGGCAAATCGTCGCTTAAAGGTATATTTATAGAGCACAATTGAAGGGTATTTGATTGTTTTGGCTTCCAAATTCTTTATTTGCCCTTACAGATATTGTTGGAGACTATGAGAGGTTCTGTTCATTGGCAGCTTCCACTGAATTGTGAGGAGACATTAAGTTTAGTTTTATGTGGTAGCATGAGTAGACACAAAGTATTAGACCCTTTAAATTTCCAATAAACTTTTTTGTTGTTGTTGAATTTTATACTTTTTCTGTTAGGATTCATTGCAATTATTATAGTAATTTATTACTGTTGTATATGGAAGTCCTGTTATCAACTCCACAGAGCATGCATGTACGTTATTTAGTTCTTGGACTTATCAACCTTATTGAACTGTAGCCTTGATTGTAATTGTAACTGGGTAATGATTTAGAAGGAGAATTTGCTTAGCTTTTCTTGTTGTTGTGAACTCAGTTACTGTTGTGAACTGAGGGGTGATATCTTAATTGTAATAGTAATAATAATAATAATATCAGAATTAAATAGTGGTGATGTATAACCTTATGTAATTCTTATCAGAAATTGTTTGGTAAATTGTTAAAGTAATTGGTGAGTGAGTGTAGCGAGCGAGACACTTACAGGGGTAACAAATTGTGAATTGGGGATGTTTCTTTGTTTATATATATGTTTGGACGTACATACGTCATCACGTTTTTTTTTGTGTTTGCTTGGTGGTCGACCCCTTCCCCATACTCCATAAACGGAATCCTTTGGTTTATCGATCTTTACCTGTATCATCAATTGTGTACCCATTTGAATTGGGTTGTGTCTGACATACCTGCCTTTGTGTGGACGCAGTTATGTCTTACAAACTTAGGAGTTCATTTTTATTCGAATTAGCGAGGGTGGTAAGTTATCTTGACTAATGTGGTGTTTGTCATAGTTTTAGCCCTACGCAACAGTACTTGAAAATCCATTGTCAATAGTCAAAGCACAAAGTAAGTCTTGTGTTGATATATCCAGAGAACACATGTGTGTGAAAATGTAGAGTGCTATAACTACTGCTCTAGCTAAAGCATAGCACTACTACCAAATAAGCATATTAGCAGCTTTAACACAGCTTTTTCAGCTACTGCTGTAGTGAGCAAGTTACCATAGGGTAAAACTATAAACTGTGCAACAATTCCTTAGAAATGCAGGTTTTATTTATTCTTAAAGTAGCCAGAGTGCCTTTTGTCAGAAACACAGGTCCTTTAGATGAAGCTATTACTACTATAGTCAATGGCTACATAGCTACTGAATGATGGCTTCTAACACTAGGTGAACAGGATGTAAGACATCTAAATGAATGTAGTCTTATTGTTACTTTTTATGTAATCAACTTTTGTGAGATTCTACCTTGTGTGAATTACTTTTGGACAATGGCTTGCTCATCACTAGTACTATTTAGTGGCCATATTGAGAAATTTTGTCCATATGATTTCAAATAAACCCTAGAGCTTGATTGATGGATTATACTCAACTATTCTTACTTGATATTTTAAATGCCTTATCCATTTGCACTTCACCTTTTTTTTTTGTCATGTTGTTTGATTCCTTTGTTGAAAATAGTCTCGGTGTTCATGTTTGACTACATCAGCACTATCATAAGCTACTCATTAGTGGGTGTGGCTATTTTCACTGGACATTACGATCACTTGTCACCATCACAACTTGCAAGTACTGTCAGCAAAGTAAGTGTTGAAAATGCAGGGTGGCAGTTTATCTTTTCATCTTATTATTATTATTTTTTCATCTTGTAGAATGCATTTGTTTCAATGTACTTGTTAAACAGCTTCTCTACAATAGTGGATACAGCAGTAAAGTTTGCTGAAATTGGCGGTTATACTCACAGGTAAGCATTATGAATTCTTAGACAAACTAATAAAACCTAAGCTGAAAGATGAGTATTATTTATGCTAGTTTTTTGTTATATATATATTTGGTTCTCCTTTTAGAATTGGAGAGTTGATTCAAGTTCTGAAAAGGTATGAAGTGGACCGAAAGAAAGACTCTTCTGATTCCAGTAACATTGTAGGAGGGAAACCTTTAAGTATTCAACACAATGGAAATATCAGCTGCAATGACAATGGAATTGAGAATAACAAGAATGATGAACGGCAAACTTCATTGGTGCTTGAAGAGCCAGTATCTTCTTCATCTATTAGAAAGAGGTTATATGTTATAGTTATAAACCAAAATTGAGGTTTGTATGCGATTTATAAACTCCGAGACACGAGGGCGCAGCCCGAGTGGCGAGGATTTATAAATCGAAATACAAACCTAATGATTTTGGTTTATGACTATTTTATAGCCAGAACATAAACAACGAGCAAAGTATAGCGTTAGCTATCTTAGTAATTGTATTAAAGTACCCAAACTCTTCATTATTCCATTTTGCTTTGATCTGCCTTCTACCATAATTATGGTTGCTAAGAACTATATCAGACTTTTCCCCGCTAATACATTTTCTTACGGGCATACCAGACTGTATCAGATTTATAGTTCTTAACGACAAGCGCGGTCGCTCGGGTAACGGGCTATAAGTTTAAGATAGACTATCACTATGTTTTGGTTTTGCACTCAAGAGCTTTTTTAATTATTCCTGAGGTGAAGTCTAGGGATTATTGAAAAAATGAGTGAGTCGAAGGATTACTTAAACTGTGCTTTCTATCTAGTTGACTTTACCACTTGCATGTCATTTTTCGCAACACCGTTTGCATTCAGCTGTTCATAAAGTGTGCTTTATGCGAAATAAGTATCGGTTGTGTTGGAAATTACTCACACTTCTTTTGACCTGTCACATCAATTATGAGCACGAGTGCCATGACGCGGTGTTGATTCATGTAAAAATATATAGAATCAACTCTTCTTTTATGTAGCTACAAGCTATCGTGACACAACTGACACAACTGTTGCAATAAAATGGATGCTGAAGTAGCTAATAGTGATATCTAGTAAAGCAGTGGGTGTACGCCCAGCCATTGAACTGGCCAAGGTACTGGTGGCAGTTTGTTTTTCTCGCATTCCTGCAGTTCACATTGTTTTATGAAAGTGCTTTGAATAGTTGTAATTATTTGTAGATATTTTGCAGACAAGGATGAGTGAAGTCTTTTTTTTTTTTTCCCAGTTAGCACTAATGCTAAATGACGACTGAATGGTTGCTTTTGCTGATGACTATAATCAATTGTATTTTTATTGCAGGGTACCTTTAGGTAAACAACAGAGTTCTGAAGTGGCTGCAGTTATAGAAGATGCCACTATTACACCACCACAGGAAGTGGTACCTTTAGTGGAAGGTATACCTGAATTGTAATGACATACAACGCGAACTTTAAAATCCTTAAAGAGCTTCAGAATTTACTGTATCTTTCTCCATAATAACTATTTTTCAAAAGTTTTTTCTATGTGCAGTGGTGCCAGAAAATTGCCAATTCATTACCTTTTTTAATTAAATTGGTTCCAATCTAGCTGCTGGGATGATACAGGTGCCCGTATCTAAGTAGTTCAAATAAATGCGGTTTTATAGTGTTAACTGCTTATATTATTGACTTTACTCCACAGGACTGAATTTAAAATTTAGAAAAGGAATAAATATCATCATTTTAGGAGAAACTGGTAAGAAATAGTATATATATATATTATATATAATTATAGAGAGGGATAACATATTATCTTGAAGTATCCTGATGTAGTGACATCTTAGTGCATGTTTCATATTTAATAAAGTCAATTTTAATCATTTAAGGAAGCAAAATCAATTAAAAAAAAAACATAGGAGGAAAAACCATCATAACTACTGGTCTGAACATGCTAAATTTTTTTTCTATTTAACTTTGCTTACTTTCAGGAGCAGGAAAATCATCAATTTTTAGAGTTTTAAGAGAATTGTGGACTCCAGTGCAGGGCTATGCTAATCTACTTGTAGGGGACAGTGACACAGTTATGTTCCTTCCCCAAAAGGCTCACCTAACCAGTGGCTGCTTGGCTGATCAGGTAATAATTAAGTAGTTTGTGGTGTATAAGAATTGCTATTATCTGATTAGTGTACAGTATTTCCCTGAGTAATTTTTGTGAATAAATTGCTTCTGGCAGGCGCATGTGGTGATTGCTAAATAGGTGCAGAAACGAGGGTAGGGTGACTATAATAAAGTTCAACCAGTTTTTGAATAATTAGAGCTGGTAAGTATAGCCAAAATAGCTACTGCAGCTTTTTTGGCTAATAATCCTCCTATGGTCACATTTTAAAGTTGAGTAAATGAGCGAAGTCCTGCGAGGTATACAATGAAAGTTTGAAAGTATGTGTATACCAATCAAAGGCGATTTATTTTGTTGGAAAGCTGGAACAGTGCTCCGACTCAAATTGAAGGGGGTTACTCAATGTTGTTTTGGTTCAATTATTTTTACATTTTTAGTTTTGGTTTTATTTACTAATGGCTGCAACATTATTTGTTAGTTTTAATAAGCAATGTTATTTTAGTTAGTTTTAGTTATTCTTTCATATCAGATTAAATAATTAGTTAGTTTTTAAAATTACTTACTTAGTTTTAGTTAGTTAATTAACTTGTGCTGCAAGTAACTTCATTACGATGTACGGCATCACTTCTTAACTTTAAATGAAATTTTCTCTTTAACATTTCATTTGTCATCACTTAACTTTAAATGGAATTTTCTCCTTAACATTTCATTTGTAATTAGAATGAAACATTGAATACAAAGACAAAAATTCAGATGAAGGTACTTTGTATGATGTCTTTTTTAATAACTGACATTAACGGGTGAAACTGAAGCAATTTGTAAAATTAGTCCGGTACACTCAAAAATGAACCTGATTACAAAAAATGTTTGTTTTTTCGCAGTAACACTTCTCACTCCAAATTATGTTCGGACAGTCTGTTTCTCCTTCCCAAAGTAGATTCCCCTGCAGTTGAAAAGACTCTTTCCACTGGGGCTGAAGATCCCGGAATGCTCAGCATATCCATGGCCATGGAAGACAACATAGAATATGATCCTCGATTGGTGAGCCAATAATCAAACGGATCTGCCTCTTCTGCCAAGGGCTCAGAAGAATCAAAGTATCGATCTATTTCCAACTTTCCAAGAGGAATTTTGGACTTCTGATTGAGACCTTCTCTTCGCCTTGTTTCTAAAACCTTGTTAAGGTGTTGAAAACGTTTCTTGGGGGGTTCTGAAGAGATCAATTCTGCAGATCCTGCAGATGGTGACACATTACCAGAAGAACTGCTTGAATTAGATTCACCGTCCTGATCTTGTCTAATCTACACAATACGAGAGATAAAACAATATACAAATCAACCCTTCTAGCATAGCTAAGGAATAAAAAAAACTGAAAGTTTAATAAGACACAAATGACTATTTAATAACACATAATGAGATACTAACTTACTTCTTCAAGATGAATGTTAATATCCATGATCGCTGGAATCACCGAAGACAATGTAGTGAACTCCTCCCCACTGATAAGTGATGTAAACTGAGCAAAAGGTTGAAGAAGACTTTTGATTATTTCCAAACACTTCCACTCCCTAGCCCAATTGTCCCATTCTAATTCTTTTAATACAGAGCTCAAGTGTGCTTTCACAAGCAATAACCATTCAACATCCAAAAATGTGGAGCTCCAGCGAGTGGGGCAATCTCTAACCAACTTTTTTCCACATCTAGATATTAACTTTTCGGTAGCTAGTGTTGATTGGTTTACTCTACTAACTAAATTGTGAATTTTTTTTAAACAGTCATTAAATGGAGCGGTGGTATCAAATTTACGGACAACTAGTTGTAAACCGTGAGCAAAACAGCTGACACGCATATATGAAGAAAAGGCCAATGCATGATCACCTTCTAAACTATCATATTCGTCCTCATCAACTTCAATATCACTTGCCATATCCTCTTCATTGTCGTCTTCAACAGGACAAAAATGCAACTTGAAGGCTGCAATCATATTGCTACCATTGTCCGTAAGGACTGCTGATATTTTACTGCCAGAAATATCCCATTCCATGAGCACTTGATCAATAATTTGACGAATATTGTAAGCTGTGTGGCTAATAGGCATTCGACGTACAGCTAAAGTTACACAATGTTTACGTTGATCTTTTTGAGAAAAGAAATGCCCTGTCACATCCAAGTATGAGGAAGACATACCTTTCTTGGTCCAGATATCAGCACAAACACTAATCTTACGACATTCCTGAATGTAAGCGCTAATTTTCGCCTTCATTTCTATATATTATCTTCCAGCTCTCTGGCTATAACAGTTCGACTTGGTACTGTATACCGAGAATCAGCTGCATGACGAAGATCACAAAATTCCATATTCTATACAATACTATTGGCTACATTAGAAGTTCCAATAAAAATTGCTAGCTTTCTAGTGATAAGCTTAAACTGGGGATTATCTTTTGAATATACAGATTTAGACTTCAGTGACTGAACCAGGGTCATTTGCTGACTAACTTTTAGCGAAGATCTTTTTAAAGCTTCCGCCTTCTTTTCTTTTTTTACTTTCAATTCTTCTTTCTTTAATAATTCCAAATACACTTCATTATGACACTTCTTTATGTGCTGCTTCAAATTAGTTGGAAATTTTCCCTGTATTTCTCTCCCACAAATACTACTTCGGTTGGACTCACTGCCTATACCTTTCAGCACTTGACAGACACTCTTATTTAGTGTACTACAATATTCAAAGTATTGCCATACCTGGCTCTTCTGAGGTCGACCCCGTGACACTACACGTTTGGCTGACAGATGAGCCTGGTGATGGTGAAGCAGATGCTAGAAATGAAGTACCTGGAGTGGAAGGACCACCTTCATCCATAGCTTAATCTACTAGACGGGGAGCAGTGGAAACACTACCAATGTGGCCACGACCAGAGATATATTACAGTAATATTTCTCTTTCACGACACACGAGTCTACTTATGAGCTGACTCAGCATTTGAGTAGACAGGCCGAAGGTAAAGGGTTGGCTAGCATTAGATTGCTGAGGTCAAGGTTAAAAAATAAATAAATTTGGTTTTTGGTAGTTTTGATTTTTTTAAAATTCTCTTCAGGAAGTAGTTTTAGTATTCCTTAAATTTTTGTTTGAATGATACTAATAGTTTTAGTTTTTTTTGATGATTTTTTTAATAGTTTTGGTTTTTTTATTCTCTTAAGGAAGTAATTTTAGTATTACCCAGATTTCTGTTTTAATGATACTATTAGTTTTAGTTTTTTTGTTGATCACTGCAACCTAATTTTAGTTTAAATTACTAATATTGAAATACCTTAAAACTAAGGGGTTTTAGTTATAGTTTTAGTTAACCAAAACAACATTGGGGGTTACTAATTGATAGCGGAAAGATTTTAAGGATATATGGCTATGTAGGTGTGATTGAGCCTGAATGATGCTTAATTGGTATCAGCATGTTTTCCATACAGTAGTGATTTGATAATTCAAGATATGGACATCAATCTAATAAGTCTAATAGTGTCCTTGTTCAAAGTATTGTTTGATTTAGAGTGCATATTGACTTGTTATTTTATATATGTTCCGTAGATTACATTTCCTCAGTGTGCTGCTAATTTTAATGGTGCCGGTATGTATAATTGATTGGTTGCATTTTTCACTCACGTGACAAGAAAGTGTGTGATTCACTGTTTTTTTTCCCCCGCAGATGTTTATGACATAGAGGACAAGATTAACGAGTGTCTAGAATTAACAAACTTGGTATGAGGTTTATTTTGAGCATGATGTCATGTCAATTACTAAAATATAAATATCGGTTTCAGATAACTTTAAAAGCCAGGCTTGGAGGATTACATGTTCAAGTCAATAAAAATTGGTATATAATAACTACAGGTGTGATGAAAGATCAAATTTTTGTTTCGTTTTTGGTTGGTCATTATGTTGTTGAGCTTTTGTTGTATTGCAATTAAATGAGTGTTATTTAATATTTAGGTCACTATTATTGAACATCACTTATTAAATGCTATAGGCTTTCTACTAGGGTTAGGGTTTGAATTAAATAATTTATGATAGTTAATTTATTCAATAAATTTTTTTTGATGAAGTGTAAGTGGTCACATTCCCATGCTCATGATTATGTTCAGTTCAATGTTTTTGTATATATTTATTGTGTATGAATCCTTAGGTACGATGTTGTTACACCTGGTGAAGCTCAGAGGATTGCATTTGCCAGGCTTTTCTTTCACAAGCCTCAATTTGCATGTAAGCATAGTCATAAAATAGTATGCCATTGGATTCAGAAAAGCATTAACAAAGCATAGATATTAATTACATTGTCTAATTTATTAATTATTTCCTTAGATATGCAAAAAAGAATTAACAATCAATAAGTGCATGCGGGTTAGTTCATACATTTGTGCGTATTTTATATGTCAGATTTATTCCTACATTAACTTATTTGTAAGTTTATTGAGTAAGCTAAAACAGCACAATAGTAAACCTTACAGTCATGGATATTTTGAGTAGTAGGTCAGTTAATTAGGTTTGTTGTTGTTTTGTTGTTTTATGCGGAATTAAATTACGTTGACCATTTACCTATTACCTATCAGACTGTGACATGTAGATGCAGGAATCGACTTCATTTAAATTCTGACATGATTGTTGTTTAATATAAAATTTTGAAGGGTGACTTGCACACAGCATAGATATGAGAATTGAGATGGTTTAGTTGAGAAGTGACAAGCTAGGCTAGTGCTGGATATTCTCAAGCTAATGTCTCGATTATAATGAGAAATTAATTTAATCAGATAGTACTCTATTTGTTATATACTTACTTCAAGGAATGGATCACTAGCCTTTGGCAGATCCAAGCCCAGAAATATATTTTCTTTGACTTACAGTCATGCTTCTTGCACTCACCTGTCTGAAGGGCATCTAAAAGTTTGCAGGTCAACTGAAATCTTCCATGTCCTTGCTTTTGGTTTATCACCGATATCACCCCACTATCTTACTTTGTGTTTGTTGCTTGAGTAAGCAGCTGTTTATAATGCTTCATCCTAAAAGTCTGAAATATGAAGCATTGAGCATGCAGCTTCAACAAGCTTAGATTCATGTGTCATTCAATGCCATTCAGCTGTTAGTATGGTGGGTAATCTAAATGAATTACGGAATCATGTATTTTATTGTTAATTCCCAGTATTGTAGCATGTTTGTAAATTAAACTCAGTATTAGATTAAAGCACTCGGGTGGTGATTTGTAACCATTATCCAATAGGTGTTTTAGGGGAGCCAGTCAAGCATTCCAAACATTCTTTGTTGTCGCTTTGGCATATGTTTCAATCAGTGATGGAAGGCTTAAGGATAAAGAAATATCAAACTTTGAATGTCCTTCCTTCAAATGCAAGAAAATACGTAACATTACAAGTGACTTTAGTGAATAGCTTGTATTCAATACTATTTATTCGTTTTAATAACATAAAGTTCCACAAGATTCCATTATGGCCAGCGAGAAAGTTGGTTTTATCCAATATGCAGAAGCAATTCGAGGCTTTATCCGACTACACGTGTTATTGTTGATTGATTTAACCTAACCGAGATTTATATTGAGCAGCCCAGGCTCCCGAAGTATCAACAAATAATTTTTTCTAATTATACAGACCGCAACACATTGAAAGTGCTGGTTGGAATTTCTCCATCTGGTGCCACAACATTTATTTCAAACTCTTTTCAGGGTCTATTTCTGATAAGGAACTTACTAGAAAAAGTGAACAGAGGCAGGAGATTCTGTGATGGTAGATCGTGGCTTCATTGAATCTTTCCGCATCCATATGGAAGGTGCTATGTAATGAACAAAAACTTTCATGTATTTTGCAGAAAGTCTTGACCCTTTTATTTTTTGTTTGTTGTGTTCTGACAGACTTCCACCCCCTCTTGTGTTGAAATTTATTAAAAAAAAAAAATTCAAATAAACGGGCATTTTTCTGGTCTGCCATTGCTTACAAGGATGGATTCTTTCCACTTGAACTCCTTTCAATGTGAAGATTAGAAAATCACAAAACGCTGCTTTTCCACCACAAACTGTAACTGCACTTGGTGATAGTAGGGATGATGCTGATCGAGACACATTTTATCATAATTGTAACTGCAATTGGTAATAGTAGGGATGATGCTGATCGAGGCACAAATGTGAAATGTACGGAACAGAAACCAATCTACTGAATAGAAAATAATGCAACTTAAGGAGTTTAAATATTTTATGCATCTATCCTCAAGACTACACGGACTACTGCTTTTAATGGCTTTTGTTCAGGACAGCCACAAGAGCAGCCCTGAGCAAGCGACATTACGATGTGCTAACTCATTCATGCAGTCTACCCAGGAGACGATAGGATGTGCAGTGTAATGACAAAATCTATCGCAGAACAGCACACCAGCTGATTCCGCTCTTCGTGGAAATCATCTCCCTCCCCCCTTTCCCCAGTATGCTCGGGTTCAGCCTGAACAAGTGCAAGTCTTCTGCCTCATGGCGAACAATAAACTAACATCATGTTTTCCTTACCTTACACATCAGGTTTATTGTATGTATGTCCCGTGCCCATATCAATCATCGTATTCATTATTCTTCCTTAACCACTGCAATCTGTACCATGTCATCCCATATATATGCATTGTAAATGTCTTGGGGAAAATACGTCAATCATAAGACAAGCTTAGTGAATGCAGACCGTGTTAGCTACCTGCTAGTGACTTGTTGCTGTGGTAGAGAGTCTTTTCATGCCTGCATAGTATCCAGTTGCTCGCCACATGCTGGCTGCAGGGCGTTAATTTGCTGAAGCTAGGCATAGCTTATGGTGGGCTCTGGTCCTTCGACCCGAACTGGAGGAAATTACACACCTCTCGTTCAGCTTTGTTAAGTGACTTGTGTGTCTTGTCTTTCTCTTTAAGCTATTTAGTAGAACCATTTCCAAATTTGCTTCTAATTTGGTTCATTAACCTCCAGTGCTGTATACAGAAAATTTCAGGAAGATTAACAAGAAGACAACATCATCTTCTTCAGGAGTAGTTTTCAATTGGCTACCATTGTGTTTGAGTCAAACAGATCTTTTTTTGTTTAAAATGAGATTGAGTAAAATCAAACATAGCGTTCTACATAGTCCAGGCTTATTGCTCATGTCCTCTCTCCAATACACAATGATTTTCAAGCAGGTAGTCTGATTATGTAAAGGGTTATAAGATACCTGGTTTAGTTAAAAAAAAAAAAAAAAGCAAAGTAAAGAGAAAGCTCAGGCATATACATGTATATTTGATTTTTTTTTGTGTGTGTACAGTTTTGGATGAGGTCACCTCAGCTCTGAGTGAAGAAAGTGAAGAATTCTTTTACACCAAGATGCAAGATTTAGGTATCACTTTTATGAGTATTGGTCACAGGTCTACTCTTAAAAAGGTATGGCTAGCTACTCAAGTGAATATCATTTCCGTGTTGTTGATTTATTTCTTGTTTGGTTTGGAAACAGTTTCACCATCAAGCTCTACATATTCACAAAGACCATACTTGGACTATGGAGGATATAGAGGAATAACTCACGTAAAATTGAATTTCTTAATAACTAGTAAAGTCAAGTTTCATTAATGCATTTGTGTTCTGCTGATTTGTTGAATTGTGTATGAAATTGTTCATTTTAGCTAAATGTTGTAGCTAATCAGTTATATCCTATCCTCACTGATAAAACTTTACTGTAGCTATAGCTAGCTAGCTACTCATCAGCTTCATGCAGTTTCATCGTCATCATCATTATTATAATAATTATAATTGTTATCATTATTTTTCGGCCCAGCTCTTACTAAAGTGGTTGCCAAGTCAATTCCTCAGGAACTTAATTATGAACGAGCTGGACTCATCATTGTAGCTATGTATGTGTGTGACTCCATGTTTTGTTAGACCTTCTTTTACACTATACACCCCACAGGTGGGTCTCCCTCTATATTTCATTCACTAACTAATCATCACCTCTCATTCAACTCTCCCATTACTATCATTTTCACCTCGTATATCTTTCTCTCTACTCTTCAGTTTTGTCTGCCTTGCAAGAAGTTTGAAGTAGCTAATAGCGTTCAGTCTCTGTAGACTTTTAAATCTAAATCCTAGCTACTCCTCCAGTAGTGGAGTCAAGTATGAGGGCCTTAAAACCCGTCTCCATAGTGTTTGCCTGCCCACTATCATTATTTGTCATCATTAATATTACAGTCTGACCTCGCTCAACAAACATTCCGAAAAACGGACCACCACGCTACAGCGGACAAACTGAAAAGTACGGATGGATTCTCTATTGAAAATTATATATTAGAGCTTCCAAGATGCGGACAGCTTTCGAACTCTGGACAACTGGCAAAACTGAAATCCCACAATTGCTACACCGTACATATATCACCCCCCTTAAAATATTCTTAATATTTTGTAAGCAAAGAGCAAAGTTATAAAGTGAATATTACAAATCATAAGTTTATTGCTGCTCTAAATTATTGTCTTGGTAATTGAAACCCATCTTGTTTTCCATCTCAGTTATGTATGAAAGTTGTGACCCCCTTAAAATAGCGCAAACTCAATCTCATTCCCCTTTGATTAATTCCAAAATGAAACCGCTGACAATGCTCTGGTGCTTAACTTAGGAATGCAGTAGCACAAGGTATTTTTATCCATTAGTTGTTTTTAGTTACATCACTTTCCCTCTTATGCTCTCTTATGACATCACAGCTTTTCCTATCCCCCTACTTTCCTCTCTTCGGCTCTTTCTTCTTAATTCATGTTCACATTTGTCTATCTCTCCTACTTCTCAGTCTTTCTACCCATGATTTGAACTTTTCCTTCCCTTTTGAAAAATTCCTTGTTGATTTTACCTGCTTTTAGCTACAATTGTTGTCGTTTCCTGTTGCTTTTGTTTTCTACTAAATGTGATGACGCCTTACCCATTCAGTTAATAGTGATGCCGGCTCAGCTAATGAACTATTCATGAATGCACACACAGTGGTGCAACTGAGGGATCAGGGTCTAGGCGCTCCCATCAAAAATGTACACTAGGCCAAAACTGAAATTTCCTACATGTCCCACACTATAGGGAATGTATGTAGGATAGGTACATTTCCTACAGTGTGGGACTGTAGTATCAGAAGAAAGTGAGGTCAAGCCTCAAAAGTCGTGTTTTTAGGAGAAAAAAGTTCCCCGCGCGCGTTTAAAGGGCATACGTACCATCCATTCATACATACATACACTAGTGGTGTGCTTGAGCACAAATGGCGAGCGAGCCTGATAGTTAGTTAACATAAAATTAAGTATTGTTACTATGTTTTAGCTTAGTTCATGCAAACACTATAATAACAGTTATGACCTTTTATTTCAGCAAACAAATACAAAACCACTCTCTTACATGATTAATGGTAACTTTTGTAGTATCAAACATCTGCCATTCTGATAATCTCAATCACCAGTAACTCTTGAACAAGCTCTCAGCTACGATAAAAAATAAACCAGTGTTATTATTTGTAATTTAGCCAACAAATATGGAATTACTACTTACCTCATTCTTGAGTATTGATAACTTCTGTAGTATCAAATTGAAGTTACTTTGACCATCTGAATTACCTTGAATTCTTGACAACAAGCTCTCACCTACAAAAACAAAAGACAATCAATTTTAGCACACAAATACAAATTACTTTCTTACCTCATTTTCTTGAGCAGTGGTAACTTTTGTAGTACCAAATTTGAGTCCTTCTGACTATTTGAATTTACCAGTCACTGTTGACAACAAGCTCTTAGCTATAAAAAAGAAAGGCCAGAGTTATTTTTGCATATTTAGCTAACAATATGGAATTACGTACTTACCTCAGCATCCCTCGAGTAGTAGTAGCTTCCTTAGCATTAATACTTTGTGCTTACATACGCTTTTCAGAAGTAGTGAGAGCTCTCTTAGTACTGACTACAGGTGGCTCTTGACAACTAACAAGCCGCACTTAGCCGGAAAAAAGGCGAAGTTTTGAATTTAAATATGGTAAAGGGTCTTCAATGCCATAGTAACTGGTCGAATCAATTTTTTGTTTCTTGAAAAGCAAGCGTTCTCGCAGGAATTTTCTCACACTTTGGAGATTAAGTATAAAGTAAGGCTTGCTTAATGCTGTAGTTTCAGAATAAACTGGGGTCAAGCCTAAAAAGCCGTTTTTTTTAAGAAAAAAGTTCCCCGCGCGCGTTTAAAGGGCATACACAATCCATACATACATATATACATATATACATATACCCGATTTTGCATTATCCACCCCTAGTACTGTCTCGCTCGCTCGCCAACTAGTGATGTGCTTGAGCACAAATGGCGAGCGAGCCTCAAGTTAGGTACATAAAACTGCAGTATTGCTACTACATACATAATTTATATTAAGCTTAGTTCAATTAAAAACAGCAGCAGTTGAACATTAATTTGAGCATAGAAATACAAAATTACTCTCTTACATGAGTATTGGTGACCTCTGTATTATCAAACTTAAGCCATTCTGACTACCTCAATTACCAGTAACTCTTGAACAAGCTCTCAGCTACAAAAAAAATAGGTCAGTGTTATTTTTGTAATTCAGGCAACAAATATGGAGTTACTACTTATCTAAATTTCCTGAGTATTGGTACTTTCTGTAGTGTCAAATTGAAGCCATTCTGACTATCTTGAATTACTTGTAATTCTTGACAACAAGTTCAAAGCTACAAAAACAAAAGACATTAATTTTAGCAATCAAATGCAAAATTATTACCTTCTTACCCACACAATATTCTTGAGTAGTGGTAACTTCTGTAGTATCAAATTGAAGCCATTCTGACTATCTGAATTTACCAGTCACTCTTGACAACAAGTGCTCAGATACTAAAAAAAAGAGTGGCCAGAGTTATTTTTGTAATTTTAGCTAACAATTATGGAATTACGTATTTACCTCAGCTTCCCTCGCGTATTGGTAGCCTACTTAGCATTAATATTAAGGTATTCTGACTACTGGTGGGTCTTGACAATCAACAATTGGTACTTCGTAGCCTCCCAAAACGGCGAAGTTTTGAAAATTAAGTCTGGTAAAGGGTCTTCAATGCCTTAGTAACCGGTCGCAACAACTGTTTGTGACTTGAAAAAAAAAGCGTTTTCGCAGGAATTTTCTCACAATTTGGATCCCAAGTTTCAAGTAAGACTAGCTTAAAGCTGTAGTATCAGAAGAAAGTGGGGTCAAGCCTCAAAAGTCGTGTTTTTAGGAGAAAAAACCGGCACCCGCGCGCGCGTTTAAAAGGCATACGTACCATCCATCCATACATACATAATTATATACATACTAGTGGTGTGCTTGAGCACAAATATCGTGCGAGCCTGATAGTTAGGTAACATAAAACTACAGTATTGTTACTATGTTATATACTAGTGGTGTGCTTGAGCACAAATGGCGAGCGATCCTGATAGTTAGGTAACATAAAACTACAGTATTGTTACTATGTTTTAGCTTAGTTCATGCAAACACTATAATAGCAGTTATGACTTATTATTTCAGCAAACAAATACAAAATCACTCTCTTACCTGATTAATGGTAACTTTTGTAGTATCAAACATCTGCCATTCTGATAATCTTAATTCTTGAAAAAGCTCTCAGCTACAATAAAAAATAAATAAATAAATAAACCAGTGTTGTTATTTGTAATTTTAGAAACAAATATGGAATTACTACTTACCTCAATTTCCTGTGTATTGATAACTTCTGCAGTATCAAATTGAAGTTACTTTGACTATCTGAATTACCTCGAATTCTTGACAACAAGCTCTCAGCTACAAAAAGAAAAGACAATCAATATTAGCACACAAATACAAAATTACTTTCTTACCTCATTTTCTTGAGCAGTGGTAACTATTGTAGTACCAAATTTGAGCCATTCTGACTATTTCAATATACCAGTCACTGTTGACAACAAGCTCTTAGCTACAAAAAAGAAAGGCCAGAGTTATTTTTGCATATTTAGCTAACAAATATGGAATTATGTACTTACCTCAGCTTCCCTGGAGTAGTAGTAGCTTCCTTAGCATTAACATTACGGCATTCTGACTACCAATGGCTCTTGACAACCAACAATCGGCACTCCGTATTCCCCCCTAAAACGGCGAAGTTTTGAAATTAAGTCTGGAAAAGGGTCTTCAATGCCATAGTAACCGGTCGAATCAACTTTTTGTTTATTGAAAAGCAAGCGTTTTCGCAGGAATTTTCTCACACTTTGGCGCTTAAGTATAAAGTAAGGCTTGCTTAAAGCCGTGTTTTTTTAAGAAAAAAAGCTCCCCGCGCGCGTTTAAAGGGCATACGTACCATCCACACATACATATATACATATAACATATACCCGATTTTGCATTATCCACCCCTAATACTGTCTCGCTCGCTCGCCAAATATCAGCAAACAAATACAAAATCACTCTCTTACCAGATTAATGGTAACTTCTGTAGTATCAAACATCTGCCATTCTGATACCAGTAACTCCTGGACAAGCGATAAAACAAAAACAAAAAAACAGTGTTATTATTTGTAATTTTAGCCAACAAATATGGAATTACTACTTACCTCAATTTCCTGAGTATTGATAACTTCTGTAGTATCAAATTTAAGTTACTTTGACTGTGAATTACCTCACATTCTTGATAACAAGCTCTCAGCTACAAAAACAAAAGACAATCAATGTTAGCACACAAATACAAAATTACTTTCTTACCTCATTTTCTTGAGCAGTGGTAACTTCCGTAGTATCAAATTTAAGCCATTCTGACTATTTGAATTTACCAGTCACCTTTGACAACAAGCTCTTAGCTACAAAAAATGAAATGCCAGAGTTATTTTTGCATATATAGCTAACAAATATGGAACTTACCTCAGCTTCACTGGAGTAGTAGTAGCCTCCTTATCATTAACATTACGACATTCTGACTACCAATGGCTCTTGACAACTAACAAGGGCACTCCGTATCCCCCCTAAAACGGCGAAGTTTTGAAATTACGTTTGGAAAAGGGTCTTCAATGTCATAGTAACCAGTCTCAGCAACTTTTTGTGTCTTGAAAAACAAGGAGTTTCGCCGGAATTATCTCATACTTCGAGCTTAAGTTTAAAGTAAGGCTTGTTTAATGCTGTAGTTTCAGAATAAACTGGGGTCAAGCCAAATTTACTTTCTCACCCCTCATTTTCTTGAGCAGTGATAATTTTTGTAGTAACCAAATTTGAGCCAATCTGACTATTTGAATTTACCAGTCACTGTTGACAAGCTCTTAGCTACAAAAAAGGAAGGCCAGAGTTAATTTTGCATATTTAGCTAACAAATATGGAATTGCGTACTTACCTCAGCTTCCCTCGAGAAGTAGTAGCTTCCTTAGCATTAATACTACCGCATTCTGACTACCAATGGCTCTTGACAACCAACAATCGGCACTCCGTATCCCCCCATAAAACGGCGAAGTTTTGAAATTAAGTCTGGATAAAGATCTTCAATGCCATAGTAACCGGTCGAATCAACTTTTTGTTTCTTGAAAAGCAAGCGTTTTCGCAGGAATTTTCTCACACTTCTGTGCTTAAGCTTGCTTAATGCTGTAGTTTCAGAATTAACTGGGGTCAAGCCTAAAAAGCCGTGTTTTTGGAGAAAAAAGTTCCCCGCGGGCTCGTTTAAAGGGCATACGTACCATCCATACATACATATTATATACATATAACATACACCCGATTTTGCATTATCCACTCCTAATACTGTCTAGCTTGCTCCGCTCGCTCGCCAACAAACATCCCTGATTTTCAATTGTGTTACCCCTGTAAGTGTCTCGCTCGCTACGCTAGCTCGCCGACTAAGTGAAATAGCACGGAAACTAAGTGGAAACTAAGTGAAATACCGCCGTAGCTAAGTGAAATAGTACGGGTGCGCACGCGTGCAGCGTTAACTTTGGAAACTAAAATAGTTCGAGAAGTTTCTAGTTGGAGACAATGTCATTCTGTACCACCACAGAAACTCTACCCAAATGTAATTCAACAGATTAGTAGGAGCAGTAGGTTGAAAACGAAGTTCCAGAGGAAGCTAATCCTGAAATAAGGAGATAGTGGGTGAGCTATACAGTGTAGCTACAAGTGCAAATGAGTATAAAAAAAAGATGGCCTACTGTGGGGGGGATGCGGGTGAAGGTTGAATGACGTCCGGAGAGCGTAGCTAGTAGATTCCCCCAGGATGTAGTTAGTTACGCCGCCACCAGAGTCCACGAAGTGGCTGCGGTGCGCTTGTCAAGGTAAGTAATTGGCGAGCGAGCGTAGCGAGCGAGACACTTACAGGGGTGAAAATGAAAAAAATCGGGGATGTTTATTTATTTATATATATGGACGTATGTATGTCATTTTGTACTTTGACCCTCCGTATTTTTGTGTTCGCTCCGCGTTCGACCCCGTCCCAAACTTCACTAAACAGAATCCTCCGGTTTAGCGACCATTACCCGTATCACCTTAGAAGTTGAATTGTTTACGGCTTTGAATTGTTTTGCGGGTGCAGTTAAAACTCAAAATCGTATGGGAGCTCCATTTCTATTCGAGTTAGTGGCGGTGGTAAGTTAATGCGCTATTTGTCACAGTTATAAGCCCTACTCAACAGTATTTACTTAAAAATGCATTGTCCACTAGACGAACCACGAAGGTAGCTTGAGTGTTAGTTGTTAAAATCAAATTTAACAATAGTGTAGTTTAAGGCTCGCTCGCCATTTGTGCTCAAGCACACCACTAGTTTATAATACGGGTAATAGCACGGGTAACCGTGCTATTCGGGATCAACAGTACGAGTAACGCGATTGAAATAGCACGAGGCGAAGCCAAGTGCTACTTCAATTGCTTTACAGTGCTATTGAATAGCACATGTTACCCTTGCTATTACTCGCTAATAGTAGGTTAGTCTCGCAAGCCAGACCTTTGCCGACCCCTTACCGCTACGCGGGGGAAGGAAAGGGTCTGGACAAGTGCTATAGCACGTTTCGTTCCATTCCTCCAGATTCTGGAGGAACGTATAAAATGTGTATTACTTATGATTGGGTGTGGTTTACTTAGAAGTTGTGGGAGGGCTCTGGAAATTAATAGAAAACTGCTCTTCACGGTAAAGATCGAAGACGCATGGCATTGCAATATTAGTTTCCTCAGTTCAGCTAGGGTCTGTTAAGAGGTGTATGTGTCAGAGCTGTTTATGGAGGTCTGTTCTAGCTGCAGAAAAGATGTCTTAGATTTAACGCGTTATCATTTTAATGGTTACGTGTCGGTTTCATTGCGTCATATTTCATCACAATTAAATTCCACTGGAACGAAACGTGCTATAGCACTTGTCCAGACCCTTTCCTTCCCCTGCGTAGCGGTAAGGGGTCGGCAAAGGTCTGGCTTGCGAGACTAATAGTAGGTGTGGAGCCAGGGCCTGGTGCTGGGACAGAGACCAAGGAACAGTGAACTTCATTGTGTTTGTATATCTTTTACCTACTAGTGGTGTGCTTGAGCACAAATGGCGAGCGAGCCTTAAACTACACTATTGTTAAATTTGATTTTAACAACTAACACTCAAGCTATTAAAATAAAGTCTAGTTTTTAAATTACGTATGAGGTAGAGGGGTTTCAATGTCATAGTAACCGCTCCCGCAACAGTTTGAATTGAAAAAGAAGCAACAAAATCAAATCACGTTATTTAAAGTTTCCTTTGTGATATTCTTAATAGTAGTTGTAACGCACAATACTTTCACACAACTGAACATACCTACGCAAGACTTACTACTAAAATAAAGTCGAGATTAAATTACGTATGCGGTAAAGGGGTTTCAATGTCATAGTAACCGCTCCCGCAACAGTTTGAATTGAAAAAGAAGCAACAAAATCAATTCACCTTATTTAAAAATTTCTTTGTGATATTCTTAATAGTAGTTGTAACGCACAATACTTTCACACAACTGAACATACCTACGCAAGACTTACCTTCGTGGTTCGTCTAGTGGACAATGAATTTACCAGTAAATGCTGTTGAGTAGGGCTTATAACTCTGACAAATATCGACTAACTCGAATAGAAATGGAGCTCCCATAAGTTTTTGCGTTTTAACTGCACCCGCAAAAGAATTCAAAGCAGTAAACAATTCAATTTCTAAGGTGATACGGGTAATGGTCGCTAAACCGGAGGATTCTGTTTAGTGAAGTTTGGGACGGGGTCGAACGCTGAGCGAACACATAAATACGGAGGGTCAAAGTACAAAATGACATACATACGTCCATGCATATGTACAAATAAATAAATAAACAAACATCCCCGATTTTCAATTGTGTTACCCCTGTAAGTGTCTCGCTCGCTACGCTCGCTCGCCAATTAATCATTGAAATGAATACCGCAGAATATCACGAGTCTGTCGGCCACCATTTACACGAGAGCCGCAGGCGCGAGTGTAAATGCCACCGTCAGGCGAGTGACATTCCTGTGGTATCCAAGGATTAATCAATTTATTCTGTACTGGTCATGGCGAATGGCATAGAAACCGAATGGCTAATGTAATGGATGCTGCCAAGAAATCTTTCACGATTTTTTTTATTCTGATGAAGTCATTGAAAATATTTTCTCTAATATTCGAGTTAGAGTAGTAAGGAAATGTGAATGTCAAGAAGTACCGCCATCTTGTAATTGAGAGTGAACAATCAGTTAGTCTTGACGATGAGGAATTACGGAAGTTTATTAGAAGAGCAAATAAACTGTAATACTCATGAGAACGTGTTAGCTATCGTTCGTGCAAAGGGATAAATGAAAAGCGAAAAATTGAAAATATTCCACCTAAAGAATTAGACAGACTTCTCGCAAAGTGCAAGCGGGAGTCTGTCTGAACCGAGCACTCTCATAGCTAGTAATTGGCGAGCGAGCGTAGCGAGCGAGACACTTACAGGGGTAACACAATCGAAAATCGGGGATGTCAGTTTATTGGCGAGCGAGCGAAGCGAGCGAGACACTCTCAGGGGTAACGCAATCGAGATTTCGCTATATTTATTTATTGGCGAGCGAGCGTAGCGAGCGAGACACTTACAGGGGTAACACAATCGAAAATCGGGGATGTTTGTTTATTGGCGAGCGAGCGTAGCGAGCGAGACACTTACAGGGGTAACACAATTGAAAATCGGGGATGTTTATTTATTGGCGAGCGAGCGTAGCGAGCGAGACACTTACAGGGGTAACACAATCGAAAATCGGGGATGTTTATTGGCGAGCGAGCGTAGCGAGCGAGACACTTACAGGGGTAACACAATTGAAAATCGGGGATGTTTATTTATTTATTTATTTATTTGTATATATGTTTGGACGTACGTATGTAATTAAACGCGCGCGCGTGGAACTTTTTTCTCCAAAAACACGGCTTTTTAGGCTTGACCCCAGTTTATTCTGAAAATACAGCATTAAGCAAGCCTTACTTTATACTTAAAGCTCCAAAGTGTGAGAAAATTTCTGCGAAAACGCTTGCTTTTCAAGAAACAAAAAGTTGATTTGACCGGTTACTATGGCATTGAAGACCCTTTTCCAGACTTAATTTCAAAACTTCGCCGTTTTAGGGGAAATACGGAGCTAAAATTACAAATAATAACATTGGTTTATTTTTTTATCATTGCTGAGAGCTTGTTCAAGAGTTACTGGTAATTGAGATTATCAGAATGGCAGATGTTTGATACTACAAAAGTTACCATTAATCAGGTAAGAGAGTGATTTTGTATTTGTTTGCTGAAATCAAAGGTCATAACGGCTATTATAGTTTTTGAACTAAGCTAAAACATAGTAACAATACTTAGTTTTATGTTACCTAACTATCAAACTCGCTCGCCATTTGTGCTCAAGCACACCACTAGTTTATTTATTTATTTATATATATGGACGTACGTATGTCATTTTGTACTTTGACCCTCGCGTTTTTGTGTCAGTTATGTGGTCAACCCCGTCCCAAATTGCACTAAACAGAATCCTCTGGTTTATCGATCAGTACCCGTATCACCCTAGAAATTGAATTGTTTACCGTTTTGAATTCTTTTGCGGGTGCAGTTCAAACTTGAAAACTTAATGGGACTTCCATTTCTATTCGAGTTAGTGGCGGTGGTAAGTCAATGCGCTCTTTGTCATGGTTATAAGCCTTGCGCAACAGTATTTACTTGAAAAAACATTGTCCACCTATACTACTGCGAAGGTAAGTCTGTGTAGGTGCATGTCCAGTTGTGTCAAAGCATTGTGTGTTACAACCACTACTTAGCTAAAGAATATCACAAAGAAAACTTTTAAATAACGTGTATTGTTTTGTTGTTGTTTTTCCTTCCAAGCAGTTGCAGAGAGTTGTTACTATGGCACTGAAATACCTTTACCCTGTATGCTAAATTTAAAAACTGGACCTTATTTTCAGTAACTTCAGTGTTAGAAGTCAAAACCATTCATATAAAAATAGTAGAGTCTTTAGGCTCGCTCGCCATTTGTGCTCAAGCACATCACTAGTATATCTGTTTATGGGGTACGTGAGACCTCTGTTTTCGCCCGCGCTTCTAATTACGTAAGTTAGGTAAAGCGTTCACAGTTCCAGTATTTTTCAATTAACGAGCTCTAAGAATCCTTAGTGGCGGTGGTAAGTCAATGCGCTCTTTGTCATGGTTATAAGCCGTGCGCAACAGTATTTACTTGAAAATACATTGTCCACTATACCACTGCGAAGGTAAGTCTGTGTAGGAGGTGCATGTCCAGTTGTGTCAAAGCATTGTGTGTTACAACCACTACTTAGCTAAAGAATATCACAAAGAAAACTTTTAAATAACGTGTATTGTTTTGTTGTTGTTTTTTTCCTTCAATTCAAGCAGTTGCAGACAGAGAGTTGTTACTATGGCACTGAAATCCCTTTACCGTGTATGCGAAATAAAAAAACTGGACCTTATTTTCAGTAGCTTCAGTGTTAGAAGTCAAAATCAAAATAGTATAGTCTTTAGGCTCGCTCGCCATTTGTGCTCAAGCACATCACTAGTTTATTTGTATATATGTATGGACGTACGTAAGGCATTTTTGTACTTTGACCCTCGCGTTTTTGTATTAGTTCGGTTGTCGACCCCGTCCCAAATTGCACTAAACAGAATCCTCTGGTTTATCGATCAGTACCCGTATCACCCTAGAAATTGAATTGTTTACCGTTTTGAATTCTTTTGCCGGTACAGTTAAAACTTGACAACTTAAGGGACTTCCATTTCTATTCGAGTTAGTGGCGGTGGTAAGTCAATGCGCTCTTTGTCATGGTTATAAGCCGTGCGCACAGTATTTACCTGAAAATACATTGTCCACTAGACTACTGCGAAGGTAAGTCTGTGTAGGTGCATGTCCAGCTGTGTCAAAGCATTGTGTGTTACAACCACTACTTAGCTAAAGAATATCACAAAGAAAACTTTTAAATAACGTGTATTGTTTGTTTGTTTTTGTTTTCCTTCCAAGCAGTTGCAGAGAGTTGTTACTATGGCACTGAAATCCCTTTACCTTGTATGCTAAATTTAAAAACTTGACCTTATTTTCAGTAGCTTCAGTGTTAGAAGTCAATAAAAATAGTATAGTCTTTAGGCTCGCTCGCCATTTGTGCTCAAGCACACCACTAGTAAAAAGTCTCAGCATTCATATGAAGCTATTTTATTGGCGAGCGAGCGAAGCGAGACAGTATTAGGGATGGATAATGCAAACTTGGGTATATTATTACGTATGGCCCTTAAACACGCGTGCGGGTACCCGTACGGGTAAGAGTTACTGGTAATTGAAGTTATCAGAATGGCTGATGTTTGATATTACAAAAGTTACCATTAATCAGGTAAGAGAGTAATTTTGTATTTGTTTGCTGAAATAAAAGGTCATAACTTCTATTATAGTGTTTGCATGAACTAAGCCTAAACATAGTAAGTTACCACTATTCAGGTGAGGTAAGAGAGTAATTTTGTATTCGTTTGGTAATATTAATGGTCAACTATATACCTTTTCATTAACTAAGCTAAAGTATAATACTGTAGCTTATGTAACCTAACTAGGCAGGTTTGCTCGATATTTGTGCTCAAGCACACCACTAGTTTATGTATATGTGGACGTACTACGTCATTTTGTACTTTGACCCTCGCGTGCGTGTTTACTTTGTGGTCTACCCCTTTCCATACCTCCACTAAACAGAATCTTTTCATTTAGAGATCCCTATCATTCAAGGAATTAAATCAACTATTTACCCCTTTGTATTAGGTTGTTTCCAGGATAACTTAATTATCTAGCTAAGTCAATTATTGATGTTGCAACCTTAATTTGAGTCATTAGAAATAATACAATTTTTTTTAGAAATAAGCTGACTACAGTTTAGGATTGGTCACTTTCTGTCAGCAAATGTGATAGGAACTTTCCCTCTGGGATACACTACACTCCTGTGTACTGTATCCATGACATCAAGATCAGTAGTAAATCTAAAATTCTTCACCATCTGCAGGACACTCATTAAAAAAATTCGATACTTCATGGTTAGCTAGAATGATTCATATAAACAATCAAAAGGTCATGTTTTTTAAAAGCAATAATAACTAAATTGATAATTGTATAGGCGAACTGATAAGTCAGTAGCTCATTAATTTTGTCGTGTGTCATACAGTCATCTAGAAAATTGCATTGTCATACCCATCAGAGTAGTGAATCAATTACCAAAAGCAAGGCACAAAATCAACAAAATCAGTAACAAAATATTGGCCAAGATTTTTTATTTTCTTACCTGAATTAATATTAGCTTAAGCTCCAATTCTGCAAATCTTTTGCCTGCAACAAAGTATACAAGTGTTTTTAGATTATTATTTATCACTAGCAAGTACCCCGCCACACGGTAGCACCTGATATGCTAACTTGTGCTAATTAGGAGTGCTATAGTATAAGGTAGCTGTATCCATGGTTTCCCTCTCCTGCTCCCCCTTTTTTTCATCACCCATCCCGGCCCTGTTTTTCTTACTCTCTTTTCAACTCATGGAGGATTCAATTCTCCTCTTTTGTCTACCTCTCCTTCTCCCCAGCATCTCTGTCTTTTCTGTGTATTTTTTTTCACTTCTTCATTGCAGTAGTTACACCAGTCAGCCATTTCTCACCTGCTTCTATTTTTATTGAACTTTGCATTCTCCTGTTTCTTTGCCTCTCTTTTTCCGTTATGGTCAGCTACTGCCTCTCTTATACTTAGCTATTGCCTTTCTTATACCCATTATGGTTAGCTACACAGATGAAGACTCTTTCCCTACTCAATCCGGCAACCCAGTATTCAGTTTTTATAGGATAAGGAAATTCAAGCTAAAGTAAGCTGGTAGGTCCCGATGGTTAAAAGGTTTGAGTGCACACTACACTATTGCCTGGTTTTGCAGGTTCGAATCACGGTAAGGTTGTTGTTGTTTTTTCTTGTTTTTTTCTCTTGTCAAAAGTTTTTCCCATTCAGGTAATGACAATACTTTAACAATTCTGATCAGCTCGTGAATTATTCATGAATACACACACGATCATTGTAGTCTGGCTTTCAGACCCTTTACCAAACCACTACACAGGGAAAAGGGACTGGTGTCAAACTTATTTACTGGCTTGTACCCGACAACAAATTCCTGTGTGGCCAATGAAATCGCTGTAAGTATATCACATGATCAATTGAGGTTTTAAATGGCCGTGTAACAAGAAGACAATGAATCAATTCGAATTATTGCGTAGGTTATTGCTAAGCAACTGCACCAACCACACACTATAAATTTAAAACCATTAAATTGCATTCCACGAGCATGAGGAGTCTATAGGCTTGACACCAGACCCTTTTCCCACGTATTGGTTTGGTAAAGTGTCTGGCTACGCCTGACAACCGTCATCATTGGTCACCATTGTCGTCGTTACTGACACACAAGTGTATTATTATATAGATAAGCAACCTACCATAACATGATCTAGGTCCTACTCCAAATGGTTGCATAGCATAGGGATGAATCTCATCTCTCTTCCACCTTTCAGGGTCAAACTCCAAAGGATTGGAGAACAGAGAGCTGTCTCTTCCAGCTGAATATATGGAGTAAGAGATAGTAGTCTACAATAGTAATTAAACAAGAAATAAAAATTGCACTGCAGTTGTTAATACATTATACTCGTACATTTGCCGGAATATTATATCCTAGCAGAACTGTATCTTTAGTTAACACACGCAAATTTCCAGCACTAGTCCCATTGAGCCTAAATAGACGGCATAAAGCAGCAACACAATTAAAGCTCAGCTATTATGTTACAAAAAGAAAACTTTGCTTTATATACCTGTATGATTCCTGCAAGCAACCCTTCATGTACGGCATTTGAGATAAATGTTGGGTTGTTGGTAGTTCATCTTCCCCCATTACTTTCTGAATTTCTTGATAAAGTTTTTCCTGAACATGTTGATTTTTTGCTATATCGTGAAGAAGAAACACAGCCTGACTGGAAGTCTAGAAATGAAGCAACAAATGGAGCAAGATTTATTCTATCATACTAATAATAAAATATTACTAGTGGTGTGCTTGAGCACAAAATGGTGAGCGAGCCTGCATAGAATATGTTACATAAAACTGTGGAATTATAGTAGTTAACCATTAAGTTTAATAAACAAGTATAGAATTGCTTGCTCACCTCAATTTCCAAAGTAGTGGCAGATTCTGTAACATCTATTTTTAAAGTCATTCTGATTATTTGAATAACTGGTAACTTGTGTCTTGACACTCAGCCGGTTTTTATGATTTTCTGAGTACTTGATGGCTTTAGTATTAACCTTGGCTTGGTAGAAAAACAATAACCACAGAAACATTTGGACTTTCTTACATGCATGTTACACAAACACTTAGGGTACACTTTTTGGAGAGCAGGCATGCTTACAGCTGATGAAAGAAGCACACCTCCAGCAGCAGAGACTTCCCAACACCTGACAAAATAAAAGATTAGCACTTACTGGAGCTACAGAACGCATGTAACAAATCTGAACCAGGCGCTGTAAAATTTGTACGCTCATGTTAGTGCGCGTGATTGTAAATAGCAGGTAAGGTAAACGAATGAATGGGCATGGTCATATAGCAACACTCACTGTGTTCTCTGCCTTTTCTCTCACTTTCTCAAAATCTAAGCCAAAATTAAATAAAAGTGGCAAATTAAAGGGACTTAGATCGTCATCTAGTCGGAGTTCCTCTTCTCTCAAGGCATAAACGTCCGCCATCTTCGACATACACTGTTGACAGAGTGAACGAATGAATGACAAATAGACTACTGTAACCCTCTCACGCATGTGCGCTGAGGGTTAACAAGCACTCAACTACTAAAAACAGGCGAAAATTTTGAATTTATGTCTGGTACATTGGTTTTAAATGTCATAGTAACCACTTGCAACAACTTTTTGTGACTTGTATAAAAAAACATTTCTGGGGAATTTATGCACAGTTTTGAGCCTAACTGTTTGTTTCTAGCTGAAGAGAGGAAAGGAGGAGGACAAGAAGGGCTGAGATGGTTCAGAAAGAAAGATAGCGATTGGTGTGTGTGTGTGTATTCATGAATTAAGAACTATACCAAGTAGCAAGTAGAGGATAATAACAATGAATAAAATATCTTATCCTATTGCATTTTTAATTTGCAAAAGTAAGTACATAAGCACCGCTGTGCAGTGGGGTACTTGCTTAATTAAGCGAAGAGTGCAGAGGAAGGTTAAGCCTATACAATGTAAGTTGCAATCGTAGATGTTATGTAAAATTAAGCGGAAGATTTATTTAAAATGATGAAATGCAAGTTATATCTTACACTATCTACTGCTGTGCTAAATAATCCTGCAGCCTCGTAGATTGCATCTCTCTCATTCATCTTGCCTTCCATCAGCCATTGCTCTAGTAGTCCAGGGACTTCACTTGTCTTTCCAGAAGCCACTAGATCATAGATTTTCTCTGCCTCTTGTATACTCCGCTTCTGCATTATCTAGTTATAATTTAACACAAAATTAATTCTCTTGTATAAACACACTTTTTAACAGCCACAATAAAACTAACTATGTGGCTAACCCAAATTAAAAAAAAATTTAGTATATTTTTTGCATACCTCTAGTGCCCGTCTGAATTCTCTGGAAAATTTATCTGGGTAGATCCTATACCATGGGAACTGAGCCATGACCTTCACTATGGACCCAATGAAGATGGCCACAGCATCCATGAATTCCTCATCTTCTGGAGTTGGATTAGCCACTATGTTCCAGTCACTCCCATATACTGATTTAGCTGCAACTACAAATGAAAGGCAAGGCACAAGCAATTTGCCCCTGACTACTGATTGTGTAATAAAAAAGAAATAAAAAATGTAATGAATAAGAAAACAGCTCATACTGGAGGAAGATCGGAACTTCACCTTGAAACTGTGAGAGAAGTACTGCCACTGTCCTTTTGCTGCTGGACACATGGCTATATATACACACTATGTGCTGTACTACTTCCATTCCATGGATAAAATACCCAGTGAAGTTCACAAGCATTTGATGTATTGAGAGCACAATCAAATAATGGCTTATAGAGTGACATGTCTATTAAGACCACCTTATTGTGGTATGGGAAAGGCTCAAGACTTGGGTATGAGTCTGCATGCCTGCAAATAGTATCAAATTATCTGAATAAAATGAGTGATGAAGAACAGTCACCTGCACATACTTATCACAAGGAGGAAAATGTCTGCCAGAATCAAATGTGATGGAGAAGACATGTATGCTATCTCAGGGTCAAATTATATCCCTTCACTGATACAGTACACACTGGCCAACATCTGATAAGTTACTTTTCCTGTTGATTAGGTAATAGTGGCAGTTTGGGCCTTGAACTGGCACCTGAGTCATGTAAGACCCAGAAGTGTGGGTGTAATAGCATTGATCTGGCATGCATCATAATCTGTTCATGTCAAGGAAGCAAAGAATGTTGCATTATGCACATCATGCAAGCCAAAAAAGAAATTGATGATGAAGATGATTCTTTATTTTTAATTGCTGATTAATTTATAGTTCAATTTAGTTAATTTGCATGAAAATTTGTGGTTTTTAGGCACGTTGGATGTAAGGTTAGGCAATAATTGCCCATTGGCTGCTGAAGTGCTACAAGTAGGAAATTTACCACTTCCTGCTGCCATAGTAGGAAATAAGCTCTTAATGCATTAATCTGAGAACCTATCTGAGCATGTGATCTGAAATCACGATAATTTTTTTTAACATTAATGATAAAATGGATGGAATAATGGCACAGGATACCTAAAGCATATACTTACTGAGGATTAAGTCAATAGTGTATACAGTAGAACCCTCAATATATATAATATTTACCATATAAGTTGCTGCGGTAACAGCCATGGATTAAAAACTGTTATTCCAGTATGTTTCCCACAGTTGTTGTAAACTTCCCTCTGTTGTGTGCAACTCTATATTTCACATTTTGTGATGTCGTAATAATTTTAAAGGATAGCTAGTGAGCTACTTCATATAGCTAGATCCACATTATAAGTACTTTTTGTTCCCAGGCTAAAGTGAATAAAACAGATGAAAATAATTAACTTATGGAATAACACATGCATATGAGTGACAGCTAAATAAGAGGTCTATGTTTTGTATTCAGTGGTCATACTGGTAAGACACAATTTCTTCAAAATTCTCACTGCACCGCTCTATCACCACAATTTTTGCTTGAAGGCGGAGGAAACAAAATGAAGTATATACTCGTGTTCTCAGTATTTTGTAGAGACCTTCGCTTCAATAACTGTTTATGCTGGACTTATTTTTTTCATGTAACTCACTGGATATCATTGCTCTATCACCACCACTCTGTTTTGAGCAGGAGAGGGAAACTGACGTAACTAAACCAGGTGGTAGACGATAATATTTTGCGCTTTTGCATTCATGCTAAAGTTAGTACATCAAGCGCCATGGTGCGGTGGGGTTCAGTACAGTATATATAACTGGATCAAACTTACATTCAACAACAAGCCTTTTAAGTATAGGAACAATGTCTTCAATTATTCCATCTTCATTCCTTGTACACTTGATGTATTCTTTACATCTATCCACTATTTGGGTAAAGTCAGAATGGTAAATTTTCACATTCTTTGGCAATATCTGCTTTCCCGCTGCTAATCTGAATGCTTTCCAACGTTCTCCAGTTCTATGAGCAGTCAAATAAACTATTATGGAAAAAAAATTCCCTCAAAAAAATAATTAAAACTTACTCAAAAGGAAATGTAATTGGAGCTTTTCCTCTATTCTTGAATAACCAGGCAAATTTAGGCGTAAAAACGGTATCCCTTACAGGGTATTTACCTTCTGCTCTCAATACATTTTCTATGACAGTAGGGTCTTTTAGCACCACAATATAGTGTGAGCCTGCACCCATAATAATAATAATGATAATAATAATAAATAACATTAAAACCTACAATAAGGATGAAGCTATCCATAATAAAGATGACTGCAAATACTCACCAATTGGCTTCAATCTAAAAATACTTCCGTATTTTTCAAAACAATCATGGATATAAAATCTCAGTCTTTCTATATTTCCTTTCAGTTCCAAAGAATTTCCCAGTAGTGGAATTTGCGCGGGACCAGGAATGGCATTAAAAGGCTTCGGCAACGGGTCAGTTTTTTCGACTGCTAGCGACCTAGCGGTAGACGATAGGAAAATCGGGCTTCTTCGACTCAACACCCACATTGTTACCGAAGATTCCAACCGGCTACTGAGCTGTACTATAGAATAACAGCTCAATGCGTTCACGTCGCAGTTCACAATCACAGCTCCACCAACAACCCAAACACTATTTCCAATGACCAGAAATAGTGACGCTTGATTTCACCTTGACCACTTTATATACCTACACGCTAGCTCGAACGCTAACTTCGCACTTGCGCATTAGGTATTTAGGTCAGCTATGCGTACTAACCTTGCGTTGCCATAACCTTCCCTAACTTAACGAGTAGACAGTGCAAGCAGCTGTTAAAAGGGAAATTCTTTACGAAACTGCTTTAAAAGCTAACTAGGTTTAAATTCACATGATCTAGAAGTAAGCTTAACTGGTTCAATTTTAAAGATTAATTGAAGCTATTAAATTTCCTGTTGACATCTATACAGTATATAGCCACAAGACAAATGTATTCCAATATAAAATATATCTGGAACTTCTATACTAAAATATGTATGGTATTATTAGGCTAGAATTTCAAGCATAGATCAATAGGTAGTCTCAAGTTGCCAATCTCTTTACCAAACTGCTACAGAGGGTGAGGGTCTAGGGACACTGCAGCACCTCATCAGATTTTTACCCTCAGAATCTGAAGAGTAAAATGTGATCAGAAATATTGAATAAATAGAATAAATATTATTAACGTGGCACAAGTAAGAATTTAGCTTTGAAGCTATCAAAATAATAAAACAAAAAGGTATGAAAGCGGAGTTGGTGTAGCATAGAAGCGGTGGACAGGGCTGTATTAACTGCATTCCAGTTAGCTGATTAGCGCCAGTTGCTACCAAACCTATTCCACCCCCTGCAAGGTTTGGGCAGTCTCGCAGGTCTGACCCTTTACCCAACTAGCTACTACGCTGGGAAATGGGGTGTTAAAAATTTTCTTGTGAAATGAGTAGCTATCCAGACTTTTTACCAATCCAAACTTGGCTTTCACATTTCCTTTTTTTTTTTTTTTTTTTGCATAGCAATTAGCAGTTGATAAACCATCTAGTTATGTGGAAATACCAAGAAGGAATAAATCAGATATTCCAAAACTTTTTTCTTGGGAATGTACAGTTTAAGTAGTTTCTAGTTGGAGACAGTGTCATTCTTTAGATCAGAAGTTCTACTCATATTAGTATTTTCTTGGTAAAGTGAAAGTATACTATTTCACAAGAAGTAAAATAATTAAATTTCTAGGAATAGACTAGAGCCACTTGTAGTGAGAATTCTAGTGGGAATTTGGATAGCTGTCAGTATGGCTACAAGCTAAGCTAATAGAATGGAGAAATTGTTGTAAGTTAATTAAATCTAGCTGGTCGTATTTGCTCACTGATGTGCTGAAAAATGAGTATTGATTATTTTTCGAAGTGTTAAGTGATGCAATGATGTTAACTGATTTAGCTAGTTGTCTGCACAAGCTGTATTATTTTCTTTGAAAGAACTGGTCAACAAAAGTATGTCCATCATAATGTTAGCTTTGGTTTAGCTATACTAGACACACAACATATACATATGGCAGACAGAGGAGGAACATTACCAACTCTCAACTTGAAGCTTGTTTTTAATTTGTACATAGACTAGTTTTGTCTCCTGTTGTTGTTGTTGTTGTTTTCCAATAAGCAAAAACAACTAATTTTTGATCACCTATTGCTTAATTAATACAACACCATAGCAGAATGATGAGTGAAAGCTGAAACCTTCATTTGTATGGAAAATAGGCCATCATTGCTGTAATGTGGGACATTCAAGTGTCAGTATATAAACTGAATTTTCTATTCCATGTCAGGCTTTTCAGCACAGCTCCAGGAACAGTATGTGTCCTACAAGAAGATTCTGTTCTTCATGGATATCAAGTTCCTACAGGAGTAAGTAACATTATTGCACTCCTTATAACTATACTATTTTTTTTACCAATTTTTCAATCATAGTTCATGAACTAGCTAGAAGTATTTTGTAAATATTTTTAAAAGCCTCTTATCATGTTTGGTTTTCTCCTCTTGTGGTGTAATAGACCACAGTGACATATTCCCTATACACTGCTGGCCGGAGACAGTTCTCTATTTCCTGATCCCTTGAAGTTCGATCCCCTGATGAGGTGGCAAAGGGATCGATGATACTCATGCATTTGCCATTCAACCATTTGGGTTTGGACCAAGATCATGCATTGGTAAGTAGCTAGCTAGCTTCTAAACAAGTCATCATTCTGAGCATTAATTTTAATGCAAACTAATTAATGTTTCAGTGAAGTTCTTTGATTTTAGATCAATTTTTTATAAAGAAAGAAATGTGTGAATAAAGAATTATCTAATTAATAATATGACAGGTGAAATAATCCTAAGACATTTGCATAATAGTAAATTGCTTTCAGCTTCTACAACTTTATCTTTTCCATTATAGTGAATAACATCAATCATTAAAAAATAAAGATAATTCTGTGATGGAATACAAGTATGATTGGTAGCATTTAAATCACTATGGGAAGTTTAAGGAATAACATTAATTAAGGCAATTATTCTCACAGGGTGCACCTTATTTAAGAATAATGTTGGGTACTCAGCCTTGGACGGTACAATTATTAAAATGAGATTTCCTGAAGCATTTTCATATTATATTGTTAGTTAGTGTGGGAGAGTTATTGCTTCTTATAATAGAACTTTGATTAATTTTAAGTGAGCTTGAAATAAAAATGGTGGAAGATATTGTGGTGACTCACTCAAATTATTTTCATCTTATTGCATTTCTGTGGTCATTCTATACTTATATAATCTCGTGTTCTATTGCTTTTTAGTCAGTGTATTGCATTGGTATTGAATTAATAATTACTTATGAACTGTTAACACTATTAGCTAGTAGTACAGCTATTAGATAGTAGGAATCCACTAGTTCTCTGCGTGAGTTACCACAGATATAGTGAAACATGTGGATAACAACAACATGTGAACAAGTTAACTTGTTCCTTCTTGTGGGTAGCTCACAGAAAATTAACAGGTGTTATGTACAACATTGCCTGGTTTGTTTTATGAACAAGGTGAAGTTTTTTACTGCGCTGTTACTTGAAGTTTCTCTTACCCACAGTTGTGTGATTTGCCGACTAACAGTTCGGACCTACTCGTTGAAGCCATTAAACAAGATGGGTAAGTGGAAAATCATCACTTGCTATGTCTCAAACATTTACTGGTTTGGCCGGGAAACGTCTTTTTTAATATTATAATTCTTATTTTCTTCACAAAATATCTACCAAGATTTGTGTGTATCTTGCACCTTGTTGTTGTTGTTGTTTTTGCTCTCTATATTATACTTATTTTGGAATTTTCAGTTTATGCCCTTTATTGTTGTGCTTGTATCCAGTTGAAGTGGTGCAATCCATTGAGACGAAGTACCTTCAGTCTCCTCAAGACATCCGCGTAAGTGAAGGTGTTGTACGCAAGCAGACTGCCTGTGGCTTGCATGCAGCCCACGTGGCATTGTTAATTGACATCTCTCTATTGGTGTATTCTCCCGTTGCAGTTTTACATCAAGCGGAAAATGGAAGAGTGCCTGGGGACCGGCCCTCCTAAGAAGCACGGCAAAGCCAATGCCCCTGACATTGAAGGTAATGCCAAAGATGCTGCTGATGGCAGTGTAAAAGAAGAGCAATGCAAGGAGGCTGGATCCAACCAGGTCAACCAAATGTCACCCACCCTCGAATACTCGGACAAAAACATCAGGGTAAGTGTAGAAATTGTCCAATGAAAGAAATGGTACTTAATTGGCCAGTAAGTATTATAATAATAATGATAGTGATAATACTACTACTATTAGTAATAATAATAACAATAGCTAACAATGGCAATAACAATAATAATAATAATAATAATAATAATAATAATAATAATAATAATAATAACAATAAACAGCAACAATAATAATAACAACAACAATAATGATGATGATGATGATGATGATGATGATGATGGTGGTGATAAAAAAAGAAAAGAAAAAAAAATCGAAACAGAAAATTCTACAACTTTTACCTAAAGAGCAGAGTGCAAATGTTCTGGTTTAACTGTGATGCTGCTTTTTTTTATCTTAGGCTTGCATCAAGACTGGCATCGAGCACTACGTTGAAACTGGAATGTGGCCACCTCCACCCCATTGGAAAAAGACACACCTCAAGCCAGGGTCAGCCAGCACCCTCGAGGGAGCTGTCGCTTTCCTGGACCCCAAATACTTGGCTAGCCAATTGGAGTCCTCCCAAGACGACTCAGATTGGGAAGACGACTCTGATGGGGAAAGCGACTGGGACAACGAGGAGGCGGTACAGCTCGATGCCAAGTACCTTGTGAACCAGTGGGGTTCATTGGACTGCGACCCAGACTGGGAAGAGTCAGTGATACCCGACTCCTGGGCCGATTATGAAATCGTTCAACTGCCCCGGAAATATTTAACCAATCAGCTGAAAAACGCTGAAGGCGGAGGTCTGGAAGATCACTCCGTTTTGGACAACTGGAAATCCGACGATCAGGTACGACAGCAAGTGATTTATCAATTAAAATCTTAGGGCAGGGGTGTTTGTTGCTTCTAACTTAGGCTGTTCAGCTTTCTGTTGTTTGCTGTTTTTTGCTTGCTGGCTTTTTCTTTGTTTGTTTCTTATTGTTTTTGTTTGCTTTGTTTAACTTTCATCAGTGTTACTATTGACTGCTGCTGCTGCTGCTGCTGCTGCTACTGGTTCTAGTACTACAACCACTCTTGCTATTCTTACCATCACTATTATTATTACTACCCCATTAGGAGTAGTAATTGTAGTAGTAATAGTAGTAGTGGTAGTACAGTAGTAGTGGTGGTGGCAGTAGTATAGTAGTAGAAGTATAGTAGTAGAAGTATAGTAGTAGAAGTATAGTAGTAGTAGTAGTAGTAGTAGTAGTAGTAGTAGTAGTAGTAGTAGTAGTAGTAGTAGTTGCAGCCGCATTCTGTTGTTGCTGTTTTGTTTCCTCCAATGAACAACTTTTGCTTGTGATTTCTATATAGCTATCCTCCTAATCTCTCTTTTGCTGTGTTCTGTAGGATTCCCAAGTGGAAGACTATAGCCAGACAGTCCAGCTCGACAAGTTCCAGCTCAAGGTCCAAACGATAATGGACAGCTTGGAGGGCATAGAAGTCGAGTCTGACACCGACCAAGAAGACTTCCTGGACAATATGGACGACTACTGCTGAGCTACTGATCTGGACAGTCATTCACCAAGCCAAAGAACCCCATGTTCACCACCTAGCTATGAACAGTTAGCTACATTAAATCATTTGATAGCTGCACATAATAGTTGGCATAGTGTTGAATGCTAAAAACATGTCAAAGTAAATAACTGACAATCAGACCAGCAAAGGGGGGGAGAGCTAATGATATATAATAGAGAATCAAAGAAAATAGTAATAATAATAATAATGATGATGATGATGATGATGTCAAAGTAAATAACTGACAATCAGACCAGCACAAAGGGGGGGGAGAGCTAATGATATATAATAGAGAATCAAAGAAAATAGTAATAATGATGATGATGATGATGATGATGTCAAAGTAAATAACTGACAATCAGACCAGCACAAAGGGGGGGGGAGAGCTAATGATATATAATAGAGAATCAAAGAAAATAGTAATAATACTAATGATGATGATGATGATGATGATGATGATGATGATGATGATGATGATGATAGTATTAATAGTAATAATAATAATAATAATAACAGCAGTAATAGCAGCAACAACAACAACAACAGTAATAATTAATAAGAAGAAGAAGAAGAATGAGAATCACTATAATTAAAATGGCAGAACAATATGATGTCAGCAAGCCCCAGCAATCCTGACACAGCACCTACCCCAAATTATGGTCCAGAAGTAACGGTACAGCACGGTTCCCAGTGCACGCGTTAAGTCTGCCACGAAGCAACACCAACGGAGCTGGTAGCTTTTCCTTTGCTGTAGAGCCCTTCAACGTTCGTGAGCCACACCAGCAAAGGACGGACAGAGGTGGTCGAATGTGCTGAACTGTGCAGTCCGTCCCTCTTCCCACCTTTCCTGCCTGGCTTACATCCAGCAGCACTGGGTCTTGGACTTGGGGAGCCGCTGCGTTGCTGTTATGGATGTTATCCTCAGCTACAGTCTAATGCTTTCTTTTTTTTTTTTTTTTTTTTTTTTCTGCGTCTCAACACGATTTCTCGGACTGCGCATTTAGCACGCTCTGTGCCTATTAATCCTGCTAGCATCTGGACATACACGCTAACAAAGCGAGACTTACGCTCATTCCTGCCGTTTGGTTTGTGAACAAGGTGAAGTTTTTCACTGCGCTGTTACTTGAAGTTTCTCTTACCCACAGTTGTGTGATTTGCCGACTAACAGTTCGGACCTACTCGTTGAAGCCATTAAACAAGATGGGTGAGTGGAAAATCATCACTTGCTATGTCTCAAATAATTTACTGGTTGGGGCCGGGGAAACGTCTTTTTTAATATTATAATTCTTATTTTCTTCACAAAATATCTACCAAGATTTGTGCGTATCTTGCACCTTGTTGTTGTTGTTGTTGTTGTTGTTTTTGCTCTCTATATTATACTTATTTTGGAATTTTCAGTTTATGCCCTTTATTGTTGTGCTTGTATCCAGTTGAAGTGGTGCAATCCATTGAGACGAAGTACCTTCAGTCTCCTCAAGACATCCGCGTAAGTGAAGGTGTTGTACGCAAGCAGACTGCCTGTGGCTTGCATGCAGCCCACGTGGCATTGTTAATTGACATCTCTCTATTGGTGTATTCTCCCGTTGCAGTTTTACATCAAGCGGAAAATGGAAGAGTGCCTGGGGACCGGCCCTCCTAAGAAGCACGGCAAAGCCAATGCCCCTGACATTGAAGGCAATGCCAAAGATGCTGCTGATGGCAGTGTAAAAGAAGAGCAATGCAAGGAGGCTGGATCCAACCAGGTCAACCAAATGTCACCCACCCTCGAATACTCGGACAAAAACATCAGGGTAAGTGTAGAAATTGTCCAATGAAAGAAATGGTACTTAATTGGCCAGTAAGTATTATAATAATAATGATAGTGATAATACTACTACTATTAGTAATAATAATAACAATAGCTAACAATGGCAATAACAATAATAATAATAATAATAATAATAATAATAATAATAATAATAATAATAACAATAAACAGCAACAATAATAATAACAACAACAATAATGATGATGATGATGATGATGATGATGATGATGGTGGTGATAAAAAAAGAAAAGAAAAAAAAATCGAAACAGAAAATTCTACAACTTTTACCTAAAGAGCAGAGTGCAAATGTTCTGGTTTAACTGTGATGCTGCTTTTTTTTATCTTAGGCTTGCATCAAGACTGGCATCGAGCACTACGTTGAAACTGGAATGTGGCCACCTCCACCCCATTGGAAAAAGACACACCTCAAGCCAGGGTCAGCCAGCACCCTCGAGGGAGCTGTCGCTTTCCTGGACCCCAAATACTTGGCTAGCCAATTGGAGTCCTCCCAAGACGACTCAGATTGGGAAGACGACTCTGATGGGGAAAGCGACTGGGACAACGAGGAGGCGGTACAGCTCGATGCCAAGTACCTTGTGAACCAGTGGGGTTCATTGGACTGCGACCCAGACTGGGAAGAGTCAGTGATACCCGACTCCTGGGCCGATTATGAAATCGTTCAACTGCCCCGGAAATATTTAACCAATCAGCTGAAAAACGCTGAAGGCGGAGGTCTGGAAGATCACTCCGTTTTGGACAACTGGAAATCCGACGATCAGGTACGACAGCAAGTGATTTATCAATTAAAATCTTAGGGCAGGGGTGTTTGTTGCTTCTAACTTAGGCTGTTCAGCTTTCTGTTGTTTGCTGTTTTTTGCTTGCTGGCTTTTTCTTTGTTTGTTTCTTATTGTTTTTGTTTGCTTTGTTTAACTTTCATCAGTGTTACTATTGACTGCTGCTGCTGCTGCTGCTGCTGCTACTGGTTCTAGTACTACAACCACTCTTGCTATTCTTACCATCACTATTATTATTACTACCCCATTAGGAGTAGTAATTGTAGTAGTAATAGTAGTAGTGGTAGTACAGTAGTAGTGGTGGTGGCAGTAGTATAGTAGTAGAAGTATAGTAGTAGAAGTATAGTAGTAGAAGTATAGTAGTAGTAGTAGTAGTAGTAGTAGTAGTAGTAGTAGTAGTAGTAGTAGTAGTAGTAGTAGTAGTAGTAGTTGCAGCCGCATTCTGTTGTTGCTGTTTTGTTTCCTCCAATGAACAACTTTTGCTTGTGATTTCTATATAGCTATCCTCCTAATCTCTCTTTTGCTGTGTTCTGTAGGATTCCCAAGTGGAAGACTATAGCCAGACAGTCCAGCTCGACAAGTTCCAGCTCAAGGTCCAAACGATAATGGACAGCTTGGAGGGCATAGAAGTCGAGTCTGACACCGACCAAGAAGACTTCCTGGACAATATGGACGACTACTGCTGAGCTACTGATCTGGACAGTCATTCACCAAGCCAAAGAACCCCATGTTCACCACCTAGCTATGAACAGTTAGCTACATTAAATCATTTGATAGCTGCACATAATAGTTGGCATAGTGTTGAATGCTAAAAACATGTCAAAGTAAATAACTGACAATCAGACCAGCAAAGGGGGGGAGAGCTAATGATATATAATAGAGAATCAAAGAAAATAGTAATAATAATAATAATGATGATGATGATGATGATGTCAAAGTAAATAACTGACAATCAGACCAGCACAAAGGGGGGGGAGAGCTAATGATATATAATAGAGAATCAAAGAAAATAGTAATAATGATGATGATGATGATGATGATGTCAAAGTAAATAACTGACAATCAGACCAGCACAAAGGGGGGGGGAGAGCTAATGATATATAATAGAGAATCAAAGAAAATAGTAATAATACTAATGATGATGATGATGATGATGATGATGATGATGATGATGATGATGATGATAGTATTAATAGTAATAATAATAATAATAATAACAGCAGTAATAGCAGCAACAACAACAACAACAGTAATAATTAATAAGAAGAAGAAGAAGAATGAGAATCACTATAATTAAAATGGCAGAACAATATGATGTCAGCAAGCCCCAGCAATCCTGACACAGCACCTACCCCAAATTATGGTCCAGAAGTAACGGTACAGCACGGTTCCCAGTGCACGCGTTAAGTCTGCCACGAAGCAACACCAACGGAGCTGGTAGCTTTTCCTTTGCTGTAGAGCCCTTCAACGTTCGTGAGCCACACCAGCAAAGGACGGACAGAGGTGGTCGAATGTGCTGAACTGTGCAGTCCGTCCCTCTTCCCACCTTTCCTGCCTGGCTTACATCCAGCAGCACTGGGTCTTGGACTTGGGGAGTCGCTGCGTTGCTGTTGTTATCCTCAGCTACAGTCTTATGCTTTTTTATTTTTTTATTTTTTTTTTTAATGTCCTAAAAGGATAGATGAAAGGCTTTTCCATTGTTTTCCACTTAAAATTTTCCACATCAGAGTGCCGACTCAGCCTTACCTATTGTTATTATGACTAGACCTTATCGGACACGCAGACTTGCCGCAGTGCCACCTATGAATTTATTCATTATCTACAAGTAAGTGTAATTTTTTGGTACAATTCCACTTACTCTGTGCATCTAATTGATAGTTAAATGAAGATTTCTTATATATTTTGTGAAAATTTTAAGACTGTGAAGTAAACTTTCAGTTGTGGCTCTATTATTATGCAGGATTCAATATTATGCTTTATAAATTATTTTTGACATTAGATAATGTTTTGTGGTTTTGGGTTTTTAAGGTATATATATTACATATATTTGGTAAACAAGCTAAGCTGTATATTTTGAGGAACTATCCAACTTTCTCTATACTTTGAAGCCTCAAATGTGATAATGTGATAGTAGTTATTGTGTGCATTAATTAGAGTGTGGGCCCTTACAATAAACTCTCTTAAATACATTTTTTTACGTTTTTATACTTGCCCCCTAGATTAAATAAAGGATCGCTTGTCACCTCTTGAAAGCAAACAACGCTCACACACAAACACTTAAATATTTTCACTGTATTTTAATGACACAGAAATACAATAAAGATATCCTGTTTAATTGTCCACTTTTTTTGAACAGCAACTATATCATCTTTCAACTTTCATTCAATTTCTTTCACACACAATCAATTAAACAATAAATAAACTCTCTGCAACTGAATGGAAACATAATATTAAGTCAGCAGCAAGTGCCAACAATTAGGTCTAATGTTTCTAATTACTGCAGCCAATTGTTCACCAGTGTAACTATGACAACTATCATAAAGGGAAACCGAGTCCCAATTCCCAAGCCATAAAACCCAGGTCTATTCACACCCTCTGACTGCTAAATAAACTAACTACCATTAGGAAAGCCACCCAAAGGAATGCTAGATCTGTTGCTTGAATTATTAGAGAAAAATTCTTTGCACACTAAGAAGCCTTCTATAATCACACCAAGTGAATAATCCTTATTGTGTTTATTGCTCACAAAAACAATATTATATTAATTAATTAATTGGCCCATTTCTTACAGTCTCTGACTCTTTAGCATGCCTTCAGCATCTGGCTGTGCAGCTATGTGTTTACTGACTTCTACAAAAACCTCATCTACAAGAATGTCGATGATACTGAATACCATTTTGCATGCACTATGGCTTGTAAATATGGCTACTCTATAAGTAGTGACAGCCTAAATGATAATATACCAACAAACAAATATGCTTAATGAACTGGATTTCTCCCTAAAGCATATTATGATAATGAGTAAGATAGGATGATGATGTAAGATGATGATGTTGTGGCAATGATGATGATGATAATAATGATTCCGAAAATAATAATAAAATAATAATAATACCAATAAAAAAATCATAATAATATGCAGCTAAATCAATTAAATTAACTATAGCAATTATAATCCTGGTAATATGAGATTCAACAAGCTATATAGAGTAAAGAACAAGAAAAAAATTTATCAAAGTAGATTCTGTACCATGAAAACTCCACCATCACTCTCATAATGAAACTTATGAAAGACTCCATAGCCTCAATAAACTCTTTATCTTCAGCAGTTGGGTTAGCCATTACATTCCAATCTCTTCCGAACACCCAACTTTGGCTGATACTGCAAAATCACAATGACACCTGGTAGCCACAGCAACACCATGTATGACTGACTAATAAATAATGGCAACAAATTGCATTAAATGGCACTAGTAAGTTTGAGTTGAATAAGAAGTGCTTACTCCAACTGTCTATATTAATTACTTAGTGCATCAATCAGTAAATCATTTAAACCAGGAAGGGTGTTGTTTCCAATCAATTTTTTAGCCACCCAACATTTTGGTAGATTCTTGTGAGTTTCACTTATATGCTTTTTAGCAGTCTCTTGTCTACAAGACTTAACAACATAAAAGTGAAATATTGTAGCACTGTTTAATAAGAAGAGAGGATGAGGGATATTTAGGTGGAGGCTAAGTTTTTAGGTACTATTTTGAAGAGTTAACTAAAACTAAAATATTACATTAAGCACATTATTCTAAACTTGGTCTGACTCTCTTTATGATTCTAAAACTTCCAGCTATTTTTGTTCGTCTATAGCTAACTAAATCAAATTGTCCAGTCATTTAAGTCAACTAACTGTATCGAAAATCATTTCCTATAATAACTAAAATTAACCAGTGGTATTAAATAAGTCTGATCAAAAAAGCACGAAGGAACTGTATCAGTTACAATTTTGAATGAATTCATACTTTTCATAAAACTATAACTTGTGTATTAATAATCAGCCTATTAATTTATCTGACTTGATATCTCTTTCTGTAGATGATCACCTTGAATGTTTAGTTGAAACTATGACTTAAATCTGTTGTAAATCCACTGTCGAGTCGCAGCTAAATTGGAGAAAAGTATATATGGTAAAATTGCTATAGCTAACTACAATTACATAGCCTTCGCTATTTTAAAAGTCTATTAATAATGAAGAGAAAGGTTATGGCCTGAAAATAATATGGATGGGGTTGTCAGAAGGAATCTGTATCACACCTAGTATAGAGATAAGTTATCTTCTTTTTTTTCTATCAGCACTATTTGCCAAAGAATATCATATTATAATAGAGTTTTTGGTGGTGATTTACGATATTGACATTTACTTTGAGTCATTAGCTAACTATAATTAACATGTCACTGGCTTTAGGATTTGAATTGAAGACAAATTATAGCTGTAGTTGTCTTCAGGTGCCTCTTTTCTTTATACAGATGTCATAATTGAAATTAAAAAATGGTCAACTTTGAACAAATCATTAGTAATGGCCAGGTTTGGCGGCAAAAAAAACTTACAATCCAGAAGCAGCAGTTTCATTAGAGGAAGAATGTCAGCAATATTGTTTTTCTCATCTCTGTTGGATTGGATGTAGCTAGTCCTTCAACCTGTCCACTATTCGGGATAAACTCGAGTGATATGTCTGTACATTCTTTGGCATTTGCTTCCCAGCTGCTACTCTGAATGCTTTCCAACGTTCTCCTGTACTAAAAATACTCATGATAAACATAAATTCTGTCCACGACACAGCGATACTTGCTCAAATGGGAATGTTACTGGAGTTTCAGCCCTATTTTTGAGTAGCCAAGCAAAATTGGCAGAAAACAAGGTATCTTGAACTGGATATCTACTCTGCTCTCAATAATTTTCTATGGCAGCTGGATCTTTTATAACAACCATGAAATTAGAACCTGTAGAGAAATATTAATAATAGATTACATAAATTATAAAAAATTTCTACGAATAAAACCAACCTAGCTACAGTCTTTAATTTTAAAATATTTCCATATTTTTCAAAGCAATCATGATAATAATATTGCAACATCTCAAGTTTTTCTTCATTTCCATGGAGTTTCCGAAGAATGGAATAGGGGATGGACCAGGAATATCACTGAAAGACTTGGAGGATTGATTGCTATCTTTGACAGGATAGATTTTACTGACAAAAGAAGACAAAGCTTGTGCAGCAAACTTTCTGAAATTGTTACATTTTCTTACTATTGGCCACATCATCTATCAAGTACAAGTAGCCAAGCTAGGTAAGTGCTTCAAATGTTGTGAGTCGGTAGATAGTTCAGGAGACACGACAGACCACTTAGTCGGTTTTGCAGGGGTTACTTCCAGTAGGTGTGGCGCCCGTTATGTATGTATACGCAACAAAAACCCATATCACCTTTGACCTCAACTTGCGCATTTTTTCCCATTGTTCTGAGTGGAGTATTTGAACTGGATACAGTCCACATTCTGCGGTGAAGATGAGGTAGGTATTGATTAACTTAAGTGGTTCCAGCTCTTGCTTTAAACAGTTAACGAGATGTAGTTTTGAGAGCGTGGCTAAAAATTGACAATAAAAAAATGCGTTTTCAACTTTTACTTCAAATGTTAGCATGGTGAGAAGTAGAAGTTGGCTATAGATGGGCAAATGATTGCAACTATTATTTGTTTAAAATTATCAAACATAATGAAAACAATGATAGTGTACAAAAAGGGTGTGGCTAAAGAGTGCATAATTAAGAGCAAGTTTTAAACCTTTCAAGTTTTAAACTTTCAAGTTTATCTCAGCAATAAATCACAACCCTCCATGCTTCAATACTAATAATCTTGGATCATCTCTTCTAGTGAGTTTCAGTGCTTCAGTATACATTTTTTCAATTGACATGATATAGCATAGTAGTGGCTACTTGTTATTGCAAAAATATATAAGTGTAAATTTCATTGGTCATCTTAAATGTTCTGATGATCGTTTTAAAAGCTGAATTACCTAATCCTTATTCAAATCTAGTTTATGCTGATCCATATATGATATTACCACCTTATTAAATGTTTGATTGTTTCAAGAATTGTGTGGCAATCATATACTATAACAAATAAAGTTTAAGGCTTTCTGATCTAATAAACAAGATGGAAAGAGCTAAACATGATGGCTGAAAACCAGACACAAGAGTAGTGAATAAATAATAACAAAAAGATGCAGGACTACAACAAACTTCATGAATGCAACACAAGAGAAAAAAATTGATGGAATAAATAAGAAGCCTGCAGAATAGAGGAAAATATTATCAGTCATAATTTATATAGTTAATTGGTCTGCTGGGTCCAGTAGGAAGAATCACAAAAACGTCTCTATTCAAAATAGCTTCTACAATTTGATGTTGCTCAGGCTTAGCTGAAGGCCATCCCATCTCCTAAAACACTTCAGTGATTTTTGTCTTGATCATTGCCTTACAATTCGCCAGAATAGACTTGCTTGCGTTGCGTGCTGACGCAATTTGTACAACCAAGGGCTAAGCCAAATGGTTTGTGGTACTGATGTTGCCTTTACCAGGAAGAGTGCGCATACATAATATGTTTGTTAGCAATTCCGCTGAACCAGTAAAACATTGGGTGTGGGGGAGGGGGGTTATTAATTATTAGAAATGGCATATAAAAAATGATGTATTTTTTTATGGTAACAATTTTGCAGTGATGTGAAAAGAGTTTCACTGTGTGAAATGGTGGGAACTTGTACTGAAAGGGGCAGAAGAAGCAGCCTGTTTGTTACCCTCCATCAGCTGATCCATGTTCTGACTCAAGATGCCTAGCCTTGACCTGTGGATACCATGCTCCTCAGATATGCACATTCCTTGGTAAACAACTATGTTGTTATATTCTGTAAACAATATTCAATTGAATATCATACTTTTTGTTGCTGTTATTTTAAAATAATGCATTTATTTATCGACTTATTTGTAAACATATAGCTTCTGCAACAAGTTAAAATGATGGCAGTTTAATTATAATTAATAGGTGTTGTAGTGTGGTTTTTAGAATTTCTCTAGCTTTCCTTCCAACCAATCCAATACACGGTTTCCACAAGTTCAAACTACACCCGGCTGTTTCGGTTCTAAGTTTTGGGCTTGCTTAGCAGTTTGGTAAAGGGGAATGGCTAGTCTGGCGTAGCCGACCCTTTACCTTCCCGTTATATGTGGGCATGGGGGGAAGGAAAGGGTCTGGTGAGAGCAGCTCCACATCGGATTGGTACCGGAGTTACTATAGTGGCACCCAATCAGATTGCAGTATCAGTAATTAGTGGCATTCCTTTGAGACTGTACTAATGCGCGTAAGTTTAAAGAGAACGTGCGTCAGCACGCAACGCAAGCAAGTCTATTCTGGCGAATTGTAAGGCAATGATCAAGACAAAAATCACTGAAGTGTTTTAGGAGATGGGATGGCCTTCAGCTAAGCCTGAGCAACATCAAATTGTAGAAGCTATTTTGAATAGAGACGTTTTTGTGATTCTTCCTACTGGATACGGAAAGAGTGCCTGCTATCAGTGTTTGCCACTTCTTCACAAAAAGATGTACCCAAGTAAAGCTCCAATCATAGTATTAGTAGTTTCTCCACTCAGAGCTCTAATAAAAGATCAGGTAAAATTATACTTCTCTTTCTATATGGGTGAACTACTTTTGTCTCTGAAACAGGTATCGGCATTAACAAAAAAAGGTTTTGAAGCATGCTGTGGTCTTGAAAATGATGAAATTGTGAATGAAGGAATATCCAATGGAGACTATCAATTTTTTTATTTCACTCCAGAAACTCTTCTGTTAAGTAAAAGATGGAGAGCTGTGTTGGCTGGCGATGTATTTTCTAGCAGGCTACAATATTTTATAGTTGATGAAGCTCATACAGTGGTGCAATGGCAAGTGGCATGATATATACTGTTGTTGTGTTGGTTTCACAAATATTCTTGTTATGTAGGGGAGAAACGTTTCGAAGTATTTTGTTGAAAATAGAAAAAATTCGTAGCTTGATCCCTGAACATGCACGCATCATGGCACTTACAGCTACAGCTACAGAGAGACTAAGAAAAGATGCCTCAAGATTAATAGGATTAAGGAATGAAATTGTAGTGGCCATATCTCCTTGCAAAGATAATATCATGTATGTTGTTGTCGAATCTGATGGAATTGAAAAGATCTTTGAACCATTAGCGACAAAATTACTTCAAAAACAAGCATCATATCCTCGCACATTAATTTACTGCAGGTCTTTTGCAGACTGTTCAATTGTTTATTCCTTTTTTAAGATATATCTACAAAAGAATGCAGCAGGAACCACATTGCCTGATATTCCAGGATTTAGGCTTGTGGACATGTATATGAGCTGTACAAATCCTGAAGTAAAGGAGAAGATTGGGCAGCTTTTTGTAATAGATTCTCCTCTACGAGTTGTAATAGCCACGACAGCTTTTGGATTGGGTATAGACTGTCCTGATGTACGTCATGTTATTAGCTTTGGTTTGCCCAGTGACATCGAATCCTATGTCCAGGAGACAGGGCAAGCTGGTCGAGATAGCTTTCCTGCACTTGCTACCTTGATAACCAAAAAAACTAGTAGTAGATTTTTTAATAAAACAGTCAAAGATTATGCAATCAACCAAACAGTGTGCAGGAGAGATTTATTATTTTCACATTTTGACAACTATAGTCGAACATACCAGGGACCTCTATGTTTATGTTGTGATCTGTGTCAGCAAATTTGCAAATGCACCCAATGTCATACTCAACATAGTTTGTACTCCATAATACAATAAAATAATGATCAAAGTATAGTGTATATACGTTTTCATATTATATGTTTAATTATCCAGTCAATAATTGCATTTTTATCAAATGAGAGTGGAGAGTGTCACGTGGATTGGGAAAAGTTTGATGTGATCTGCCCTTCTGATAAGAGAAGATAGTGTACTTTTTTAAATGTTCAATAATTTTGTTCAGGTCTTCTGAAAAGCCTGGTGCATTGTGTAGACCGGATGGTTTCTTGACATTATTGCATTCATCAAAATTGTCAAGCAGGGGTGAAATCATTCCAACAGTTTTGCCAAGTTTGAGAATCATGTTGTCCGTTTTATTCGTGTTCAGTCTTCTAATACTGTGGGAATACCCACAGGGAGAATATCAGCAGGCGTGCCAAAGATGAACATTAACACTACATCACACTTAGTATAGAACTTCTAGAACATTCTTTAACATGTGTTGGTGACTGGGCATGAGCAGTTATGTTTTTCCTTTTATGTTTCACTGGTGGGTGGCAGACCTATAAAATCTGATGGTCAGCCTCCCCCAAAGTTAGTCAGTCTTTGGTTTCTGTACATACTTACCCTTGTCACATACTTATAGCCAAAATACTTTTAACATAACTTCCTTGAGCGACCTCAGGGCTAGTTAAGGGTAAAGGAGCAAGCTTGGGGTGACAGCAGGATAGTTTCGATTACAGCTACCAGAATAGACTTACTCTGGTGGCAGCGATACCTGGATCTGGGACGACACCTGGCATCCAACCCTTACCTGGCGGGAGTTACGAACATTCATCAAGAAATTCCCCCATAAATACCATCCTTCACAATTCTGTTCAGATGTTCTTGGTGCAGGTCACATGGAATGTTTCTTCCAGGGGCATTGTGTGTACTAATACATCTGTTCCAGATGAGCTCTTGAGCTTGTCTAGGTGGTAGTTCAAATTCGAAATGGCACAGCATGCGTAAGACTTCAATGCTATAATTCTTTCTTCCTGAACTTTTAAAAATAGGAAGCAGATATCGCCAGCACCTAAGAATCCTTTCTCCATCACCCTCCTTTATAGCATCAGAAAATTCCAGGTAAAAGCAGCCCAGACCAAGAAACTTTTTGCCATACTCTAGCACCTACATTACACATTTTATTTATTTAATACAGGAGAGTATCATGAGTCTGTTGGCTTAGTATTTGCGTGAGTGCTGCAGGCATAAGTGTAAATGTGGCCAGACAAGTGACTCTCTGGTACCAAATGAATGATAAATTTACTGTGTACAAAGCACAATGAATTTTGCCATCACCTGGGGAACACAATAACCCAATGTAATAACCAAGAACACAGATGATAGTATGAGAAAATATTGCCCTAAGTAAATTCGTTCCTGTTCACTTTAATGTATCTGTTAAGGGGAAGTGGACTGAGTTCAGTACACAATAAACAAAAAATATTAAGATTTATGTATTCAAAATTAACACAAAAATGCTGAGTCAACTTACCAAATCATCTGAATGTGATGGAATGGTGTTGGACTGGAAGTTGGTGAATTGTACGATTTTTTTGCAAATCATTTGCAGCACACTTCTTCTCCTGTCAGCTGGCTCCATCCAAATATTTTGGGGATTATGTAAGTCTGTGGTATGTGGAACATCGTTTAAATCTTCCATTTTTAAAACATGAATGGTAACCATCAAAATGTGTGCAGTTGTTAATAATTTAATGAAGTCATCTGATTCATTAAATTTGTGAATTGGATCACTTGATACATTAGTCCTGCCAATTAAGTTTCTGAGCTGGTATAAGGTCCCATGATCTCCAGACGATGCAGAAGAAAAGAAATACTTCCATACAACCTAGAATTGGATAGGAATTAGTGAACACACAAAAATCATCTTAGACATTAAAAAGTATCCATACTTACATCTAAAAAGTTTAATTTGACATGCCAATCTTCAGCACATGGGATCAGTCCATCTAATCTTAATAGTTGAGAAAGTGAGTTCTTTCTGCACAACTTTGCACTACGACCTCTTGCACAAGTAAGCTGATCACCCCCAAATAATATCTTGCGTAGTGCAAAATCCGTTACTTCGACCTCACCTATACAAGTTTTATACTTCCTCTTTTCAACTTCCAGGGCAGGAACATATTCATGGAGAGCAGTCATTATGTCCACCATATCATCTCCCTTATTCTCATTTTTCAATTGAATTCCAAGTGGTACCTATTATTAAAAGTACATCTAATACAGTAATTAGTTTACAGTGACATCACTCACCACAACTGACTTGGTGGACATTTCTTTCTGGTACTTGTGATCAATATGCCAATTAATAACATCATCAAAGGTATGCTTGAAGAATGGCATGTGCTTAACAAGTACACGCGATATCAAAACTGCCATATTGCTTTCAATAGTTTCGTCATCTTGTTTAGATGGCAATACCAACAATGCACGCTTTTTTGGTTCATTGAAACAAATATGTAATGGGGAATTAGAATATTCTTGGAAATTTATTCGATTCAAAACAGCAAAGGAGTTAAAATAATGTAAGGAATGATTAATAAACTGAGTACTTCTCATATATCTAGCTTTGATTCCAATATCAATGTTATCACCTACAATTTTGAAGCCTGATGTCGGAGCTTCATGGACTTGATCCGTGGATTCTTCATCACCTGATGAGTTAACAATAGCGTTTATAAATAATTGAATGAAATGGAGCATTTACCTTGTGTCTGTCCGTCACCTTTCCCAACAAGCGGCATAGTAATTTCAAGTGTAGCATTTTCCAAATCGTTATCAGAAGAAAGTTCTGGAAGGTCAGAGGAAATTTCTGACGATAGTGGAGAATATTCAGGAGGCTTGGCACTGCTGCTTGAACTGGTTGCATTATCAGAGAATGATGATGAATCAGATGCACAATACTCTTGATAGCCAGTTTCACTTGTAAGTTCTCTGCTTCTTCCCTAAATTAGTTGACATTATTAAGTCAATCAACAAATTAAACAATCTAATTAGAGCTAATACAGGACCTGGGTTGTGGTCAATTATAAGATAGGAAGTGGGAGCAATTTTTAGCATGCTTCAACATACTTAATTGTCTGAAATTACAATGGTATTAATAATTGTTACCAATTTAATGAAGCACCAAAGGTGCGAACCATTAAACACTACATAGCTATTACAATACAATCTCCTTCCAAAAGAACAAGCGATCTGTTCACTATTTTAATGAGGCATCAAGCTGAAGCTTTGCTTTTTCTCAAGAATCAGCGCAAAATTAATAAAGTAGCACAATAAAAGGTCTTAAATCGTCATTCTGAGTATGTTCATACCTAAATTAACAGTTAATTGTCAGTAATCTCCAAAATCAGAGTGTGACAGACAGACAGACAGACAGACAAACAGGATGACTATACTATAACCCTCTCACACATGCACGCTGAAAGTAGCATGAATTAGTTATACTATTAACTGTGGCACTAATGAACAGACTTCAACTAACCTCAGATTCTTTGCTCCTCAATTCTTCAATAAGAGTATCACGCCATGCAAAAACAGCAGAGTCATGATTTTTTCCAACCTCATTCAGCAATAAGTTTGTGGTCTCATAAGCTGTGCAAATATTAAGTTTCTGTAGTCTTTGGTACACCTATAATATAGAAAGAAAATTAAATTAAAAAGCATTAATGTAGTAATTTTTATTACTTGTTTTGAGCAATCTCCTGCATAAAGAATCACAGACACAATTCTTTGAGCCAAGTTCATCTTCACGTGCTGATATCGTAGAAGAATCGCAACACACATCCCAATTACTGCACTACGGTTGGGGCGACGTCTGCGAGTTTGGGTACACATCTTCAGTATAGAATGTAACACTGGTGCATGGGAATCTAGCTCTGTTAATAGCTTATCCCATGTAAACTCCTTTAAGTCACTTACATGCTTACTGCTAAGAATTGAACCCGTTTTCTCAGAGCACATAGTAAATAGTTCTTTCCTTACAATATTTCCAATACGTTTTATTACATATTGCTTTGTTGTATTGTCTTTAAACACTTCAGTAACCAAAGAACTCTTATTACGTCTTGCCACAGCCTTTGCATGTTTCCTTTTAGGAGTTAATACATACTTTTTAGCTTTGTTTGTGTATTCCACCATTATCTATGTACATACAAGAAAGGGGGTTGTGCAAAAAAAAAAAACCCCAACCAGATAAATACATCACTAAGTCAATATTATGTTGTTATGATAGATAATCAGTTAGTTTAATAGCATAGCATCATTTTTATTTTATTCTATGTAATGCTAAAATTTATAATTGATAATGCACATCAATAAGTAAGAAAATGAGTGCCTAATATCCCCCCCCCCCTCCCCTCCCAAGCTTAGGGTCATTTAAAATAGGTAATTCCAGCAGAGACAGGAAAAACTCTGTGTGTGTGTGTGTGTGTGTGTGTGTGTGTGTGTGTGTGTGCGGGTGTGCTCAATTAAAGTGCTAAACAGGTATTGTGTACTAAGCATAAGAAGGAGGAACACTTGAACAGGTACCAATTAGCTAATCTGGGAAAAGTTGGTGGAGGGGGTGGCTTATATTATATAACTAAGTTGTAGGCATCATTCAAACTTGAACTGTGGGTTACTATTGCTTATTAACACTTTCTACAGATGGCTCAGCTGCTATTGAAGCATCCTCGTTTAATACAATTAACATTCAAGCCACTGCCTCTGTACAACTAAGCTAACAACACCATCAAAACATAAAGTTGGGTCCACTCAAGTGTCATTGGATCTCCAAAGTAAAATATGCTCAGAGTCAGTTGTAACTTACAGAAACATTTGGAGACTTTGATTGTAACGTATCTTCCATAGTTGTTTGAGGGTAATTAGATGGACTGGTAGTAAATGTGCCTAAAATTATTGTAGCTATTATTAGTTTTGTGACTATAATGTGACGCATAACTTACCAAAATTTGGGTCAATTTGCAAAGTTCCAATTGTGTGGGTTGGAGCACATACAGAAATGGAAGTCCTAGATGGTGTGCCTGTAGGAGATCCTAAATAGGAAATAATAATAACTGAAAAGCACAAAGGATTTGACTAGTTTACTTAACACAGTAGTAGAAGAGATAATTGGTTGTGTTCTTGTAATGCTTGGTGAAGTGGACACTGTTCGGGTTGAAGTCAATGGTGCTGGTGTCGAAATAAATGGTGCTGGGGTGTAAGTCAATGGTGCTGGTGTCGAAATAAATGGTGCTGGTAAATAAATGGTGCTGGTATTGAAACAAAAGTTGCTGGGATGTAAGTCAATGGTGCTGGGGTGTAAGTCAATGGTGCTGGGGTGTAAGTCAATGGTGCTGGGGTGTAAGTCAATGGTGCTGGGGTGTAAGTCAATGGTGCTGGTGTCGAAATAAATGGTGCTGGTATTGAAACAAAAGTTGCTGGGGTGTAAGTCAATGGTGCTGGGGTGTAAGTCAATGGTGCTGGTGTTGAAATAAATGGTGCTGGTGTTGAAATAAATGGTGCTGGCGTCGAAATAACTGAAGCTGGGTTTGAAATCATTGGTGCTTGTTTTGTAAATGGTGCTGGTGTTGTTGTAGAAATACATGTAACATGCGAATGGAAGGAAGTAGATGAAAATTGATGTTCAAAGCAAATTCTTTTTTCAGGTTGATAGGAAGTTGCAGATGAATCCAAGGATCTTTTAGATTGGCTCACTTTTAAATTGCATAGTATGCTATCAAAAGCTTTCTTCACACCTGTCTCAAATAACTGCATACATTTAATGATTTAATTGCAATTATTACCATAACACAATAATAATAATAATAATAATAATAATAATAATAAAAATAATGAAAATAATAATAAAAATCATCATCTTCATCATCATCATCATCATCATCATCATCATCATAATCATCATAATAATAATTAGATGTATTCTCTCTCTTTCATGTTACACTTACCTCTTTTTTATTTGCATAAGTTGTATAGGCATAAAAACACTTCTTGCAAACATATGCTTCTTTCCTGCTGTCAATGGTGACCAGATTCACCCCTCTTCCCAGTTGGGCGGAGCCCGACCTCTTCTGAAGGGAGAGGTCGGGTAACAAGCCTATACCCGGGTTTGTTCTGCTGAGTCAGCTAATTTCCTTAGCATTTAACCACACTTCAATCTGATTGGACTGCAACCTACGTTGCAGCAGGGAACAAACCCGGGTATAGGCTTGTTACCCGACCTCTCCCCAGCAGAGGTCGGGCTCCGCCCAACTACCCTCTTCCTTCTTTTTGGGATACATTTAAAACCATTTCTTTCCATATATTAGTGACTAATTCGGATTCCTGTGTTCCTAGAAGACGTCTGTTTTTAACATTAGTCACGTACGTGGGCGAGTACCAATCCGATGTGGAGCTCTCACCAGACCCTTTCCTTCCCCCCACGCCCACATATAACGGGAAGGTAAAGGGTCGGCTACGCCAGACTAGGGAATGGCTAAGCCAAACCATAGATATACTTCATAGGCTCCAACCGTCCCGAAATGTCCGGGACCGTCCCGGATTTGTTAACTTTGTCCCCGGTCCCGGAAGAGACTACTATTTGTCCCGGAAAGTTTCTAGCTAGCACAACAAACTTTGTATAATAATGACTATAAAATAAATACATAAACAAAAACAACAGCAATTTACTATTACAATGAACGGTCATTTAGTGTAGGGAATAATGTTGGATATATATTTTGATACATCAAATGTAAATCTCTTCCAAGGTTTGAGGTAGTTGTATACAACTATCGTAAAACTTAGATGAACTAGAATAAATTTCCATGCAATATCTCTGTCCTCATTGAGTAAGCACTTGATAATGAAAAAATTCACTGATTAATACATTAAATTCACTATCTTATCATTATTCATTTAGTTAATTAGTGGCGGGCGTGGCTATGGTCCCTGAAGCTCCTTTGGAAAAGTTGGAGGGTATGATACTTTCGCGTTGTATATCTATGGCCAAACTTAGAGACACGGACCTAAAAGTGGAATGTGGAGTACAGAATAACCCCACCCCCAATATGGGATACCTCCTCCCGGGAATCTTTCTTACCCGCCACACCTACTTTAGAAACCTTAAGAAATCGTCAAAGTGGGTTGGATTATTGGAGTGCGAGCTAAATGGGATCTTGAGGTGGTGTTGTGGGCTCGGTCCGTCCATAACCTGATTCAGTACATTTGTATTAGCAGTTAGCTAGCTTGGTTACTAAATCTTATCGAGAAAATGTGGCCATTTGTCAGAAAAAGTAAAAATTTCAGGAAGTTTGCGACGCAAGCATTGTCTTCTTCCCTGGGTGAACCCTATCATGTCAAGAGCGGCACTCAATCCCCCAAGCCTTTCAGTGATATTCCTGGTCCAGCCCCTGTTCCATTCTTAGGAAACTCTATGGAGTTAAAGAAAAACTATGACAGGCTGCAATATTATTATCATGATTGCTTTGAAAAATATGGAAGTATTTTTAAATTAAAGACTGTAGGTGGGTTTTTCTTTTGTCTATAGTTAATTTGTATTCACTAATTTTATGTATACAATTTGAGTTTATTTTAATTTTTTCCACCATAGGTTCAAATTACATGGTCATTTTAAAAGATCCTGCTTCCATAGAAAATGTATTGAGAACAGAAGGTAGATACCCAGTTCGAGATACCATGTTTTCAGCCAATACTGCATGGCTAATCAAACATAGGGCTAAAGCTCCAGTAATATTCTCATTGGAGTAAGTATAGATATATCTTGGAACACAAAGTATATAGTTATGATATTTTTTAGGACAGGAGAACGTTGGAAAGCAATCAGAGTAGCAGCAGGGAAACAAATAATGCCAAAGAATGTGCAGACATATCACTCGAGTTTATCCCAAATAGTGGACAGATTTAAGGACTACATCAAATCCAACAGAGATCAGAAAAACAATATTGCAGACATTCTTCCTCTAATGAAACTGCTGCTTTTAGACTGTAAGTCTTTGTCACTACCAAAACTGGCCATCACTGACGAAACCTTTGGTTAATATCAGGAGTGGCTCCAGCAGTTTGCTTGGGGGAAGGGGAGAGGAGGGGGAGGGAGGGGGAGGGGGGGGGGGGCGAGGGAAGGAACAATTATCCCCCTTGCCCCCAACTGTAAGGACAAAAAAATATGGCTTTGATTATATTCAGCTGGAAAGGAAATGATTGAATCAATAGATGACAATATTATAATCAATCTATCACAAATTAAATTATAATTTGATGTAGTTTTCGCAAAAAGAGTAGCCAATAACATAATTGGTAACCTAAAAATATTTAGGCCCACATATGGGGCGAAGCGGTTTGTTTAAGCACGCTTAACTAATACTTCTAAGTACTTTTGAAGTGCTTGTAACTAGTCTCATGCATAATTACTTTATTCAGCAAGCAGTCACATACTGCTTCATGATGTCATCAACTTTTTACTAGCTTTCACATTCAACAAAAAGAATCAATTAATTCACTTTTGAAAGTATTCTTCCTCCCCCCCCCCCCTAATATTACTTCCAATAAGCCAATGAAATGCATTACTGCATTTGTCTAGTTTCAAAAACTAATCACTGCATGTATGTACTTCAGTTGGTACTTAGACCCATGTACTCATACTTATTCAAGTACCCATCAAGAACGTGAAGTATTTGTACTCATAGCTACCCACTCATTACAAATTTACAAGTACCTGTAAAGTACCAAATACTTTTCAGAGTACTTCGCCCATGTCTGTTTAGGCTTAATACTGATTTTAATAACTTTATTGGTAACCCCATTCACATTTGAAGCAGAACCTTAGTGATTAAAAAAACTTGTAAAAATTCAAGTGTTTGTTTGCACAGTATTAATGTCTTTGATTGATAAAAAAAAAAACGGTCAAGTTAGACTGAATATTATGTTCAAAACTATCATAACCTACAATCTCAATCCCGTTCTTCTTCCTCCTTCCCCCCCCCCCCCCATCCCCTCCTCCTTTCTTACCCCTTCTCTATTCAAGTATTGTACCTATCTCTATCACTAATAGTTATATACTGCCAAAAAGCGAGACATGTTTATTGAGCACTTTGGCCTTTTGTTGCAAAATGATAACCAAGTATATAGCTACTTAATATATACAGAGTTAGGAGTAAGGACTTCTTCAGGTCAAACTAACTAGTACCATTTTTTTATTTGTGTCACTGCACTGGGCAATTTCATTTAGGATTTTGCTGTGACTATCAGGTATCATTGGTATTTTGCAGTATCAGCTCAAGTTGTGTTTGGAAGAGACTGGAATGTAGTGGCTAACCCTACAGCTAAAGATAAAGAGTTCATTGAGGCTGTGGAGTTTATCTTAGGCTCCATAACGAGAGTGATGATGGAGTTTCCATGGTACAGAATCTATCCTGATAAGTTTTCAAGAGAGTTCAAGCGGGCACAAGAGGTAAAGAGGTGTACCTCCTGTTCTGATGGATTTTCACTAGCTAGTTATTATCTTGGTATTATTGCTGCTGTTTTTATTGCTACTGTTATTGATGTTGATACTATTATAACTGTTGCTGTCAATTTTTATTTGTTTGTTATTGTTGTTGTTGATTTGTTTTTGCATATACATAAATCTAGATATCTAACTTTATAGATAATGAACAAGAGGGGCATGTCCGAAGCCCTAAGGATTTTTGACTTAGTTGCTGCCGGGAAAACAACAGAATCTCCAGGACTACTTGAACAGTGGCTTCGAGAAGGCAAGATGAGTGAGAAGGACGCAATCAATGAGGCAGTGGGATTGTTTGGTGCTGCTGTGGATAGTGTAAGATATGGGCTTGGTGTGAAGTCTCGGCACTTAGAGTATTAAAAACAAAAAACAATTGAAATAAACATAGAGACAACTAACTCTAGCACATGATAATGTACAGGATAACTAACCATCTGCTAGTGCAGGGTAGCATTTTACATCTTACTGCATGATTCATCACCATAGCTACATAAGAATGTGGCTAGATGGAAGTCAACCTACTTATTAGTCAAAATATTGGCATTTACTTTGACTGATCAAAAATTTTACCCATAGAATTTATCAGATTGATTTTTTTTTTTTTATAGACTTCCAATCAGGCTTGTTTTCTTCTTAATGAAATGGCAAAAAATCATGAAGTTCAGGAAAAGCTTTATCAAGAAATATGTGATGTTTTGGGGAAAGATGATCTCCCAACAACTGAACATTTGTCTCAGATGCCATACATGAAAGGTTGCTTGCAAGAAGCATTCAGGTAAAGTTTGGAATGAACTGGATAGTGTGGGGGATAGTTAATAATTCATTTTTGCTGACAGTCTATCATATCCAGTTTTAAAAAAATGCCAAGTGCAGCCATCATTGTCACAATCATCATTATTGTCATAATCGTTACAACAATCTGTTGGTTTTAGACTCTTTGTCTATGTAGTACTAGCTATAATCTATCATGTATCACTCATTACTATTTCCTGTGTCATGTCATCTGGTGTGTACATATGCATAGTTGATTTGGTTGGTCTTTCCTTGTTTTGTTTTCAATTAAAATGGAGCATATTTAGCTTATACAGAATCTACCATAATCTGTGTAAGAGTATTACAGTAAAATAAGTATTTCACCAACTATTATAGGATTATAATTTTGCTAGCAATACCAAGCTAATCCCTGTAGTAATGTTATCTTTTTGTTGTTGTTCTTGTTGTTGCAATTCTTGTGCAGATGGTGAAAGATTTTGAACTGAGGACTGAGCTTGATGTTATTGATACAGTTTTCAGAACCTTTGTTTGTCCAAAAGGGAAGGTGCCAATGAAATTTACCGATAGAAAATAGCTAACTAGTTATTCGTTAGTTTGTTTTGTTGTTGTTGTTGGTTTTTTGAACACTGTTAAATGTTATTGGAACAGTCCACTTTCATCAGATTATTTCCTTTATTTACTAATTGTGTATTTCCTGTATGGATTGATTACGTCATTTTGTGGTTGTGTGTCACGTGAATCTTAATCATGGTTCTAATTGTCATTCTTGTTCTTTTTTGTGTGTATGATTAATTGATTGATTGATTGATTGACTTTCATTCATTTACAGCTACCGCTCTTTGTGCGCTTACCCAACAATTAATGTATCAAGTATTAAATTACAATAATAACATGAAAGTCTTTTCCTAAATATTAACTTAAGGTGAATTTAATGTCACAGTCATTGTTATTTTTATAAGCTGATTTTTATTGAAGTTGCTGAAACTATATCTAGCAATATGAGAAAGTATTCCCTACACAACATCCTAACCAGGAAGCTGTCCATTTCTGAAACTAGTAGAGTAGCTATAGAATAGCTAGCAACGTCCCATAAATAATGTAGCAATGTAGGAAGATGTTTCAGAATGACGGAGGGGGGGAGGCTGCAAGGGTATGTTTTTTTGTAGTTTAGAAGTGTTCATGTGAGAAATCGCCTCATTAGAGTGTGCCCCTAAATTATGGGGGGGGGGGGGGGGCTCCAGCCCCCAGAGCCCACTTTCCTTCCTACACCACTGAAAATGTGTACTAATAGATTTTACTGAAAGTGACTCCGATAAAGTGTTCAAGTCTAAAGATACTACTTGCAAAAATGGAATTTTAATTAATGTGTGGGTGTCATGTATAAATTTTAAGTCCCCCCCCCCCCCCTCCCCCTCCCCTTTCGAGAGTACTTGTCTATGCCCATGTAAGAGAACCACAGGCTATCGGAGAGAGAGAGAGGGATCATATGGCTGAGCTGAGATGCCTAACTACTCATTGCCAATTTGGGAATTATCTTGATGGAGCCCTACGTGACAGATTGATATATGGAACTTGTGATGTGGACATACAGAGGAAAACTACTGGCAGTACCAGACCTGACTTTGACAAAGGCCTTGGAAATTGCACAAGAATCTGAGGCTGCAGTTAAGACTATGAAATATTTCAAAGAGGAGGGGGCTCATATTAATACTTTCTAAATTGAAGGTGAAGTGCTATCATTGTGAAAAGATATCACACACATCTAATGAATGCAGGTTCAGGAACGCTGACTGTCTTCACTGCGGTAAACGAGGCCACATTAAAGCGCTTACTCACAGAGCAAGAAGGCTGGGAAACCGAGAGTTGTGAGGAACTCTACTCGTAGGAAAACTGACAAGCCCGAGGGACACTATGTATGTCATGGTACAGCAGGACAGCGAGCCTATGGATACAAGATTCTCACAGGAGGAGCTACTCTTGCATGTGATTGATGGAACCACAACACATCCTGTTCAGGTACCAATGGTAATTAGTAGCAATGCGTATACCCTAGAATTAGATACGGGTGCAGCAGTCACCATAATGTCACAGGAGGTGTGTCAGAATTCTCTCAGTGTCAGGCATGATGAATACTGATGTCCAATATGGGGAGCAGAAGAAGCTCGAAACCTTACTATAGTCTCTGGAAAAAGTCCTTGGACTATGTTTGGTTGCAACACATAAGGTTAGACAGGGGAGAGATCAAGATGTTAACTAGTCGACCAGAAGGAAGTCTTGATTATTTGTTGGAAAAGTATAGTGCTCTATTTTTTGCTGGCTTGGGTACTATCAAGATGTTCCCGGCTAGGTTACATATCGACCATAGTGCAACTCAAGATTCCTTAAGTCTTGGTTGCTAGGACATGTTAAACTTTATTTCTGCCTTTCTCCGATTTATTTTTTCCTGCAGGCCAGCAAGTACTAAGAGAAAGAAGCTACTAAGAATAAAGACTGGAAGTCTGTTGCATCTCAAGAAATAGTCCCGTCACCATTTTGGGCTGCAGTACTGCACAGCTACCATTTAGAAGCCGGTTTTTTGTATATCATTGTCTTACCCTTAAATGTATGCCATAATAATGAGTTTTTGTTGAATTCTATATTAGTTTTCTATTTACTCACCTTACCACATGAACTATTGTCGATTATTTCTGTAAAAGTCCTTATATTTAAAAACATCTCATCATTATAGCTAGGGTCGACCCCTTGTGGCCAGAAGCCTTGCCAAAGTTTGATCTATTGCTATTTGTTCATTCCTGAGCAGTACATGAGAGTAGATTCTGGATCCATTACTTTGTGTGCGAAAATTTTTGATAGTAAATTGATTCCGCCCCACCCCAACCGTATGCACACAATGGTAAGTGAGGCACACCAACAGCTGCATTTCACAGGCACTAATTTGTTGCAAAGTGGGGCGTGACATGTCACAAGCATACTTGCAACTTGAATTACATCCCAACTCCATGAAATACTGTACCACAAATACCCATCAACGCCTATACCAATATACGTGGTTGCCATTTTGCATTGCCTTGGCACCTATGTGTTCCAAAGAGTGATGGACACTATTTTACAAGGAGTGAATGATGCTATGTGTTACATCAATGATATTTTGGTAACTGGAAGAACTCAATGGGAACATCTTCAGAATGTGGAAGAAGTCATGAAATGTCTGCAACACTATTGCATTACAATGAAATGAAGTAAATGCTTCTTTATAGGAATCAGTTCAATATTTGGGACACATCCTACTCCTTTATTTAGTAGATATAAGTAATCTTCAGGACTCATACACACAATAGCTACTAAAGTAATACTTTCCTCTGATATAGACAACTATTTTGTGTCTCTCATTACAAACGTAAGTGGCTGACAACCCCACTTTAGTAATTGATTCCACCTGATTTTTCATTGGAGTTATTAATGATGAAACTACAATCACAACATGTTCATTCTCTGTTCCTCCCAACAAGTGAAATATTCTGGGCAAAAGAATTTAACAAAGTGACTTGCTAAACCCTGTAGTAGCGGTCAGGTAAAGGGTCTGGCTTGCGAGAGACTATACGCCAAGGTCAGTATTAAAACTGTGGGGTGAAAGAAACAAGGGTCTTCTACTGTGTCCAGAGCTACCCCACAAAGAATAGTAGTTGCTGCCACCAGAATCTTATGGTCAACACTGTTCTACAAAAGTCCCAAACTTTACCTGTAACTCAAACTTGAAGTTCATAGAATAACAGACTTTACACAAAAGTGGAATAATTGTAGGACTGACTGTGTATATAAAACCAGCTAAAGATACTCCCGCGACATAAGAAACTGAACATTTAAACAGAAGCTCACATGACCACATTGGGTTTAATTTGTTACCATCCTCTCTGGGCTGGGCCCCACAAAAACCAATATTTTTGGCTACATAAATTAAAATATGTACAAAATAAATAATCTAGTTCATTCAATTTAAGTTCAAACAGAACATTAAGCCAGCACAAATAATTTTTTCAAATTTTTTTTATTTTTCAAGAAAAACAAAATGGTTCCAGCATAATAAGCAAGGGAGCTGCATAAATAAATGATGCTATTTTTAAATAATGTCAGTACACAAATGACACAAAAATAAATGACTCAAAATAAAAACACAAAAAAAAATCCAACAATATAAAGTGAACAACTTATGAACACATCAAGCTCAGGCAGTTAATTTGCTGTTATAAAATGTACGTACGTGATAAATTTTTGTAACTAAAAAAAAAAAAAAAATTTACGCGAGAACTGAACGCCCTCGAGCAGATTCAGCATCTGATTGGCATGTAGCTACAATATGCATACTTCTGGAGAAAAAAACTACTTGGAAACAGTTCAAATCAATTTGAGACATACTGTGCTAGAGAAATCCTAAATAAAGACCATCATAAATGGATGCACAAATTAGCAACAAATGTTTCTAGAATCTAACACACTTGCAGAGAAATGACAAAAAAATCGAGCAGTGCAGAGGGAAGGGGGAACTTTCGTATTAAAAAAAAAGGAACAAACAGGATTGCCATAGATCATAGCTGCAAGTCATTGGTAATTTGAGAGGCTATTTGCTTGAATGCCATGGAGTTTCCAGATATTCTCTTGAAACGCACACCATTTAAGGAGAGGCGTGGCAGTTTGCAGACTTCCATCTCCCACTGGACAATCTCGCCTGCAGCCCCACCCTCTCCGTGCATGCAGTTGATGACGAAGCTCTCTTTCCGCTCATAAGAAATGGAGTGAATTTCCAGCACCCTGACTATCTCGTCCAGGATGCTCTGCGCATTCATGGTGGACGTTGTCTTCATGTTCCAAGTGAACCTCAAAGACCGAGGTTTAGTGGTTTCAGAAGCTCTGCAATTAATAAAACCATTATATTAAGGTTACAGCTACTAAATGCATTCTTATGTACCACAAAAAAAAAAAAAAAGAAAAAAAAAAAAAAAGAGGGAAAATAAATAAATAAATAAAACAAAAACAACAACCAATGTTGGTAGCTCAACTTATTGCTAGTAGAACTAAATTTTAATTCCACCAATTCCAAACAGATTTCTGCACTCTTTGCATCTGAATTTGTGTGTTCCCTCTTACCTTCTAGTACTAAATCTATTGGGAATGAGTCTCTTGAAAAATCCACTGCTTTGCCCTGGAGATGGCTGTGAATTCGAACCACTCCCCACTCCAGGAGATGCAAAGGGCTCATGTGAAGCACCTCCACCTGTCCTACGAGGATTATAAGAATATGTACTTCGAACAGGAGCTCCTCGAGAGAAATTGGGGTTATCATGCATTGCGTCCGTGGTCCCAGCACCAGCCCGGGCTGACCTTCGACCCGTACTACTAAATATGAATGAGACAATAAATAAATAAAATGAATCAAATAATTTCTCACGAAACAAATAAAAATATATTTTGGCTAAATTTTGGTCTCATTAATGTGTCATACAAATAAATATAATATACATAATATATTAATTTCTAGCTGGAATGTCATTTATCAAGGCACTCCAGTCTATACGAACCATCAGATAAATTGACAGCTCAGTAGCAACACCATTTTGAAATATTAATATTTATTTAAATCCATCTCTAGGCATGTTACAAACAATTATCAGTCAAAAAATCACTATCAATAGATTAATTAAATTTCACACACACGCACACACACACACACACTCCACGTTCATACAAGCTCTCCTACCTCGGTCTGAATCCACTCTCTGTGTCATCCATAGTTGGAAGAGATAAGACATCCCCACTGCCACTTCTTGCAGCACTCGAACTACTCACTGCAGTTTTTCTCTTACCACTGGACGAGGAAGAAGAGCTTCTGGAGGACCCGCCCCCCTGAACATGCCTTCCATGATGAGGCATGCTGGATGTAAACTCATCACGGTGCCTGCACATGGTAACAGTAATTATAAACTATTATAGTGAAGGAAGCATGAAACATAGGGATTATGTTCAAGGATGGTGATAGGTGGCTGTCCAAGTATTGGTAAAGTATCATCAGAGTGGGCAACACGTCACTTCAAGACGAATAAACCCCATATGATGACCCTTTACCTTGTCATCTCTCCCCCCCTCCCCCCCCAAAAAATACCAAATACAAAAAAAGAAGCCAATATAGAGAGCAAAGTACAAGCACAAGCATAAATACACACAGTGAAAAGACACTTGACAGCAACACATGTACACATACAAACCAATGCAAACTATTATACTAATTCTTGTATATATGTGCATGTACACATGTCTAACCTCTCACCTTTCTGGTTGAGTATGGGAGTGGCCTGGAGCTGCATCAACTGCATTAGGGTCAAAGTGCATAGTCTGTCTCCGTGCCGTCTAAAAATGTAATAATTTAATAATTACGTCTTAAACAAAGCAAAATTAAAAGTCGTATTTCTAATACGATAAAATATAAAGTCCACAAAGACTCACTGGATCGTACGATTTTCTCCTCCCAGGCATCTCGGCTCTGTTAGGATTGGCAGCCATGCTCTGTCTCTCTGCCTCAGTCATAGCGTGAGGACTCACCCTCCCTCGCTGGTTGGACCCCACCGAGTCCGCCGAACTGTCATTGCCCCTCCCATTCACCACAATATCTGGCTCTGGCTGCGTAATGCTCCCTCCCGCCGTGCTGGTGGGTGTGGTCGCCCCTCCTCCTGGCCTGGAGCCGGGTGTGACAGCCTTGGGAGGGTAGCCATGTTCACGATGTTTCTGAGAGCTGGGCTGACGCATGGAGTAGCTACGCTGTTTGTGAGAAGACGGCTGAAAGTGTGAGAGATACAACACAAGAAATGAAACTCAAACTAGCACCAAAAAAATAGGGAGATATAATACACAATACAACTCTTTGTATAATATGCAGGCTTTGTACGGCACATGTATTTAATTTGATGTGTTAATACAGCAATTAATTAATACTGTTACAATCAGTTCTTCAACAAAGTAATACATTCAGATAACACGAACTTCCCATTCAAACCCCACCCACCCATTCCCCATGTAAAAAAAAAAGAAAAAGAAAGAAAGAAAAAAAAGTCACAAGATGTGCCAGATGCTCTCAAATAAAATTATCTTAAGATATTCTCTTCGGTATTCCATAACAAAATGTAGATCATTAAATGCTACTTTATTAGACAATATCTTCTTCCTCACTATATTAGGCTGCATATTGCCTGGTGCCGACACTTTCTTTCTGCTCTGGCCACCAGGATGCCCTCCAGCAGAAGACGACACGGGAGGACCTGCCATCCCCGTACCAGTTCCACCACCAGATGAGTCCTGAGACACGCCCCCATCCCCTCTGCCAGAGAAGGAGTCGACGGGGCCATTTACAGATGACAGAGAAGTTGTGCTCAGCCCATTCTGCAGAGACAGATACCAGGGACACATCAGCTAAAACATTCCCAAGATAATGGCCTCATGCTATCTAGAGACTAAGTATAGTGTCAAGCAACGTGCTAATCCAGTACCTGACAGCTAATGAATGAAGAAACATAATCTATTCTATTTTTTTTTATTGTAAGCATGCAACAAACTTTGAAGGACTACATTTACCGAAAAATCAAATCAGTATCGGCATGATTGAGAAACAGCAGTACTACACACATACTCCCTCACACACACACACACACACACACACACACACACACACACACACACACACACACAATGCATCTGATTACACTCAAACACACAATACACTACATACACTCAACACTTCCTCCCTCCCTCCCCCTCCCATGTCCCCTCCCCTTCCACATAAATCCCATGGTAATATTTACAACTGCTCTATTGAGTAATTAGGAACACTAATGTGCTACGAACAATGGCCACACATCCTAATAAGACCCTGCTACACACACACAAACACGCACACACATTTACACACACACACACACACACGCACGCACACACACACACATACACGCACACCGTGGCTTGGTTTGCATTGCATTCACCTCCTCCCTACTCACCTCATTGACATCTCTCTTCAGGAGCATGTACGTAGCACAAACTTCATCATAGCGATTCTCACTCAGAGACTCCTGGATCTCCTTCAGCGTGAAGCCCATCTGCAACATTTTCTCTGCAAAAACACAACAAATTTGAAAAGATAAACACAACAATGCATACACATAAACACTCAAGGTGACACTGCCCTCCCCCAACTGTCACTATGGGCTTCAAATGGAACCTTCTATATACTATAGTACTACAATAAGTATATATCAATAAGAAACAAAAACATTAACATTTTAGCCCACACAATGCTTGCATATTAAAATTCAAGTGAAATGCAATGTAGAGCCCCCCCCCCCCCTCACACTTGCAGAACAACTGAGAATTTTAACACTTGCACGAGCTTCAATGAGTACTTCAAAGTGAAGAACACATGCTAAACAAATCGTTCATATGGTTGCTCTACAGTACAAAATTCCTGAGAACCGAAGCCTTGTCTTGTTCGCGACGAATGCCAATCACTTGTACGACCACATTGACACCTTCGGAATCCTGTCTCCTAACTCCTCTACTCTATTAATTCTATTTATACCTATGACTATTGATAACACTGCCTGAAGGGATGAGTCCACTAAGAATAACAATAATAGAATCATAGAAAGAATAACATTAGGAGCTCGAATAGTCATGCATACAACTTGTCTCTTAGTGTCGGCCGAAACTACTACATAATCTACTGACAACCCTTACCAACTCAGACGTGAACGAATAAGGTGCTAATAATGTTGGGATAACATTACAAAGGAACTAGCAGAAAGAATGCAGGCCTGGGAGACACAACCCCCGGGGGTTCTTCAGCTTACAGCTGCAAGCCAGGGTCTTCAAGGGTCACTACACTTGTGTGACAACTGATCAATGGTGCAGTGAACCAAAGAAAATGACACTGAGAGCTCAACCCGGCTCTGTGACAACACTCGCACGCTAATTAACTAGTTCCTACGGTAGGTCACTGGATGTATGCAAAATAGAGTCCTGATTCATACTTGATTTCTGATGCCATTATAATGTATGTAGGTATATATGATGGGTTCCATAAAGAGGGGGATCTGCAACCCCCAGCCAAGTCCACCCCCCCCCCCCAAAAAATAAAAAATAAAATTATATATATATGTATATTTTTTTAATTAAAGTTAACACATTAGCTAAAGTTGACTTCTATAGAGTGTATGACTTCATACAATTAACTTAACTAATAAAAAGCAAAAAGGTAAAAATTATGCCATACATACACATGAGATCTACTCACGTATTCTGGCGGGATCGTTCAGGTTGGCAACGGGCTCCAAATATGGCATGAGCTCCTCTTCATCATACCCGACATTCATCCATTTGTCCTTCATCACAGACTGAAACAGAGAGAAAGGAAGGTGGAGAAGGGAAAGAAGGACACAACAACAAACTGATAGAGCTGGATTCATATAAACAGTCATACATACGTAAGGGTTTTAATATCTGCTGAAGTAACAAGTTAATAAAAAAAGTATGTCTATTAGTACTCATACAATTGTAATTAATTGTATAATGATAATCTGTTCAAGCACAAAATACATCAGTTTATTTGCAGTAAATAATATAATAATAATAATAATAACAATAATATTAATACTACTACTACTACTAATAATAATAATAATAATAACAACAGTAATAACAACAGCTATCACAACAATTCTGTTTAGAAAGGAAGTCTTTAACTTACTTCCAAATTCATCCTCTTGCCCGGATTGAGCACTAGAAACTTCTTCAACAGATTCTCGCAGTCCGTTGACATGTAAAATGGAATTCTATACTTTCCCCTAAGCACTCTTTCTCTAAGTTCCTGAACAATGAAACAACAACAACAACAATGATGATAATAATAACAATCACCATCAATGGGACTGAAGGTGTGGTCTAATTAGCATTCTGGCTAAATGTAAATATGATATATGATATAGATCTCCTCTGCTAGAAACTGACTCAAATACTGAAATTCAAGAAATCACTCTCCTCCCATTCTACCCACGTCACACCATTTAAGGAATGCAGTACTAACACGCTTTTTTTGTTAAAAAAAAACAACAAAAAAACAATAAAAAAAAAAAAAAGCCACCAAACTAGACTTTCAAATTATTCCCATCTCTCCGGAACAGATGGGAGTTCAATTTTTATCAATCAAGTGCCTTATTTTCCTCTTCTCTTCCTCAGCACCTCAACTCCTAGTGCATCATTGACTTCAAGCATTTGCCATACTATAAACCATCCAAAGTACCCCCCTCTCCTACCCCCTCCCCCCTCTCCTACCCCCTCCCTCCTCTCCTACCCCCTCCCTCCTACCCTTCCTTAGTAAGTTGACCTCTGGTCACATAACTGTAATTCAATCACATCTGTGGGTCTGATTTTCCTCTCAAAGGACATCCACCCACATACACTTCTCTCCATTACATGCAACTTACTTTCAAGTTGTTGCCATCAAAAGGAAGAGACCCACTGACTAGAGTGTAAAGAATGACCCCCAAACTCCACACGTCCACCTCTGGCCCGTCGTACTTCTTCCCCTGGAAAAGCTCCGGGGCAGCGTAAGGTGGGCTGCCACAGAACGTGTCCAACTTGCTGCCAGGCGTGAACTCGTTGCTGAAACCAAAATCTGCTATCTTTATGGCCATGTTCTTGTCCAGCAGAAGGTTTTCAGCCTAGGATAGGTACAACAGAGATGACACAATGTGACTATAATGCATGCAGACCCAGACTGAGACATTTGGAGAATCATCAAAGAATAGAAGAACACAACAAATACTAAGAATTCCACCATAAGAGTTAGTTCTACCAACAATTAATTAGCTTCTTCAGAATGCCCATTCTGTAAGAGCTAATTCTCAGTACCACTTAATACTGTAATCTGTAATAAGAATATTTCACATTATCAATACTGGTGTTGTGTGTGTGTGTGTGTGTGTGTGTGGGGGTGGGGGGGGGGGGGGGGGGGGGGGGGGGGGGGGGGGGACTAATTGAAACCTTGCAAACTATTAATCACATGCCATTACTAAACGTATCAATTTCAATTCCGACAAGGCCTAAAGACCGTCAAACCAATAGCAAGGGCATCTCACTAGTTAACGTAACAAACACTGGAATGCAACTTGTACAGTGAGTCAACGCACAACACCCTGGAGGTAATCATTCTGTATGACCTCATTCATCAGCAATCCTCTCCACCTGAAATCCCATCAACACCATCCATCACACATTTATTCAGTGAGGACTCCGCATCACCTGCCAACAGCAGTTACTACGGGCAACAAGAGAATCTACAGAAGCCCCCCTTGAATAAAATCAGAAGCTCCATAATCACAGATTCCTGGCTTCAAGGCAGAGCAAGGACAATGGGGCGCTACACAAGAAAACCTCACATCTTCTGTGAGCTTCCTGGCACAGCTGTCTGGGGGAGACAAGCAGACTGAGTTGTAACTAACAACACTCCCAGCTGACCAATGTGGGGAGATCAGACATCAGGTCAGGAAAAATCCAAGAGAACAAACAGATAAACAAAATAGGAAAAGGTGAATATTCTTGATTAAATAGGATTGTTACTTATAATGGCTTAGAATAGTTAGTTTTAGTCAGTCAAACTACATAGGAATGAGCCTATAGGATATAAAGGAACAACGAGAGTTAAATTTCATAGGCTATTGGAGTTCAGTATTAGAAGAAAACAAATATCTATGTTACTAAAGCAGGACATGTAGCTGCTACAAGAGCAGGATTTTATTATATAAAGGAAAGTGAAATAGTACGCTAAACTGAACACAAACTAAACTAACGAACACAATTGCAATGCTGATGTCAATTGTAGAATGTAAACACCACAATAATAGCTATTGTTTTAATGTGGCAACAGTTTTCATCCGGATGTCAGTGAACACTTTATACACAATAGCATACGTCACAGGCAGGTCATAATTGTGCAATACAGTAGCTCATCAAAAGCACACAGAAAGTATATCTCAAACCCAAAAACAACACACACACACATACACCTTAAATTAGCAGGAAGCTCCAAAATTAAAACACTGCAAGTACAATACTTACCTTCAAGTCTCTATGAATGACGTGCTTCTGGTGGCAGTATTGAACTGCTGACACAATCTGAGAAAGTTGAGGAGAGAGGGAAACACAATTATGACAGATGAAGGATATAGTTGTAACAAAAAGTTGAAACTTGTTACCGTATCTAATTAGGGGCAAAATATTTGTGGTTTGACTAAATATTAATTTTAAAAACTTTTTTTTTTTTAATCCATACACAAATGTTTTTCTTTCCTACTGATTGACACATGCCCTATTTTTGAGACACCGCCCTCCAGCCACACCTTACCTGTCTGAACTTGACTCGTGCCTCCTTCTCCTTCATTCTGCCGTGAGCCACGAGGTAGTCAAAAACCTCACCTGGAAAAATAACAGAAACAAATAACTCAATACATGCTCATGTGACTTGCCATTGCTATGGAGATGCATACATTTTGATGCCAAGTGCATATAGGCAGCACAGGCTGCAAGAAGACCATGAACATTTACTTACCACCTGATTCTTTCCAAGAATTTACACAAATACTACTAATTCCTAAATTAGTGCATTTATAATCAAATTTGTTTAAAGGTCTCCATGCATCAAGTAACACACCTCACTCTCCTTGAGACAGCATACGATTTTTTAAGATTCAGTTCCTCCCTCAACACAGAAGTGTCAAAGTGTGTACATTGGTATAGGCCAGTGGAGCCGACCAGGCCTGGGCCAATCATGCCGGCATTATTTTGGGTGTAAAAAGTGTGCCAAAGCATCGAGCATAATGCCAGCATAATCGTTGGTTTTTGAGGATTTTTTTTTTTTTTTTTGAAACTTGCAAAAATAAAATGCCATTCACATTATGAACAGCTGCAGAGCCCTTGCTGTTGTACATTGCTGCTAAATACTTGTCTAACTTTGCATCATTATTTGAGAGAAGAGACTGACTCACGCTGAAAGCACATGGTACATTTAGACTCTTGGAAAGTGGTGTCAGTATATAGTGTGTGTATGACTAAGAAATGGCTGAGTCTGAAGCATAGCATAACTGTACAACAAGCACTATTCAAATTATAAACTGATTTGTTTTTTTCCCTCACAGTAATTTTTTTAACATTCAAATTCACCGTCTTAAATTCATAATTATGACTAATTTTGCTGTCACTATGAGTGTATGATTAGGCATAATAGGTAAATTTCAAAGCATAACAGATAAATTCAAAGCAAATAGGTAAATTTCAAAGCATAATAGGTAAATTTCAAAGCGTAATAGGTAAATTTCAAAGCATAATAGGTAAATTTGACAAGCATTGGAGCAGAGCATAACAGGTGATGAAGCACAATTGGCCCAGGTCTAGAGTCGACTATCACAAAACAAAATGGAGAACTACAACTAGCATATCCTCACATACAGACCACAAAACTGCACTTAACTTCAAGACGAAGGGGGAATGCGCCAGGAATGAACAGAATGAATTAGCACACGTGGACAAATGTCCCATCCCATCTACAGCAGCCAATTATTCCACTTACAAATCAATTAAGGATAAACACTAAACGAGAATTTAAAAACCTTTGAACTCAAGAAGGACTCAAATTAAACGGAAGAATGAGAAACTAACAATGGAACTACCTCTCTTCATAAATGAAGTGCTCAATACGTTCAGAAGTGAAGCTACAGATGATAACTTCCCAGACCAATAACCTCAATACAAACTTATGTGGGTACAACAGCAAGTTGATTATTGGAAAGGGGAAAAAAAAAAAATGTAAAAAAACAAACTAACTTGAAAGGCCATAACAAAAATGTTTTTATGTGTTCAGGCAAACCAAGTACCAAAAATACATATACATGTATTGCATATAGCAATTAACAGTTTAACATTGTGACATCTTTTAAATAAGCTTTCAATAAGCTTTAAACAAGTCATTGATGATTATAGAAGCAATAAGATTATAATTCTAGAAAATAATATGGTTAACAGAGCCCTAGGGGCACGCTCAGAGAAGAAGGGTAGCACTGTAAGGTCATCCTCTGCCAGATACATACAATAATTAGAAGGAGGTGGGGATAGTCTGGACAGGATGGTGAGTACAGGATGTGGTTCAAATAACTGGAAAGTAAGGGGATATGTGCATAAAGAAAGAGAAACATGTGGGGAAGGGGGTGAATACTAGAAGGAGGGACCAGAGGGTGAATCAAACAAAAAGGAAGTGGTATGAGGGAAAAAAAAGAAAAAAAAAGGTTTTTTTTTTAGACTGATGGGTATTTATAGAACTATTGAAGTAACTCACCTCCACTTGCATACTCCATGACCAGGTAAAGGGTCTTCTCTGTCTCAATCACTTCAAACAATTTCACTACAAATAGTACACACGAAAAAAACACACAATTAAAGTATCGCAACTAAAACGCACTCACCACTCTTAAGCCTAAATCCATGTACACATGATACATTTAATTCACTTAGGCAGATCACATGACATTAGTCCTCACTAACAAACAGAACACTATTATCACACCATTACATAGACCTGCCTCCTGACTTACACACACGGCAATATGTGCTTCTACATACTGATGATTAAAAACGTTCCTCTCTCTCTCTCTCCTCATGCCTAACATTTTCATTTTGCTAAGACAACATCGTTTTGCTTGTATACCCAGTGACATCCCATACCACTTCAGGTGTTCATTTACTAACAAACAAACCATGGCAACAGAAACGTGTGTGACACGTTATGTATATACATATATGTATGTATGTGTGTATGCATGTGTGTGTGTGTGTATGTATGTATGTATGTCTGTATGCATACATACACACACAGTTAACACCCCCACACGGTTAACACCCAATACAGTTATAACCCAAGCACAACAGTTCAGCTTATGGAACTAATGCAAAGACAACAATTTAAAATCATAGGGGAAAAAAAAAAAAAAAAAAAAAAAATTTCAAGAATGCTCATCTAGCATTTCAAGCTGAGCCTCATCCCAATTGTCTCTCCGGCACCAAACGAGCCAAACTTAAAAACAAACCAACACCTTAAACTAATAGTGGCTGTTAAACAGGAAGTCTTGAGGACGCTTGTGTTAGTCAATTAATGGGTTTGTTGTTGCATGTAACAAGTCGCCACCTTCAGGCACATGTACAGATGCAGCCACACGAAGTGCTCCACAGAGCCAGACATCAGGAGGTTGTGGTCATATTACACTAATTAAATTACACATGCCAAGTCTACAGTAGTGCTACATATTACATGCATACATATGCCATCACACACTCACATACATACACACAAACACACACATGTGCATGCAAATATGCACAGGTTTTCGAAGTGTTCTGTTGGCACACTCCAATACAAGCGGGCCAATAGGGTGGATGAATCCAATCACAAACAAATACAATCATAAACTCCACAAGCACTCGAGCAACAAGAAGGAAAAATTAAAGCGCACTATAAACAGTTGACATCACAGTCATAACAACAACATATACTACTGCAAACCATAACTCAATTCACGCTAAAGACAGCAGATAGAGCAACGTATCAATGTCCTCAAGTACAACTGCTCTCAATTCCCATATAAACTATACTCTAATCCCCATAGATTTCAGGCTCGCTTACCACATTTTCAGCCTCTCCTTTAACCCACCAATTCCACCACATGTTGGGACAGATCCAGTCACACTTCAACCAGCCCAGCCAAGCCACACCCAACATGCTCCCAGTGATGTATCAACGAACATAATTACAAGCTGGGCAGGGCAGCCTTAGGTGCACTTGAGATTTTCAATTAACGCACGTCCCAGCCTTGTCAGGTTACAAATTGAGGGCAAATGTAGCTAACACAAACATTGGACTCATAACATAACAAGCCTCCCAGGCCAGATCCCCAGTCTTCCATTCCATCACTCACTCGCTCAATCTCTCATCTCACTCACCTATGTTTGGATGGTCCAGGTACTTCATAATCCTCACTTCTCTAAACAACTGCAGAAATAATAAGTAGAGAATGTATCAGTAATTACGTAGAATTAACTTTAAAAGGATAAACTCTCTTCCCACACCTATACACACACCCAATGCATTAAAAAATGGAGAAAAAAAAATTTTTTTTTTTTGATTTTTTACGTACTGAAAATGTTTTAATATTCAATTCCTGAACAAACTTGTGGAAATATCTCTCCAACATGACATTTATCTTACAGTATGCCATTTCAATTAACTATGCTCTATCATTTCCACTGCAGGTGCGCTAATATTCTACAGAAAAATAGACTGATTCCTAATTAACCCAACAGAGTTATTCCACTTGGCAGCTAATTACGCCCACGTATATACTATACTGATCCTGGCCGCACTATTGTAGGCACAATACTAGCTCCCACCCACAGGAACTCACAAAAACACTCACCTTCTGTAAGCTCCCAGGATTCAATTGCGTCTTGTCAATGATCTTGATAGCAACCTGCACACGCGCACACACACACACACCACACACACACACAGAGAGAGAGAGAGTTAGCACAATTCTTTTCATTCACACCACGCACACCAAGTTATCATTTTTCCAAATATGTAAACAGTTAACCCTTTACGGCAAGGCCGGCCAGTATGTCAGTCTATTAGAGAGCCAATTACATGGCTAAATACCACACTCCAAGTCCAACTGCCTCAGCCAAATGGGCCAGCTCAAAATATGCCAACTGTACTGGATGACAACACAATAGTATTTGCCAACACCAGTAAGTCAGGCATTGTCTCTTCAAGCCATTGGCAGCTAGCCTAACTAAAGCTACCCATTACTACCGGCAGAGTGCCTAAAACAACACACTACGGCTTGTATATGCCACACACCAGAGGAAAATTTTCAAAAAGTTTAATTAAAAAGAATCATAAGAAGTTCAACTTGGGTGAACCCCTGCCATCGAAGGAATAACAAAGCTAAGATGAAAGGATATTTATTTGGGATATTGAAGGCCGAACATTATTGACCAAACATGTTGCCAATGTTATGTCAAACAATGCAATTCTACACAAACCTGAAACCCACTAACACAGGCCTTCACAGCTACTACTAATACTAGTCCATGACATCAGTCTGAGCTATGTCTAATACTGCGACACAAACATATCACTAACATTAATCAGACATTGGACTCTCACTACATACACACACACACACACACACAATGCATGTACATATGGGCCACTGATTCATTTACGTAGTAGAGTCTATTACATGACATGCCCGCGAGACTTGAAGACATGTAGAAACCAAAAAAATAAACTCAATGCTAGTAAGCTACCCTAATTCTAGTAATAACATTATGCCTAATAAAGATAACTAGGAAAGCAGTATGATGCGTGACCTGAAAGTATCATCCCCAGGAGCCGGGCCAACTTGGAAAAGCTAACACAATAAGCATGTGTTTACACATACACATGTGTCTGTGTGTGTTACTAGGTACTGAAATGCAACCACAATGAGCTTTCCTGCTGGCAGTGTTGCCATGGATACACATGCTACAGTTCCTCTAGAATGAAATTGTACAACAATAGCATAAATGTAAATAAAAAGTGTACCCTCCTGAGTAAAACTATATGACCAGCTGTAAACTGGCATGCTTTAGTAGATAGATTTCCACAATCATTAGACAGTGGTTTCTTCATTCTGGTCAGTACTTTATCCAATCACATGCCATTCAATACTTCTCCAATTCTCTCAGCTCTAAGGCCTCGCCCCACTCACTGATACACCAATTACAAAAACAACAACAACTTTTACACGAAAGACGTCTCCTAAAAGCTATTATTAGATGATGAAGTAACAATCATGTTGTGCGCTGAAAAAAAATTACTTAATTTCGTCAAAGATGATAACCGATACCCTTCCACCTATCAACAACGCAAATAAAACCGGTCATGGAGATTTTTTTAATGTTACACAAAAATAAGTCCCTCATCCTCATTATGCTTTTTAGATAACCATTTGCTAAGTAGCATCACAAAAGAAAATAGAGATTTCACAAAGAGGATTGAAATCCCAACGAGGGCTTTGTAGCGTCAGGAAATGAGTAAAGGTAGTTCTTGAAACTTGATAACAAGTTCTGACAAGCTCAGCCAAACCGACCTGGCATAAATAATAATTCCTCTATTTGACAATGAGAGTAAAGGCACACAAATGTGCTATACGTATGTACATCTACTTGTACGCAAACTATAGAATGCTAGAAACCAGCACTCATATAATTCTAATATCATGCAACCTAGTATATGGTTCATTTATATAGTATCAGACTGGCATGCAAAGATCAATTTTAATTGACTATAAAAAAAAAGTGTTTACAAAGCTCACAAATGGAAACATTGTATGCCTCCATAGTGCCACTACACACACACCTCCTGTCCCGTGGGCATGTGCTTGGCTAACTTCACTTTAGCAAAGTTGCCCTTGCCGATGGTCTTGAGCAGCTTGTACTTTCCCACGTACACCTCATCTCCGGGCGGCCGAGACGAGTGCTTGGACCTGCCTGAAGACCCTCCTCCACTGCTTCCAGAACTGGCGCCAGCTGACGAGGGTCTGAGGTGAGGGTGTGGCCCAGGGTTCCTGTGGTGGTGGGAGGAGTCATGACGATGTGAAGAGGAGTGGCTTGATGAAGTGTTGTGATGTCCGCGGTGTGAATGCGAGCGATAACTTTGCCGAGAAGAATCAACCTGCAACAAGACAGAGAAACCCATAAACAAACATACTTACATACTTCACACTTTGGAGTACTTTCAAAGTACTTTTATTCCTCCCTTCCACCACCACCCCCCCCCCCCCCCCACTACCCAACCAAGAATTTGGTGGAGCCAATATAATAGGACACATACACAAGATCAATCAATATTGTTGAAATTTAGAAAAGATTAAAAGATTACAGGAACGCAGTAAAAGTGTTTGTTAAGTCTACCAAAGCCCCAGATGACTGGCTAGATATACAACACCCAAAAACAGATATAAAGAACAGACATTGCATCAAGATAAGGCTTTTTACATGACAGGGCAGTTTGTTCAAGTAACCAAAGGTTTAATTTCCTCTTCAGTACCACTAAAATAATTAAAACTTCAACACTTTTAGTGATCACAATGTCACTATGCAGAGAGAAGAACTGCCAGACAAGACTACAAACTCTGACAGTTGTGTGTGTGCACCTACTAAGAAGCTGATGCTATGACACCCCTGAGCTGAGCCAAAAATAGTAACATGCTCCTCCCACTTCCATAAACACACCCACCCTAATAATCACATAAATGAGAAGAAAGAAAAAAGAAAGGAAAAAAGGAAGAAAAATTAAAAGAAAAAAAGAGAGAAAGAAATTTGTAACATATTGTACTCTAAATTTATACTGTATTTTTTTTTAAGTGGGGTTCTTCACAGAACACAAAAGGCGGCAATGTCAACACTTCTTCCTACTGTACTCAGAGTACTGCCTTTATGTTTCCCAATCAAACCTGATTTGGTTATACAAACAACAACATAAGGTGGACCACTCACTCCAGGTGCGGATTACACTAATCAACTAGGGGAGGAAGGGGGAAATAATGAAAAGACAGTCAGAACTAATTAGATACACCACGAATAAACTCAGACTGAGTCGGGTGACCAAGAAACTACATACTTAAAGTGAGAGGGGCAAGACCAGGAAAGAATGTCAGTCTGTCAGAGAGTGAGATCAGAAATCTCTGTATGAAATCTAGAGAAATTTTCTTAAGTCAACCTATCTTGCTGGAGTTAGAGGCACCAATCAAAATCTGTGGAGATTAAGAACCAATTGTAAGTGTAAATACTCAAACACTCATCTGTTTCTCTCTCTTTCCATTCATCAGGGATTTATAGGCCCTTTAAAGGTTTTTTTTTGCCTTTGAAAATGGTTTTGTGTCCAACAAATTTATTACGATATTCAGTGACTTTTGCCACAAATTTTTCATCAATTTCATGGAAATGAGAAACCCCTGAAATTTCCAAAATGTTGGTTAAACCCCTTAAGTTCGGTTCTAATATATACCCTGATTCATAGCCAAACATGACCCAAACAATGGCTTGTAGGTCATTTAAACCTTTCATCCCCACGCTCGTTATTAGCTCCCAATAGCTGTATTCATAGGCAGTTGGCAGGGCAAACCATCACTATTAATCCATCACTAGAGAGAAGTGTTTCATACACTCAATCATTGAAAAGCACATCAGAAGAGAATATTAAATAACAGCTCCAGTGGGAGTGGCAGGAGACTGATGCTATTCACGGTCTGGGGGAGGGTCTAGTCATGCCCATGAATATAGTTAAGGACATCGTACGCATATCAGAACGTTTGCCTTATCCAATTGACACACCACACATTTTTCTAAACCATGAGATTCCAGATGCATTCCAGTTCGAATAGGAAGTATTATTTCACCATGTATCTGAAGAGGTTCTAACAAAGTGCAACAAACTGCGACATAAGACTGGTGTGAGGAACCCTATACACACTAGCACACTCAACACACACACATACATACCTCCACACACACACATACACACACGTACCAACATTCTGAACCTAAACTTTAAAATATGGCCAAACTTCGTTTGTGGAATTTCATAAAGTTCAAAGAGTATTGGATTAAGGAAACTTGAAAATTTGAGTGGGCTGCTCTCATTTCTGCGCCATGGATTTAATTTCAAAAAGCTAAAAAGCTTATCTTTGAGTATGTCTTAGAATCCCCAAAGTTACTGGCTAGTGGGTCAACTCAATGATGTTGAGAAAGATCATCAGGTTGATTTCAGGGCATTTTAATACAAAGCAACCATCATTCAAATAAACAAATTAAAAAAAAAAATCCCTAGTTGTGCTAATTCCTGAACTACACATACCAAACCACAACAACAGAATACTAATAAATCTGGTATGGACACAAAACTGTCACTCTATCCCTCCTTGAGTTACTACTCAATGAAGGAGAAGTGTGTGAAAAAGAAAAACCAAGAAGTCCCCAACCAAGGGGTCCCACTGGTGAGTCATCAAGTCCAGTCTAAGTCCCAGGGGACCAGTTGTGAAGTGCCACTTATCAGCAGTATGGAGAAAAAAAGGGGCCACAATAATACACAAAAACCAATCTGGCCAGTAGGCTCAGACACACTATCATCAGCAAGTGGAGTAACCTCAATGCCCATATGGTCCAATACTGAATCTAACAATCACACAGACTAAACCATATGGTCCAATACTGAATCTAACAATCACACAGACTAAACTAATAAACACAAATAAAATAATCTGTCAAGAAACCTCAGCTATGTGAAGAAAAAAATTAATGACGGTCTTAATTATACATGTGGAAACTATGGGTAAAATAAAATAAATTGATCAACTGCACTGTAAATTTAGATTTTTCGTACACCTCCCACCCTACTAACCTACCAACTAAATGAGCCTAACACACACACACACACACACACACAACTGAAGATCAACCCAGCCACCTCCCAGAAAGAAAAAGTCTTGTCAATCAAAATCAAATTTCACTCCAAAGCATTCCACCTAGACACCCAAATCCAACACACTAGGTGGGAATCGACAGGTCATCTGCAGCCAGTAGTGTTCCATTACAAACAGCCAATACAGGAATGATATTAACCCCCTCCACCTAACCCAACTGGAGGAGACCACCCAAAGGCCTACGATAAACTCAATTAACCCACTAAATGGCAACTGACCGTTCAGTTCTTCAGTTACTCTAGGAAGTTGCAAGTGTAATGAGAATTTCCCAGTAAACCTTCAGAATGAATACAGAAGTTCCCATTAGTAAGGTCAAATGAACCTTTCCTTCACACTTACTGACCTCATACAATTCTTTTCCTTATCTTCTACGTACATTACACTTGACTGGATCCTCACCTAATCTCTTACCACCTCAGCATTTCCTACCCATGTACCCGCCATGTTCCCAGCATGTACCTGGCCTGTACAAGAGATGTTCCCTCACAACTAAGTCAGTTAAACTTTTTTTACTACCCTACTGCATTTACAACTTCCTCTTTCGCCTCACTTCCATTCCTTGTCTTTGCTCCTAAAGGACACACACTGTACTGTATTCACCAGATTATGAATACTTACAATCCAAACACAAGTAGGAAGAGGTTCAAAGAATACTTACAACTGCAATTAAAAAACAAACAAAAAAAAAAACTAACAAAAAACAAACAAACAGTAAACAATGATGAGACATGCTCAAAGAGCAATGCCTACAGGGACAGACTGCAATGTGAATCAATGAGGGGTTTATAAGACTGGCACCATTTAGCCTTCATCTCACCACCAAGTTAATTGATACATGTAATTCTGAAATAAGTCAAGTGTTAAATACAATAATAATAAAGTGTGATGTTGGACCAGACGCAAGATTTACAATTTCACACATAAATTCAGACATACATACATACAACACCTCCAAACCCACCCACCAACACACACACACATACACACACACACACACACACACGAATGCTAACACCTTATTAAGTCACTCGCAACTATAGCCTATTACAACCAGTGCAGGAATGTGGAGTACCCAAGTTGCTCACTGTACGACTACTAACATCTGTTGGGAACCTACTATCTGAGAACCTAACACACTCACACCACAGCTAGAAACCTGAGAACCTAACACACTCACACCACAGCTAGAAACCTGAGAACCTAACACACTCACGCCACAGCTAGAAACCTGAGAACCTAACACACTCACGCCACAGCTAGAAACCTGAGAACCTAACACACTCACGCCACAGCTAGAAATATGAGAAATACGAGGAGTCCAAAGACTGTAACAGCTCTACTTATTGTGAATGTCCTTTTAAATGAAAAGGATGAGGATAGTAACACATTCTTCCCTCCCTTGCACGCGCACACACACACACACACTATAACAACTTGGAAGTGTAACAATGCACAAGTCTAGTTATCAATGATAATCCGGACATCTCAGGCACACCAGGGTTACAGGATTAAAGATGAGCAGTGCCTTTCATGGACAGGCCAGAGAGTTGGCAGCCACCCATAAATCTGTCAAAGCCAACTCAAATGCAGCTGTCAAAAAATAAAGAACAGAAGCTGTCCTAAGGGTGCCAATACATTGACTCAGGGGGGCTGCCGCTCAGATGTGTTCTAGAAACAAGGAGATTCTCCTGCAAGAAACTACTTCGAAGGAAAGAGGGGGGGAGGGGGGGGGAAGCGAGTCTGTCTTTTAATCACTTTACACAAGCAGAGAAACATACATTGTGTTTCTAACCAGACCACACGACGGAGATAGCTAAACATTATGATTTACGTAAGAGTTAAGATTACACACATCTACCTATCCCAGAGGTTTACATCTCCTTAATTCAAACTTGAATTGTGATAGAGAAAATATACAAGTGATGGTAACAGCCAAACGATGATGGAAGTAAAAACAATAACAACAAAAGCAGCAACAACAACAACAACAAAAGAGCTTCCCAAATTCTCTAATACTACTGACTTAAAATTATCCCAAATATACAACAAGCCATGCACGAGAAGACCTCCTCACTTATTAAGTTGAATAAAACCACTGCCTCCTCACCAATATCAGCAGCCCTACAAAACTTAGTGTCATCACAAGAAATGCTCCTTGTGGACAGAATTCCTCAGCCAACCACAAAGCCTAATTGATGGCACGATTGGCAGGTGAGTACAGTAACGAGTGTCTTGTGACAGCATTTCCCTGCCTAAAAGGTGACTGGATTTTGGCTCTGAGACTACTGGAGAAGGATAGTGAGGCTGGACTGTATTTGGTGAAGACAAGTGGGAGAGCCATTCTCATCAAAAATAATCAAGGATGGGCATTCATAGTATGTATATGCACAAAAATGGGTGCATGGGTGTATATACATGCCTACATGTACACACACACACCCAACACATACACACATAATACACACACCCAACACATACACACATAATACACACATACACACACACTCAACATGCACATACATACACACTTAACATTCTCGCAGAGAAACACTTTAAGCCAAAATAAACAGGCAACCAAGGTACATCCAGCCTGCCAATCCAGACTTGAAAGGAACTATGGCTATACACTGGTAATAATAATTTGGAAAAACAAAAAAACAAAAAACAACAACAAAAAGTGGAAATCATACTCTTATCAAGGAGTCATATGATGATGATGACGATGATAATAATAATAATAATAATAATAATAATAATAATAATAACAACAACAATACTAATTTAAATAATAATAACAACAATACTAATAATAATAATAACAACAACAATACTACTACTAATAATAATGCAATTTAAGTAGCTCATCTAGACAGGTAAAATATTCAGCTCTCTTACAACCATAACGGCACAGATTGCTAATTCCATCTCCCATCACCGTACTAAAAGAGTGAAGGATGTCAGAGCATCAAATTCCAACAACAGTCAATCTTTCAGAGAAATGAATAAAGCAATATTTAACTAAGCGTCAATAACTTTTAAAAACCAAAAATTCACAGAAACTGGAAATTAGCTTATCCTGCAAGTATAAGAGCTGGTTGAACAACTAAGCATGTACAATGTAAAAAAATGACCTCTCATAGACCAAGTATCCCATACACGGACACACACAGACACACACACACACACACACACACACACAATTCAGTACATAGCCAACAACAAAGACCCTATAATTTTATCCACTGAATGGGCCAAAACCTCAACACCAACAGGCGACCAACCCACAATCAATTCAAGTGAGACCAACAAATGCTTCCTATCCACCAAAAGGTCAACTCCAAAAGAAGTCAATTCAAAACCAGAATTACACACTTCAACAAGCCATATTTAGCCAGCATACATATTATGTGACAACAATAAAAATCCTGTCACACGATTCACCCTGCCCAAAGCAACTAAATAATCAGCACACACACGCACACCCAGTGGAGTGATTTCGGATCATACTGGTCACGAAGGGAGTGGAACACACTTATTAATTTCTGTAAAATTTCAAATCCAAACACATAGCTAAGATAAAAATGAGAAGTGAAAAGCATTTTAAGGTGTCAAGCAAATCTTCCTAAATTTTTATCAATCTGAACATTGCGTTCTAATGCCTCCAAGGCTTACACCCACACGCACGCACACACACAAACTATATGTCCTCCATAAAACGAACACATGAACAAACTGTCCCATGCACAATGTCGATGTTCTGCATGTAACCAACTAACCACAAATGAACAAGGATGAACACATCCGAACACAGCACACGCTCCCCATCCAGAGGCCAGAACCCAGCTCCATAGAGGGAACCAAGAGAGGTAGGTATGCCAAGAGGGCAATTGATCCAGTTTCCCATGGTACCTTGTGTGCCACCTTATCAGGAATGTCAGCAAACATACTTAAAAAGATGTCAGGCAGCTCCACTGCAAATACCACACTCAAACCAATCACTGGCATAGCACTGAACCCATCCCTCAGGTCTTCTATGGGTTTTGTGTGTGTATAAATAAAAGAGGTGTTTTATCAGAAGGGTAACTCATTAGTCTTGTGAAACCCGGTCTGTGAAACCTGGTCAGAGTACATAGACGAGGTGTTTGGATCAGCTTCACTTAACAGAAGTGGAATGGAGGGAATCTCACAGATATGTGCGCAGTGCTTTGGTAAAAGGTATGACATTTGGGTGCCTCCAAAGAACTGGGAAATACTACCATCCTCTTGCAAGAGGAATTGAATACTCTACACTGCCATTGAGTACAAGATCATGTGACAAGGTGGACCTACTACAAAATCTCCAGTTATTTAGCCATTCTCACCGAATGAAATTTGGACAGAATGAAACTATAAACATAACAACACTTAACTTAGTATACAGCTAATAATACCAAACTACAACTTTACTACTTATTAATGCTGGAGACATTCTTACAGACTCCATATAGTGACAACTATGCCACCCTAGCTTCTTTGCAAGAGAGGACCACGGGTCAAACAGAATACACTTCCGTCCACTCAAGATACTGCCAGAACTGGAGCATTACCTAGACTCACCCGAGTGACTGTGATCTGGGTGCCCTCTTTACACACTTCATTGAGCAGAACAAATCACAGCCACAGGCACTATCCGTACAAATATGGCAAACGAGAGAGAATGAGATGCAAGGCCATGAAGGGCAGCAAACTGAGTGCACCAATACCAAGAGATTGCTTTTAATGTGACCACATAAAGGAAGTATAAACCAACAACAACAACAACAACAACAAAAACACACAAAAACTAACAACAACTCAATTTTTCTAGTAGCCTATTGTGGTCAATAAAATCCCAAAGCTATGAGTCTGTCAGCGGTTGCATTGCAAACAACTCAATGCTCTTTTGTGACTACGACTGTTTCATCTGTAAACATTCAACAACCTAGCAACTTGCCCGAGTTACTATTGATGATGCTAAACAGAAAGGGGTTGTGATTGATCACTGATATAGAAACATATGACCTTCAGGTTGGGCAGTGGGGAGATTGACTATGAAAAATTAAAGTAGCTACAAAATATAAAGATTGCACATAAAAAGTTTGAAAAGCTATGATTTCTTTTTTAATACAGGCACACCTGATACTACCTTTACAAATTTTGTCAGAAATCACAGCACAAAGAAAGAACACTTGCAAATGAGTGCCAAATAGTTTACATTAAAACAGAAAGAGACTCTTTCAAAATGCCTAGCTTTGATGACAGCGATAATACAGCAACCCCGACACCTTGTTTACCTTTCACCAACACACCAGCCATATCACTATACCATCCTTGGCAGTAGAAAAAGGGTGCAGAAAAGAACTACAGAATGGCTCGAGATAATAACTCAGTCCCCCCCCCCTCCCCTAATCAATACAAGCCAATGGGAGTGCTAAAGACCACTACAAACCCAAGTAAGTGGTCCAAACAGACATCTGCCTACCCCTTACAACTAATAGCCGAAATTGCCATCCCAAGCCTTAAAAAAAATCAGGCTATGGAGTAGTTCCATACAACAGCCTCAAGGAAGTTAGTCTAGCTAATAATGTATATTGCTGTACTATTGCTTATTGGCTGCTTGTAACAGACACATCTAGACAAGCAAGAAACAAATAAAATCCCACACACCAAATCACACATACTATGGAAAAACAGTCACAATTTAAAATTTAATAAAAAAATTAAAAAAAGAGAACAAAAGTGGGAAAATATTTTTAAGATGATACTCTCTTGAGGAGACAAAAAATAATTAATAAAAGTCCCCCTCACTGCTGAATACAGTTCTAAGTTATCACACCTGGGGTGCTACAAATCCTATTCTATATCTAAGATTCCATACCTGAATTGTGTCCTTGTCCGTTTCTTCAACTGTTGGCAAAGGAGTTCTGTTACCACCAGACGATAAGGACATCTTTGAAGCGTTTTCCACAAGTTAGTATGCTCAACTTAAACGTTTTTTGACTATATTTCTTCCCTCACGCGATTGTTATCCGGCGACGAGTTATACTTCTATTGTACAAAAAAAAAATGGTCAGAAGAGAAGACCGGCGGCAATTGATGATGGTACGGTTAGAAGCACATACAAAAATAACCAGAATTACAATGACAGGTTGCACTCATCAAAAGAAGAATAGAATGGTCTTACAGGTGATGGCCACCTTAAAGACAAGACACAAAAATCCTACCGCCTCTCCGCTGTAAAAAATAGTTTGTTGAGAACCTCTAGCTGTGGGCTGTCCAGATTTCGGGCGTACCCGGATGCCATCAAGATTACGGAGAGTGGTGCTATTGTTAGCGGAAAAGGGTCACGTGTAAGGCGTGGTCACTTTACAAGTAGGCGACAGGGACGCTTTACCCTATCTGTAAATTCATCAAAATGAATCAGGATGACCGGAAAGAGCTGGAGGGCTTAGTAAACGACTTCGCTAAAATTGACAGGCTAGCTTCTAGTATTTTAGAAGACAAACAGCAGGTTTAGTGATTGCCATATATAGGTAGCTTTAGCATGTTAATCCAAATTTTATAAATCACAGATAATTGATTTAGACAATAGAAAGAACAAAACCAGGGAGGCCCTTCGGCAGTTCAAAACTACCCATAAAGGTCATCTCATTTATTTATTTTTTTAAATTAATTAATTTTTTTTTTTTTTTTTTTTTTGCTTTAGCATGTTATAGATATTGGTGCATTGTTTCGAGTTGGTAGTGAGGTGCACATTCCAGTGTGGTAAAGGGTCTCAGAGTGCTTTTGTTATGGACTACATAAAAAAGAAAAGGTTGTACATACATTTCAGGGATGCATACAGAAATTTCTTAGATTCTATATAGAGACTCTTGCAATACTCAAAAACATTCTGATCCAAGGAGTTATTTAAACACTGTAGAAGTATGTATGAAACGCGAGATTGGGTTCTTCAATATTATTCAAAATTATTGCAGATGACAAGTCGTGGATGTGCTTTGGGAACACATTCATAAAAGTGGACTCAACAGTGTGTGTGGATTTGCTGCAGAAAGGTTACAATAATACAGTGAAACCTCTCTACAAAGGCCACGCTGAGAGGCAAGCCTTTTGACCCTATAAGTGAGTTTGGCTGCCTTCAGAGGTTGGCCGTTGCAATTGATCTTCTTTTTTTCCACTTCATGTCAGCTGTTAGAGTTGGGTTACTGTTTTGGAGTCCCTTTGTAGAGAGGTTTGACTGTACACCAAATATTGAAGCAAATGATCTGCAATGTTCATTTTCATTAGATGAGAGGACATTGGAATGCGAGATCAATACACTTAGAGACGGACTAAAACCTAAAGTGAAAGAACTTCATAAATTAGAAGGCAAGAATTTATCCCGAAATTTCTTTTATAATTACAGTGACCCTTCATTTCAGGTTCTACAGAAGTGAAAGGGTTTGAGTTGAAAGGAATGAAGATGCAGGAAGTGCTCAATGTAACAGAATCAAGATAAACCATAAAAATCATGTGATTGAAAAAAGAAAAAAGTTAAGAAGAAAAAAAAAAGCGACACTTTAAAAAAAAAACAGAGAGAAAGATAGCAGAGTGGAGGAAACACAAGTATGACAAACATAATACAATGCTATCTGTCAAAGAAAGATGGACTCGTCCATAATTTAGGGGGTGTGGTTCCTGGTGGCATCCGTCCGGCGGCATTGATGCTGTGTTTTGAAGGAGGACACTGCCGCGCGTTGGACTGGGATATATTAGAGCCTGAACCGTAGTCTCTAGACTGGGAAGTGTAGTAAGGATGAGGAGGATACTGGGAGTGAATATTTGTGACGGATCCTGTAAGACTGGGAATAGACATCTGCACAGGGCCCATGTCAGTGGGAGGAGAGTGTGCCGAGGGCGGTAGCAGGTGATCTGACTCGTCATATCGATTAGGATTTTCAAATAAGTCATTTCGGTTGACGGCTGTAGGCTTCTTCCCGAGTGCCTTGCATGCATTGAGCTATACAAAACCACATGAAAACAGATTCATCAAACTCCAAATATCAACTATTGGCATTGGGTCTACCGTAAAGTTTATTTGAAACTAGGTGAGTAGGTTTCACTGTAAAATAATTCAGATGTACTCTCCCTCTTCTTTTGAGTGCTCCATTTTATTAATTCTCCCATTAGAAATTAAGTTACCTAGTGCCAAAAGTTGGAACAGGGCAGCAAGAGCATCACCCGTTATACTTGGCAGCAACCCTCTATTGAAGGTTTAAACATTTTTTTTATATATAGTGGTACTGCTGTGTAAATATTAGTGCCGTACAGTTATATTTAGCACTTTTGTACAACCTGGAGTGCAGTTGCACAAGACAATTAGAGCTTATTAGTACCTTTCTGTGGAGAGACTAAGCAATACATAGAGGAGCTGGTGAGGTCCTGATAGATACAGATTAGCCTGCCTGAGACAGCACTCACAGTAGCACTTTGGGGTTTACTGAGAGATGGTCATGTACCTTACTAAATCTTCCCCCCCCCCCCCCCCAAAAAAAAACCATGTCAATGATGTCAGCCCGCATCTACAGCAATAGCTTATGTTATGCACATGTAGATCTACTTCCCACGAATATTTCTGATCTAGACCAACAAACCTAATCCTAGCGATTTCTTACGGTTTGCATGTAGTTGTAGTTTGGCAGTCTGACTCTGAAGAAGAAGACAATGATATAGGTGGGCATGACCTCCCAGACAATGAGGATAGAGAAATAAGCGATGTAACCATACTTGTTTGAGTCGCCAAACTGATTGTCACCCTGGAGACAATAAATAATAATATTGGCTCACAAAATGTGTCACATGGTGTTAATTGCTTAGCTGTTAAAAATGTTAAACCAACTACCTTTGACTGTCTACAGTCCTGTAAAGATATATCCATTTCATGTATTTGGATTGTTCTACATTACTTACGAAAGATGCACAAAAGATGTAAAAAGCTGAGCCAGGAATCCAAGTTAATTTTACCATACAAAGCCATTCTTTGTTTATGCCCACAAAGCAATTTTCTATTGTTCAGATGCATCTGCATTCAGTTTCAATACATCTTAGCACAGATGTGCTTTAATGCATTACACATGTATGTGTTCATTTGAACGTCAAAAATGTGACCAAATATAAAAATATAATTTTTTTTTTTTTTAAAGAAAAAAAAAGGTCGTATTGAACTAGGAAATGACAATAACAACCAAAAAATTATTAACTTCTTAAATTCACCTCATCTGTGGCAAACGTCCAGGAATATCCGAAGTGGACACGGTGCTTGCTGCCCGTCACCACAGCAACCACCGAATAGACGCCCCTGGAGGCGAAGAGGAGTATGAGGCAGACGGAGGTGAATAGAGGCCAGCACTTCCTACCTCGTTGAGCATCCAGCACATCCTTGCCAGCATTAGTGACATAAATCTGTCCAGGATGAGGGAGAGAACAAGATTATGAAATAGAGTTCGCTCCACACTGACCATTGTGATGACCAGATACAGAATCATGAATGAGTTTAGTAAAAATTAGTCTAAACGTGGTTAGCATTTTACCAACTTGTTTGGCAGTGCCAGCTTACACTGTTTACGCTATAGACGATTTCACCATTTGATATTCTAGTGCAGTGATAACGCTTCATGGGAATCAATCCAAAAAAAACCAAAAAACCCAAGGGGTCTTCATCCAACAGAAATCTCAGCACAACTAATTTATAATTTAAACAATAATCTTGTCAGTCTAAACCACTCCCTATGCTTCTTACTGCCACCCTTTACCAACCGACTCACTATGATGATGCAGATGGCCAGTATGACTGCCATGGTGAGGAAGAGACCATCCAGTAGCACGACCCTCAGGATAGCCACAGTGTACATGGCATCCTTGCTCACTTGGTGGTCTCCGATAACAAAGTAAAAGATGGTGTTCCCGGCCAGGAATGTGATCAGGGCAACCCCAAACATGCACTCGCCGAACACCCTGCAAACACACAAACACAAAGCCAGCTGACCACACCTGCCATGCGGACAGATGAGCATGACTACGCCCGAACACTGGTCTGCATTTTTTCCTTTGGTGTGTATGTGTGTGTGTGTGTGTGTGTGTATGTGTGTGGTTATGTCCTTGGCTCGGGGCCTGAGGTCCTGAGTTCAAGCCCCACTCAGGTCTAATTTTCCATCTGCCTCCCACCAGTCCACCCAGCTGTGACTGGTACCTGGCATTTGCTGGGATGCAAATTCAAGGCCTTTTCTCATGAAACAGCAATGGTCCAGGTGGGACTTTGGGTGCCCACACCACTTGCTGTGAGGAAAGGCCTATTTTCCTGCAAGTTCCTAGCCTAACTCCAGAAGATTTATTTCCTTGCACGGCTCATAGTGTCTGCTTAGTGCACAGGCATCCTGGCTCTGCCAGGCGCGTGTGGCATCTAGCGGCAGCAAGAAAATTTACACTATGCGTTATGTGTATTGTGTGAGTGTGTGTGTCTGCATGTATGTATGTTGAACATGTGTATGTATGTATGTATCTACGTGCATGCACACGTGTGTCGTACAGTGATGGTGCACGTAATGAACACCTATCAGTGCTTTCTCAATAATTCAGTACTTAAATAAATAAACTATGCAGCATTCATTTCCTGGTGCATTGAAACAACATTTATTACTCTGCAAAAATCCTAAGTTTGGGTTATGTTGCGATGCACACCAAAACCAATGGAGACAAAAAAAATAAAATAATAATAAAATAAAATGCTATAATAATATTTGAATGAACCATAAGTTAAAGGATTCACTATAAAAAATGCTATCAGTCCGTTTAACCCAACATTTCGATCTCTTGCCAAAGCCTCCCTGTTTTGTCCTGCTATTTCGTATGCATATTACGACTGTTAAACTTGGTGAGGGCAAGGAAAGTCAACTGAACATTAATTTTGCAACTGAACATAAATTTACTCTTCATGATGGAGTAACTATGGCACTTCTAATATCCACGTATCTGATACTACGAGAGAATGGTTAAGGCGTACGGAAGCGTAAAGTAGTGAGAACGTTGACTAGACACCAGCACTCACCTGTATTTTCGCATTTTCCGGTAAGGTGGAGTTAGAGTGAATGAATCCTGCCGTCTACCCATGACCTTGAAGATGCTCTGCAACAATAAAACCAACAACAGCAACAACACTGACACAATCAAATAAACACTCAAATGAACATACATAGGACACAGTATTGTAATAGACCAAAATACACGTATTAGCAATTAGAACTTATTTTCGGATACTTCAGGAGCTCGTAAAAAGTCATTGGCGAGCGAGCGAGACACTCTCAGGGGTAAAAATGAAAAAATCGGGGATGTTTGTTTATTTATTTATATATATGGACGTACGTATGTCATTTTGTACTTTGACCCTACGTATTTTTGTGTTCGCTCCGCGTTCGACCCCGTCCCAAACTTCACTAAACAGAATCCTCCGGTTTAGCGACCATTACCCATATCACCTTAGAAATTGAATTGTTTACGGCTTTGAATTGTTTTGCGGGTGCAGTTAAAACTCAAAATCTTATGGGAGCTCCATTTCTATTCGAGTTAGTGGCGGTGGTAAGTTAATGCGCTATTTGTCACAGTTATAAGCCCTACTCAACAGTATTTACATAAAAATGCGTTGTCCACTAGACGAACCACGAAGGTAAGTCTTGCGTAGGATGTTCAGTTGTGTGAAAGTATTGTGCGTTACAACTACTATTAAGAATATCACAAAGAAAATTTTAAATAACGTGATTTGATTTTGTTGCTTCTTTTTCAATTCAAACTGTTGCGGGAGCGGTTACTATGACATTGAAACCCCTTTACCTCACACGTAATTTAAAAACTCGACTTTATTTTAATAGCTTGATTGTTAGTTGTTAAAATCAAATTTAACAATAGTGTAGTTTAAGGCTCGCTCGCCATTTGTGCTCAAGCACACCATTTGTGCTCAAGCACACCACTAGTATATATATATACTGTACATATATATATAGGATGTAACATTTAGTCTAAAACCAACGCCCTTCATCACGTTTAAATACCATTCAGTGGACATAATGCCAACTTGTGTAACACTACAGACACAAGACCAAAATAAGAAATAGACAATAAAGGGGGGAAGGGGGAACATTGGGAAAGTAAAAACACAAATAGGAAGTAGACTATTGTGTGGAGGGAGACAGCCAGTGACCTCATCACTCAGTGACTCGACCACAGGGACCACAACCTGAAGACCATCTTCAGGAAGGAAGAAAACACTCAGGCTAGATTTCTCTGCAGTATATGAGATTCATCCTTGTGATATAAACTAACCACCAGAGGAAGGGGCAGGTCCATATTTATAAATCAAACTAAGGCATAGCCCCACCTCCTACCAGTGGATGAGAGGCCAGCGAACCCACAAAAAAAATAACATCTCTACAAGTCACACCGAGACTCATTGCATAAGGCCAAGAGACCTGAAGATACATTACGTACATACGCTCACTCGGCAGCACATGGTCATGTCCAGTAACATGAGGAACACTAGCAAATTTAGTCACAAGACCACAGTTGCTCTTTGACACATTACATCATATGTAATATGCCCATTACAATAAGGGGAAAAAAAAAAAGGAAAAAAAAGAAGAAAAAAAGAATTATATCATCAAGAAAAGTCAAGTTACATACACACACTCTCTTTTTTATCAACTCTATGATATACTGCAAAGTAAGTGAGCTGCTACTCAAAAAAAAAATCTAATTAAATGCGTTCCTATAATTGTGAATTTATCACATGTGCACTTGCTTCAGTGTGAGACATACGTGTGTTTACTGGACTGGACACTAATGCTACCAACTGAGAGACGCCCTCTTCAATAAACACCTCTGTGGTATAAGCTATATATAGCTATGCAGTGCGGGGTCAGTGTGACACATAAAACATGTGGCAGGACTCCACGTATGTGTCAAAATATTAATAAATATATATATATAACAGGGGGAGGGGGGAGGGAGAGATACAATAAAATGTCATGCCACCATCTGTTGGAAGTCGATATTTATACCATCCTATAAATACTCCAGTAGCACCACTGGTGACAAATCAGTGTCTAACATGCCGACTATGCATGCAAACATCACCCACTGAACATTCCTGCCATGATCCACCACACAAATAAAAATATAGCCTTCCATTTCCTTTGTTCTTCCATTCCCTTAAGCCCTGCAAACTTGCGCCTGACTGGTTACATGGCGAGTCATTGTGGCCATGCTGGTGTAAGTAAAAACTACTCCCCTACTCAGCCTTACATCCAATACTAAAATAACTTATCCCTACAGCAGTTACCAATTACAAGATACAATCTTTTGATAGAAACCACCACCACCACCCCCCCCCCCCCCCCCCTCCTCCCCACCCGCCAATCCCAGATGCGAAAAACACCCCTTGATAAGAAAAGCACAATGCCGGTTCACCAAATGTCAAACTAGAATACAGTGTGCAGTAGATTACAATTCATGTCAGGATTCATGATTTACTCAGATTAATGGCCTGACATCACCGCCTGGTTGATGCCACTCTACTATAGAATGTTATGCCACCACAGTATTTATTAATAACATACCGCCTGCCTGGCAAGCAACCTAAATATGAAAACCAAAAATAATGCCAAGATCCATACAGAAAATTTCATGAATAGAGCCGTGGACTACTAGGAATCTTTCATACATAAGAAACGGGAGCAGGTATACTGTAAACAATGGACACAAATGCGAACCGCTTTTGTGTAAAAATTCACCTCATATGGTCTAGATTTACCATACTTACCACACCGAAGTAATGAACCAAAATTGCCAGAGAACCATACTGGAGAACTGACGGTAAAGACATGAGTAGCCAGCCAAGAAAATTCCCTTCCAAACTTTTCACCAAGTCGCAGCAGTTGTAGTAATAGAATGAATACAGAGACAGTCTGAGGGCAGCCCAGAGCAGTATATCAAAAAGTAGGATGGTTTGGTAGGAAACGAGTTTGTACCCAAAACATATCACCATAATGAGCTGGACGTAGACGACGAGAAACACCAGCGCAACGAGTACGGTGCTGGAAACAGTCACGCTGTAGTGGACGGCGTAAGCAGCAGGGATGATGGCAGCAGCCGCCGGTTGGTGAGTAGAGTCTTCCCCCAAAAGAAACACAGAAGAAGCGTTAATGAGCTCCCGGTCCAGCACTCCCGGAGCCATTTGATGATAGTCGGCAGCCATGGCAGGCTGATAACACGTAGAGGAATACCACCTAAATTGCGGCACTCCCTAAAAAACACTATTCCTGTGCCAGCACTGAGGGTACCTAGTTTGTTTTGAAGCTCAGCTCGCGTGACCAGAGGGGCGTACACTATAGTGTTCACTAATTAGAGAATCAAAACAGCAGCATCGATCTTTGTAATACTGGAGTACCAGTATGGGTGACGAGGATTTCGGTGATTTTGCTGGGTTTTCTTCTTCCAATGGTTTGTTGTTGTTTTTGTCTGTGTTAATTAATCAATGTATTCTGTTTTAATGTAGTGAACAAGGAACAAAACTCTATCTCTAATGACAAGCCAGTAAATAATGGCTTCCCCAACTTTTCCAGCTTTGACATGGACCTTGGCACTGACAAGTTTTGTATGGCAGGTGGAGTCCCTTTTGAGATTCCTTCACTCCCCAGTAGCCCAACTGACCCTGTTCAGGACACAGCCACCAGCATTCACACAGCAGGTGGCGTTTCCTTTGACATTCCACCATTACCTGATTTTTCTTCGTTGGATATTCCTATAGAAGGCTTGGGCTTATCTGATGATTCAAAATTAGTTCCTATATCATTACCACTGCACAGCACTGAGGAGAAATCTGATAGCAGCGTTATATTGGTTTCTGAGCCAGTTCAATTGAAATCTTCTGGTTTGAGCACATCAGTTGATGATGAATTTGGGGGATTTACAGCATTCTCAACTGCTCCCATCGAGTCAACTAAAGAGAAATTTACCAACGAACTGAGTGAGGGCACTTTTACTGGTCATGTCTCATTTTCTGAAAGCACACTTCATGGTGCCGCTGTTTCCAATACTTTGGACACCTCTTCCTCAAAGCCTTCAGAAAATGCCGATAGGACAAATGTAGAGCAACCCGGTTTCAAGGCTGATGAATTTGGTGCTTTTTCAACAGGATTTGTGGCTACTTCCATGCAGGAAGAATTGACTAAGGCAACATTTCTCCGCTCGGGTGAAAATGGGGAGAAGTTGGACGAATCCAAGTATACTTCTACCACTTCTAAACTGGAAGCTGTGTCTACAACTGTAACTAGCACTGTGGGCAATGGCGGTGATTTGAATATCCCTGGTAGCACAAGTGAGACTGGAAGCTCACTGGCAACTTTGGATGACTTCGGAGGATTTGAAGCATTTTCAGGTCCAGCAACGACTTCTGAAGGGGTTGCTCAATTTGAAACTTTTGCTGTTAGTTTCCCTGGCACTTCGAGTTCAAGTTCGAATCCTCTAGGAGGTGCTTCTCAAGATGATTTTTCAAACTTTGCCAGTTTTCCTGCTACAACTCACTCAGGGGAAGCAAGCACTGTGGGAGACTTTGGCAGCTTTAGTTCTTTCGGAGCCACAGTGATTTCTGTAGATAGCGACAGCATCAATACCACTGAAGATGTCACAAAAATCATAAGCACTAACGTAAAGGATGTAATCATCACAGGTAGCGACCCGGTCGTCTCTGAAGCTAAGGTCTCTGATGGCTTCTTTTCAGGTCCTTCAGAACCTAGTACCGGTGATGGCATTGCAACATCAAAGACCAAAGATTCAGAAGATGAATTTGGAGATTTTGGTTCATTTTCTGGTCCTCCGGTTAGTGTTTCTTCAGGTGCTGGCGCTGTGGCCAGTAAAGATAAAGATTCGGAAGATGATGAATTTGGAGATTTTGGTTCCTTTTCAGCTCTTACAGCTACAAGCACTAAAGGCGTAGATGACAATGGGTTTGGGGTCTTTGCAAGTCCTACTGTTTCCCAATCTGCTGAGAGTGTGAATACAACTTTGACTGGGGACTTTGGAAAATTTGGGGGCTTTTCGACTAGCTCGAATGCTGCTTCATCTAATACTACTTCTGAGTCTTCTGAATGGTTTAGAAAGCCCAGCAAGAAGAGCGAGGTCAGGGCTGAGGTTGTGGGTGGAGGTGACGATGACTTTGGAGAGTTTGGGGCTTTCTCAAGTACCACGGAAGGGTCTTCTGGTTTTAGTGCGGTTGTTCCAGTGCCCATGTCGTCAGAGGCGAGTAAACAGATACCTGAAGTGAGTTGTGGCTGGTATAGGACTCATGTGTGTGTGTGCGTGCATAGTTATGTAGTATCAAACTAACACGATTATTGTGGTTGTTTCAATGTGCAGTGATAATAATTAGATCTTGTCATCTTTTTGACATTGGCCAATTTACATGCACATATACATATACATGAATGAAACCATTCAGAGACAAGACAAGTAGAATTGAATTCCCCTAACTGTTAGACCTGACAGAAATATTTGATATGTCTGGCACAGAGCAAAGAGGAGCTAGGCAGCATGCATGTGGAGACATGTATGTATACAGGGACATGTGACATGCATGTGGAGTGACATGTCTGTATGATGCAGGGACATGTGGCATGCATGTGGAGTGACATGTCTGCATGCAGGGACATGTGGCATGCATGTGGAGACATGTCTGTGCACAGACATGTGACATGGAGTAACATGTTGTATACATGTGGAGTGACATGTTGTCTGTATGCAGGGACATGTGGGCCAAGTGTTCAAGTCGTGTTTTGTTAACGGAGGCAAGAGATTGGATGTGATGGAGAGTAGGAAACAGATGAGTCTGAAGTCACTGAAGAAAGTCCTCCAAGATCGCCCCAGAGAGCAGCAAGTGGAAGCTCTGAAGAGGTAATAAACTTTTATTTTATTTTATTAATTTATAATAAAAATATGAATTAAGAAAACATACATAATGTACATTTGTATATATATTTGCGGGATGCACTCACACAGATTGTTGGCATACGAGCAGGGTGAGCGAGACAGCAGTAGGTGTAAATAATTGAAAACCAGGAATATTATGTTATATATAATATTTTGTAAGTGCACCTTAAACGCGCACATGGGTTTCTTTGTCTTTTACAAATGCAGCTTTTTATGCTTGCCTCCAGTCTCTTTTAGTACTACAGCAGAAAGCTACGTAATCCTATTTCAAGGGTAGACTTGAACATTTGAAGAAAAAAAACAACCCTTTTTTATTAAAGTCAATTGAAGTTGCAGTGAGTGGTTTAAGAGTAATCACATAGATACTGCAGAGAAATTTGAGGTAAAACGATATTTCTTGGTCAAATATAATGGTCAGGAACAGAATGTAACTCAAAATGCCTATGTTAGATAACAGAGGAAAGAGTGTGCTTACAATTCATTGAGAAGGGGAGGGAAAAAAAAAGCCCTAAGGGGCAACCCTTCAAAGAGTACCCCATGGCTGTGGTTTTCTTTTGTTTGTGGCCCGAAGGCCACTAGAAGGGATTGTATTGTGGTATTTGTAGAGTTTAAGTTAACTGCTATGAATCCCTGTGGGTTTTGTGGTTGTATATTCATGAGATATCACGATATTCATAATTGATTTTTTTTTATTAATGATCTTTACCATATGTGTCTGTTTAAGGTTATGCCAATCAAAATTATGTATTGTCAATGGGCAATTTTAGAAGGTGATAACACTTATCACATGGCAGTTTCTAAGCAACTGTGGTATAAATACATAACACTGAAGAATAGGAGTGAAATACACAAATAGAATTATGACATAAAGTATTTGCCGAGTCCTTTCAGCTACAAAGGAAATTTTATACTTGTAGCTACGAAGCTTGTTTTGCAGCAAACAACCACTCCATCTCCATCTAAAATTGACTGAAACGGATAATTATTCGTTGGAATATACGCCTTGTTTTATGAACCTCACTGGATGTCATTGCTTTGTCACTGTTTTTTGTTCAGAAGGCGATGGAAAAAATTAAGTTCTATTTGTCATCGATAATTTAGAGTTACTCTCGCTGCAATAACAGTTAAGGTTGGACATATTTTCCCCTGCAATAACAGCAATATCCTGCCCCATATTAACAGCAATATCCTGCCCCATATTAACAGCAATATCCTGCCCCATATTAAGTATTTGTTTATTTGTTCATTTATTCATTCATTCATCTGTTTATATCATAAAGTAAGACATAGTAAGACAATATAAATTAATATAATATATTAATTTATTATATATTGGCACAAACTTATCACTGGCTTTTCTTCTCCCTCGTACCAAATGCTAAATTATTCACCCTGGTATAAATAGAAAATGTTAATTGTAAGAAAATTATGAAATTCAGGCACTATCAGGATCTTGAATGAAGGGCAAGTGTTGTTATGGTGATAGTGGTTGTAATGAGGAGCCATTGGCTGCGTTGTTTAACAAAGATAGTCTTGTCATTATGTCTCGAATCACTAAATTTAGACACAGGCACATGTAAATCAGCTATTATTGGACAAATTATATAAATACTATGCCTTTTACACCAGCTTCATTTACTAATTCAAGTGTTTGAAAGCATTTATGATAAAAATTAAAACATATAAGATACCAACAAACCAGTGTTATGTAGAAATGGCTGTATGAACAGTACAATCTACCTGCCGACCATTGTTGAATGTGCTGTGGATCACCGTGGGTTTGATGTGAATATTCATAGCATTAAGGGTGGCCGCACACCGCCTACGCAATTTTTTGTTGATGGTTGCTATGCACGATTACTACTATTGTATACTTACAGGGACAAAGTACCTGCTGAAGGCGCTGCTCACTAATTTTAGAGCGAATCTGGAGGAAATATCAGGGCCGGTTATAAACTTTGTGGCACTTTTTTGGAGTGGTGCGGTAAGTTGTAGCTCCGCAATTTGGTGCACTACTAGCCAAGCTGATACTCTACTGCAAGACAACGAGTTCTTTTCCATTTCAATATTACTTTATGATTCACTCGCAATTTTTTCTTTTTATAAGATATTGAAAAATTCACGTTGTGGTGCAGTTCATATTTTAATTTTTTTATGTTTACCCATGTGTAAAAATTTTTTGTCGTTCTCATTATTAGATTCCAAGAAAAACTGATACAAAATTTGGAACTTTAATTCCACTCGCAATTCTTAAAAAATAGCCCCACCCCCATGTCTCGTACTACTAGTATGCGAGCAAATTTTTTTCAATTGGTTCGTATTGGTTCTAAAAAGAGCCCGCTTATATCAAGAGTAAACAAACATCAATATAACAATAACAAGATAGTCAGAAGAGAGAACAGTTTCTTGAAGATAGCCAGAGGTGAAGGTATTAGATCTGCGCAGCTTGGGAAGTCTTTGCTCCTCAGAAATCGAGCCTGCTGGATCCATCCGCTTGAGTTTAGGTGCACAGAGCCTGGAGAATGGCTACAGGAGGAGTGGCAGCCTGGTGCACCTTGCTGCGTGAGCTCAGACGACATATGGAGTGTTGCTGTAAACGTCTACGAGACAACAAGAAGCTACACTAAAACACCACAACTTCACAAAGTATACTTCTGCTACTACTGCGCGATTGTTTCTGCTCGCGTATTATCGAATGGTGGGGTATTGGCAGGGAATAAATTAATGTCCGGATCTACAGGCAGTGCGCGTTGTTATGTGCTGCCACCCTTAAAGCAGTAAGCAGAACGCCTTTACCCTTTGTGGTTACGTTAACTGGAAAAGGGGGAGGGGGGGGACTATTATAGGATATTTAGTAGTTAGAGTGATTATATTTTACCATAAAAAATTAGAAAAAAAAATACCAACAAGAGCAACACTTAGAGGTAACTATACGAATAGTACCTCATGGCTGCTCTTCCACTGTTGGATTTAAGTGCCATATGAAGTTGGCTTTCATAATCATGTTCAGATATGGATATCGTAAGGCCCGAAGGCTGCTCTTCCACTGCTGTTGGATTTTGAAGTGTCATATGGAGTTGGAGTTGGAGTTTGCTTTGGTAATCATATTCAGATATGGATATCGGTAGGGCCCGAAGGCCAGTTGATGGGGTGCTGTTTTGATATTTATAGAGCTCGGCAAGACTGTGGGTTTGATGTGAATATTCATAGCATTTAATGGTAAACATGCGGCTTCATAGGTTATGTTAACGGTGATACTTTACCCAATTACAAGTTCCTACCTAAACACTGGTGCATGATCTATCCTTGCTGTAACTTACTATGGAACTATGGGAAACTGAACTCGTGTAAAACGGCAAGACACAGTGATCATGGCACAGAATTAACCACGAGAAAACTAACATCACTTGCGCTTGGACATACATATACTGGGTGGAACAATAGTAAAACAGTTAAACCGCTTTACAAAGGCCACTCTTGGGGGCAAGTCTTTGACCCTTGTAGAAAGTTTGGCTGCTTTCAGAGGTTTTCTATAGTAGTAGATCATTTTGTTCCAATTTTGCTGGCTGTTATTGAGAGTCGGGTTGCTTTTCAGAGTCCCTTTGTGAGAGGTTCCACTGAGTTACTTTAGCTTTATCACTGCGTAATGTCTCACTATAAAATAAAATAAAAACTCATACTGAGATTACTATTCCTTATAGCCACTTGGTTGTTAGCTGCATGTCTAGTTACGAGGCGGGGAAATGTGCAGTTTCAGATGTTAATACTGCTACCCCTGTATTATATCTTCTTTTACATGTTTAGTCTGTGCAAGTCATACCATGCACTCACACTTTTCCAAAGCTCTACCAGCTGGCGAACATTGCCATCTCCAGTTATTTTATTTTTCTTTGAATCTTAACAAATATGTCAACTAGCAGGCCTGATAGCAACATAAAGTACATAAGTATGGGTGCTGCAGCAATTGGAGCCAATATACACTTGGAGTATTTGGTATCAGTAATTTTGTCTATCTTTCGTATCAGTGTAGTATGAAATCAGTTAGTGTGTGTGTTCTCATTGATGCTGCATGTGTATCGTGTCTATTATTATTATACAGTGTGTGGCTAGTCCTACAAGGATGTATAGACCTGACGGTGCCACTACACAAGTTTGACAGGTCCCGGCTCCAAGAAAACTACTACACCACTCTGAATGTCAACCCCAAGGTACTGTATGAGCTACTGATAATAGTTCATGACTGGTAAAAGTCTTAATTTGCTTAACAATATTATATATTTACTGTTCTCACTTCCTTATCATTTTTTTTTTTGGTTGTTGTTGTTTTGTTTGGTCTTTATTTTGGTTGTTGTTGTTTTTTGTTTAAATTGCTCTAATCTTACGATAGTGAGTCTAACCTATTTCATTGTTTCAGCCAGAGGTTATAGCTGTCGTTACCTGGTTGCATATCAGTGCCTGCCTTTTAGGAGTTACACTTATAGCATCACAGTCACCATGAGCCCAACATAGAGAATCCAGCAGCTTATATTTAGCCACAGTCTTTTTAGATGGAACTCAAAATAGAAATTGAATTTGAATTAACAAATGGTATAAAAAAAATTAAATGAAGAGGATGTGTGGTGTGATTCAAATTAGAAACATAGAGTAGTGGTATAAAACATGGTGGTTGCTACTATTTCCTATGCTGTAAGGTCATGAATGTAGTAGTTGTATATTGTTTGTTTTATGTTTTTAGTTGGAGTCTAGACCCACCACTCTCTCTGTGCTCACTGGAATGGTATGTGTGTATGTATGTGTGCATGTGGCAAAATACTATTTTCCTAAGACACTTTTAGCCAATATAAGAGTGCTGAGAAAGCAGAGTTGGAAAGAGTGTGTGTGTGTGTGTGTGTGTGTGTGTGTGTGTGTGTGTGTGTGTGTGATCTCTTGACTCTTGAGCTAAACACACACACACACACACACATTGCAATGAGATCTGCATAGCCTCCAGCGTGTACATATCCCCAGTTCCAGTGTTGAACATGTAGCCTTGCTTTGTGTTGGCTTATACAGCTTCATGCAGTCACAGTTAGTTAGTGCCATACGAACACACTGCTGGTTTTTTTTTATCTCTTTTTAGGCTAAATTTGAAGACCCCCTAGGGGGCACGACAGCAATGGAAGACTTGAGAGAGTCGTTTGGATTTGAGGGAGATTTACCTGAGCTGGGGTCACCAACCTCACCTACAGGGAAGACTCCAGGAGGAGAATTCAGGAGGGATTCAGGTGTGTGTGTGTGTGTGCGTGCGTGCCTGTGTGTAGCCCTTTCCTTCACTTAATCCTACTTCAAGTCAAACTTCTAACAATATCACTGCAGTCAATTCCCAATATGTAACTAGTAATCATTTATCTGTGTGTGTGTGTGTGTTGCAGTGGAGCGAGGTCCTGCTTTACTTGATTTAAGTCTACCACTCTCACCCAAACAAAAGGAAGGTATGGTTTTTAATTTTAATATGCCTTCTTGCAAATTCCCCCCCCCCCCTCCCCCTTCTCTATATAAACATAGCACATTTATAATGGATGAAATAGTCTCTGCCTCAGCATCACATGCTCAAGGAAAATACAGTTTTAGTTTCGTCAAAAAATTGTATGTAATCTTATGGAGGTCAACTAACAAAATAGAAAGGCATCGTATTGTCCCTATTGTGGTAGGACCTGATCAGTATTGTACTCTGACCCTCATTCCCAAAAATATTTGATATATTTATAGTTTTTGCACTTCTGGTAGAACCCTGGTCTTATGCTCCAGTTTCAATATGAATCATCTATTATATTGAATGTACATCAAACTCTCTTCACAGATTGAATTCACTCAGTCATTGCAACTAATAGCTTTATAGTCGTATTATAATTTTCTAACTGTGGCACTTTTGTGTTCTGATGTGTGTGTGTGTGTGTGCTTTTAACAGAGGCATCGTTCACTCTGACTGCTGACCTTGCTGACCTGGATCTGAATCCTGCATCCAAGCAGCACAAAGCCAAGCAGTTGACATCCATCGAGCAACTTCTCATCAACGAGAAGCTGGTCGTTAACAGATCCACCTGGGTCGACTCCCAGCTGGCCGACCTTGGTGGAGGTAAAGGGTCTACTTCAAGCGAGGGTGACAGGGCAGGACAGCCAGACACACCTTGTAATACCAAGAAAACCGTAGAGCTCCAACTGCAGGAGCTGGGACTAGACGTCAGCAAGACAACATTGCCCAAGGGCAAGCCAGGTGAACTCAGTCTGTCGGCCAGAACTTTATTGGGCCGTCTGCCGGATCTGTCGTTCATGCTGCTGGTCGATAAAGTTGAGGACAAGACCAACTATGCCAGAGGCTATTCATAAGCACCGCCAACTATCTTCAAGTTGTGTTGATATTTTTATAACTTTTTTTAATTTTCATACTTATTATGAGCATTATTTTAATTGCTACTGGTACAATTACATTGTTAATTTTCACCATAATAATAATTGAAGTACATTCTAATGATTTAACTTTGGCTCCCATGTCTACTGCTATAGCAAAGCTATTCTCACACTCTCATTGTGTGAGAACACTTGTTGTAACACTGCAAATAACAAAGAGACCTGGTGAGTGACTTATTTGAAACAATTATTACTACACATCATTTGCCTTCAAAATGTGGTTCAAATGGTGAGGTAAAATTTTGCTTCAAAGGAAAGGAGAAAGGGGTGCTTCAAAGGAAAGGAAGGGGTGTTTGGGTTATAGGAGTAGAGTATGCTCATGGAAAATCGTGGGGTTTTTTGAGTTTAAAGAAAAGTATGAGTAAATACATAGACACATCTTGCATTAGATATTACTCTGTAAAGCTGGGGAGCCAGCAAAACTTGTGTACAAAAGAATGAGGAATGGAAATAACATCTGTGACCTATAAAATAAAAAAAAAGAAGTGCCAATTTAGAGGTAACTATACTAATAGTACCTCAAATTTCCACAATTAACACTTCAATAATTTCATTGCTGTATCATTTTTTTATTGAGTATAGATAGTTTCATTGAGTTCAGATAGTTTGATTGTGTTTCATAATTTCATTTCATTGATTTCATTTGATTCAATGGCACACTGGCCAACACAGATACTCAATGATATAATATTTATAGAGCTCTATTGTCTGCTCTGTAGTCCCTGTGGTTACGATTTAATAATATTCATTGCCAATGAATAACGTCATGAAATCGATCTTTTCCTGGTTTTTATCGTCCTTATGTAAAATGTATTTCCAAGGGATTGTATGGGACAACCATTTATTAAAATATGGGATCATTTAGAATATTTTAGTTATAGATCAATAACAGGATATAAAGATTAACCACAATATTAACATCGATTTGAAAAGTTATATTAACGGTGTACAAGGATCACTCCAACATTATTGTAAGTTATATTGGAGGTTATGGTTCTTAAATACCACTTACACTTAGAATTGCAGTGTGTGGCAGTATCAATGGAAGCAATACATTAGAATATGAGTGTCTTGGCTGTATTCCGTATTAGAAAACTACTATGTCACTCGGAATGTCAACCCCAAGGGAGTTTAGATATGCATACTTAATATTACATTTAATTGCCACAAGAATTCACAGCTGCATCCAACACTTATTGGTAAATGTATGGTATAAAAAAATGATGTAACAGTAGGCTAATTACATTGTATGAGGATATAACTGGTAACTCAAAGCCAAAGTATGCATGTACAGCTAAAATCAAAATTGTTCAAGCTCTGCTTTCACTTCATCCCCCCCCCCCCCCCCCCCCCCTTCTCTCCAACCCTGCAACATCACATTAGTACTAGTTTACTAGTTAATCCATACAAAAGTGAAGCTATAGTCTTTTTCTGATACCGTCAAAATTACCTGGAGCATATCTGAAACTTCCTTTCAGGAGTTAAAGTTATAGCATCACACTCACCATGAGCCCAACCTGGAGAAAGTACCAGCTAATATTCGTAGACAATGTAGACACTGTCTCTGCACTCTCTAGAATGGGATATATGTATGCACGTGGCAATATACTTTTTCTCTTGAGCACTTTTCGTGTGACCTCTTTTAGGGTAAAATTGAGATCCCTTGGGGGAGGAGGGTGGGTGTGGTACAGTGGTTGTGTCTCAGAGCCGAGTTCAAGCCCATTCTGACAACTTTCCATCTGGTTTTTCTTCCTCTGCCTCCCACCAGCCCACCCAGCTGTGATTAAGTACCGGGCATTTGCTGGGGGGCAAATTCAAGGCCTTTTCTCATGAAACAGCAATGGTCAGGTGCTTACTCTTGCTATGAGGAAAGGTTTGTTGTCCTGTGAGTTCCTAGCCCGGCTCCAGGAGCTTTGCTTTCACGGTTCATAGTGCCTGCTTAGTGCACAGGGATCCTAGCTCTGCCAGGTGCGCATGACCTGATATAGCAGCAGCAAGAGAAGAATGTGTGTGTGGGTACATGCATGTATATACACCTTTCTTTCATTATTTTTCTTCACACTATCATACAGTCAATTTATGATAAGTATTACATAGCTACATTGATGACTGCTATAACAAGAACTAATCACTGAATACAGGATTATAGGTCCAACCTTAAAAAATTGCTTAAAGAACAACAAACCACACCCATTAGTCATCATTCAACATAGCCACACCCAACCATGCCCATATTAATTGGAATTTTATTTTTTTATGGAGTATAAGGACAAATAATAGGGCAGTATCCAACCCTTGAAGGACAGTCGTCTATGCAGGATAAGCACACACACTCAGAAAGATCACACACACAGGAAATAACTAAGAGGGAGGAAGCTGATTTAGTTTTAAAAGCGGCTAATTGAAATTACACAACATAATGTCATCATAATTCAGTCAGTCTTGGCTGAAATAATTATAATAGCAAATTTTCTCGTTCTAACAGCCAATATTATGTTAAAGCATAACCCGACTATTTAACCCCTAAAACATAGCACATGAGCATTTGAATGAAACAACACTGTGTCTAGGTTATGTCATGTAGACAATCTTTTTTCCTTGTATATTTTTACCAGCCAGATCAAAAGTTTGTGAACAAGTAAAAAAAACAAAAAACCCTAGAATGATGAGGGTTTGTGTAAGAGAGAAATGGCAGAGCATTATTGACATTTCTCTGCCGTAGCCATTACTGGCATCACTTGAGTTATACAGAGTCTTGATCCCATCCGAGTCAATATAATACTGCAACTTTGACTGAGGGCGGTGTGGCGCCAAGAGAACTTCTAGAGTACGCAACACTCGCTCTGGACTCTGCAAGAAAGAGAAGAAGGGGAGGGAAGAAGAAAGATGAAGGGGAGGGGAAAAGTTTAATTTGAAGTGTATATGCGTAATCCATTGTTATGAGTACTGTTGAAGTACTGTTGGAGACAGTATACGATGGAATAGGGAAATGTCAAATCCAATCCGTGTCAAAGTTTATTTTAGGCTATGTCAACTATTTATTTATTTATGAAGTTATTTTTGCTCCTCCTATTTTTGTTTTCTGTATGCAGCCCTGGTAGTAATTGTATTGACATTTTTATTGTAGTTCCACACTAATCTTACGAACTGAAACCTTTTTTAGTATGTTTTTTACTCACTCACTTTAGAGCATTCTTCAGAAGAGGCTACACCCACTGTTCGTGTCATCATGAGCCTGGTGGTGACAATGTCTGCCCACGTGTGACCTAGAGCTGGCTTCACGGCATCAGCCACACACCCCTCTAGATCTGCTGTCACCTAATACAAATGAACCCTTTATATACAAAACTGGCTTGCTCGTTTTCTATAGTAAGAATGCAAGCTAAGCTTTTTTTAGTTAAAATATCAAGTTACATCACCCCCCCCCCCCCCCGCCTCACCCCCACCCCCCCACCCCCCCCCCCCCCCCCCCCCCACCCCATCCCACCCTCCTCCTATTTTCGCTTATGATTATAAACTTAATACAGTTTGGTGGAACAAAATGTACCTTTGAAATATAGCACACGATTTCTTACACACACATCACAGTGTAAGATGATATGATTATGCTAGCCCAATCAGCGATATCATCTACATATATATTGAATGTACATCAAACTCTCTTCACAGATTGAATTCACTTAGTCACTAATAAATACCCCACATGATAGAATTGGAACATTGCAACTAATAACTTTATAGTCATATTACAATTTTCTAACTGTGGCGCTTTTGTGTTCTGATTTGTGTGTGTGTGTGTGTGTGTGTGTGTGTGTGTGCTTTTAACAGAGGCATCGTTCACTCTGACTGCTGACCTTGCTGACCTGGATCTGAATCCTGCATCCAAGCAGCATAGAGCCAAGCAGTTGACATCCATCGAGCAACTTCTCATCAACGAGAAGCTGGTCGTCAACAGATCCACCTGGGTCGACTCCCAGCTGGCCGACCTTGGTGGAGGTAAAGGGTCTACTTCAAGCTAGAGTGACAGGGCAGGACAGCCAGACACACCTTGTAATACCAAGAAAACCGTAGAGCTCCAACTGCAGGAGCTGGGACTAGACGTCAGCAAGACAACATTGCCCAAGGGCAAGCCAGGTGAACTCAGTCTGTCGGCCAGAACTTTATTGGGCCGTCTGCCGGATCTGTCATTCATGCTGCTGGTCGATAAAGTTGAGGACAAGACCAACTATGCCAGAGGCTATTCATAAGCACCACCAACTATCTTCAAGTTGTGTTGATATTTTTATAACTTTTTTAATTTTCATACTTATTATGAGCATTATTTTAATTGCTACTGGTACAATTACGTTGTTAATTTTCACCATATAATAATACAGTCGAACCTCCGAACAACAGCCATGCATGGGGACGAACCCTTTGGCCTTTGTAGAGAGTTTGACCTTATTTCGGAGTTTTTTGGATTAGATGAAGATCTTGTGGACCCAGAATGAAAAGTGACGTGATTAAATACATTAAATGAATCAGACGGATTCTTAAGACATTTAACAAAAAATAGTAAGTCTAGTAATTGTAGGTAGTACATTAGTGGTAAAATATTGAGATGAATAAGTCTTAATTTGTAAGAAATATTATAATTATTTAAAATGTATTTAGTTGCACGCCGTTGAACTCTTTCCAATAAGATAATGTCTTGTATTTTGTTGGGAAACCATAGCTGGGAACAGTAGGTCAGCTGAGATCTTACAAGTGATAGATAGAGGGATTTCTTACTGTTAATGGGTGATGTGCAAGGAATTGTT